>Ga0155753_152_pt2 | contig 18617 bp, 19 predicted proteins | sample RifCSPlowO2_01_FD_107407 | JGI IMG/M metagenome (GOLD analysis project Ga0155753, IMG submission 107407) | Elusimicrobia bacterium RIFCSPLOWO2_01_FULL_59_12
TCAAGCGAGGAATGATATTCGGTCAGCTCGTGTCCGTAAAGCGGATAGCCCATTTCCAGGCGCAGGGTGTCGCGCGCGCCCAGACCGCAGGGCTTCAATCCTTCCCCCGCGCCGTTTTCCAGCAATTGTTTCCAAAGCGTTTTGATGGTCATGGCCGGCCCGAAGAATTCGGCCCCCTCTTCGCCGGTGTATCCGGTGCGGCAGGCCCAGTATGTCTCGTTCGGGGCCCCGCCCTTGATTTGCTGAAAAGCGAAACGCGGCAGTTCCGCAACACCCGGGACCGTTTTTCGGATGATCTCCAGCGCTCGGGGGCCCTGGACGGCCAATGCGCCCCGGTTTTCCAGATCCACGAGGGACACCTCACCGGAGGCGGTTTTGCGAAGCCAGGCAATGTCTTTTTCGCGCGTGGCGCCGTTGACCACCATGAAAAATCGGTCGCCGCGGCGACCGTCCGCCTGTTGTGTGGCGGACGAATCTTTCAGCCCATAGACAAAAATATCGTCGAGGATGCCGCCGGAGGGCAGGCAGAGATGCGCGTAGGCGCCGAGGCCTTTGTCAAAGGTACGCTGCAAATCGTTGGTGATCAGGTGCTGGATGAACGAAAACGCGCCGGGTCCTTCCAGGAGGATCTGGCCCATATGTGAAATGTCAAACAGGCCCGCCGCGCGGCGCACGGTCTGGTGTTCGTCCATGACGCTGGTGAATTGGACGGGAAGTTCCCAGCCGTGGAAGTCCACGAATTTCCCGCCGGCGCGCGCGTGCAGCTCGTGAAGGGGGGAGCGTTGCAGAGTCGCCATGGTCATTGGACCGATGTGTGAAGCTGGTCCGCGAAATAGGAACTGCGAACCAGAGGGCCGGAGGCCACCCGCTCAAAGCCCAGGCGAAACGCCTCGTCCTTCCAGAATTGAAAATCCTGGATCGGAACGAACGACTGGATCGTGAGGTGCCGCGCGGACGGCTGGAGGTACTGGCCGATGGTCAGGTACTCGCAGCCGGCCGATCGCAGGTCCGTGAGCGTTTGCAGAATTTCATTGGAGGTCTCGCCCAACCCGAGCATCAGGCCCGACTTTGTTTTCAGTCTCCCCGCACCCTGCGCCGTCTCCCTTGGGGAGAGGGGGGGGTGAGGGGAGAAATCTTTTGCATATCGAAGAACCTCCAGCGAGCGCCGGTACCGGGCCCGGGAGCGCGCCCGGGGCGTCAGGCGTTCCACGGTTTCGATATTGTGGTTGAAAATATCCGGCTGGGCGTTGAGCACCGCGTCCAGGGACGCGGGGCTGCCGTTAAAATCGGAGGTCAGGACTTCGATCGCGGCCGCCGGAAGGTGCCGCCGCAGCTCACGGATGCAGGCCGCGAAGTGTGCCGCGCCGCCGTCCGCCAGATCGTCGCGAGCGACCGCCGTGACCACGACATGCCGTAAGCCCAGCTCGGCTGCGGCGCGCGCCAATCGTTCGGGTTCATGCGGGTCCACGGCGTCGGGACGGCCCGCCTTCACCGCGCAGAAGCCGCAGCGCCGCGTGCAGGTATCTCCCAGGACCATGAACGCCAAACTGCCGCGCGAAAAGCATTCGCCGCGGTTAGGACACTTGCCGCTGACACAGATCGTATTCAGGTTCTCCAGTTCGAGCACGCGGTTCACGTTATGAAACAGCGGACCCGCCGGGATGGAGCGTTTGTATTCGACAGGGAAAGGATGCCGCAGAGCGTTCATCCTCTTCCTCCGGGTGTGATTGAACGTGTCGTGAGGGATCGCGCCATGGCTTCCTGAAACCCTTCGGCGAGGGTGGGATGCGCGAAAACCGTGTCCACCACCGCCCGCGCGGTCAGTCCAGCGCGCAGGCTGAGCGCCAGCAGGTGAATCAGCTCGGTGGCGTGCGGGCCCACGATCAGGCCGCCCAGGATTTTGTGCGTGGCCGCGTCCGAGAGGATCATCCAGAACCCTTCCGTTTCCTGTTCCAGCATCGCCTTGGAACTGGCCGCCCAATGGTATCGGTCGACGCGCACGTTGAGGCCCGCCTGTTTGGCTTGTTCCTCGGTGAGGCCGACCGAAGCCGCTTCGGGCCAGGTATAAATGCAGCGGGGAATATCCGGGTACGTGATGGACCGCTTTTCTCCGGTCAGGTGGGCCACCGCCACTTCGCCTTCGCGTGAGGCCACGTGCGCCAGAGGCAAGGGGCTGACCAGATCGCCGATCGCGTAGATGGAGGGAACGGACGTCTGCATCGAGGCGTTCACGATCAGGCGCCCTTTCTCCAGCGCCAGGCCCGCCTTTTCGATATCAAGCGATCCCAGATTCGGCGCCCGGCCCAGGGCCAAGAGCAGCGCGTTGGCCTCGAACGTTTCGCCGTTGGAACACTGCAGGCGCAGGTGCTGATCATCGATCGGCGTCACCGCTTTGAGTTCCGTGCGCGTCCATACGGTCATGCCGCGCTTTTCAAACGCGCGCTGAAGAATCGCGCCCGCCGCTTCAAATTCCGGCTGGGTGGCCAAAAGTCGAGGCTCCTTTTCAATCAGCGTCACTTTGGAGCCCAGTCCCTGAAACGCGCACGCCAGTTCGCAGCCGATGTAGCCGCCGCCGAGCACGACCAGATGGCTGGGAAGACGGTCCAGAGAAAAAATACTGTCGCTGTTAAAGAGGACGGGTGATTTTGGAAAGGTTTTTGGAATGAGGGGAGTGGACCCGGTGGCCAGGAGGATGGCATCCGCTTCGAGTTGTTGAGGGGGTTTCTCGGAAGCGTGTATTTCAACGCGGTGCGCGGAGAGAAAGCGCGCCTGGCCTGTGAGGCGTTCCACCGAGGCGCTTTTCAGGGCCTGCTCCATGCGCTGGCGCAGGGTCGATAACAGGTTGTTTTTCTGTTCAATGAGAGGCCCTAAACGGATGTGCTCCAACCGCACCTGGATGCCGGCGTCCGCCAGGTGCAGCGCATCCGCCAGCCGTTTTGATTTGGAGAGGAAAAACTTGGACGGGATGCAGCCGCGGTTCAGGCAGGCGCCGCCGATGTCCTGCTGGTCGATCAGCGTCACGCGCAGTTTACGCCTCGCCGCGTCCAGCGCGGCCGCGTAGCCGCCCGGCCCGCCGCCGATGATGATCAACGATTTGGATGACATGAAGGGAATTTGTTACGGAACGCCGGGATTATAACAATTCCCGCTATGGGCGGCAGCCGGACCCGCGGCTCATTGACCCGATCCTGACTTGACCATGGGAACAAAAACGACGGGGATGACCGGCTGCTTGATCAGCTTCCCTTCACGCTTCACAATCTCGTAAAGCATCTGGTTCGGCCAGTCGCCGACCGGGATGACCAGGCGGCCGCCTTCCTTGAGCTGATCTTGCAGCGCTTGTGGCACCTCGTTCGGGGCGCAGGTGACGATGATCGCATCAAACGGCGCTTTTTGGGGCCACCCCGCGTACCCATTCCCTTCTTTCACCTGGACCCTGGCATACCCGAGATCCTGAAGGGCTTTTTTTGCGCGCCGGGCCAGGACGGGAATGATTTCAATGGAATAGACGTCTTTGGCCAGCTCCGCCAATACCGCCGCCTGGTAACCCGACCCCGTACCGATCTCCAGCACTTTTTCCCGGCCGGTTAACGCCAACAGCTCGCTCATCAAGGCCACCATGTAGGGTTGAGAGATGGTCTGGTCTTTGCCGATAGGAAGCGGCTGGTCCTGATAGGCCATGCTCTGAAGCTCCATCGGAACAAAGCGGTGCCGCGGTACGCGCTTCATGGCCGCGATCACTTGGGGATCGCGAACGCCGCGATCCACGATCTGCTGTTGGACCATCGCCGCCCGCGCCGCAACAAAGGGATCTGGCTCGGCTCGGACGAGGAGAAGGGGGAACGCCAAGAGGCAGCCGATGAACAGGGGTTTCAAACGGGACATTGGCGGATTATACCACCCGGCACGCCGCCGCCTGATCTCAGGTTTGGGGGAATCCGGGTTTTTAGTTGTTGAATAGTTTATAATCGGCGCTACCATCGGTGCGGTCGCCAGGGGTCCGGCGACCGTTTTACCGATGGCCATCGCGACTATAAAAATTGGAGGGCGAAGGTGGCAAAAAGTGGTCAGATGAAACGCCGTTTTCAAATCCGGCAGAGAAACAAGAGACGGTTTAAAGCCCGCAAGCTGAGACTGAAGAGCGGTTCCGTCGCCTGATTGACAGACAGGACGGTTTCCGTCCGTGAAAATCCAGGCGCATTTTCTCTTTCCTTTCGACATGGGCCTCGAGCTGGATTTCGCCGGCGAGGGCGCCCAGGAAATCTTCAAAGAAATCTCCAGCCATAAAACGGCGCGCCTCTTTTTTGAGGGGCACGATTGGGGGGAGGCGGACGTTTCCACCCAGGTCTACAAGTTCGGCGTAGGGCTGGTGCACATCGCCTTTCCGCTGGATGCCGACATGTCCCGCGTCGCGCGCCTCTCGTGTTTCGCGGAAAGCGTCCTGGTGGGCCATACCACCGTCCTGAAATACTGTCAGGGACTTGTCCAGGGGGTGATCGAAACCGCTTCCCGCTATGCCAGTTACCGCTACGAGAAACGTCTCGCGGAAGAGGACATTTTCCCGGTGTTCGTGCTGGGAGAAACCGACGAGCATGGCGGGGGAAAAATCCGCGAGGCGGACGCCTTTGTCCGCAAGCACCGAAAGGCGCTTTACGGCATCGTGGCGGGGGAACCGCGCTACGAAGATCTCTCCGAGTTTGTCCTGGAACGGGAGCAGCTGAAGAACTACGGCTACTACGAGAACGAGATCATCCTGGCGGAGCGCTTCGGCGCCTTGGTCTATTCCCCGGAATCGCAGACGATTCTCGAGCTGATCAAGCTGACCTACTCCCTCTACTGGAGCCTGAAGTCGTACAACTTCATTCTCGACCAGGAATTGGACGATGCCCAGCGCGTCCTGGAGCACCTCCCGCCCTATTACAAGTTCTGGCGGATCCCGGGGCAGTACCAGCGTTTTTCCGCGGAAGCGATGGACTTCAGCCGCGACAAGCTGGCGATCGTCGAGTCGCTGTACACCGTGGCCAGCCAGATCCCGCACATCGACGCCGACTGGCACCTGCGCACGCTCTATGGCTCGCTCCGCAAGGCCTTTACGATCGAGGAATGGTATCGAACGGTGGAAACGAAACTCGGCAGGATCGAAGAGTCTTACAACTCGGCGCGGGAGTTCTTATCGACAAACTTCTTTATCCTTCTGGACATTATCTTTTTCGCTTCGCTGGCCTGGTCGATTATCGACACCTGGCTGCTGTGGAGCATTTCCCGCCGCTAGCTGCAGCGCTTCCAGCAGGGTTGTCTGCGCCATGAGCAGGATCATTAAATTGTGAAGTTGGGGGGTGATCGTTGTCTTCATCGAGCGCTTCCTCCTTATCCCTGGACCAGTTGGATCGGTCTCTGAACCATGACGGCCTCATCGCTGACGGTCAAAATCGTGCGGCCTTCCACCTCCGCGGCCTCGGCGTCCACCCCGGTTCCGCGCGCGATCAGCTTCCAATCCGCGGTCTCTTCAGGAACTCCCGCGACCGTGACTTTTAACTCATAGGTCCCGTCTTCGGAAGCGACGGTTTCTTCCACCAGCTCCTGGCCCGGCGCGTTGAGCACCAGTCGGACCTTGGCGCTGGGAGACGGGCGGCCCTGGCGGCTGACCACCCCGGAGAAGACATACACGTAGGTCTGGCGGCCGGTGTGCCACTCCAGCGTAACATCCACCACGCCTTTGGATTTTGCGAAAACCGCGGCAGGGAGCAAGAGCTGAACCAGGATGAGAAGCGGAAGGGTCAGGGAGAAGAGCAAGTAGTTCATCTGGTCCGCCTTTCTCCCCCTCCCCGGGGATGGCGCTCTGAGTTTAATCGGAACCTGTAACAGGGGTTTGACGTTGCCGTAAACGAGTTGTAACGTCCGAAAATTGAGTAAATCGGCCCAGGGACCTTAGTCCCAAAACGGGGTCCAGAGGCCTAAAAAATGAATGCGGTCAGCGTCCAAAACGTCGTAAAAGTGTTTCCGAACGGAGCCAAGGCGGTCCAGGGGATCAGCCTGGAAATCGGGGAAGGGGAAGTTTTCGGGGTCCTGGGGCCCAACGGCGCGGGGAAAACGACCCTCCTGAATATGATCTCCACCCTGCTCCAGCCGGACAGCGGGGACATCCTGATTCTGGGAGAGTCCGTCCTGCGTTCGTCCCGGGCCATCCGCCAGAAGATGAACCTGTGTTCGGGAAACGCCAATTTCGCCTGGAGCCTGACGCTGCGGGAGAACCTGCGTTTTTACGCCCTCCTTTATGGAATGCGCGGCGCCGCGCGGGAAGCGAAGATCGATGCCCTGATCGATGCGTTCGGGATAGCGCCCTACGCGGACCGGCGGTTCGACGAGGTCTCGACCGGCACCAAACAGCGCATGGCGCTGGCGAAAGCGCTGTTGAATGATCCGGCGGTTCTCCTGCTCGATGAGCCCACGGTGGGCCTGGATCCGGACATCGCCCGGCGGGTGCGGCAGTACATCCGGGATTACCACCAGCGGTCCGGATGCACGCTGATCCTCACGACCCACTACATGCAGGAAGCTCAGGAGCTTTGCGAGCGCATCGCCTTCGTCCGCGAGGGGAACGTCTTGGCCCTCGGAACGCCCGATGAACTGAAAGCCCAGGTGAAGGGGCAAAACATGGAAGACGTTTTTCTGGAATTGGCCAAGTGATCCTCCGGATTTTCGCCTTCGCTTACCGCGACTGGTTGTTCGCCCGGAGGAACATCTTCGCCGTGGTGGAGATGCTGTTCTGGCCGATCGTGGGGATGCTCTCCATCGGGCTCATGGGGAATTTCCTCCGGCTGGAGCGGAGCATGCAGGCGTTTATCCTGACGGGCGCCATCAGCCTGGGGTGTTTGCAGGTCAGCCAGTTGGACGTCGCCTACGCGCTGCTTCATGATATCTGGTCCAAAAGCGTGAAGCACACCTTCCTCACGCCGAGCGGCGTCGTGGAGTATCTGGCGGGTCCCTGGATCGTGGGCATGGTGCGCGGGAGCATCGTGTTCGCCCTGTTGGCGGGGTTCTCCGTCAAAGCGTTTGATTTCTATCTGCCGGGAGTGGTCCCCACTTTGCTCCTGCTCGCCGGGATTTTTTTGAACGCGCTCCTGTTGGGGTCGCTGGTGTGCGTCTTGGTGCTGCAGTACGGCCAGAAGGCGGAGATCAGCGCCTGGGCGTTCGCCTACCTCTTCATCCTGATCGCCGGAATCTACTATCCCGTGACCCACCTGCCGCGAGGTCTTTATCAGATCGCCCTGCTGCTTCCGCTGACCTATTTCCTGGATTATTTTCGGGGTTTTTACGGCCACTCCGCGAACCTGTCCTATCCGCTCCTCAAAGGATTCACGCTGCTCGCCATCCAGTTGGTCCTCGCTTTCTACCTTCTGAGTCTGTCCCTTCGCCGGGCCCGCCGGACCGGGGTCCTGCTGCGGCTGTCGGAATAACCGCTTGCATTTTCGATCTCCGTAAGCAACCATATGGAACGTATTCCGTAAACCAGAGATTCTTGAAAGGAGACAGGCATGGCCGGAAAAGGCAACTTTGTCGTGAAGTCAGAAGTGAAGAAAGCGATCGCGAAGGGGAAGTGCCACAGCGCGTCGGACGTCATGGAGACGTTGAACGGGCTGGTGGGCTGGTACTTGGAAGAAGCCGTGAAACGCGCCAAGGCCAACGGCCGGAAGACCGTTCGCGGCCATGACATCTGCTGCTGATCGACATCATTTTGGGGACGGTCCAAACGGAGAATCGCAGCGCCCTGCCTGCCGGGCTCCCGTCTATTTTCCAAGGAGGAGCCCGTACTCGCTGTTGCGCAAGCGAGTACGGCAGGCAGGTTCTTTTGGGCCGTCCCCATGTTCGTATTGCTGAACCCGCCTAAAAATAAAGCCGTTTTAGCATTGGTAAAAAGGCCCCGCCGCGCAATCCATCCGTAACACTCATACGATACACTTGAGCCATGAAGAAGCGGTGCGTCCAATTCATCGGAGTCGTTCTGATGCTGGGGGGGCTTGCGGCCGCCGCGGTGGAATCCGCTTTCCAGGCCCCCCTGGGGGTCCGCGGCCTGAACGCCTGGGTGGCCAGTTTTCACCCGTGGGAAGCCGCCTATGCATTGAAGAACTACTCCCAGCTGCTGGAAGAATTGAGTATTTTCGGGGTGGGAGGAACCGCCAGCGGCCGCCTGGCGGTGGAGAAAGAATTTATCCGTTCGGTTCTGGCGGCCGCGAATCGACAGGATGAGCGTCCGAGAATCCTGCTGACGGTCGCCAACAACCGCCGCCATCGAATCGGCGACCGGCGCCTGCTCCGGCAGTGGATCGGGACCTCGGAGGGCCAGCGGCGTCACATTCACGAGCTGATGCGGTGGGTGGATCCTGTCGACGGCCTGGACATCAATTATGAAAACTTGTTCCCGATGGACGGACCGCGGTTCGCCGTCTTTATCACCCAGCTGGCGCAGGCGCTGCACGCGCGGGGGAAATACCTGAGCGTCACGGTCGAACGGAACGCCCTGCTCTATGCCAGCATCGATTGGCGGGACTTGAGCACGCGCGTGGACCGCATCCGGGTGATGGCCTACCCGTATCATTACGCCCGGTCGCGCCCCGGCGCGGTGTCCCCTCCGGGGGTCGTCAGGCTCCTGGCGGAACGCGCTCTTAAATATATCCCGCCTGAAAAACTGGAGATCGCCCTGCCCCTTTATGGTTTTGACTGGAGCCCCCAAGGCGGGAAACTGGTGACCACCATGCGGCAATACCGCCAGCTCACGCGCAAGCCCGGGGCGCGCGTGTTCCGGGACGCCCGGACGCAATGCGCCCGCATCCAGTATGACGTGAAGGAAGGCAAGCGCGGGAAGAAACGGGCGATTCGGCATGAGGTGTGGTTTGAGGACCCGCAGAGCGTCGCATACAAGGTCCACATGCTCCGGCGGATGGGGGTCGCGCACATCGGCCTCTGGCAGTTGGGCGTCGGGAATATCTCGCAGCTGTTCGAACTGATCAAAGAGTCTCCCGCCTCCTGAGCCTTATTTCCGCTGCTTCCCTGTGCATTTCAATACAAATTAATTAGAATAGCTGTCCGATGGAAACAGGATCCAAGAGCGTCCCGCGCCCTTTTTCTACGTCGGTAGGAAAGAAAGTTCTCATGGCGGCATCGGGAGCAGCCCTGGCGGGGTTTGTGGTCGCGCACCTGGCCGGTAATCTGCAGATTTTCCTGGGGCAGGAAGCCGTCAATCGTTACGCGCACTTTCTCAAATCAACCCCGGGGCTGCTGTGGTCGGCGCGCCTGTTTCTGCTGGCGATGGGGGCCCTCCATGTCGTCACCTCCGCGCAGCTGAACCGGGAAGCGCGCGCCGCCCGTCCAGAGCCCTATGCCGGAAAGGCCTACATCAAAGCCAGCCCCGCCTCCCGCACGATGTTCGCGTCCGGATTGATCATCCTCGGTTTTATCGTTTACCACCTGCTGCATTTCACGTTCTTGAAGCTGCACCCGCAGTACGGCCAGTTGACGGACGCGCTGGGGCGGCACGATGTCTACTCCATGATGGTCTTGAGCTTTTTGAACCCCCTCATCTGCGCGGCGTATATCGTCCCGGTTTTCTGCCTTTGTCTACACCTGAGCCATGGACTGTCCAGCCTGTTTCAATCCCTGGGTATCAATACGGAACGGTCGCGGGCCGGACTGGCGGCGGGCGCGGTTGTCTTTGCCTGGGGCCTGTTCGCGGGGTACGCGATCATCCCGATCGCCTGCCAGCTGGGCTGGGTGAAACTGCCATGACTCTGGACGCCAAGATCCCTTCCGGTCCCCTGTCTGAAAAGTGGGACAAACACAAATTTGAAATGAAGCTGGTGAATCCGGCAAACAAGCGGAAATACAGCGTCATCGTGGTCGGCTCCGGTCTGGCCGGCGCTTCCGCGGCGGCTTCGCTGGCGGAGCTCGGCTACTCCGTCAAATGCCTCTGCTTCCAGGACAGCCCCCGCCGGGCGCACTCCATCGCCGCCCAGGGCGGCATCAACGCCGCCAAAAATTACCCCAACGACGGCGACAGCATTCAGCGCCTGTTTTACGACACGATCAAGGGGGGGGACTTCCGCTCCCGGGAGGCGAACGTCTATCGCCTGGCCCAGGTCAGCGGCAGCGTGATCGATCAATGCGCGGCTCAGGGGGTTCCTTTCGCGCGAGAGTACGGCGGGCTGCTGGACAACCGTTCGTTCGGCGGAGCGCTGGTGTCCCGCACTTTCTATGCGCGCGGCCAGACCGGCCAGCAGCTCCTGCTTGGAGCGTATCAGGCGCTGTCGAGGCAAATCGGGCTGGGCAAGGTGCGGATGCTGATGCGCACCGAGATGCTCGAATTGGTCGTGGTGGACGGCGCGGCGCGGGGAATCGTCGCGAGGAATCTAGTGACCGGCGCCATCGATTCGCACGCGGCTGACGCGGTGGTTCTGGCGACCGGCGGCTACTCTCCGGTCTTCTATCTGTCCACCAATGCCGTCGGCTGCAACGTCACCGCCGCCTACCGCGCCTACAAGAAGGGCGCCTTTTTTGCCAATCCCTGCTTCACGCAGATCCACCCGACCTGCATCCCTCAGTCAGGCGATCACCAGTCCAAGCTCACGCTGATGTCGGAGTCCTTGCGCAACGACGGCCGCGTGTGGATCCCCAAGCAGAAAGGCGACAAGCGCCCGCCGGAACTGATCCCGGAGGGCGAGCGGGACTACTTTCTGGAGCGCCGTTACCCGACCTACGGTAACTTGAGCCCGCGCGACATCGCGTCCCGCGCCGCCAAGCAGGTCTGCGATGAAGACCGCGGCGTCGGGCCGGGCGGCCGCGGCGTGTACCTGGATTTGTCCGACGCCCTCGAGCGCCTGGGTGGGAAGATCGTGCGCGAGCGATACGGCAACCTGCTGGATATGTATGAACGCATCACCGGGGAGAACCCCTTTCGTGTCCCGATGCGGATCTATCCCGCGCCGCACTACGCCATGGGGGGGTTGTGGGTGGATTACAATTTGATGAGCAACCTGCCCGGCCTGCATGTGATCGGCGAAGCGAATTTTTCCGACCATGGCGCCAACCGGCTGGGCGCCAGTGCCCTGATGCAAGGGCTGGCCGACGGTTACTTCATCCTGCCGTACACCCTGGGTCATTACCTGGCCTCGACCCCCCGCAAGCCGGTCGCCGCGGACCATCCCGAGTTCAAAAAAGCCGAAGACCTGGCGCGCGCGCGGGTGAACCATCTCTTGTCGGTCCGGGGCAAACGGACGGCGGCGTCGTTCCATCAGGAACTGGGCCGGCGGATGTGGGACGACTGCGGCATGAGCCGGAGCGACGCCGGCTTGCGGCGGGTCTTGAAACGCATACCGGAACTTCGCGAGGAATTCTGGAAGACGGTGGACGTCACCGGCAGCGGAGAGGATTTAAACCAGGCGCTGGAGCGCGCAGGCCGGGTGGCGGACTTTTTGGAATTCAGCGAGCTCCTGGCGCAGGACGCCCTGCACCGCACAGAATCGTGTGGAGGCCATTTTCGCGAAGAAAGCCAGACCGACGAAGGCGAAGCCAAGCGGGACGACGCTCATTTTTCCTATGTCGCGGCCTGGGAACACGCGGGCGATGGCAAATCCGCCACGCTGCACAAGGAGCCGCTGACCTTCGAGGCCGTCCAGCCGGCCCAGAGGAGTTACAAGTGAATCTGACACTGAACGTCTGGCGGCAAAGGAACGCCCAGGATAAGGGGCACTTCCTGGAATATCAGGCGAAAGACATCGGCCCGGATATGTCCTTCTTGGAAATGCTCGACCAGATGAATGAAGACCTGATCAAACAGGGATCCGAACCGGTCGCGTTCGACTCCGATTGCCGGGAAGGCATTTGCGGGATGTGTTCGCTGGTGATCAACGGCGTCCCGCACGGCGCCCAATTTCAGTCCGGGTCCGCCGCCTGCCAGCTGCACATGCGAAAATTCAAAGACGGGGACGTGATCACCATCGAACCCTGGCGCGCCAAAGCGTTTCCGGCGGTGAAAGATTTGGTTTGCGACCGCAGCGCGTTCGACCGGATCATCCAGGCGGGGGGATATATTTCGGTGAACACGGGTGGAACGCCGGACGCCAACACCATTCCCGTGCCCAAGCCCGCGGCCGAGCGGGCGATGGACGCCGCCGCCTGCATCGGCTGCGGCGCCTGCGTCGCGGCCTGCAAGAACGCCTCCGCGATGCTGTTTGTTGCAGCGAAAGTATCGCACCTGACTACCCTCCCGCAGGGCCAGGTCGAAGCCAAAGAGCGCGTTCAGAAAATGGTCGCCCGGATGGATCAGGAAGGCTTCGGCCACTGCACCAACCAATCGGAATGCCAGGCCGTCTGTCCCAAGGAAATCTCCGTGGATTTCATCGCCCAGATGAACCGGGAGTATCTGAAATCTCTTTGACATATAAAGCCGTTTTTTGGTAGTTTAACGTCGACGTCGCAATCATTCACCGATTCATCTAACCCACAGGAGGAAGCAATGGTCACGCCGATAGACCCGGATTTCATGAAAAATCGGAAGGTGGCAGGGAAGGGCGAGGGAGGGGCCTACGATATCCGGGGTCCCGTGGAGCCCCCTGCCAAATTGGGCATTCACGGAACGGCGGTCGCGGTGGATTATGACTTGTGTATCGCGGACGGCGCCTGCATTGATGCCTGCCCGGTGAACGTGTTTGACTGGCAGGAAACGCCCGGTCACCCGGCCTCCACCAAAAAAGCGCGGCCCATTCGTGAGAAAGATTGCATTTTCTGTACCGCCTGCGAAAGCGTTTGCCCGGTTCTCTGTATTAAGATTACACAGCCGTAATTCACATCTACAACATTTCTACAGGTACCCCTCCATGCGACCATCTGCGCTAAGATCACCCGGCCGATCCAATTTGAGAACGCTCGTGTTGGCGCTGGTTGCCGTCCTTGTGTCGGAAACCTATGTGTCCGCCTACCTCGACGCCGGCACCGGCAGTATGATCATTCAGCTTCTCCTGGGTGGTGCCGCGGGATTAGCGGTGCTGCTGAGGATGGGGTGGCGCCGGCTGCGTGATCGATTTAGGCCCGGCCGAAAGGACGAGCCAACCCAGGTTGATGAGTGAAGCTGTACTCGAGACTGGATCGTTCCGGGATCGAACGGCGAGAGTGTTCTACCACGAAGGCCAGGTCTTCCGAGGACTTACCGAATCCGCCCTCCGTCATTGGCAAGCGCTGACATCGACACGTTTCTACACCCAAGCCGTGAAGAACGGCTCTATCGTCACCAGCCAGCAACTCGATCCGTCTAGCGTGGTATTTCCCAATGCCCATCGCCAATGGGCAGCGGTACTTCAGCACGAAACCATTCCAGTCGTTTCCTACCCCTACGAATGGCCGTTTGGCATGCTTCGGGACGCCGCACTGCTGCAACTTGATCTGCTTCTGGCTGCACTGGGCGAAGGCATGACGCTCAAAGATGCGTCTCCCTTCAATGTGCAATGGAAAGGTGCGAAACCCGTGTTCGTGGATGTCGCGTCGTTCCAGACCTGGGCGCCGGGGGAATCGTGGGTTGGCTATCGACAATTTTGCCAGATGTTTCTCTATCCGCTGATGCTCCTCGCCTACCGCGGTGTGCCCTTTCACCCCTGGCTGCGGGGCAGCCTCGAGGGCATCGATGCAGAAACCTGTCTCAGCCTGATGACTCCTCGGGACTATTTGCGGGCCGGCGTGCTGACTCACGTCTATCTGCAGGCCCGTGCGCAGGCGGCTTACAAAGACACTTCTCGTAACATCCGAGCCGAGCTGCGTGCGGCTGGTTTTGGGCGCGACCTGATTAAAGCTAATGCTCAACGGTTGCGGAAGTTGATTGACGGGCTTAGCTGGAAGCAGAACCAGTCCACGTGGTCGGGATATGCCTCCAACTGCCATTATGACCCGACGGATGCAGCCAAGAAAAAGGATTTCGTTCGAGACGTTGTTGCGGCCCGCACGTGGAACTTGGTGTGGGATCTGGGCTGCAACACGGGAACGTTTTCACGCCTGGCCGCTGAGCGGGCGCGGTACGTCATCGCGCTCGACGCGGACCACCTGGCCGTAGAACGGTTTTATCAGGAATTGAAGAGGGAGGGGAACCCTACGATCCTTCCGCTGGTGGGGAACCTCGCGGACCCCTCGCCTGATCTCGGCTGGCAGCATCAGGAGCGCAAGCGGCTGATCGCACGCGGCCGGCCGGACCTCGTCCTTTGCCTCGCTTTGGTCCACCATCTGGTGATCGCGGCGAACATCCCGATGTCCGAGTTGCTCGATTGGCTCGCGGAATTGGGTGCGGATTTGGTCATCGAGTTTGTCACGCGCGAGGATCCGATGGTCATCACCCTGCTCCGCAATAAAGATGACCAGTATGCAGACTATGATCTAACGGTCTTTGATCGTGAGATCCGAGCGCGATTCGTGATTGCGAAGCGCGAGCAGCTCGCCTCGGGTACCCGTGTCATGTACCACGCCCGACCCATCCGGCGTTCCTAACTCACCGCTGTGACAAACCGTTTGCCGCTCCCTCGAAAGCTTCTTTCTTCTTTCAAACCGACGCTGAAACTGTTTGTCATTGCGTTGGTCACCTATCTGGGTGTTGTCTATAACTTCTCGTTCTCGCAGGCGGCATTAGGACCGCGGAAGGCCATTCTTTTGGCCGTCCTGACCATGGATCTGCTGATCATGGTGGAGCTGGTCCGAGAACGCTTGAACATTTTTAACAAAGGTCTTGTCCGAGCGGATAGCCGCCGATGGTTCCACACGCTGCTCCGCAGTCTCGCGTACGCCTCCCTGTTCTGCGTCGTCTTGCTGCATGCGGACTTTGTGCTGACACGGTTCCGAGGTGGCGAGCAAGGCGTGACGGGAAGTCTTGAGGGGATCAAGCTCAACATCCTATGGGCTCAAATGTCTTATGTCTTCTTGGCTGCCTGGTCAAAGTGGATGTTCACCATGACGGCAACGTTTCCGTCTCCAGGGTTTGACGCAGCCGATATTCTTCTCTTTTCCCTTCCGCTCATTCCCCTCGTCAATTACCTGGCGCAAAACCGGGCCGATTTCAGCTTGCTCACCGCGGTGGAGTATCTGATGTTCTTCCTCTTGTGTCCGATCGCTGTCTTCGCGTTCATTCAGTTCATCCAGCAAGTACTTCGCGCAGGAGGCATCGCCGCGCCCGTGGTGGCAGGCCTGGCATTCGTCTACTACTCGACACCGTGGGTTTCGGCACTCTTCAAACGTCCGGTCGAAGCCCTTTTGCCGGTACAGATTGTCCTCGCTTTGATCATTCCGATCCTTCTCGCGGTCGCGTACCGCAGGGCGAAGAGAACAACGATCAAGCGTGTTGTCATTGGAGTCCTATGCAGTGTAACGGGTTCATTCGTTCAGGCGACCTATCTCCGCGATACCAAGGATCGACCCCTCTCCACGATGGAATCGACTCCTGGGGGGAACTCTGATGAGTCCACACTGAAGGAGTTGTTATCAGCACCCGTCAAAAGACGTCCCGATGTGTACCTGCTCATTTACGACGGGTACGCACCCTTCTCCATGCTGAAATACCACGGCCTGGAGAATGCATCGGCGAGCCCGTATCTGAGATCTCAAGGCTTCAGAATTTATGACGAAGCGTATTCGCTCTTTCTGGCGTCGAAAGCGAGTATGTCAAGCGTGCTGGACATGCGTGCGATCCCCCGGGTGGGGATCGGACGTAATACCCGGACGAACGAATTCTTTCAGCGCCAGGGCTACAAAACGCACATGGTTCTTAATTCCTATTTATTACAGGGCCGCGATCGAATCATGGCGGACTCGGTCTTTCCGCCGTGGCGTTATCGGTCAGGATTGAGCGCGTTGTACCGAGGCATTGGAGGCGGTGAGTTCAAGGCGGAAATCGTGTTCGGCGATTGCCCGCGTGACGAATGGCTGGCGGCCAAACAAGCGGTGTTCACGCAGACGTCTTCGCCCAAAATGCTATACGCCCACTCCGGTGTTCCAGGCCATAGCCAACTCTCCGGGAAGTGCCTGGACGATGAGACGGCCAAGTACGCGGAACGCCTTCGCGTCGCAAATGAGGAGATGAAACGTGATGTCGAAATGATTCTACAGACACATCGTGACGCCATCATCATTGTCGCTGGAGACCATGGGCCCTACCTGACGGGCGATTGTCGGTACATGGCCCGGCAAAGGCCGGAGGATCTCTCGTCAGTACACTTCGCCGATCGCTATGGGATGCTACTGGCGATCCGATGGCCCCGTGATAAGGTCAAAAGTCTCGAACGGATCACGGTCCTCCAGGACGTCTTTTTTGCCGTCGCCAGCTATCTGCTCGAAGATGAACGCGTTTGGGCGCACCGATTACAGGTCGCAACGGCCGGGTATGGCGGGATTCCGGATGGCGCCGTTCGCAATGGGATCGTGATGATCGGCAAGGACAAAGGACGGCGTTTGTTTGAGCGATAGATCGCCTGAGGCGTGAAGGATGGTTTTTGAGGTATAATTCCACCACCATCTGTACGGTTCGCCTGAATGGCGAACCGCGTTGCCGATGGCCATCGCAACTATAGGAAATAGGAGGGCGAAGGTGCAGCGTTGGATGGCTAAATCGAAGATCCACAGAGCGACCGTGACGGAGGCCTGCCTCGATTACGAAGGCAGCATCGCGGTCGACCCCGTTCTATTGGAGGCCGCCGACATCAAACCCTTTGAGATGGTCCAGGTGATGAACATCAATAACGGCAATCGCTTCGAGACCTACGCCATCCCGGCCAAAAAGGACTCCGGCGTGATTTGTTTGAACGGCGCCGCCGCGCGGCTGGGAGTCGCGGGAGATAAGGTGATTATTCTCAGCACCTGTTTTGTGACCGAAGCCGAAACCAAGGGGTATACTCCGAAGATCGTTTTCGTAAACGAAAAGAACAAGATCGTCCGCCACGCCCAAAAGATCTCGTGAAAAAATGGCACAAAATCGCGCTCGTGGTTGCGGGCACCGTCGGGGCCATGTACGCGATGGTCTGCGTGGATGTGGTATCCCGGGCCAAAAAAGCGTATCTGGAGGGTGAAAAGTACTGGAACTGGTCGGATCACCCCGAGCAACACGTCCAATTTCTACAGGGACAACTAGCGACTGATAAAAAAGCCCTGGAAGAGAAGCTTTCGAAGAATACCCTCTCCAAAGACCAGTACGACCGAGAACTGCAGCTCCTCGAGTTCGATCACCAGCAGCAATTGAAGGAATCGACGATCAAATACGCCTACGTCTGGTACCAGACCGCGGTTGATCTGTTTTCTCCGCCCGACTCCAAATGGGTTCAATTGGCGCGGCAGAAGATGCCGCTGGCGAAGGAACGCTGGAAAGCGGAGCTCCGCGCCAAGAAGATCCCTTTTGAAGACTACATGATTGATTGATCGTGAAGACACTGCTCTGCGGCCTTTTTCTCCTCTCCGCGTGCTCTCCCACACGAACCCTTGTTAAACACTTAGGCCCTCTCCCCGAACCCTCCCAGGCGCCCGCCGTTTGCAAACTCATCAGCGTCCTCCCGGATTCGCCGGCGCTCAAAGCAGGGCTGCATGTCGGAGATGAGATTGTGAGCGTCAATGGCACCCATCCGGAGGATGCCAGCGGGGTGTCCGACCTGATTCAGCAGTCCGGTCCCCAGGCCGAACTGGACGTCAAGGATGCCGCCGGGCGTTCGCGGAATTTGAAAATGACCTTAAACAAAGAGCGACCGCGTCTGGGCGCTTCATGCGACCTGACGGGATGGCGCAAGAACAGCGTCAGCGCGGCCGGAAATGAATCGATCACGATTTTCCAGGGACCCTACGCGCTCACGGTGTCAGGAATTATCGACAAGGGAGTGACCTTCATGCGGGTTCGCCTGACCAACCACTCCGATCGCCTCCTGCCGGTGAGCACGGCGCTTTTTTCTGTTCAGGATGGACACAAATCGCCTCAAACACTGCTGTCCCCGCAGGAAGTGATTTACTTCATGCATGGAGATGACGCCGTGCCGCTGATCAAGCCTCCCAGGCTGAAAGACAATGTGCCCTATCAAGCTTTGTTTGTGTCTTCGTTCAGCGTGGTGCGGCACGCGGCCCCTTCCCATAAAGGAAAAGACGACTGGACACGCTCCGACGAGCAATATGTCCTGGCGAACGCCGCTTATCTCAATAAGGAAACACTCTGGCCTGCCACCCTTGAGCCGGGCAAACTGGCGGACGGATTGATTTACTTCCTCGAATCTAAATCGTTGCCGGTCACGATCCAGGCAAACATCGAAGGAATCACCCTGGCCGCCGCGTTCGGAAAGCCGACGCCGTCTACCCAGCGGATGCCGGCGGAGGAGCTGATCGCCTTCTTCGAGTCCCTGAAAAAAGGGACACCGCTGCGTTTGACGCTGCGGAGCGGAAAGGTTTTTGTGGGAAAGTATTCAAGCTACGATCCGATCAACGAGATCGTGTGGTTTGATACGCCGTCTGGGGTGGTATTAACGACGACCAGTTTTGGTTTGAAGCACGTGGCCTACGCGGAAGTGATGTCGCCCGAGCAGAAGAAACAGCCCACCGCCGAAACCCCTAATTAAAGCGCCTCACCC
>Ga0155753_151_pt2 | contig 18358 bp, 16 predicted proteins | sample RifCSPlowO2_01_FD_107407 | JGI IMG/M metagenome (GOLD analysis project Ga0155753, IMG submission 107407) | Elusimicrobia bacterium RIFCSPLOWO2_01_FULL_59_12
TACCGTATTCGGCTTTGGCGTTGGAGCGCGGGTCGCGTTCCACATTCAAGGCGTTCAGCAGGTTTTCCTCCGGGCCGAGAAAGCCCATGGCCAGCAGCACGAGCTGCGCGGGCCAGGTTTTTTCGCTGCCGGGGCGTTCCTGCATCGCCCACTGGCCCTTCGCGTCCTTCGCCCAATCGATTTCCACGGTCTGGATGGCTTTGACGTGGCCGCCGGCGTCACCCTCAAACTTCTTAGTCAGGATGGAATAGCGCCGGGGATCGGCCCCGAAACGAGCGGCGACTTCCTTCTGGCCGTAATCCGTCATGTAGACCTTCGGCCACTGCGGCCAGGGGTTGTCCGGCGCGCGGCCGTCCGGCGGGCGCGGCAGAATTTCAAATTGGACCAGGCCGCGGCAGCGGTGCCGCATCGACGTTCCCACGCAGTCGGTGCCGGTGTCGCCGCCGCCGATGACGATGACATCCTTGTCTTTGGCGGAAATGTAGTGGCCGTCCTGGTGCCGGCTGTCCAGCAGGCTCCTGGTGTTGGCGTGCAAAAACTCCATGGCGAAATGCACGCCCTTGAGCTCACGGCCGGGCGCGGGGAGATCGCGGGGTCTCGTCGCGCCGGTGCAGATCACGGCCGCGTCGAACTCCTTTAAAAGTTTCTCCGCCGGGTAGTTTTTCCCCACCTCGGTGTTCACCACGAACGCGATGCCTTCCTGCTCCAGCAGCCGCACCCGGCGCTCCACGATCTCTTTCTCAAGTTTCATGCTCGGGATGCCGTACATCAAAAGGCCTCCGGCCCGGTCGGCGCGTTCGAAGACGGTGACGGCGTGGCCCGCCTTGTTCAGCTGGGCGGCGCAGGCGAGGCCGGCAGGTCCCGATCCCACCACGGCCACCTTCTTGCCGGTGCGCGTCGCGGGCGGCTCCGGCGTCACCCAGCCTTCCTGGAAAGCTTTTTCAACGATCGAGTACTCGATGTTTTTGATCGTGACGGGCGGGCTGGAGATCCCCAGCACGCAGGCGGTCTCGCAGGGGGCGGGGCAGACGCGGCCGGTGAACTCCGGGAAGTTGTTGGTCTTGTGCAGCCGGTCGATGGCCTCGCGCCAGAGGTTCTTGTAAATCAGGTCGTTCCATTCGGGGATGAGGTTGTTGACCGGGCAGCCCGAGGCCATGCCGTTGATCAGCGTGCCGGCGTGGCAGAACGGCACGCCGCAGTCCATGCAGCGCGCCCCCTGCCGGCGGAGCTTGTCCTCCGGCATGCGGGGGTGGAACTCCTGCCAGTCGTGGATGCGCTCTTCCGGCGCCCGGTCCGTCGGCAGTTCGCGCTCAAACTCGATGAAGCCCGTGGGTTTTCCCATGCTAATTCCCGCTGACGCGGCTTAGGTCCTTGATGTTTTCCTGAAACGCGGCCATCGTGGCTTCTTCGCCGGAGAGGCCCTGCGCCCGAACGCGCTTTTCCGCTTCCAGGACGCGCTTGTAGTCTTTCGGAAGGACTTTAATAAATTTGGGAAGAATCGAGGACCAGTTGTCCAGGACGTTCTGCGCCACCGTGCTGCCGGTGTACTGCGCGTGGCGTTCGATCAGCTTTTTGATCTCGGCGATCTCCTCGGCGTCTTCCAGCCGGGTGAGCTCCACCATCTGCTTGTTGAGATGAATCGGAAAGGTCCCTTCCTTGTCGAGCACGTACGCGACGCCGCCGGACATCCCGGCGGCGAAGTTGCGGCCGGTCTTGCCCAGGACCACGACGCGGCCGCCGGTCATGTATTCGCAGGCATGGTCGCCCACCCCTTCCACGACCGTCCAGACCCCGGAATTGCGCACGCAGAACCGCTCGCCGGCCACGCCGCGGATGTAGGCTTCACCCGAGGTCGCGCCGTAGAACGCCACATTTCCGATCAGGATATTTTCTTCGGGGACAAACGTGGATTTTTTCGGCGGGTAGACGATGATCTTGCCGCCGGAGAGGCCCTTGCCGAAGTAATCGTTCGAATCGCCTTCCAGCTCCAGCGTCATCCCGTGCGGCACGAACGCGCCGAAGCTCTGCCCGGCGGACCCCTGGAAATGCAGATGGAGGGTGTCTTCTTTGAGCCCTTCAGGGCCGTGGCGGCGGGTGATCTCGCTGCCCACCATCGTGCCCACGACGCGGTGGATGTTCTTGATCGGCAGGGTCTTTTTGACCTTCTCCCCCCGCTCGATCGCCGGCTTGCAGATCGCGAAAAGATCGGTGCGGTCCAGCGCCTGATCCAGCCCGTGGTTCTGCGCGACTTTTTGATAGCGGCCCACCTCGGGTCCCATCTGGGGCGCGTAAAGGATCTTGGACAAATCGAGCCCCTTGGCTTTCCAGTGGCTGACGGCCTTTTTCATCTGGAGCTTGTCCACCCGGCCGACCATCTCGTTGATCGTGCGGAATCCGAGCCGGGCCATGATTTCGCGCAGGTCCTGCGCGATAAACCGCATGAAGTTGACGACGTGCGCGGGGTCCCCGGTGAATTTTTTCCGCAGTTCCGGGTTCTGCGTGGCGACGCCGACGGGACAGGTGTCCAAGTGGCAGACGCGCATCATGATGCAGCCCAGCGCCACCAGCGGCGCCGTGGCAAAGCCGAATTCTTCCGCGCCCAGGAGCGTCGCGATCGCCACGTCCCGGCCGGTCTTGAGCTGGCCGTCGGTCTCGACGACGATCCGGTCGCGCAGGTTGTTTAAAACCAATGTCTGGTGCGTTTCGGCGAGGCCGAGTTCCCACGGCAGGCCCGCGTGCTTGATCGACGTCTGCGGCGACGCCCCGGTGCCGCCGTCATGGCCGGAAATCAGGACGACGTCGGCGTGACCCTTGGCGACGCCCGCGGCGATGGTGCCCACGCCCACCTCCGACACCAGCTTCACGTTGATGCGCGCGGCGTGGTTGGCGTTCTTCAAATCGTGGATCAGCTCCGCCAGGTCTTCGATGGAGTAGATGTCATGGTGCGGCGGCGGTGAAATCAATCCCACGCCCGGCGTGGAGTGCCGCACCTTGGCGATCCAGGGATAGACCTTCCTGCCCGGCAGCTGCCCGCCTTCGCCCGGTTTGGCCCCCTGCGCCATCTTGATCTGCAGCTCCTGGGCCATGGTCAGGTAATAGCTGGTCACGCCGAAGCGGCCCGACGCGACCTGCTTGATCGCGCTGTTCTTGGAGTCGCCGTTGGGCTCGGGCGTGTAGCGCGCCGGGTCTTCGCCGCCTTCGCCGGTGTTGCTCCGCCCGCCGATGCGGTTCATCGCGATCGCCAGCCCTTCGTGAGCTTCCTTGCTGATCGAGCCGTACGACATCGCCCCCGACTTGAAGCGCTTCATGATCGCTTCCGCCGGTTCGACTTCTTCGATGGGAATCGGCTGGGCGTCCTTGAATTCCATGAGTCCCCGCAGGGTGCCGAGACGGTTGGATTGGTCGTTGATCAGGTCGCTGTATTTCTTGAAGAGCGGGTAATCGTGGGTGCGGCAGGCGGTTTGCAGGTAGTGGATGGACTCGGGATTGAAGAGGTGGTTCTCGCCCTCTTTGCGCCACTGGTATTTGCCGCCTTCTTCCAGGGTGCGGCCGTCCGGATTGCCGTAGTCCGGGAACGCGCGATGATGCCGCATCCGGACCTCTTCGGCGATCACGTCCAGGCCCACGCCGCCGATGCGCGACGGCGTCCAGCAGAAATATTTGTCGATCACGTCGTCGTTCAGGCCGATCGCCTCGAAGATCTGCGCGCCGCTGTAGCTCTGGAGCGTGGAGATCCCCATCTTGGAGGTGACTTTCAGCACGCCCTTGGCCGCCGATTTGACGTAATTCCTGACCGCTTTAGCGTGGTCCACCGTGGTCAGCATCCCCTGCCGGATCATGTCGTCCAGGGTTTCCAGCGCCAGGTAGGGGTTGATCGCCCCGATGCCGTAGCCGATCAGGAGCGCGAAGTGGTGGATCTCGCGGGGCTCGCCGGATTCCAGGATGATCCCGACGCGGGTGCGCGTGCCTCGGCGGATGAGGTGATGGTGCAGTCCGGCGCAGGCCAGGAGCGCGGGGATCGCGGCATGGCCCCGGTCCATCATCCGGTCCGACAGGATGATGATGTTGACGCCTTCCTCAATCGTCCGGTCGATGTCGGAGAAAAGCTTGTCGAGCGCGCTTTCCAGACCCTTGCCGCCGCTCAAGACCGGGAACACCATCGGAAAAACGCGCGAGCGGAACCAGGGATGCTTCACATGCACCAGCTTGTAGAATTCCTCGTCCGTGAGGATGGGCGATTTCAGCTGGATCTGCCGGGCGCTTTCCGGCCGGGCGTCCAGAAGGTTCCCTTCCGGGCCGATCGAGGTGGCCGTGCCGGTGACGATCTCCTCGCGGATGGCGTCGATCGGAGGATTGGTCACCTGCGCGAAAAGCTGTTTGAAGTAGTCGTAGAGCAGGCGCGGCTTGTCCGAGAGCACGGCGAGCGGGGTGTCGTCGCCCATCGACCCGGTCGCCTCAATCGCGTTTTCCGCCATCGGCGCCATCAGGATGCGCAAATCTTCAAAGGTATAGCCGAAGGCCTGCTGGCGCAGGAGCATGGTCGGGTGGTCCGGTTCGGGAACAACGGGCGGTTCCGCCAGGTCCTCGAGGTGGACCAGGTTTTCATTCAGCCAGAGCCGGTAAGGCCGTTCCGAGCAAATCTTGTGTTTGATTTCTTCGTCCGCGACGATGCGCTTCTGCGCCGTGTCGATCAGGAACATGCGTCCCGGCTGGAGGCGGCCTTTGTGCAGGATTTGCTCCGGCGGGATGTCCAGCACGCCGACTTCCGAGGCCATCACCACCAGGCCGTCCCGGGTGACGTAATAGCGCGAGGGGCGCAGGCCGTTTCGGTCCAGGATCGCGCCCATCTGGACGCCGTCGGTGAAAGCGATCGAGGCCGGGCCGTCCCACGGTTCCATCAGGCAGCTGTGGTACTCGTAGAAGGCCTTCTTCTCTTCGCTCATCATCTCGTGGTTCTGCCACGGCTCCGGGATCATCATCATCATCGCGTGCGCCATCGACCGGCCGGAGAGCACCAGGAATTCCAGGACGTTGTCGAAAATCGCCGAATCCGAGCCGTCCATGCGCAGGACCGGGGTGATCTTTTTCAGGTCATCGCCGAACACGTCGGACGCGAACAGCGCCTGCCGGGTGAACATCCAGTTGACGTTCCCGCGGAGGGTATTGATTTCCCCGTTATGCGCCAGATAGCGGTACGGGTGGGCGCGGTCCCAGCTGGGGAAGGTGTTGGTGCTGAAACGGGAGTGCACCATCGCGATCGCGCTTTCCATCGACGGGTCGCGCAGGTCCGGGAAATACTCCGGCACCTGGTTGGAAATCAGCATGCCTTTGTAGACGATCGTCTTGTAGGAGAGGCTGGAGATGTAAAAGCGGTAGCCGCCCTTCCAGGCCGAGTAGCGGATCGCCGCTTCCGCCCGTTTGCGGATGACGTAGAGCTTTCGTTCGAAGGCGGCGTCGTCCTGAAGCTTGGAACTGCGGCCGATGAAGAATTGCCGGACGACGGGCTCGGAGGCGACGGCGGATGCGCCCAGGCCGGCGTTGTGGGTGGGGACCGTTCGCCAACCCAGGAATTTCTGACCTTCCTCCTGGACGATGGTCTCCAGGCGTTTCTGGCATTCCTTCTGGTCCGCGGGGTCCTTGGGCAGGAAGGCCATTCCCACCCCATACTCCCCGGGCGGCGGCAGGCTGAAACCGGCTTCTTTGGCCGATTTACTTAAAAAAGCGTGCGGGGCCTGGATCAGAATTCCCGCGCCATCGCCGGTATTCTCTTCGCAGCCGCAAGCCCCTCGGTGCCGCAGATTATCCAGCGCCGTTAATCCCTGCTGGATGATCTTGTGGGACTTCCGGCCTTGGATATCAACGACAAAGCCGACGCCGCAGGCGTCTTTTTCGTAAAAAGGGTCGTAGAGACCCTGTTTAGGCGGGTAACCGTTCATAAATTGGGTGTTTTGGGCTTCCTGCTTGCAGTAAAGGGGCAGGCGGGGCCGGTTCGCCGTTTATTCTAACTTATTTATGGGTGCAAACCAGGCCGATCTCAGCGGGCTGTCCGGCGGCCTCAGCGATGGGGCGAAACTCGATACGCACACGGAAAAACACGCCGGACTTCGCCTTGTGGGTGGTTTCGAAGACGGCCTGCGGGGCTCTCAGGAGGTCTTTGTAAAGCCGTTCAATATCGGACTCTGATTCGAACAGTTTGGAGATCGATTGGCCCCGCATTTCAGAGGCCGTGTACCCGTAGAGCGTCTCCGCGGCATGGCTCCAGGAGGTGACCGTCCCTTTTAAATCCATCAGGAGCGTCGGCTCCTGCTTGGAGGCCGGCTTCGCCGCGGGCGGGCGGCGGCGCGGCCACAAGGGGTCGCCGCGTCTCAACCGGAACGCCCCGAGCAGGACGGCCGCCAGGGACGCCAGTCCCAGAAAGCCGATGACAAAAGCGGCGGCCAGGTGAAGCCGGATGGAATTGGCGTACCCCCGCTTCCGGGCTTCCAGCTCGGCCGGCGGGAGCGCGGGCAGGTAGGTGTTCAATGCGGAGATCACCTGCGCGCGCCGCGCGTCCATGAACGCCTTGGCTTCGCCGACCACTTTTTCCCGGGCGAAGGATTCCCGGGCCAGATCGCTGTTCGACTTCCAGAGTGCCAGGAGCATGCGCTGGACCTTGCGCTCACGGGGGAGCAGTTCCAGGCGGGCGTAGCGGTCCAGGTAGGTCTGGCCGCGGTTATCGTTTTCATAGGTGATCTCTTTGGCCGCTTCCGCGGACTGGGTCCAGACTTTGAGGATGTTCTGCTGCCAGGCGCGAGCCTGATTTTCCACCTGCAGGATCGCCTCTTTGCGCTCTTGCCCGTCCGGCTGGGCGTCACGGATGAGCGGCCGGATGTCCCGGTAGATGTGCGACAGGATCTGGGCGAAATTCTTCTCGATCTTGCCGCGGTGCTCGAAGCGGCGGGCGTTGGCATCCAGCGCGTGGTCGACGGCCTCTTTGAACGCGACGAAACTTTTTCCGATTTCTTCCATCGCGTCCGGCGGAAACAGCCGCGGGCTCTGTTTCTTGAACTCCGGCAGGGAGGTCTCGAACTCCCGGCGGCTCTGCGACGCCTGGTCGAGGAGGGCGGGATCGGAACTCTTGAAGTAGGCTTCCAGGCCCAGATGGATCTTGCCCAGGTGGCCCATCAGGGCGGCGCGGAAGGGTGACGGGTCGCTGAGTTCCGAAAGATCGTTGACCGCTTGATTCATGCGGTCCATCCTGCGGAGGGTCATCCACCACAGGCCTGTCAGTAGAAGAATTTCCAGTCCGCCTAGGAGAGCGATCTTTTTGAACGGGAAGGGCCGGCGCGCAGGAACCATCGTGGCGTGATTCTAGAATTCTTGCGGGCTTTTGGGAACGGGCTTATTGTTTCTGTTGGGAGTTTATGAAGTCGTTGAGCAGCGTGAGGAGCGACTGGCAGGTTTTTTCCAAATCCGCCTTGCCGGCCATCTCCAACAGGCCGGCTTTCCGGGTGATCATGAGCCAGTAAGCCGTTTCACGCAGGTCCTTAAGGGCCCCTTGTAGAAAATCCACGGACTCGAGCGGGGAGCGGGACGACCGGGATTCCGTGAGCCGCCTGCCGACCGACAGGCCCGCGCGGAGGAGCTGGTCGGCCAGGAACCGTTCGGCGTGGGTGCTGGAGAGACGTGACGCCAGAGCGTAGATCTCCATGCCGAAGTCGATAAAACGTTCCTTGGACGCCAGGATCGCCGGGACGAACCCCGCGGACGGCGCGGCCGGGTGAACGACGGGAGGGACGGGATGGACAGGCGGGACGTGAGGAACGCGCGGGACATGAGGGACAGGAGCGGCGGCCTTATCGTGATGGGGGTCGCCGTTTTTACCCGCCGTCTGGCCTGACTGTTCGAGGAAAGAGCTCAGCGCGGAAAGATCATCCAGCCGGTCGATCATTTTAATTTGCGCGGGTTCTTCGGCGGCCGGCCGGTGGTTCCCGATATACTTATGGACCAGCTCCCCGAGTTCGACGATGTCAAAGGGTTTGGAGATGTATTCGTTGGCCCCGCGCTCCATCCCGAACATGTGCTGGCTGGGAAACCGGGCGGCGCCGGTCATCATGATCACGGGAATGGAGTGGGTCGACGCGTTTTTGCGGATCTGGGTGCAGATCTGAAAACCGGTGGCGTCGGGCAGAAAGACATCCAGCATGATCAAATCCGGCTTCATTTTGAGCGCCTTCGCCATCCCCTCATCCCCCTGGTGGGCCACCGCGACCGAATGGCCTTCCTCGGTCAGCTGCGTCTGCAGAAGACGAGCGATATCCTCGTCGTCATCAATCACCAATACGTTGGCCATGCCTACTCCTTGTTTTCTTGGATCGCCTGGTCGAGGAGAGAACGCAGTTCGGAAGTATCCCCCGCCGGCCCCTTCTGACCGGGATCCCGTTTTGTTTTGATGTAGCTGTTGACCAGCTCGCCCACTTCGATGATCTCGAACGGCTTTAAAAGGTATTCATTGGCTCCGCGTTCCAATCCGAATTCCCGCTGGTTCGGGTAGCGGGCCACGCCGGACATCATGAGAATGGGGGTGTTGCGGGTGGCCGGGGCCTTGCGGAACTCCTTGCACAGCTGAAAGCCCGTGGCGTCCGGAAGCATCACATCGAGCATGATCAGATCCGGCGTCGCCCGGCGGGCCTGCGCCATGCCGTCCGCCCCGCGGGAGGCGACGTCCACCTCATAGCCTTCGTCCGAGAGGTGCGATTTCAAGACGCCGGCCACGTGTTCGTCGTCGTCGATGATCAGAACCTTCGCCATACACGGAAAGCCTAGCAGACGCTTGTTACGGGCGGGTTACGCGTGCAAAGATTTTACGGAGATCAAATCAGGCTGAAATGACGGAGTGTTATGGATGCGGTGGGAGGTTGGCGTTGGGGATCGAGGAAAGGTATTTACTGACTAGGGCGTTTATGTCCGAGGGATAGGTGCCTTGGTTGTCAGAATAGTAGATGCTTAACGCGGAGCGTAAGGTGCCCAGGTGTCCTTTCGTGGCGCTTTCTTCAGCTTTAACGAGTAAATCGGAAAAACGCGGGATTGCAATCGAAGTGAGGACAACGACGATAGCCATTACGATAGCCAATTCTATTAAGGTGTATCCGTTGGGGGTTAATGCGACTTCCAGGTCAAGCCGGCCAGGCTGCTGTGGTTGCAGTTGGCTTGAAGTTGGCCGTACTCGGGATCGCTTGGCGAATTGTGGTATATCCACCCCCCTGTATCGGTAACGAAGGGGTTCTGAATGACCTCGTTGCTTTTGGGATGGCCGGGATGGCCTGCTCCCCCACCGCAATAGATCACCGGCGGGCAAACGCCTTTTGGGCTGACTCGTGCGCAACCTTTTGGAGGGTGCACTTCCACGCCTCCACAAACGGTGCCTGCAGCGGCTGGATAAGGTTGAAAAAAGAGGGAACCAAGAAGAAAAGCACATACGGTTAAAATTCTCTGGATCATAACAACTCCTCCTACGGTTCTACACCTTTAGTAAGGCCAGGACGGAGAGCTCGCAACTGTTTTATGGAGAGTTTAAGGGTCGTTAAGGTCGAACGCGGTTTCTGTCGGAGCTGGGGACAGGGAAAATGCGCATTCCATCCAGGGGGGTCCGGTTTTGGTCGTTCCCGGCGCCCCCCTCCGATCCGTAAGGAATCTCAACAATAAATTGAGGCGGGACGTAATACCACGTTTTGGCGGGATCCGGGTAACCGGGATAGCGCGTCGCAAGAATCTGTTCCACTTGCTGGCGGGTCATATTGCGTTCTAAGAGGGCCATTTTTTGAGTCAAATAATCCGTGGTTCCCGCAGGATGGCGTTTCTGATATGTCCTCCAAATCCCATGGAGAAGGCCTCCGCCGATAATACCGGCAAGCAAAAGCCAATGCTTCCAAGTCAGCGTTTGCAAGGAAACCTCGGTGGCCCTGTCGTCCACCCGCGAGGAGGGAACCACGGGGGCCGTTGTCACGGGGAGCGAGGGTTTTTCGACTTCCGGATGTGCGGTGATCAGCAGCAGACCGGAGGCTTGGAGATAAGCGGCTAGCTCGGCCTGGGTCTCCGCGTTTTCCCGGCCGGTCATATAGCGCCCTTTGACATCCATGGCGGTGTAATGGAATCGCGGCATACCTTCTTGTAAAGGGAGAACCGGAGAGTTTCAAGGCGAATCCGTAGAAATAGTAAAATCACGGCTCATCGATGGAACTCAAATCCAAACCTTATGCCTACACGGTTCTCGCTGTAGACGACGACGCCGCCATTCTGGACCTGATCGGGCGAAATTTGACCGCGCGCGGCCTGCGCGTGATTACGACGACCGATCCGGAAAAGGTCCCGGCCCTGGCGGCCCAGGAGAAACCCCGCTTGATCCTTTCCGACATCGCCATGCCGGGCCTGGACGGCCTGACCCTGCTTAAAACCCTGAAAGCCAGCCCCGCCACGCGCGATATCCCCCTGATCCTCCTGACCAGCTCCCGGGCCGCGGAAGACATTGAAGACGGGCTGAACTCGGGCGCGGAAGCCTACCTGGTGAAGCCCATTGATTGGGAGAGCGCCTGGCCGAAAATCCAGGCCATCCTGATGCGGTCCTGAGGTGTTGGAAAGTTAAAGAAGCGTGCCTTTAAGGAGGAGAGCGGCGGTGGCGAAGTAAATGACGATGCCCGTCACATCCACCAGCGTGGCGACAAAGGGAGCCGACGCGACGGCCGGATCCAACCCGAAGCGGCGAAGGAAAATGGGCAGCGTCGAGCCGGCCAGCGTTCCCCACATCACGATCAGGACCAGCGTCAGTCCGACGGTCACCGCCACCAGAAGATAATGCGGGCCGTAGACCGGGCTGAATTGAGACCACAGGTAAATCCGTAAAAATCCGACCCCTCCCAGAATTCCCCCCAGGGCCAGACCGGATAGAAATTCGCGCTGGACCACGCGCCACCAGTCTTTCAGCGTCACTTCCCGCAGCGCCAGGGCGCGCACCACCAGCGTCGCGGCCTGCGAGCCGGAATTTCCCCCGCTGGAAATGATCAGCGGAATGAACAAAACCAGGACCAGGGCCTGGGCGATTTCTTTCTCAAAGAACCCCATCACGCTCGCCGTGAGCAGTTCGCCCAGGAACAGGACCCCGAGCCAGGCGCCGCGCTTGCGGATCATCTTGGAGAAGCGAATATCGAAATACGGTTCGTCCAGCGCTTCCACCGCGCCGAGTTTCTGGATGTCCTCGGTCGCCTCCTCCTGGACCACTTGCAGGATCTGATCGAGGGTGAGGACGCCGATGAGGCGGTCGTCGGGATCGACCACCGGGGCGGAGGTGAGCTTGTACTTGGTGAAGAGTTTCGCCGCCTCTTCCTGGTCCATCGTCCCCGGGACCTTGATGCCGGAGACCGTGTGGAGGATGTCCCGGAGGCGGATGTCGGGAGGCGCGGAAATGAGCGTTTGCAGCGGCAGCATGCCCGCGATGCGCCCCCCGTCGAAGGTCACATAAACCGTCTGGATATTCATGTTCTTGCGGACGCGCAGATTGGCGCGCAGGCGTTCGAGCGCCGCCTTGGCCGTCATGTCCGCCGTGATCGAAATCAGGTCCGCCCGCATCGCGGCGCCGGCGGTGCCCTTCGGGAAAATCGGCAGCATCGCCACGGTGTGAATGCGCTGGTCGCTCATCAGCTTGGACATGCGCCGCACGATCGTCTTCGGGAGCTTGTTCAGGAGCGCGGCGATGTTCTGCGCCGGGATCCCCTCGATCAACGGCGTGATCGTGGCGTCTTCCAGATGTTCCAGGATGAACTGCTGCTCCGGCGGGTCGAGCTCTTCGAACACCGTGATCAATTCGGCGGGTTTCAGCAGGCGCAGGAGAAGCAGGCGGTGCTCCGGCGGGAACTGCGGCAGGGCCTCCGCCAGGTCGATCGGATTTATTTCGGTGAGCAGTTTTTGCAGATCGGCCAGGTTCTTTTCCTGAATCAACTGCTTGATTTCGGGAATCAGCAGCTGGCAGAGGTTGATCGTTTCCGCCGTCTGTTTGGCCATGGCCGTTTATTATACCCGGAACGGCGATTTTGCAACGGAACTTCCTGAAAATAAATGAATAAATCGGCAAGTTCGGTGTCTAACAGAGTAGGAGGTGGACGCCATGACCCCACTCGACGAACAAATTGAGGCCGTCGCAGCGATCCTGAGAGCCCAAGGAGGCGTAGTCGGTATCGATCCCGGCGCGCCGGACCACGTCAAACAGGCGTTCCTGGACATGATCCTGAAGTGCCCGGAGTGCCGCCAAAGCGTCTTGGGGAAGCATGAGGGGAACGGGAACTGAACCACAAGGGACAGTGGGACAGCGGGGACGCAATGAGCTTGGCGAACTTGGTTTTCGACCGGTCCCAATAAGTTCGCCAAGTTCATTGCGTCTCTCAAACCATGCGGTCAGTCGTCAGGTAATCCCACGTCTGAGAAATTGGTTGACCTGCTTTCCAAAATCATGGAAAACGGAAAGCGATGTATATAAATAGGCTCATCGAAAAAAGCCTGCGGGACGCCGTTGCCAAGAAAAAGAGCGTCCTGCTCTTGGGGCCCCGGCAAACGGGAAAGACGACTCTCCTGCAAAGACTGTCGCCCGCGCGCCTCCTGAACTTGGCCAACCCCGACCAGCGGCAACGGTATGAAAAACGTCCCGCCGTCCTGATTGATGAAATTCATGATTTGGAGGCAGAGTCCGGCCTGCCTGCCGGCAAGGCAGGCGTGCCGCCTCTGGTCGTGATCGATGAAGTCCAGAAAGTGCCCGCCCTGATGGACGCCCTTCAGGTTCTGATCGATGAAAAGAAGGCGATCTTCATCTTGACCGGATCCTCAGCGCGAAAGCTGAGACGCGGGTCCCACATCAACCTGCTTCCCGGCCGTGTTCTGGCGTATCGCCTGGACCCTTTTCGCCGTGAGGAATACGCGAAAGGTTCTCTGCAAGACCAACTACTGTACGGCGCGCTCCCAGTTGTCGTGCTGGACCCAACGCCCGAGGCGCGGGAGCAGGCACTCCGGTCCTACGTCACCACCTATCTGGAGGAGGAAGTTCGGGCGGAAGCGCTCGTGCGGAACTTGAGCCCTTTCGGCCGATTTCTGGAACTGGCGGCTTCTGAGTCCGGAGGTCTCATCAATTTGCGCAAGCCCTCTCAGGAGATCGGGGTCTCGCATGTGACGATTGGCTCGTACTTTCAGATCCTGGAGGATTGCCTGATTGTAGAGCGGATTGATCCCTTGACCCGCAGCGCCACGCGCAAAAAACTGACCAGGGGGAGCAAATATCTTTTCTTCGACCTCGGCGTCCGTCGGCTAGCCGCGCAGGAAGGGCGGCGGCTTCCGCTCGAAAGTTGGGGGAGGCTCCTGGAACAATGGGTGGGTCTCGAACTCTTGCGGTCGATGCGTCAGGGCCCCGGGCATCTGCGGTTCTGGCGCGATGCCACTGGCCCGGAGGTGGATTGGGTGATTGAGCAGGAAGGACGGTTGATCCCCATCGAAGTCAAATGGACCGAAACGCCCACCCAGCAGGACGCCCGGCATCTCCAGACCTTTCTCGCGGAATACCCCGAAGCGGAAAAAGGGATCGTCGTTTGCCGTACGCCCCACGCCATGCAGCTCGCCCCGCGCATCCGCGCCATCCCCTGGCAGGACCTGCCTAAAATAAAGCTGTCGTAGAGAGTTATCAAGGGCCGCCCCGCGGTCTTTGTCAGCCCTCCTTCGCCAGACCGAGTTGTAGAGCCGATCAGTCTGCACCCCTCTGCTAACTCGTGTGAATTTATGACCTTGGTAGGTATTGGCGGGTGTAGGTGACGAGCGGCTGATAATCGCCTCGATCGGCCGCTTTTAAAGCAAGCACATATTCCTTTCGAGGCGATGTTCCCTCTTGCGTGATTTCAGCGTAAGGCCATTCCGGGAGAGGATGGCTGTGTGCGCGGAGATAGATATCCGCCATCAGCCGGCCATGACGCCCGTTTCCATTTCTGAACGGATGAATCTGAACTAGCCGGTGATGCAGTCGAACAGCCCGTTCGAGTATCGGAATAGGGTTTTCGGTCTGCCTGTCCCGGGATTCGACGTCACGACAAAGCAGCCCGACTTCTGTCCCAATCCGATGGAATGGGATCCCGGGCTTTATATCAATGGTCCTATAGTGTCCTGCCCACGACCAGACCTGGTCAAACAGGTCTTGGTGTACCCGGCGGATGTAGGCGTCCGTTAGCCAGGCGCGCGCAGGATTTTTGCGCCTCTTGAGATGGAGCGTTCTAGCGGCCATGACTCCCTCGGCTTCGGCCGCGTTAAGATCAGCGAGGGTATGAACATCGCTCGGCAGAAGACCGTCTGCGTCGAACGGTGTCGCATGTTCCGGCGGGTCAAAGGATTTCATCGTCCCATATCTCTGAAGAAGGATTTCTTAGCAGCCGCTTCTCTTCACGGCGCAGCAACTCCTTGGATGTTCCGCTATCCGGTTCCTGACTTTCAAGCGCCATCGTTCCCAGCGTCTGTCGTACCCGCCGCTGGGCCACTCCGCGGACCCGGTTTTCGATGATAGCTTCAAAATCCTTCTCCGGCTGGATGTGCAGAACCGGCCGGCAGAAGAGAGCTTGAAAGATCCGGATTAGGGACCCATATTGAACATCCACTTTCCCTTGTTCAATAAGCGCCAGGTGAGATTGAGGAATCTTGCAACGCCGTGCCAGTTGCCTCTGATTCATATGGAGCCGTTCCCGGATTAGCCGAATCAATGATCCGGGTTCCAGGGGAACCTGTTTCTTAGCCGCTATCGCGTTGTGCAATGCGCGCTGCGAATGGAGGGAAATGTTCTTTCTCATGGCCCAATTATGATCTGTTAAAACAGATCAGTCAACTAGTATTTTGATATGGCTAAACAGATCAAGATTTTCTAAAAATGATCATTGACCGATCAGATCCATTTCTTCGAGTAAATGACTAAAGTCGATTCATATCTATAAAACAGCGCGATTTTTAATAGTCATAAATCACCTGGTAGCCTCGTCCTCCGAAGCCGATGTGTGGCGAAGGAGGATCGTCTGTCAAAATTCACAATCATATCTACTTTTAGATATGTTTAGCCGTTCTTAGTACTCTTTAATTCTGCATTTTTGCCGCATTTAGCCCTGCCTAGTTCAAATTTTGATTTGAAGTTTTTATGGCCTGATAGGCCCTCTTGACATCTGTAACCTTATGGGTTACACTTTGGCAGTGATCAAGAGCTTCCGCCACAAAGGCTTGGAGAACTTCTTCTATGACGACTCGAAGAAGGGCATCCAGCCCAAACATGCGCAGAAGCTCGCTGACATTCTGGATCGTCTCGATGCGGCCAAGGTGGTTGAGGACATGAACTTTCCGGGTTCATTCCTCCATCCTCTGAAAGGGGATATGAAAGATCTCTGGGCCGTCAGAGTGTCGGGCAATTGGCGGATCACATTTTTGTTCCAAGATGGAAACGCCTGCGTTGTAGATTATCTGGATTATCACTAGGACCTGCGGCGAATGAGTTTATCGCCGCTGGTCCCGTCGAAAAGGAAATAGCGAACGGGAGGAATTGATTATGAGAGAACGCAAACGAGAGCCGACGCATCCGGGTGGGATTTTAAAGAGGCAGTACCTGGAGCCTTTGGAGTTGAATATCGCCCAGGTAGCCGATGCCTTGAAGGTGTCTCGTAAAACGCTTTCCAAGATCGTCAACGAAAGAGGAGCCGTAACACCCGACATGGCGCTGCGGCTTTCCCGGGCGTTCAGCACCACCCCTGAGTTGTGGCTTACTCTCCAGCAGACCTATGATCTATGGCAGACCAGTCACACGTCCAATAGCTGGAAAGCTGTCCACGCTGTAGCCGCGTAAAACGCCTCCCACCTATGGCTATGGCACTGCCTGAACGCCTTTCACTCGAAGCGATTCTCGCCCAGTACTGCGAAAAGCGGGTTCCGCTTCACGTCCGGAACAAAGTGCAGATGGCTTTTCGTATTGAAGGGTCTCTGGTCACCTTGTATGAGAAACGGCCGCGCTTATACGGGTGATAAGAACTGCAAACCCATGGGACTTGGAGATCACCGAGAATCGCGGATGGGTGGCCGATCGCAAAGAGACCGATCACTAATCCGATCAACGTCGTTTCCCGCCTTTTCAGCCGTCCCGTCGATCGGCACGTCTTTTAAGCTATAACGGCTCCGCGGGGCGGAGCGGCCCGCCTCCGCCAAGGCTTCGGCGGGCAAACCTGGCAGCCTCGTCCTCCGAAGCCGATGTGTGGCAAAGGAGGATCGTCGTTGTAGATTCACAATCCTATCTACATTTAGATGTGTTTAGCTCTTCTCAGTTGTGTTTATTTCGACCATTTCGTCGAAGTTTTCCCGCCTTAGCTGTTCCAAATTCTAGCGCCGATCAGAGATCTGTCCATGGCCGGCTCCGGATGGTCCACAATAACGAGTATTTATAACTAAATAGATCATTTAGTGTATATGTACTTGCATTAAATGGCATTAGGAGCTAGAATCGCTCCATGATCGCATCCCAGGCAGAGTTGTTCGCCGTCCTTCGCCAATATAACCCCTGGTGGTCTGGAGGACGATTTCCTGATCTGTCGAGCTGGCGGCGCGCGGCATTTAGAGAGATCGCTGCATGGATGAATAATCCGCCGGCCGGGAGGGCGCTCCTGTTGTCCGGAGCCCGGCAGGTTGGAAAGACTACGTTATTTCTTCAGGCCATTGATGCTCTTCTGGAGAAGGGCATCCCGCCTACGAACATTCTTTATGTGACCTTTGATCACCCTCTGCTTAAACTCGTTGGACTCGACCCCCTTATTCGATTATGGCGCGAATTTGAACCTGCGAAAGAAGGTCCCGATTATCTATTTCTTGATGAAATCCAACTGGCGAAGAACTGGCAGACTTGGCTAAAACACCAGGTCGATTTCGAAAAGCGGCGACGTGTCGCAGTCACGGGGTCGGCTACGCCTTTGGTGACAGAAGGTCAGGAATCGGGAGTCGGACGCTGGCAAACAATCCGACTTGCCACTTTGTCGTTTTACGAGTATCTGCAACTTAAAAAACTGCCTGTTCCAAACCTGCCCGCGGTGTCCTCGCTGCAGGAATTGTTTAATTGGAAACCGACTCGCTTCACTCCGGTCGCCGAAGAGGCTCGGCCTCTGACAGGGCTCTTTCATGAATACTTGCTGCGGGGTGGATTTCCTCAAAGCGCCCTTGTGGAAAGTATCCCCCTGGCGCAAAAGCTGCTGCGCGAGGACATCGTGGATAAGGTTCTAAAAAGGGACATGACCGCTCTCTTTGGCGTACGGAGGGTCTTGGAATTGGAGCAGGTTTTTCTCTATCTTTGTCTGCACGATGGAGGACTATTGGACTTGCCGCAGTTGTGCAGCAGTTTACAGTTGAAACGACCGACCGTCAGCAGTTTCATTGAATTGCTGGGGGCCACTCACCTGATTCACCGTCTCCTGCCTTTCGGTTACGGCAAACAGGTGCTTCGTGGGCGGTCAAAGATTTATTTAGCCGATGCCGCCATAGCCCCAGGTGTGCTGCTGAAGGGCAAAGGCCTGCTGGAAGATCCCGTTGGATTGGGAAGAGCCGTAGAGACGGCATTTTTCAAACACGTTTATACGCGCTATTATGCCCGGAGTATCGGATTTTCCTACTGGCATGGGAAACAAGGTCGAGAGGTCGACATCATCGCTGATCTCGATGGCCAGCTCATCCCTTTCGAAGTGAAATACCGCGGGCCCGCGCATACGGGACTTGGCGACCTGAAAGGAATGGCTGCCTTTTGCGCCGCGCACGATGTAAAGCGGGGTTATGTAATTACCCGAGAGATGTCCGACTTCGGCGAACTTCCCGGTCAATCAAGCGAATCACGCACGCGTCTGATGAAAATACCCGCTCCGCTAGCCTGTTACTGGCTCGGACGCTCTGAGCTGGATTCCGCCAAGCAGGATGACGCCTGACAGTCCGCCTCTAGCAAAATACACTTCAAACTCCGATTGCACCATCTCCTGAGAGCGCCGTTCTCGACTTCTCCAATTACGACAGGCGGGCCTCTTACATTTAATCGCCGCCCCTCTCACCAAGCACTGTTTCCCCAAGCCGCTTAATTTAGCTCTCTTTAGTTGTGATACCGATCACTATTCCGATCAGTGGAACTACCCCTTGATCAGATGTGTATTATAATATACACTTGGGTTGTGAAAGAAGTTGAAATCTATCAGCTGCCCAGTGGCAAGGAACCTTTCACGGAATGGCTGGACTCCTTACGTGAGCGGCGCGGCCCAGAACTCCCCAGATTACGCGGTTTGACTTTCCCCAGCCCTGCGCGATAAGG
>Ga0155753_108_pt1 | contig 18340 bp, 17 predicted proteins | sample RifCSPlowO2_01_FD_107407 | JGI IMG/M metagenome (GOLD analysis project Ga0155753, IMG submission 107407) | Elusimicrobia bacterium RIFCSPLOWO2_01_FULL_59_12
CCTCGACCCAAGCGGCTTAATCGTGGTGTCGCTGTGGCCATATGCACAATTGGTCTGTTTCTGGAGCTGAACGTTTCCGCGAAATCGGCCGCTGGGCCAAGCCGCTTGGACGTAAAGGAAGATGGAACGGCGCATGTGCAGGGCCCTGTTCTCCAAAACAGCCATCGCTGCGAGGTGGATGGTGTGTGTTTTCTTCGGCTTTCGGTTGATGGACAGGACGTTCGTGTGATCTATGGGGCGGAACAGCACGAGGCATGCCCCGGCGGCTTCAGCAATAAAACGGCCTCCGACGCTGCCTGGTCTGTAAAGAAAGGCGCCCTCATCGAGGCTTCCGGCAAACATCACTTCACCAAAGATGCTCGGATCCCATCAGGCTTACACGTGATCGCGGTCTGCGATTCGACCGGCTATATCCGCCCTCTCTAACCTGCCTCGATAGTCGTTCATTCCCACAGCACTTTCTCTTCTCGAATCTCTCCTCCGGTCGATATAGCCTCAGCTGGGAGGTGAGGAATATGCCTGTTTGTCTGCAATTTCTTTGTGTCCTGGTGCCTGGCTTCAGATTTTCGATATTATCCACACGTTGGGGTGATTTTTTCGATCAGGGTGCCGTTGATGACAAGTGACAAATTCAATTGCCCGCGCTTGATAAGGCCACTTTGTCATCTGTCATCACAGGCACCATTCCCATTTGGAAAAGATGACCCGCCTGCCGGTGGGTCCGGTTGAAATAGCGGGCATAAGCGCTGAGTAATCGCTGCATAAAGACGGCGAGATTGCCATCCGGGATTTGCAGGAGCATGTGGCAATGGTTGGGCTTGAAGAAGGCGGAATCTAAAGTTGTTTAGGATGCCGCCGACATTTTCGACTTGATGCCGTCGAGCGTTTGACAAAAACCCCGCCGGGACGTACGATCATTCCCGTGAAATCACCCAAGAAGCCATCCAAGGAGCCGTCCCTCCCTTCCCAAGACGAATCCCGCCGGTTTAATGTGCTGCAGGAGCAGATTCTCTCGAAGTTCCAGACCTTCGGTGAGGCGTTATCCGCCGTCCGTGAGGACGTCGCTAGCATGAAGCCTGATCTCCACGCAGTCAAAGAGGATGTTGCGGTTTTGAAATCAGCGGTCCGAACCAATGGCCAGGACATCCGCTCCCTAAAAGAAGCCGTTCAGGGAAATACCGAGGACATCCGCTCCCTAAAAGAAGCCGTTCAGGGAAATGCCGAGGACATCCGCTCCCTGAAAGAAGCCGTTCAGGGAAATACCGAGGACATCCGCTCCCTGAAAGGAGCCGTCCAAGGCAATACCGAAGCCATCCACGCCATGCAGTCCGATCTCAAGAACATCAACCAACGGCTCGAAGTGGTTGAAGCCAAAGTCGCGTCGTAAGCGGCTTAACCGCGGTACCGCGCAAGAAGCCTTCCATCGCGTCCCGAGATGAAATCCATCAGCGTTATTTGATGGCGAGGAAACTGTATCGGCCGTTCCGAGGCTTCGCGAGGACCTTTGCCATTATTCGAGAAACGGCGGACCGGATGAACGCCATCCTGGACGGATCGAACAAGAAATCCGATGCCTTCTGGCCCGAGTTTAAGAGGGGCTTCCCAGAGATGCAGCTGGACGATGTCAAAACCCAGGACATATAGCCGACGGCTTGGATTTGGCGAAGCCAAATCCTAACGCCGCCTCCCCTAAGCCGCTTCCAAAAGACTGGTTCTAACGTCGTTCAGGATGCCACCCCAGATTTGAGGTTTGCCAATGTCGGTTTGAGGCGAGTGCTTTACGTGGCCTCCCAGCGCATAATCTCCGCTTTTTGATTTTCATGCGCTAGCGTTAGCAAACCTGTCCCAAAAAAGTGTCCACAATTCCTTCGCGTCGCGGACGATTGTTTCAATTTTGCAAATGTCCTCCAATAGAAACATTATTCTCGTTCTGAAATCTCCGGGAAAACCCCAACGCACATACGGGCGGATTAGGTTGCTCGTTGGAATGCATTCCGTTGCGGGTCTTGCTTGTGAGATGGTCTGGATAAAGATCCTGGAGACCCATCTCGGGATGAGCACGGCTGCGCTGGCGACGGTTCTCGCCACGTTCATCGGCGGCCTCGGAATTGGAGGCCTGTCCATTGCCGCGCTGACCCGACACAATTCCGTTTCTCTCCGAAAAAGCGTTATCGCGGCAGAATTAGGCGCGGCCGCATGGATCGCGGCGCTTCCATTCACCCTGCCTTTGGTGGAGAAGTTCTATCTTCAATTTGCGCCTCCAGTTGAATCGGCCGGACACCTTGTGATCCGGCTTTTGACCGCCATGATTCTTCTCATTCCTCCCGCTGCTCTCTTTGGCAGTGTATTTCCTTTGCTGGGCGAACTGGCAGAGCAATCCCGCTCAGGAGTATCCCAAGCCTCTGTCAGCCGACTATACCGCGATGGGTTGATCTGGTCAGCTCTGGGGGCCGCCGTCTTCCCGGCCATCATTTTGAGATCCTTTGGACTTGCAGCCAGCAATCATCTTATCGCCATCCTGTGCGTAACGACCGCGGCAGCAGCGTTTGCCTGGATTCCTGAGGATGCAAAGTCGCGCCCTCTGCGCCTATCTTCCACACAGACTGCCTCGCTGATTCCCACACGCGGACTTTGGGTGATCGGCGCCGTTCTTGGAGCGATACTTTTCGGAAGTGAGCTCATTGGGGCCAAATACCTTTGGCTCCTCGTTCAGGACACCTTTTATGGAAACGGCATCTTGGTGGGCATTGTCTTAATGCTCATGGGAGTGGGAGCGCTTGCCTTTCAAAAAGCAGCGGGCTCGCGGAGGTCAACGGTCGACCACGCTGCATGGGTTAGCGGTAGCCTTTTGCTCTTCGCTGTTTCTCTCGTGCTGTGGATTATTTTTCCTTATCCTATCGCGTGCGTTGGTAAGTCTTTGGCTGTTTGGCCTCCGGAAGTCTCGGGCGCCGTGCGATTTTTCATGTCCACAACAGCCATTCTTTTTTTAGTTTTAGGGATCCCTTCTCTCTGCTCGGGTTGGGCATTTTACGGATTGTGCGAGTGGGCCCTGCAGCAGGCAGATTCCTCGATTGACCCCATAGGGCGGCTGACCGGATGGAATTATCTAGGCTCCATGCTGGGATCGCTCGCAACCAATTTTATCTTGCTTCCTGTTTTGGGAGTTACCCGCACGTTAGCCGGCCTCGCACTGATCGCATGTTTTGCGGCCGCATGGCTGGCTGCGGCCGCATCGCATTCCTCATTAGAGCGCATGCGCCAGAGGCTTTTGTTCGGGCTGCTGCTGGTTCTTTGCTTTTGGATTGGAAAGTCTGGGGATGTCACCTTTGCAGCCAGAGCCGCTTCACCGAATCGGGTTCTGTTGCATACCGAGGATGCAACGGGCATTGTTGAAGTTTATGCAGATCCCTACACGGGCGATCGAATGCTTTTCTCGAATCGCTTGCACATGGAAGGCTCTAATTCTCCGAGTGATGTGATTGTTAAAACCTACCAAGGGGCATTACCCACCCTGCTTCATCCGGCGCCGCGCGATGTCTTGGTTATTGGACTGGGTACTGGAATGAGCCTTGCCCACAATTTGGCTCCCGAAGTCCTCCGCCTCACATGCGTGGAATATTCCCGCGGAATCGTACGCGCCGCACATGCGTTCGACGCTGACAATAAAAATGTCCTCGCCAACCCCAAAGTCCATCTCATCAACCAGGATGGGCGTAACTTTTTGCGCTTGTCACGGGACCGCTATGACCTTATCATCCAAGATCTTTTTTTCCCTTACCAGACGGGGGTAGGAAATCTATACAGCTTTGACCACTTTCTTCAGATAAAAACCCATCTTTTGCCGGGGGGGGCGTTTTGCACAATGGATTCCTCTGCATCAGGTCGGCCAAGAAGAATTGCGTTCCATCATAAAGACCTTTCAATCCGTTTTTCCATCAATGACGTTATGGCTTAACGGACGGTTTTTATTACTCTACGGCGGCAATGATCCGCTGCGCCTATCCTGGCCGAGCTTTAAGACGCGCGTGGACGAACTTCATCTTCCAGAAACCGATGCGTATGACCTACTAGGTTTTTTTGTTGCGGAGGTTTCTGCATTAACGAAGTGGGTTGCTGGCGCTCCTCTTAACACGGATGACAATATGCTTATTGAAACCCGGGCTCCGCTTCTTTTTGACCAACTGGATTCCGTGGAAACGGGATCGCGATCAATCGCCTCTATAGGTCGGTGGGTCACGCCAGTTCATGCGATCATAGCGGGCATTTCAGCGAGGGAGGCACAGAAGTTGTCCGCCATCGTCCGCGCGCGAACGATTTTTGTGGACGGCATACGCGTCGAATTGGAGAAGGATCCGAGGGGCGCTTTTGAACTCTATGAACAAGCTCACACACTGAACCCGGTGAATTATCAGTTCCGTTCCTTTCTTGAAAGTAGACTCGTTGCTCGGGCAGGGCAGGCCTATCTCGCACGTCACTTCCAGGAAGCAGAGCGCCTCCTGCGAAAAGCCCTCGCTTACATTCCCACCAGCCGCCCAGCTAACTTTCTCATGGCCGAGACTCTTTACGACAGTGGCCAACATGACCGGGGGCTGTTGGTCTTTGGGAAACTTTTGAAACATTATCCTCACTACTATCAGGGTCATCTGAGTCTCGCTGAAAGGCTTTTGACATCAGGTCGCCCTGCCGACGGACTGGCACATCTTGAGTTTGTCCTCAATTATGTTCCGAACTCCCGGGACGCTCTGTCATTAAAGACACGGATCACGCCATCTGCATGGACCGTGCAATGATCTCGGAACCATACATGTTATAAGGGATGGCGCAGCATTGACCTATTGGCCTCCCAACAAATCGAAATGCTAGACTATGCGCCGATTTGCGCGTAATTAAGCTCTATTTGAGCACCTTGAATTTCGGGGAGTGGCGCAGTTGGTAGCGCGCCTGCTTTGGGAGCAGGAGGTCCCGGGTTCGAATCCCGGCTCCCCGACTCTCTGCGCCCGTAGCTCAATGGATAGAGCATCTGCCTTCTAAGCAGAGGGTTGCAGGTTCGATTCCTGCCGGGCGCACTTTACGTCAGAGCAGAAAGCAGCGATCAGATATCAGAGATGTGGTTGTTCTTAATTTAAAACGCCTTTTATTTTCTGCCGTCTGCTCTCCGATTTCTGTTTTGCCGTATTCGGGCCGCTAGCTCAATTGGTAGAGCATTCGCCTCTTAAGCGACAGGTTGCCGGTTCGATTCCGGCGCGGCCCACGCTATGCGCCCTTAGCTCAACTGGATAGAGCATCTGCCTTCGGAGCAGAGGGTTACAGGTTCGAGTCCTGTAGGGCGCATTTTAAGTGGGTTCGCCGCCACAAGTCCGGCGGGCGGGCGCCGGCAGCGTGGCGCCCGAGTCCCTCAGGGCGCAATTTTAGGGACCGGTGGCGGAATGGCAGACGCGCAAGGCTTAGGACCTTGTGCCCGTAAGGGTATGCGAGTTCGACTCTCGCCCGGTCCACCAAACTTTTAAAAAGGATTTAAGGCTATGGAAACTCTGGAAAAACCCTTGTCGGTCAAAGTCAAAGTCCTCAAGGAAGAATCGTGCGAACTCACTCTGTCCGTGGAGCTGCCCGCGGAGGAAGTCGCCAGGGAAACCGAGTCGGTTTTTCGGGACATTCAAGCCCGAGCGTCCTTGCCCGGTTTCCGAACGGGTAAAGCGCCGCTCGACCTGGTCCGCAAAAATTTTGCCCAACGGGCCCGGCAGACGGTCTTGGAGAACCTGATCGGGCGCGGCGCCGCTCAGGTCCTGCGCGAGCGCAAACTCCAAACGATTGACGCCCCGAAAGTTGAAAAGATCGGTTTTGAACCGGGCAAGCCGCTGCTGTTTCAAATGAAAGTGGAAAAAGACCCGGACCTCAAGGTGAAAGACTACAAGGGGCTCAAAATCACCTTGAAGGCATCCCCGGTGAACGACGATCAGGTCACCCAAACCTTGGAGGAGCTCCGCGAGCGCAATGCCACGCTGGTTCAAGCGAGCGGCGTCACGGTCGGTAAAAACCATTTTCTCGTGGTTGATTTTGAAGGTAGAATAGAGGGCAAGGCCTTTCCCGGCGGATCCGCGAAGAACTATTTGTTGAACATGGCGGCGCCTCAAACGATCGCGGGCTTCAGCGAAGGCCTGTTGGATGCCGGGTTAAGCGACGTTCGGACGGTGACCCCCCGTTTTCCGGAGGATTATCCCCGGAAAGAGTTCGCCGGCAAAGATGCGACGTTTCAGGTCACGATCAAGGAAATCAAGGAAAAGAGGTTTCCCGCGTTGGATGACGAGTTCGCCAAGGACTTGGGGCTCGCGTCCCTCGAAGAGCTGAAACAAAAAGTGCGTCAAAATCTGGAAAAGGAAGTTGCGGAGCGGTCGGACAAGGAACTGGAAGACCAGATCTTTCAAGCCCTGCTCGACCGACATTCGTTCTCCGTTCCTCCCACCTTGGTTGAACACAGGACCCAAGCGCTGATCCGCCGCACGAAGAACGCCCTGGAACGGCAGGGGTTGATGCAGCCCAATGACCCGAAAGCGGACGCGGCGCTCCGCGAACGCGTGCGGCCGCAAGCTGAAAAAGATGTCCGGCTGTCTTACTTGCTGAAAGCGATCGCCTCACAGGAAAAGTTGGAAAACGTCGAAGCCGACATCGACGCGCTGAAGAAAAAGGCGCTGGAGGAAACCCAGGACAAAAAAGAAACCGTGGAGACCTACTTTAAGGACCACCTTTTGTCCATCCGGGCGTCGCTCATCGAAGCCAAGGTCATCGAATTTCTGAAGAAGAACGCCAAGATCAAATAGGAGGGACCATGGTCTCACTCGTACCCACAATTATTGAGCGCTGGAACCAGGGAGCGGCGGTCGGCTATGACATTTTTTCACGTCTCCTGAAAGACCGCATTATCTTTGTAGGCGGCTACGAGGGAACCGTCACCACCGATTCGGCCAACCTCATCATCGCTCAGCTGCTATTCTTGGAAGCCGAAGACCCCGACAAAGAAATCAATCTCTACATCAATTCCCCCGGCGGCATGGTGACCGCGGGATTGGCGGTTTACGACACGATGCAGTACATCCGCTGCCCGATCACCACGATTTGCATGGGGATGGCGATGTCCTTCGGCGCAGTGCTGTTGACGGCCGGATCTAAAGGAAAGCGCTTTGCCCTCCCCCACTCCCGCATCATGATCCACCAACCTTTGATCATGGGAGGCGGCATCTCCGGCCAGGCCACAGAAATCGAGATCGAGGCCAGGGAAATTATGGACACCAAGAAACGCCTCAACGAAATTATCGCCAAACACAGCGGGCAATCCGTGGACAAAGTCACCCGCGATTCCGAGCGCAATTTCTACCTGTCGTCGGAAGAGGCCAAGGCGTACGGCCTCATCGACGAGGTCATCGCGAGGAAAAAATGAGCCTCCCCAAGGACCCCAAGGATCTGTTCCACTGCATCTTCTGCGGCAAAGGAAAGCGGGAGGGACTTCGCCTGATCGGCGGGCAAGGCATCTATGTTTGCGAAGAATGCATCCGCAATTCCTACCAGCTGCTGAACAAAATCACTGAAGAGGACGATCGCCGCACGCCGAAGTCGGTCCCCAAGCCCGGTGAAATCAAGCGCGTGCTCGATGAATACGTGGTCGGCCAGGAACGCGCGAAGCGCATTCTTTCGGTCGCCGTTTATAACCACTACCGCCGCATGGACGTCTCCACGCAGAGCCAGCCGCAGGACGTGGAGCTGCAAAAGTCCAACATCCTTCTGATCGGCCCGACCGGAACCGGCAAGACGCTGCTCGCCCAAACGCTCGCGAAACTCCTGCATGTCCCGTTCGCGATCGCGGACGCCACGACCTTGACCGAAGCCGGGTACGTGGGAGAGGACGTCGAAAACATCATCCTCCGCCTTCTGCAAAACGCCAGCTATGACATCAAGCGGGCGGAGCGCGGCATCGTCTATATCGATGAAATCGACAAGATCTCCCGCAAGACGGATTCCCCCTCGATCACGCGGGACGTCTCGGGCGAGGGGGTCCAGCAGGCCCTGCTGAAAATCCTGGAAGGCACCGTGGCCGCCGTTCCTCCCCAAGGCGGCCGCAAGCACCCTCAGCAGGAATACATCCAGGTCAACACGACCAACATCCTGTTCATCTGCGGCGGCGCGTTCGAAGGCCTCCACAAACTGATCGAGAACCGCGTCGGCAAGCGGGGCCTGGGCTTCGGCGCCGATGTCCGCCCGATGCAGGAAATGCGGCTCGGCGACATCTTGAAACACGTCCAGCCTCAGGACTTGATCCGCGGCGGTCTCATTCCGGAACTGGTGGGTCGCCTGCCGATTGTCGCCACGCTGGATGATCTCGATGAACTGACGCTGGTCCAGATATTGACCCAGCCTAAGAACGCCCTGGTCAAGCAATTCTGCAAGATGTTCCAGCTGGAGGGTGTTGATCTTTCGTTCACGCCTGAGGCGCTGCTCGCGATCGCTCACCTGGCCCTGAAGCGCGGCTCCGGCGCGCGCGGGTTGCGCGCCATCATGGAAGACGTCCTCCTGGACATCATGTACGAATTGCCCGATCAGCAAAACCTGGAACGGGTGGTGGTGGACGATAACGTCATCCGGAAAGTGTACCCCCCAATCCTGCACATGAAAGACCAGAAAAAAATCGCATGATCCTGTCCGATAAGACGTCCCCCCCGGCCCTCCAGACGCGCGCGACCCTGCCGCTGTTGCCGGTGCGCGACATCGTGGTGTTCCCGCACATGATGCTGCCTCTGGCCATCGGGCGCGAGAAAAGCATCCGCGCTCTAGAAGAAGCGATGGCGTCGCATCGCCGGATTTTTCTGGCCGCGCAAAAACGGGATCACCTGGAAGAGCCTCAGCAGGACGATATCTATGAGATCGGCACGGTGGCGGATATTCTCCAGCTGCTTAAGATGCCGGATGGCACGCTGAAGATCCTGGTGGAAGGCCGCTCCCGGGGCCGCATCCTGCAGTTCATCCCACGCACCGAGCCCCGCTACATGGAAGTGGAGATAGAAGAGTTGAACGAGACCTGCGAGCTCGCGCCCGAGATCGAAGCCCTTCAGCGGCAATGCGTCCAGCTTTTTGAGCAGTTTGTCAAACTGGACCGGCGGGTTCCGTTGGACACCGTGAGCGCCGTGAACGCCATCGAAAGTCCCGCGCGGCAGTCCGACGTCATCGCCGGGAACCTCCTGATCAAGTTAAGCGAAAAACAGGGGCTGCTGGAGATTTCCGAACCCAAAGCCCGGATGGAGCGGCTGGTCGAAATCCTCACCAACGAAATCCAGATTCTGAACATCCAGAAGCGCATCGACACGCGCGTCCGCACGCAAATCGAAAAAACCCAGAAAGAATATTACCTGAACGAACAGATGAAGGCGATCCAGAAGGAGCTCCGGCAGAAGGACGATCAAGCCAAGGATCTCGATGATCTGCGCGAAAAAATCCGGGCGGCCAAAATGAGCAAAGAAGCCGGCGAGGCGGCTGAAAAAGAGGTGAGCCGCCTGGAAAAGATGATGCCCTTTTCGCCCGAAGCGACCGTGGTTCGGACCTACCTCGAGTGGCTCGTCAACCTGCCGTGGTCCGTCAGCACCCAAGACACCCTGGACGTGAAAAGAGCCCAGGCGACGCTTGACGAAGACCATTACGGCCTGGAGAAACCGAAAGAACGGGTCCTGGAATACCTCGCCGTCTTGAAACTGGTCAAAAAAATCAAAGGCCCGATCCTCTGCTTTGTCGGACCCCCGGGGGTGGGGAAGACCTCCATCGCGCGCTCCATCGCCAACGCCCTCGGACGCACGTTTGTCAAAATGTCGCTGGGGGGCGTGCGCGATGAGGCTGAAATCCGCGGCCACCGCCGAACTTACATCGGGTCCTTACCCGGCCGCCTGATCCGCTGCCTTTGCAAGGCCAAATCCAAAAACCCGGTCTTTTTGTTGGATGAAGTTGACAAGATGGGAATGGACTGGCGCGGCGATCCCGCGGCGGCGCTGCTGGAGGTCCTGGATCCCGAGCAGAACCGCACCTTCGTCGATCACTTTCTTGACGTCGAGTTCGATCTCTCGGAAGTGTTGTTCATCTGTACCGCCAATTCCCTGGAATCGATTCCCCCTTCCTTGAAGGACCGCCTGGAAATCATTCGTTTCTCAGGCTACACGGAAGAAGAAAAATTCCTGATCGCTCAGAAATACCTGATCCTCAAGCAGATGAAAGAAAACGGGATCACGCCTGAGAGAGTATCGATCTCTGACGCCGCGATCCGCCTGATCATACGGGACTATACGCGGGAAGCCGGCGTGCGCTCGCTGGAGCGGCAGATGGCCTCGCTTTGCCGCAAAGCCGCCAAGGTCCTGGTGAGCGAGACCGTGGAGCTTCCCTACCTCATCACCGACCGGACGGTCGGCAAACTGCTGGGCATTCCGGAGTTTTCCAAGGACCGCGCGGCGGTGAATACCGTGGGGGTTTCCACCGGGCTCGCCTGGACCGAACACGGCGGGGAATTGCTGGGCATCGAAGTGGTGGAAATGCCTGGAAAAGGGAAGCTGCTCTTGACGGGCAAACTCGGCGAAGTGATGCAGGAGTCGGCGCAGGCCGCTCTCTCCTTCATTCGCGCCAACGCCAAAAAGTGGCAGATCAACTCAAAACTCTTTAAGAACCGGGATTATCATATCCATGTCCCCGAAGGCGCCATCCCCAAAGACGGGCCCTCCGCCGGCATCGCGATGGCGACGGCCTTGATCAGCGCCATGACCGGGCGGGCGGTCAAAAAGAATATCGCCATGACCGGGGAAATCACGCTTCACGGCCGCGTGCTGCCCATCGGCGGCCTCAAAGAAAAAAGCATCGCTGCCTACCGCGAAGGCATGTCCACCGTTTTGTTCCCGGAGGGAAACCGCAAGGATCTGGGCGAGATCCCGGACGATATCAAAAAACATTTAAAGATGATTCCTCTTAAGCACATGGATGAAGTCTGGTCCATCGCATTAGAAAGGACGCACGGATGAAAAAACACTATCTGATCACCCCGGGCCCGACTCCGATCCCTCCGGAAGTTTCTTCCAAGGAGGGACTCCCGGTTCTGCACCACCGCACCTCGGAGTTCGGCGTGTACTTCGTGGAGGTGATCGAAGGATTGAAATATGTTTTTCAGACCCGTAACGATCTGTTCCTGATCACCAGCTCAGGCACGGGCGGCATGGAATCCGCCGTGGCGAACCTGATCTCGGCGGGCGACACCGCGATCGTGGCGGCGTCCGGGGCGTTTGGCGAGCGATGGGGAAAGATTCTGGCGTCCTACGGCGCCCAGGTTGTCTGGGTGCGTGAGCCGGACGGCCAGGCCATCGTCCCTTCCAAAATCGAAGAAGCGCTCAAGAAAAATCCTCAGGCCAAAGCGGTCTTTGGCCAGCATACGGAAACGTCCACGGGCGTGGTGAACGATGTTCAAAAATTGGGCGAAATCGTTTCCAAAACGCCGGCGGTCTTTGTGCTGGACGCGATTTCGGGCTTGGGCGGCCAGGAACTGCGCACGGATGACTGGAAAGCGGACGTCGTCGTCGCCGGATCGCAGAAAGGGCTGATGACAGCCCCCGGGTTGGCAATGGTCAGCGTGTCGCGCAAAGCCTGGCCGCTGGTGGAAGCGGCCAAGAGCCCGCGCTTTTATTTTGATTACCGGACCCTGCGCAAGTCGATCCCGGAAAAAGAGACTCCTTACACGCCGGCGGTGACGCTGATCGTGTCTATGGCGGAGGCGCTCCGGCAAATCAAGGACGAAGGGATCGAAAACGTCTGGGCGCGCCACGCCTGGCTGGCGCATGCCACACGCGAAGGCGTCAAGGCGATGGGCCTCACGATTTTCACGCAAACTCCCTGCAACGTGCTGACCTCCATCAACGTCCCCGCCGGCCTTGACGGCAAGAAGATCGTCAAGCGCACGCGGGAAGAATACGGCGTATCGATCGCGGGCGGCCAGGTACAGCTGGAGGGCAAGATCGTCCGCCTGGCGCATATGGGCTACATGGGCCGCTTTGATGTCATCATCGGGCTTTCCGCGCTGGAAATGATGCTCCATGACATGGGCGCGAAAATTGAACTGGGAAAGGGCGTCGCAGCCGCGCAGCGCCATCTGCAGAACCCCCCCGCGGCTTTTGCGCCGGCCCCCGCCCCGGGGGCCGCCGCGATTCGATAACCGTGACCATTAAAATTCTCATCGCCGATCCGATCAGCGAATCCGGCTTGGACGTTTTCCAGAGCCAGAATGGGCATTTCAAGCTGGATGCCCGTTCCAAGCTCTCGTTGGAGGATCTCAAGAAGGCCGTTGTCGACGTGGACGCCATCATCGTTCGCAGCGAAACCAAAATTACCTCCGACATCCTGGCCGCCGGAAAAAAAATAAAAATCGTCGGCCGGGCGGGCGTCGGCGTGGACAACATCGATGTCGCAGCGGCCAGCCGCCAGGGCGTCCTGGTGGTCAACGTCCCGGGAGGCAACACCATCTCGGCCGCGGAGCATACCGTGGCGCTTCTCCTCTCGTTATCCCGCAACATCCCATCGGCCAATGACAGCATCAAGAAAGGCGAATGGAATCGTTCAAAATTTACAGGGTCGGAGCTCCATGGAAAAACCCTGGGGTTGATCGGCCTGGGCCGCATCGGCCGGGAGGTCGCCAAACGCTGTCAGAGTTTCGGGATGCGCGTTCTGGGATATGACCCGTTTGCCTCCGAGGACTACGCCAAGGCCTGCAACATCACGCTTGAACCGCTGGAGACCCTTTATAAAGAATCCGATTATCTCACCGTCCATGTCCCCTTGAACGAAACGACGAAACACATGCTCAATGCCAAAACGATTCTCCAGCTCAAACCCGGCGTGCGCATCATCAACTGCGCGCGCGGCGGCATTATCGATGAAAAAGCGCTGGCCGGCGCGATTGAAAGCGGCCACGTAAAGGGCGCGGCGCTGGATGTTTTTGAAGAAGAACCCCCCGCCAAAGACAATCCCCTGCTGAAGCTTCCCCAAGTCATCGCCACGCCGCATTTGGGCGCGGCCACCGAAGAGGCTCAGGTCAAAGTCGCCCAGGAACTGGCGGAGACGATCCGCGACTACTTCATGACCGGCACCGTGCGCAACGCCGTCAACCTGCCGGCGATGGGTGCGGAGGAATATCGCGAGCTTGAGCCCTACATCCTTCTCGCCGAAAAGCTGGGCAAATTTATCACGCAATTGTTTGAAGGCGCCGTCAAAGAACTGCGCATCACCTACGCGGGCGACATCAGCCAAAAGAACACCACGCCCCTGACGCTGGCGGCGCTGAAGGGATTTCTCGACCCCATCCTGGATCTGGAAGTGAACCTCATCAATGCGCCGCACCTGGCCCGCGAGCGCGGATTGAAGTGGGTGGAAACAAAAACAAGCCAGGCGGAGGATTTCACCAGCCTGATTACGCTGCGGGCGATCTCGGGTCAGAAAAAGCTGTCGATCGCCGGCACGCTGCTCGCCAAAAACAGCCCCCGCATCGTCATGATCGATGAGTTGTCCGTGGATGTCGTCCCGGAAGGCACCATGGTCGTCTATACCAACCTGGACCGCCCGGGAATGATCGGCTTCATTGGAACGTTGCTGGGAAAACACAAAATCAACATCGCCGCCATGCAGGTCGGCCGCAAAGCGTCAGGCGGCGATGCGGTCACGGTGGTCAACGTCGACTCACATGTACCCAAAGAGATCCTTCAACAGATCCGCGAGTTCCCGGGCATTACCCAGGTCCGATGCGTGAAGCTGTAAGCGCCCCCTCTCTCTTCGCCGCTGAGCTCTCCCATGTAACCAAAGTCTACCGGCGACGGCATCTCGGGAGATTGACGGTCACCCGGGGCGTCGAAGATATCTCCCTCAGTGTGCGGACCGGTGAGGTGTTCGGCCTTCTCGGCTTAAACGGCGCCGGAAAAACAACGGCCATCAAACTTCTGCTGGGCCTGATCTTCCCCACCCGGGGGGAAGCACGCCTGTTCCAACGTCCCCTGCCGGACCGCCTCGTCATGCGGCGCGTCGGCTACCTGCCGGAGCTTCCCGCGCTTTACAAGTACCTCACGATCCGCGAACTGCTTCAACTGTACGGGGATCTTTCCGATGTGCCACGCGGGCAACTCAGCGAGCGTCTTCCCCGCGTCATCGACCAAATCGGTCTGGGACCGCACCAGTCGAAGCGCCTGAAAGAGTATTCAAAGGGCATGCTGCAGCGCGCGGGGATCGCCCAGGCCATTCTGCATGATCCCGATCTGCTCATCCTGGACGAACCGGTCAGCGGACTGGACCCGCTGGGCCTTAAAGAGATGCGCCAGCTGTTGCTGCGGTTGAACGGCCAGGGAAAAACCATCTTCTTTTCCTCTCACATCATCTCCGAAGCGGAGAAGGTCTGCCACCGCGTGGGCGTTTTGCATCAGGGACGGCTCAGCCGGATCCTGGAACGAAGAGAGTGGGAAGGGCATGAAGGCCGGCTGGAAGAGCTCTTTTTGGAGACCCTCCATGCGTAAAGTCCTCGGCATTGCGCGCTACACATTTACCGAGATCTTCCGGAACAAGGTGTACTACGTGCTGGTTCTTTTTGCCGCCGTGCTGCTGGGGTCCAGCCTCCTTTTGGGCACCCTGGGCGGCGAACAGAAAAACAGGATGATCCTCGATTTCGGACTGGTCGGCGTCGAGTATTTCTCTTTGATGGTGGCGGTTTTCGCGGCCACCACGCTGATTCTTGAAGAAATGGAGGCCCGAACCCTGCATCTGATTCTCTCACGGCCGGTCGCGCGATACCAATTTGTCGTCGGCCGCTTTTTAGGACTGCTGCTCCTGCTCAGCGTCGCTTACCTTGTCATGGTGGCGGGACATCTGGGAGTTCTCTTGAGCCAGGAGATTTCACCGGATCGACACTACTTTTTGAGCCTTCTGTATTCGTGGGAGAAGATTGTCGTGATCACCGCGGTCGGCGTGACGTTTTCACTGTTCGCGACATCAGCGGTATCGGCTGTTTCCTTCACGTTCTTCTTTTGGGTCATGGGCCATTTCAGCTCAGAAATGCGTTTTCTGGCGGGAAAGTCCGCGCGCCCGCTGACGACGGTTTTTTTTGACGTGTTTTATTACGTCGTCCCCAATTTTCAGCTTATGAATCTGCGCGACCTGCCGGCCGCCGGGCTGGCGGGGACGGGGTGGTTGTGGCCGGCGGCCGGCTACGGGATCACCTACACCACGGCCTGCCTGGCGCTGACCATTTGGCTCTTCCGCAAAAAGGAGTTTTAGCGATGCAGGCCGCGCGCGTGACGATGCCGATGCTGCTTTTAACCGCCGCTCTAACCGGTTCGCTTCTCACCTACCTTTCCAAGCACTTTCGAAATCCCTATCCCCCCATGCCCCTGAGCCTGCAAGGATCTAAAACGGAACTGCAGGACGTCCTCGGAGTGACTTTGGGAATCCGCCGCCTGGCAGCCGATCTCGCCTGGATACAAACTCTTCAATATTATGGGACGCCTGAACCCGGTCAGACAGACTTTGCATTCCATAACGGGATGGGCGTCTACGCGGATTTTCTGGATCATTGCCGACACGTGAGCCGCATTGATCCTTACTTTACGTACGTCTATTACTATGGGGGAAGCGTCCTGGGCTGGAATCTCAACCGTCTTTCGGAAGCCGAGCAGCTGCTCAGGGAAGGGATCGCTCACAACCCCACCGAATGGCGTCTTCCCCAGTACCTGGCCGGTCTTGCCTACCAAAAGAACCATGACAGCGCGAACCTCATGAAATTCCTGGAGTCCATCACCAAGGACCCCGAATGCCCCCTTTTGATGCAGGCTCTCCTCGCAAATCTTTACAAAAAACAACACCGCTACGTCGAAGCTTTACGCATGTGGGAAAGAATCTACAGCAGCGGGGACCCGTCCTATAGGCAGCGTGCCCGGGAGCAGTTTCAAGCCATTCATGCGCTTTTAAATGCCTCCAAGCGACCACCCACCTTGACAAAATAACGCGTTTTTTAGTACAGTAACGGCGTCCCGCGGCATTGAGTTAGGTCCGTTGGATTGCGAGAATCATCCGCAATCGGGTTGGTTGTTTTTTCTCTAAGACACCTTCCGCCGGCAGACGCACCCCGTTCAAACCCACTACGTAGAAAGGCGGTTCCCATGGCGCGTAAGAAAGTGAAGAGCAACGTTGCTGATGTTACCGATGCCACTTTTTCCAAGGAGGTTCTCCGCTCCGACATGCCTGTGCTGGTCGGATTTTGGGCCCCTTGGTGCGCCCCCTGCCATACCCTCCCGCCGATGCTTCAGGAAATCATCGATGACTATTTCGGCAAGGTGAAAGTCGTTCAACTGAAAGTGGACGAGAATCCGCAGCTGACGGAGGAATACCGCATCAGCTCGATTCCGACCTTGATCCTTTTTGAAAACGGGAAAATGGTGGGTAAACGGACCAGCGCCGACACCAAAGAGGACATCGCCGAGTGGCTGGACCGGCACATCGACGAACCCGTAGGCTTCGGTTTTTAATGACTGCCAAACCATCGGGGAGGTGATGACGATGGGGCCTCGAAAACCCTGCGGTTGCTAGATTAATTCAGTTTCGAGAGTATCAAAAAAGGCGAGTCGCCATGGCGACCCGTCTTTTTTATTGGGCGGGGGCGGGAGCCGTCTTTCGAGGAATCGTGTACTCCAGGGGGAGGATCGGTGGAACGGCCTTCTTCAACCGTTCCCGCAGAAGAGGCATGACATCACAGGTGGCGTGGTAGAGGAGTGCCGGATCGGGCCGATCATCAGGAATCACATAACGGACCTCTTTTCCGCAGACGGCGCACGGTCCCTCCACCGCATCAACGGCATTGGACCAAGACACTTTCGATCGTTTCATAGACGCAGCCCCTTACGTGAGATGGCGCCCGCCGTCCACACGAACGGTCTCGCCGGTGACGAAGTCTGTTTCTACTAAAAATAATACCGCTTTGGCAATTTCTCCCGCGCCACCCCAGCGGCCCAGCGGAGTCGCTTGGCGAACGGCTTTGTGATCCCTGGCCGTCAGCCCCGTCGGAGGCAGCAGGGGCCCCGGAGCGATCGCATTCACAAGAACAGTAGGCGCCAGCTCCAATGCCAGTGATTCGGTCACTGCCTTTGCCGCTGTTTTTGACACATAGTACGCAGAGTAGCCGGGATACCGCGGCCGTCCGCTGGCGCTGGTCCAATCAGAAATATGAACGACCCGTCCCCCGCCGGAACGCTTCATCAACCGCGCCGCCGATAAGGTCAGTTCGTACGCCGCTCGGGCATTGGACGAAAGGTGCTTATCCCAGGATCTTAAACGCTTCGGATCGGAGCCCTCCGAAGTTTCGTAGATCGATGCCAGATTCACCAGGATATCCAGCCGGCCGAATCGGCGCTCGACCGTTCTCATCATCTGCTCTATTGAGGCCGTTTTCAAGAGATCGCAGCGAAGCGGGGATGCGTGGATTCCTCTCTGCCGTAAATTGATGGCCGCCTTCTCGATCGCCCGCTTGGAATGCCGCCAGGTGAGGACCACTCTGCACCTCCGGTCGCCGAGGATTTGGGCGATGGCTTCCCCCATGCGCGCTCCGCCGGTAATGAGTGCCACTCGATCTACAAGGTCCATAAAGCGCCTCATTTTAGCAAACCAACACCGAAGAGGCACTGTGCTATAATGACGGCGTTTTAGGGCGGATTTTGTCCTTCGACTACACTCAGGACGCTTCGTCATCGCTCGCTTGCGCTGAGCGAAGTCGAAGCGCCCCCCATAGGCTGGAGGTTAGGTCGCGTCCCTTTTCCCCCGCTGAGGAGTTGGCGGATCCGCCACAGGGCAGGCGGATAAACTCCGCAAGAGTTTGAACGTGTGCTGCGCTCGGGCCCCCATAGACTAGTGGTTAGGTCACGTCCCTTTCAAGGACGTAGGACGGGTTCGAATCCCGTTGGGGGCACCAGCGCAGCACGCGTTCATCCCTCGGAAGTGTGGCGGACGATTCCCGTTGGGGGCGCCATTTTTTTTGCGTGTCTGGGTCCGTAGCCCAGGGGTAAAGCCCCGCCACACAGCTGGCGGGTGCGCCTGAAGTGTGGCGCAATTCGACCGCCACACGGCCGGCGGTCGTCCTTTGGTGGTGCTGGGTCCGTAGCTCAGGGGTAGAGCATTCGCCTTTTAAGCGAAGGGTCATGGGTTCAAATCCCATCGGACCCAGCACCACCAAAATTGACGGCGGTCGTCCGCCGGATGTGTGGAGGACGCCTTTTAAGCGAAGGGGCATGGGTTCGCCCGCCACACGACCGGC
>Ga0155753_153_pt9 | contig 18211 bp, 19 predicted proteins | sample RifCSPlowO2_01_FD_107407 | JGI IMG/M metagenome (GOLD analysis project Ga0155753, IMG submission 107407) | Elusimicrobia bacterium RIFCSPLOWO2_01_FULL_59_12
CCCACGTTTGGCGGCGGCATGTGGTCGGCGGTTTTTCTGGCGTACGGTCTGCGGCTTCGCAAAACCTGGAGTTACCTGCTGCTGGCCTCGGGAAGCCTGCTCAGCTACATCTGCCTGTACTGGATACTCAGTTCCGTTATTCAAACCGTGCGTTATTTCGCCAGCTGATGAAAAATACCCGTAAAACATTTTTAGACGTCCCCGTGGATGACTTCCTGGAGTTTACGCGCGATCAGGACGTCCCTGTCTTTCATGCGAAGCAGGTGTACGATTGGTATTTTAAGAAGGGGGCCGATGACTTTGCGGCGATGACCAATATTCCTCTGGCCTTCCGCGAAAAACTGGCCTCCCGATATTCACTGCATCCCCTTCACCTGAGCCGCAAAGACGTCTCCGCCCTGGATGGAACGATCCGCTACCATTTCCATGGACATGACGGGAAGGACATATCGGCGGTGTATCTGCCCGACGGGGACCGGCTCTCGCTTTGCCTCTCCACGCAAGTGGGATGCGCGTACCGCTGCGGTTTCTGCGCGTCCGGCCTGGTCCCGTTTCAGCGGCAGTTGAGCGCGGCTGAGATGCTTGACCAGATCCTGCTCATTCAGAAGGATCAAGCGCGCCCGGTCACCAATCTGCTGTTCATGGGGATGGGAGAACCGCTGGCCAACTATACGCAAGTGCTTCAGTCGATCCGCTGGATCACCTCGGCGCAGGGGTTGGGCATGAGCCCCTCCCGCGTGACGCTGTCCACGTCGGGATTGGTCCCCCAGATTCGGAAATTGGCGGACGACGGCGTCCGGGTGAAACTCGCGATCTCGCTGCACGCCGTGCGCGATGAGGTACGCTTGAAAATCATGCCTGTGTCCGGGCGCTTCGGGGTGCGCGAGCTGATCAAGTCCGCGAAGTACTATTTTCAAAAAACCAAGTCGCCGGTCACCTTCGAGTACATTCTGCTCAAAGGGGTGAACGATCATCTGGCGGATGCCATCCGGTTGGCCTACCTTGTCAAAGGATTTATCAATCACGTGAATCTCATTCCCTATAACCCCGTCGGGAGCATGCCCTACGAGCGCCCCTCGCCTGAATCCGTGGCGCGCTTTCAATCCTGGCTGCGCCAACGCGGCGTGCCGGTGTTCGTGCGCAAGCCCAAAGGGCTGGATATCGAATCTGCCTGCGGGCAATTAGGACCTGAGGCGATGAGTAATACGCCTCAGGTCCCATCGAAGAGGAAATGGCGAATGGGAGCGGCCGCATGATGCCTACGTATACACGTCCTGATCTGGGATCGCTCGCGACGCCGCCGCCCCCGAAACCCGCGCGCTGGCTTCCCGTGCTGCTTCCGGTCCTTGTTCTGTTGCTGGCGTACGTATCGTTCCGGTGGGCCGTCGGGGCCGTCATTCACAGCCGCACGGTGGTCAGGGTCCCGGATTTAAACGGTAAATCGGTCTCGGACGCGCTGAATCTTTTGTCGCCAGCGCGGCTGGGACTTCTCAAAGAGGGCGAACAGTTCGATAAGCGTTTTCCCGCGGGAACCATTCTTCGCCAGAACCCGTCCGCCGGGATGAGGGTGCGCGAGGGCCATGTGATTAAAATCGCGCTCAGCCAGGGCGGAGAAACGCTCTTTGTGCCCGATCTGACCGGCCAGCCGTTCCGCAACGCCCAGACGGCGCTGCAGAACGCGGGCCTCGGCGTCGGTGAGATGGACGCCCGCCCGTCCTTGCGGTTTGAGAAGGACCAGGTCATGTCAACGGATCCTCCGGGCGGCGCGGTGGTGGGCAAGAATGCGCTGGTCAGCATCATCCTGTCGGAAGGGCCGCCGGGATCGGATGTCCTGCTGGCCCCTGATTTTGCCGGGAAAACGGTTGCCGAAGCGAAGAGTTGGGGAATACGGAACCAGATTCCCATCGCGGTACGCGAAGAGGCGGACATCACCAAGCGGGTGGGGGAAATTTTGATGCAGGCCCCGGTCGTCGATTCCCCGCTGCGGCTCGGCGACGCCTTGACGGTCGTGGCCAACACCGCTGTGGCGTCCGGACCGCGCGTGCGCTATGAGGTCCCGCAGGGAGCCAGCGACCGGGACGTTCGGATCTTGGTGGTGGATGAAACGGGCGAGAGGGAAGTGTATCGCAAGGCGCAGGCGCCTGGCAGCCGCATCGATGTTCCCGTAAGCGTGAAGGGGCGGGCGAGGGCGCGCATCCTTGTGAACGGCATTCAGGTCGAGGAGCAAGATCTTCAGTGACCCGTCACCGCCCGCACATTGTCCCATCGGTCCTTTCGGCTGACTTCGGGAATCTGGTCCATGACGTGCGCACCGTCCAGCGCGCCGGCGCCAAATCCGTTCAAATTGACGTGATGGACGGCCATTTTGTCCCGAATATCACCGTGGGGCCCATCGTGGTCGCCGCCCTTCGCAAGCAAACCTCCATTTTTCTCGATGTCCACTTGATGATCGAAAAGCCCTGGAAATACCTGGACGCATTCGCCAAGGCCGGCGCGGATCTCCTCACCGTACACTGGGAAGCCTGCCCCCGGCCGCGCCAGGTCGTCCGGCATATCAAGAATTTGGGCCTGAAGGCCGGAGTGGCGATCCGCCCGAAGACGTCCGAACGGGTGCTCTTTTCGCTCCTGCCGGAGATCGACTTGGCCTTGGTGATGACCGTGGAGCCTGGATTTGGCGGCCAGGCCTTTATGCCCAGGATGCTCAGCAAAGTGCAGGCGCTCAAGCGCCGCATCCGCCTCCAGGGGCACCCCTGCGAGATTCAGGTGGACGGCGGGATCAATTTGAAGACGGCGCCGCTTGCCGCGGAAGCGGGAGCCACCTCCCTGGTCGCCGGCAGCGCGGTGTACGGAGCGCCGGACGCGGCGGAAGCCTTCAAGAAACTGCAGCGATCGGTTGACTTACCCGTCGACGCACAGGTAGAATACCCCCTTAAATTGAGGTGAATCGGTCGGTCGCCGCGGCGACCGACCGAGCTTTTTTCTGAAAAGCCCGCCACGGAGTCGATGGCGGGTCCGACGAGAAGCAGTGGAGGAGAGCAGCATGGTTCGAATACGGTTTCAGCGGGAAGGCAAGCCGGGACAAGCTTACTACCGGTTGGTCGCGGTGGACCGGCGCGCGAAGCGCGACGGCCGCCCCATCGAGGTTATCGGCTATTACAATCCCCGCTTGGAGAAGGAAAAATTGAAGCTGGATGAGGCCCGCCTGACCTATTGGCGTTCCCAAGGGGCCCTTCCCAGCGATACGGTTAAGAATTTACTGGTGGAATCCGGCATCTGGAAACCTACAAAGTAAAGGATCTGGCCGGCTGCCAGGTGGTCACCGATCGGGGGGAATGTTTGGGGATCCTGGTCGATGTGATGCCGTCCGGCGGAAACGATATTTTCGTGGTTCAGCAGGGGTTGCGGGAAATGCTGATTCCCGCTCTGAAGAGCGTCGTGACGCGCATCGACATTCCGCAGAAACGGGTCGAGGTCGTTCTGCCGCAGGGACTTCGAGAGATTTATGAAAACACGCAGCGTGAATAGGCTGGACATCATCACGATTTTCCCCGGGATGTTCGAGGGACCCCTGACGCAGAGCCTGCTTGGAAAAGCTCGCCAGAGAGGTCTGATCGATCTGCGCCTCCATAACTTGAGAGATTTTTCGGCCGATGCAAAGCACCGCGCGGTGGACGACCGGCCGTTCGGCGGCGGGGCCGGGATGGTCATCCAGCCGGAGCCTGTCTATCGCGCCTTGAAGCACATCCGAGGCAGCCGGGTCGCCGGGGCGACCCGGCAGGTAGGAGACAAGCCGTATGTCGTGCACCTCTCTCCTCAGGGGCGCGCGCTGACCCAGGCGGACGCCCAGACGTTGTCGGAACGGCCGTGGCTGGTTTTCATTTGCGGGCATTACGAAGGCATGGATGAGCGCGTGATGAAGTGGGTGGACGCCGAGGTGTCGATCGGAGATTATGTGCTGACGGGCGGGGAACTGCCGGCGATGGTCCTGGCGGACGTTGTCCTGCGCCTGGTGCCCGGCGTCGTCAAGGACGTTGAATCCATCCGCAACGACTCTTTCCAGACGAATCGGCTGGACCATCCGCACTATACGCGGCCGGCCCTGTGGCGCGGCAAACGCGTTCCCGCGGTGCTTTTATCCGGAGATCATGAGCGGGTGCGCGCCTGGCGTTCGCAGCAGGCCGAATGTGTGACGCTCAAGAAAAGGCCCGACCTGGTCATATGAAAATATCCATTGATGACATCGAGCGGGCGCATTATCGAAAATCCGTCCCGAGTTTTCGGGTGGGCGACCAGGTGCGCCTCACGCTTAAAATTATCGAAGGGGAGTCCGAGCGCCTGCAGGCGTTTGAAGGCACCGTGATTCGGTCGCGGGGCCACGGCTTGTCCCGGACCTTCACCGTTCGGAAAATTTCCTACGGCATCGGCGTGGAGCGGACCCTGCTGCTGCATTCCCCGCGAATCGAGAAAATTGAAGTGATGCGGTCCGGCCACGTCCGGCGGAGCCGGCTTTACTTCCTGCGAAACCGCAGCGGCAAAGCGGCGCGCCTGGATGAGAAGCTGGACCACCGCGACGCCGGCGCCGAAGGCCCGGCCGCTCCGGTCGCCAAGGAACCCCCGTTGAGCGCCGCTCCCGCGCGCACCTGACGTGCAACCACTCCCCTGACATGAAACGAAGAGCGCGACGAAAGCGTTCTTCCTCCCTTTTCAAATTTGATCGTCCCTATATTCAGCGCTTCGCGTTTGTCGCGGGTGTTGATGAAGCCGGACGCGGCCCGCTGGCGGGTCCTGGGGTGGCCGCGGCCGTTATTCTGCTTCCCTGCCGTATTCCCTTCCTGGCCGACAGCAAGCTTCTCAGCCCCGCGCAGCGTTTTGGAGCCTATCGCGCGATCCAGCGAAACGCGGTGGCCATCGGCGTCGGCGTTGTCCCGCACGACGACATTGACCGCATCAACATCCTGCAGGCCACCTACCTGGCGATGCGCCTGGCTCTGGCGCGCCTGATCGTCCCTCCTGAACATATTCTTGTGGATGGGTACCCGATGCCTGCCAGCCCTTACCCTCAGACCGGCGTGATCGACGGCGATGCCAAGAGCGCCTGCATCGCGGCCGCCTCGATCGTGGCCAAAGTGACGCGCGACTGCATGATGATGGCGGTCGACCGGGATTACCCCGCCTACGGGTTCAAAAAACACAAGGGGTACGGGACGCCGGACCATCTCGAAGCCCTTCGCCGTAACGGGCCGTGCGCCATCCATCGCCGCAGCTTTCACCCCGTGGTGTCCGTTTTATGCTAGGTCTGAAGCGCAGCGCGCTCGAGCGGGGCGCCGAAGGAGAAGATGCCGCGGCGCGGTATCTCGAACAAAAGGGGCTCAAGGTGGTTCAGCGTCATTATCAAACCCGCTGGGGCGAGATCGATTTGGTCTGCCGGGACCGGGACACCTGGGTCTTTGTGGAAGTCAAAACCCGCACGCGAACGTCCGCTCCATCGGCGGCGGAGGCGCTGACCCCCGCCAAGCAGAAGAAAATCATTGGGGCGGCGTTGAGCTACATGAAGAAGCACCGTCTTAAAGATGAAGCGATGCGCTTCGATCTCGTCACTCTTGAAGGCGGCTTTCTCGAATGGTTCGCGGGCGCCTTTGAAGCGTCAGGTCCCTACACCTATTGACCCCACCGCGTGTCTAAGGGGGACGTAATGAACTTAGCGAACTTATTGCCCGATCGTCCTAAAAGTTCGGCAAGTTCATTACGTCCCCCAGGGAACGCTCAGTATCCCCATCGCCTTCGCTTCCAGAAGGCCCTGCTCCAGCTTCAGCGCCTGCACGTTTCATAAATTATTTTCGATTGGTCGAAATCAAAACAGCACGCTCCGCCGGGCTGTTTTGATTTCCGGCCTCGTTCCCCGGTTTTTCAGGATGAATATCCCGCCTCCGATCCGGGTCTAACTGGAAAGGAGGGCCTATGCTCGCTCACGTGGAAAGCGCCTGTTTGGTGGGGATGGAAGCGGCTCAGGTTCATGTGGAGGTGAACCTGGCCAAAGGATTGCCGTACTTCTCCATCGTGGGACTTCCGGATGCCTACGTCAGGGAGGCCAAGGACCGCGTGGTGGCGGCGATCCGCAACTCGGGGTTTGAGTTTCCCTCCCGCCGGGTCACCGTCAACCTGGCCCCGGCCGATCTAAAGAAGGAAGGGGCCTTTTTTGACCTGGCAATCGCGATCGGTATCTTGAGGGCCAGCGAGGCCATCACGATCACCCGCTGGCCCCGCTGTATCTGGCTGGGGGAGCTGGCGCTGGACGGGACGATACGGCGAATACGCGGCGCCCTGCCGCTGGCGCGGAGTCTATCGCAAAAAGGTTTAAAGGAAATGGTGCTGCCGACCGCCAACGCCGAGGACGTGTCATTTTTAAGGAAGATCAAGGTGCGGCCCTTTACGCATTTGAAGGAGGTCGCCCGATGGCTGACCGGAGAACTTGAGTCCCCGGATGTAGTGTCTCGTCCGTGGAAACCCGTGGAACGGCCCGAGGGAACCGATCTGGCCGAGATCAAGGGGCAAGCCGCGGGGAAGCGGGCGCTGGAAATCGCGGCGGCGGGCGGCCACAACATTCTGATGATGGGGTGTCCCGGCAGCGGCAAGTCCCTGCTCGCGCAGGCCTTGCCCACCGTGATGCCCGCCTGGAGCCTCGAAGAAGCGCTGGACGCCAGCCAGGTTCACTCTTTGAGCGGTTCCCTGCGAAGTTCCGGACTGCTGGACTCCCGTCCCTTTCGATCTCCGCATCATACGGTGTCCTCCGCGGCGTTGATCGGCGGCGGCGACCACCCCACGCCGGGTGAAATCTCGCTGGCCCATCGCGGGGTGCTGTTCCTTGATGAACTGCCTGAATTCAAGCGGGACGCCCTGGAAGCCCTGCGCCAGCCTCTGGAGGAAGGTCAGGTCCATATCCGCCGGGTGCGCGGACGCGCCACGTATCCCTCCGAGTGCCTGTTGGTTGCGGCCATGAACCCGTGCCCGTGCGGATACCGAGGTCATCCCAAACGGGAGTGCGTGTGTCCCTCCCACCGCGTCCAAAAGTATCTCGCCAAGGTGTCGGGTCCCTTCCTGGACCGGATCGACCTGCAGGTGGAAATTCCGGCGCTTAAGGTGGAGGAATTGTTCGCTGAAGAGACATCGCCGGAACCTTCGGAATTTGTGCGCGCCCGGGTTGAACGCGCGCGCGCGCTTCAAGCCGACCGCTACCAAGACAACGGCGCCGGGCGCCGGACCAACGCGTCCTTGCGCGGCCGGGAGTTGAAGCGATACTGCGGATTGACCGAAGAAGGCAAAAACCTGTTGAAATCGGCGGTTGAACGCCTGGGCCTTTCTGCCCGCGCGTTTGACCGGATCCGGAAGGTCGCGCGAACCATCGCCGACATGGAAGGCGCGGAAAACATTCAGGCCAGTCACATTGCCGAGGCAATTCAATATCGGGCATTAGACAAGAAACCGGCAGCTTACTAAGGTGTCATCCCCGCGAAAGCCCGCCCAGTCGTGTGGAGGGCGGGGATCCAGAGACTGAGCAAGAACTGGATTCCCGCCTACGCGGGAATGACGGCGAGTGCAACGAAACCTTGACAACGAATTGTTAATCGATTATGAATAGAGGGCTTTTGCTGGAAAACGAACGTGACGCTTGGATCTTTCTCAATCGAATTCCGGAATTAAGCGCCGCGCGCTTTCACCGCTTGCTGTACGCGGCGCAATCGGGCCTGGGAATTCTGGAGCTGTCTGTGGCGGGCTTGCAGGCGGCGGACGTCACCCGCGACGTGGCGGAGCGCTGGCATCGGGCCTTCCGGGCTCCGGAGCATCACCGCTGGCTGGAAGCGGAACGCGAGCGGTTGTCCAAAGGGGTCTGCCGCCTGGCGACAGAATTGGACGAGGAGTACCCCGCCCGGCTGCGCGAAGTCGTCGGCCGGCCCCCTGTTCTTTACTATAAAGGAAGGTGGCCTCCGCCCCCGGAAGGGTGTGTGGGCCTGGTAGGCACCCGGCGCCCTTCCGCGTATGGAAGGACCGTGGCGGAGCGTCTGACAACCGATTTGACTGTTCAGGGAGTTGCCACGATTAGCGGGCTGGCCAAGGGTATTGATACCTGCGTTCATGAAGCGACGCTGCGGGCGGGAGGTCACACGATGGCGGTATTAGGCTGCGGTCTCGGTCAGGTGTATCCGCCGCAGAATGCGGCCTTGCAGGAACGCATCGCGGAATACGGCACCCTGGTTTCGGAGTTCCCTTATGAGGCGCCGCCTGATGCCCGCCACTTTCCCCAGCGCAACCGGATCATTTCGGGGCTGGCGCGGGGCGTGGTCGTGATCGAGGCCGGCGCTCGTTCCGGAGCGTCGATCACGGCGCGCTGTGCGGCGGAGCAGGGCCGGGATGTCTACGCCGTGCCGGGCAGTATATTCGAACCGATGAGCGCCGGCTGCCATCGTTTGATACAAGAGGGCGCCAAATGTGTGGCGCGGGCGGCGGACATCCTGGACGATCTGGGCATACAAGCCGTCACCCCCGCGGTCGTAAGCGGGGGCCCAGTGTCTTCAAAGTCACTGGTCCGCCAGACGTCTGGCGGAGACGAAGTTGCGAAGTCAGCTGTTTTTGATACACTTAGCGCTTTAGAAAATAACATCCTGCAATTGGTGGCGGGGGTCCCCATGTCGGCGGACGAGATTTCGCAGAAAACCGCCCAACGATTTGATCAGGTGGCGAACAGCCTGTTATCGCTCGAATTGAAAGGACGGATCCGGGCCCTTCCGGGACAACGCTATGCCAGACGCTAAATCAGCCAAAAAAGAACCGACCGGCCGATCGATCATCATCGTCGAGTCGCCGACCAAGCAGAAGACGATCGCGAAATTCCTGGGGAACGGCTACGTCATCGTCGCCACCTTGGGGCATATTCGCGATCTGCCGTCGCGCACGCTGGGCGTGGATGAAAACAATGATTTTGAACCGCAGTATGTGATCCTCCCCAAGGCCAAAAAAGTCCTGCCCTCTCTCAAAGAAGCCGTACGCGACGCCAGGAAAGTCTATCTGGCGACGGACTATGACCGCGAAGGGGAAGCGATCGCCTGGCACGTAGCGGAAGCGCTGAAGCTGCCCGCGAGTCAGATGGCGCGCATCACCTTCCATGAAATCACGCCGGAAGCGATCCGGGATTCTTTGCAGCATCCCCGCAAAGTCAACATGGCGCTGGTGCACTCCCAGCAGGCGCGCCGCATACTCGACCGCCTGGTGGGGTACAAACTGTCGCCGCTTTTATGGTCCAAGGTCCGAAAGGGCCTCTCCGCGGGACGGGTCCAATCCGTAGCGCTGAGGCTTCTGGTGGAGCGTGAAGAGGAGATCAAGGTGTTTAAGGCCGAGGGGTTCTGGACGATCAAGGCCGAACTTCAGAAGGGGAGCGACGCCCCGTTCCAGGCCCGGTTGGTCGAGATCGACGGTAAAAAGATCGAGCTGGCCCAGGTTTTGAATTTGTTTGCGGATGAGTACCGGATCACGACGACCTCCCTTCGTGAACAGGATGCGGCGGAACTCCTGGCAGGCGAGCTCAAAAAAGGCGCCTATCAAGTGGTCAAGGTCGTTCGCAAGGAGGCCCACCGATCGCCGCCGCCGCCCTTTATGACGGCCGCCCTTCAGCAGGATGCGGTCCGCCGCCTGGGGTTTTCGGCGATCAAAACCATGGTGGTTGCCCAGCAGCTCTATGAAGGCGTCGAGCTAGGCCCGGACGGCTCCGTCGGCTTGATCACCTACATGCGCACCGATTCCTTGAACGTGGCCGCCTCCGCGCAAGCCGAGGCCAAACGCTTCATCTCCAAAACCTATGGCGCCGAATTCCTTCCCAAAACGACGCGGATGTATAAATCAAAATCCAAAGGCGCCCAGGAAGCGCACGAAGCGATCCGGCCGACGTCCGTTGCGCGCACGCCGGAATCGATCCGGTCATTCTTGACGCCCGAGCAGGCGAGGCTTTATGATTTGATCTGGCGGCGTTTTGTGGCCAGCCAGATGGCCGACGCGGTGTTTGATACGGTGGGCGTGGACATCACTTCTACGCCGTCACCCCGGCAATCCGTAAGCCGGGGTCCAGGGCCAGGACTGGATTCCCCGCTAACGACCGCGGGGAATGACGATAAGAGGTGGAAAACGTGCCTGTTTCATGCCAACGGCCGGACCGTCCAATCCGCCGGCTTTTTGAAAGTGTACGCGGACGATGACGCCGATAAAGCAGAAGGCCAGAAGCTCCCCTTGCTGAAAGAAAAAGACGCGGTCGCTCTCCTGCAGGTGATCCCGGAAAGCCACAAGACCGACCCGCCGCCGCGATACAACGAGGCCAGCCTGATCAAGATGCTGGAACGCCACGGCATCGGGCGCCCGTCCACCTACGCCCCCATTTTGCAGACGATCATCGGGCGCGGCTATGTCCGCGACGAAAGCCGGCGGCTGTTCCCGTCGGAACTCGGCATCATCGTGACGGACCTGTTAAAGAAGCACTTCGCGGCGATCGTAGACCTGCATTTTACCGCGAACGTGGAGGACCGCCTCGATGAGATCGCCCAAGGGACCACGCCCTGGCCGGGGGTGATCCGGTCGTTCTACGTTCCTTTTATGAAGGACATGGCCGTGGCCCAGACCGCGATCACGACCAAGCCGTATGAGCCCAAGGAATCCGGCGAGCTGTGCGAGAAATGCAAGTCGCCGATGCTGATCCGGGAGAGCCGTTTCGGGCGGTATCTCTCCTGCAAGGCGTACCCGGCCTGCAAAAACAAGATCTCTTTGAACTCCGAAGGGAAAAAGATCCTCCCTGAAGTGACCGACCGCGTCTGCGAAGCCTGCGGGAAGCCGATGCTCAAACGCATCGGGCGGCGCGGGCCCTTCCTGGCATGCTCGGGCTATCCCGAATGCCGGACGACGCTCTCCATCGACAAAGCGGGCAACGTCATTCATCGCCCTCCTCCCCAGATGACGGATAAAAAATGCGAAAAATGCGCCAAGCCCATGCTGCTGCGCGTGGGCAAGCGCGGTCCCTTCCTGGCCTGCTCCGGTTTCCCCCGCTGCCGCAACCTCAAAAAAATCCCGGCTGCCGCCGCCTAAGCTTCACCCGGTCCACCGAGCTTGGGGTGTGGGGGTGAAAGGCAGGCGTCCCGCCGTTCCCCCTCGCCCGCCGAAGGTGGGAGAGGGTGGGGGTGAGGGCACATTTTCAATTCAGTCGCCCCTCGCGGGGGCTTCCTATTTCATGCGGGGCGGGGGCAAGACCGAGCCCTCACCCGCGGCTCTCCCTCCGGTCGGCCTTGCCCTCTCCCGCCTTCCGGCGGGCGAGGGAAAATTCGGATCACCTGCTTTTCGCCCCCGGACCCCCGAGCTTGCGAGGGGGACCAGGTGAGGCTACAATATCCTTCATGGACATGGCTCATTGGGGTCAACGCTTTCTCCTCTATCTGCGCGCGGAACGGAACGCCTCCCGGCATACCTTGCGCGCCTACAAGCATGACCTGGACAATTTCCTGCGTTTTCTCCAGCGCCGCTACCCGCGCATCGCCCTCGAGCCTGCCGGCCGGCAGGCGGGCGCCCAGTACCGTTTGATCGTCAGGGATTATTTGTCCGAACTGCATCAGAAAGGACAGCGCCGGGCCACGCTCCTGCGGGCGGTGGCGGTGCTTCGCGCTTTTTTCAAATTTCTGCTGCGTTCAGAGGTATTGGCTCAATCCCCGTTTGTCGGACTGCCCATGCCCAAAGGTGAAAAGCGCCTGCCGCGCTACCTGTCGGAAGGCGACATGCAGCGCCTGCTGGAGCTCCCGAGGCGTTCTTCCAAAAAACAATCACTGCGGGACGGCGCGCTGCTGGAACTGCTCTATTCATCCGGTCTGCGAATCGAAGAGCTCTGCCAGCTCAATGTGGAGGACATCGATTTTTGGGGCGGGATGGTCCGCGTTTTCGGCAAGGGCGGACGTGAACGGCTGGTCCCGCTGGGCCAAACAGCCCAGAAGACCGCGCGCGCCTACATCGAAAGCCGCTCGCCGCACGACAGGGCGAGCGGTCCGTCCGGCCGTCCGGCGGACCGGCCTGTTCATTCAGGACCCCTGTTCCTGAACCCGCGCGGGATGCGGATTTCCGACCGGGGGGCCCGGTTCATCGTTCAGAAGTGGGTTCAACGGGCGGCTTTGCATCAAAAAATAAGCCCGCATTCGTTCCGGCATTCGTTCGCCACCCATCTCCTGGACAGGGGCTGCGACCTCCGCAGCGTCCAGGAAATGCTGGGCCACCGAAGCATCGTCACCACCCAAATCTACACCCACGTGACCCCCGAACACCTCAAGAAAGTCTACCAGCAAGCCCACCCAAGAGCCTGACAGCGGCGCTTTTGTCAGACTGTAACAAAAGCCCGAAAAGCATTGACAATTCAACCAGTCGAGGCTAGACTTAGCCCAGTTAAAAAACAGCGTCATTCCCGCATGTCGTCAGAGGGGGATGACGGGGCAGAAGGAGCCGTTATGAAAACCCGTATTCTTCTCATCGAAGACGATCCCGCGCTGCGGAAACTGCTGAAGGACGCGCTCCCCGAGAGCATCTTTTTGATTGATACGGCCGAAACCGGACGGGAAGGGCTGGAAGTGATCGTCAAACGGAAACCCGATTTGATCCTCCTGGACTGGAACCTGCCCGATTTAAACGGTTTTGAAGTCTGCAAGTACATCAAGCACAACAAGGACTGCGCGCATATCCCGATCATCATGGTGACCGCGTACGCGGAACTCAACCGGAAGGTGTCCGCGCTCGATGTCGGCGCGGACGATTACATCACCAAGCCGTTTGAGATCGAAGAGCTGATCGCGCGGATCAAAGCGGTGCTCCGGCGGCGCCAGGGCGGCGCGCCCGAAGACGCGATCACCAAGGGCGGCGTGACGCTCAATCTGACCACCTATTCCGTCGACGTCGAGAAAAGACCGCTGATCTTGACGGCCAAGGAATTCGACCTGCTGTATGCCTTGATGAAAAACGCGGGCCGCATTCTCACCCGCGAATTTCTTCTGGAGCGCATCTGGGGCTACGCGGTGGACGTCTCCACGCGGACCGTGGACGTGCATATCCGCCGGCTGCGCAAGAAGATGGGGCTCAAGAGCGCCGCCTTGATCGAGACGTTCCGGGGTGTGGGCTATAAATTTAAAGACAGCGACCATATTCGGAGATAAGCCGTCATCCTTGCGGTTGTAAACGGGGATGACACCCGGAGGGAGCACTCCCATCGTAGACGTCGTTTCACCGGCCCGCACGCGGGTCTTGGTCGCGGAAGACGAGGACTCCATCGCGAAAATGCTTCAGGAAGCCCTGCAGATCGCGCGGTATGACGTCCGGATCGCGCGCGACGGGCAGGAGGCCCTGGAGCAGGTCAGCATGGATCCCCCGGATTTGGTCCTGCTGGATGTCCAGATGCCCCGCATGAATGGTTTTGATGTCTGCAAGAAAATCAAATCGGACGTTTTTATGCGCCATATCCCGGTGCTGATGCTGACCGCGCAGGGGTCGACGCAGAACAAGGTGGCGGGCCTGGAATGCGGCGCCGACGATTACGTGACCAAGCCGTTCGACATGGACGAACTCCTGGCGCGTATCCGCACCCTGCTCCGGCGCACGCGGCTGGGGCTGGAGGCCAACCCGCTGACCCGTCTGCCCGGCAACGTGACGATCGAGAGAGAAATCGTGCAGCGGATCAGAACCGGGACGCCCTTTGCGGTGCTTTACGTTGATTTGAACGAGTTCAAGGCCTACAACGACGCCTACGGCTTCGTCAAAGGGGACGACGTGATCCGTGAGACGGCGCGGCTGGTGGTGGCGGAGACGGAACCTTCGGGCGGTTTTGTCGGGCATATCGGGGGGGACGACTTCGTGGTGATTGCGATCCCGGACAACGCCGAGGCCCTGTGCCAGCGCATCCTGGCGTCCTTTGACGCCAAAAGCCCGGAATTCTACGCTCCGGAGGACCGCGCCCGGGGGTTTGTGACGATGAAGGACCGCCGCGGGCGGGAGACCCGGTTCCCGCTGCTTTCGATATCGATCGGCGTGGTGACCAGCCAGCTTCGCAAGATCACCTCGCTCGGGGAAGTCAGCAAAATCGGGGCGGAGATGAAGCATTTTGCCAAGGAACACAAGGAAATGCGGTCGGCCTACGCGATCGACCGTCGGAAAGACTAGGTCATGAAATACAAGATCCTCGTGGTCGAGGACAACAAGGACGACGCCGCGCAGTTGATCAGCACCTGCCATCAGGCGGGTTTTCAAACCTCCCAGGCGGACAGCGGCGAAAAGGCCCTGGAGATGGTCTGGACCTGGAAGCCCGACATGCTGCTGCTGGACCTGGCGCTTCCCGGGATCAACGGGAAAGAGGTCTGCCGTATTTTAAGGGACGATGAGCGCGGCCGCGCCATCCCGCTGATCATGGTGACCGCCGCCAAAGAGCGCGCCGACGTCCTCGCCGGCTTCGCCGCCGGGACCGACGATTATCTCGCCAAGCCGGTGGAGCCCCAGGAACTGGTCGCGCGCATGAACGCGGTCCTGAAGAGGTACCACAAGAAAAACGGCGAGGCGGAAGTCCTGCGGGTCGGCAAAGTCACCCTGGACCTGTCCAAGCACCGGGTGGAAGTCGACGGCCAGCAGGTGAAGCTCACCGGCAAGGAGTTCGGCCTGCTGGAAGTCCTGATGAAAAAGTCCGGCCGCGTGCTCTCGCGCCAATTTTTGTTGGAGTACGTTTGGGGGTATGAGGAAGAAGTCCTCACCCGCACCATCGACATGCACATCGCCCGCCTGCGGCAGAAACTCGGCGACGAAGGCCGCGAACGGATCCAAACCGTCGAACGCTTCGGCTACCGGTTTTCCGACGAGTAACGACTCCCCCGTTCCGAAACCCATCTAAAAATCAACTAAACTGGATTTACAAGACTTTTACAAGACGATAACACCCGCGTGACAGGCGTCCCGTATACTTGTCCCATGGAACGACGCTTGCTGATGATTGACGACGACATCGCGCTGGGGAAACTGGTCCAGGAATTTTTAACCGGCGAGGGCTGGAGCTGCTACTGGGTGGACAACGGCGAAGAAGGCTATCAGGAAGCCCTGGCTTTGAAACCCGATGTCATCCTGCTGGATTTGAATCTTCCGGGTGTCGGAGGGATGGAACTCTGCCACCGCATGAAGGGCGATCCCCGGCTGTCGCACATCCCCGTGGTGATCCTCACCGGGGCCTACAAGGAAGTCCGCGACCGCGTGCGGGGCCTGGAACGCGGCGCCGACGACTACATTTTGAAGCCGTTCGACCTCGATATTCTTCTGGCCCGCCTCAATTCCATCTCGAGAGTAAAAGGCAAAGTCGCTTAATTCCCGCGCTACCCCAGTCATTTTAGCCATCCCCTAAAAAAGTCTAGACTTCGCTGACCCGGAACCTGCTTGGGAAGGACGGCCTCCCTCCGATTACTTCATCCGGAATTTCTGGCATGGATTTAGGGCCTGGAACGCGGCGCCGGCGACTGCATTTTGAAGCCGTTTTGATTTGGGCATCCTGCCGGCGGGATTGAATTCAATTAAAACGTCGGGACATCCGCTGGGTTGTCGGGGGGCTCGGGAGTGCGTTTAATGACGGGAATCGCGCCGCCGCCCGCGGCCCCGCCGTTGCGGAGCGCTCCGGTCGCGCCCCGGGGGCTGATGCCGGAGGCGTTGGCGGCCTGCGCCATCGCCATCATCTCACTGAGAGCGGAGGAGGCGTAGGGGTTGGCGACGATCGCGCCGTTGGATGTCGCTTGGAACATGGGCAAGCGCTGGGTTCCCGGCGGCAGGTCGCCGACATAGTCGTTATCCCAGTCCACGGCCACCAGGTTCGTCCGATAGCCGTTTTCGACGCCGGGATCCGGATCCTCATCCACAAAAACGATCTTATCGGGCGTCATGCCGTTGTTCTCCGCGCTTTGGATAAAGACCTTTCCCAGCAGGCCCGTAGGATTCGTCGGGAATCGCGCTACATCAGCTTGGCGTATCGAGCCTTTAATAACGTCTCGGTGGCTCGGCAAATCGACGGCGCTGACTTTGACGCTGTCAATGATGGGGCCGCTGACGGACAAATCAAGGCCGATCCCCATCAAAGCGCCGCCCAGAGCGATCATGAAAACGTTATTGACGGCATTGGCGGGCAGGGAAGAGTACCAGGGGCCTGCGTTCGGCATTCTTGCGGCGTCGGCCCTGGCAGTGTCGAGCTTGTTGTCCCTCTTCCCCATGATGTAGCCCCAAATGGCGGCTATAGCGAAAGCCGCGGCGAGGGCAATCCACCCATAAGGATTCGACAACAGCCCCAACTGCCACAAACCGGCCGCGTACATGCCCACGCCGGAGATGACCTCGCCCAAAGCTCCCATTGAAAATCCGTCTGAAAACAGCCTGAACGCTCCGTCGAACACGGACCAGCCGCCCAAAACGAGGCCGACGACGCCGCTTGCCTTGCCCAGCGCGTTGGAACGGAACCAAGTGGGCCCGCCAAGCCCGCTATTTTTGACATGACTGAACCATTGACCTCTGACCCCCATCGCGAAGAAACTGCCGAAGGCGCCAAGGATCGAACCCATTTTGCTTGGACCCGGGCCCGGGTGAAAACCCTTATAGCCTGTGTCATCGGGGACGCCTGAACCGGTACCGGGGACGCTTGGACTGCCAGAACCCGGTGGGACTGCGGCCGTTGTATCCACGGGAGGGGGTTCTTCGGTTGGAGGATCTTCCGTGTCGGGTGGGGGCGTCGGCGTATTCGGCGGAGCGGTCGTTGTCGGTGTCTTCGGCGGAGCGGGCGCCGTCGGCTCTGCGGGCTCGACGATGACGGGGCGCGCCCCGCCGTCCGTCAAGGTCGCCGTCGCGTAAGGCCGGCCCGACACCGTGCCGGTGGGGCCGACGCCATTATTGGGGTCCGATGAAGCGCCGGCGCCGCCGCCGTTGGTTCCGGACGTGGAACTGAAAGGGGACGCGCCGCCCCCCAATGCGCTGGACGGGGTCGTTTCCTCGTTAAAATCGGAGGTGAGCGTCGAGAAATCGAATCCGGTGATATTCCCGACGATCTCGTTATCCTGGTAAAGGTTGCCCGACGAGAGATCGACGGCGACGCCGTCCGGAAGGGTGATCGGCTGCCCGTTCTCATCGGTGATGTAGACGCCCTCCCCGCTCCGCGTGACCAGGATCGGGAAGGAATCGCCAAACAAGGCTAAGACGGCGTTCGTCGCGCTCATGGCAGGGGTTACTCGTGCCCTCCTTCGGAGCCCATCACAGCGGAGGATTGCGCGCTTTGCGCGCTGGTCGTGCCGCTGGCGGCCGCCAGGGCCAACGCTCTTACGGCGGCCAATTCCGAGTTGGCTTTGGGGGTAAAGCGAATCGCGCCGCGGTCATCCTTGTAGAAAATAGGCACTTGAGACAAGGCCGGAATCTTCGGGCTGGTCGCGTAGCCGTCGTAATCCAGGCTGAGCATGTTGACGGCATAGGCGTTGTCTCGGGTCGTGCAATCGGCTCCGCTGCACCGGGTGTCATTGGACACATAGACGACCTTGTCCGGCGATATGCCGTTATTTTCCGCGCTCTGGATAAAGACTTTACCCAGGACGCTTGTGGCAACGGAGGGCAACTTTCCGCCGCCGATGGAAGAATCCAAAGCGTCATGCCAGGCAGGCAGCTTGGCGCCTGGGACGGCGATGAAGTGATGGGAGGGGCCGTCCATGCCCAGGTTCAGTCCAAGACCCATCAAAGCGGTAGCCGTCAGGATCATGAAAACGTTATTTGTCGCCAGCTTTTTATACCAAGGCTGCGGCCCGGTGTCGGCCGGAGGAGCCGTGGTGGTCGTCGGCTGTGTCGTGGTCGCCGGAGGCGTCGTTGCAGCAGTTGTTTGCTGTGTCGCGGCCGGCGGCGTCGTGGCGGGCGTCTGGCTTGCCAGAGGAGTTGTGCTCGGAACGGGAGGAGGGTCCAGCTCCTTCTTCTGCTTGTTGTCACGCTTCCCTTTGAGCAGTCCCATAATGAAGGTAAGCACCGTGGTGCCCAGGGATATCCAGGTGGCATAGGGCATGAGCATCTTATACCGGGCAAGCATTTTGGCGAGAGAACCAAAGAACATGACCCCGCCGAGCCCGGCGCTCATCAGGCCCATCTTGCTGAACTCCGCGCCCAGCTGATG
>Ga0155753_106_pt9 | contig 18141 bp, 19 predicted proteins | sample RifCSPlowO2_01_FD_107407 | JGI IMG/M metagenome (GOLD analysis project Ga0155753, IMG submission 107407) | Elusimicrobia bacterium RIFCSPLOWO2_01_FULL_59_12
TGAATCAGGAGGGCGCCGCCGAGGCCGCCGGCCGCGCAGGCGGTGGCGAGAGCGTAATTGATCTTCGAATCTTTCTTCATCTGATAGAGGGCATTCAGTACCACGCGTGTGCCGGTCGCGGCCAGGGGGTGGCCGAGCGGGATCGATCCGCCGTGAGGGTTCAGCTTTCCGTCCTTCCAGCGGCTTTCCCAGTGGTGACCGTATTTTTCGCGTCCAACTTTGAAAATCGATAAGCAGGTAGCGGCAAACGCCTCATGCAGTTCGATCAAATCCACCTGATCAAAGCTGATGCCCGCGCGCTCCAGCGTCATCGCCGTGGCGAACACCGGCGCGATCCCCATGTGGGCCGGATTGTTCCCGTAATATCCCCACGTGACGAGCTCTCCCAAAATCTCAAGGTTCAATTCCTTCGCCCGTTTTTCCGAAGCGACGATGATGGCCGCGGCGCCATCCGAACGCGCGCAGGAATTAAACAGCGTCACCGTCGCGCGGCTTTTTCCTTCCTGATACGTCTTCCCTAATATGTGTTCCCCGTACAACTTATAGAACTCTTTCATGCTGAAGCCGCCGCTTTCAAAAAGGACCGGCGCTTTGCTCATCATCCCCGGTTTTTTGACGAGGCTTTCCCTTAAATAGGGATATTCGTCCTTTTCCAAAAGGGTCTTATCGCCCTCGGTGACCGGGAGGGTGTGGGTGGCGTAAAATCCGTTTTCTTCGGCTTCCAGCGCGCGCCGGTAGGTCTCGACGGCGTAGGCGTCCTGGGAGGCGCGGTCGATCGAGTACATCTGAGCGCAGACCTCCGCGGTCGCGGCCATGTTCAGATTTTTCACCGGGTCGTTGAGGCCCTCTTCGATGCAGTCGACGATGCCGATGCCTTCGTGCGCCAGCAGGGACGCCCAGTTGGCGCGGACCGTATCGAGCGAACGCAGTTCCTTCATGCTGCGGTCGCCCCGGATCGCATAGGGGAAGCTGGACATCGACTCCGTGCCGCCTGCGATATAAAGGTCTCCTTCACCCAGGATGATGTGGCGGGCGGCGGAGGAAATCGCTTCCATCCCGGACACGCAGTTCGCCTGCACCGTTACGGCGTGCGCTTTTTCCGGAAGGTGCGACATCAGAACGGCGACGCGGGCGATATTCGGCGCGTGAGAACCTTGGCCGACCCAGCCGACCATCACGCCGTCGACCGCGTGGGGATAGAGGGTCGTTTTGGCCAGCAATCCGTTGATGGTCAGGGTCATGAGGTGTTCCGGGGAGACGCGCGCAAGGCTTTTGGCCAGATGTCCGATCGGGGTCCGGATGCCGCCGCAGAGAACGATTTTGGTTTCTCGCGCTTTCACACCCAGAGTTTATACCTGGCGGGAGGCAAAATCAACCTGATATTTCGATAGAAACAGATGATTGGATTTAGTTGTATTGACGCACTACTCGGATGACCTTCCCGATGATCTTGACGTTTTCGTCAATCGGGATGGGTCGGTACTTGGGATTGGCGGGGGCGAGTTGAAGGATTCCGGGTTTGCGGACAAGCCGTTTGACGGTGGCTTCGTCATCGCCGATACGGGCGACCACGATGTCACCGCTTTTGGCTGAGGCTTGGGGCCGGATGATGACCAGGTCTTTGTCCAGGATGCCGGCTTCGATCATCGAATCTCCTTTGATGCGGAGGGCGTACAGCCCGCGGGTATCCGCCGGAGACGGCGGGGCGGACGACGGCGCGGGGGCCGCCAGCGCGGAGGTCGGAAGATAGCTTTCCACTTCTTCGAAAGCCAGCTGGGCGGGTCCGGCGGGGACCCTCCCCAAAATAGGAATTCCCAAGGTCTTGGAGGTGAGGGTGATCCCGCGGGAAAGACGCGGTTGGATTTCCACATACCCTTCCTGGCTCAACTGCTTAAGATGGTACTGGACCGTTCCGATCGCGGAGAACCCGAAATGGACCTGAATGTCGCGCAGGGTGGGGGGGATTTGACGTTCTTGAAGGTGAGACTGAATGTACCCTAGAACTTTCTCGCGGGTCGATTTCGGCATGCGGAGAGTGTACTATACATGCGTATGGCCGGCAAGAACTTTTCCGGTGATTTCCATGTCCCGGACCGCGCCGTAAGCGCGCGAATCCTGGCTGTAAAGTCGGTTATCCCCGGCCACGAAATACTCGCCCGGCCCTAAGTTCAGGGTGTGCGTCGACTCGCCCGGCACAGGCGGCGCTGTCCGCGCGCAGGGCTCATCGAGCGGCTCGCCGTTGACCCAAACGTCTGATCCCCGCCAGGACACCGAGTCGCCTGGAAGGCCGATGATGCGCTTGAGTTCAAAGCGGTCGGGCGAGGACGGGGCCCGGAGCGACACGACGTCGCGCCGCTGGGGAAGTCTCGAAGCATACGCGAAAGGGTCTATGCGCACGGAGGCGCCTTCCATGAAAGCGGGCTCCATACTGACCCCACGGACTTGAAAGGTTCTGGAGAACAGCGACCGGGCGCGCTCAAGGAGGGGCATGGGAACGTCCTATTTCGGGACGGGATAGACGAGTTCGCCTTTGGCGTTTTGAAGCGAGGGCTGCTTGCGCACATCGGCGCCTTTGGACTTCCAGAAGATTTCCGCGATCTGCTGGACTTTGGCGAGCAGTTGATTGGCGGCGTCCAGGTTGGCTTCCTGACGGTTCTTGGAAGCCAGCTTCATGGCGTCCCAGAAAATCGTGTGCAAGTCCGGGTACTGCTTCAAATGGTCCGGCTTGAAGTAATCGCCCCAGAGGACGCGCAATTCGTGTTTGCAGATCTCGGCGTGTTCTTCCTTGGTTCGCGTGTATCGGGAAAGCTGATGGACATAGGCCTCCCGGTCCTTGGCGCTTGACTCCGCGGAAATTTTGGGCATCTCCTGGATCAATTGATTCATCCGGATCACAGAGAGCGCGGCGATCTGGGCGGCATGCGGGTCATAGATGCCGCACGGGATATCGCAGTGCGCATGGATCTCCTTGGGAGCCCGTATAAAATCGATCAACCGCTGTGCGTGCTGAGCGAGCGTCATAATGCCTCCTTGATGGACGACTACGTTTCCAATATAAGAAGTGGCCACCTGCAATGTCAATACAGGAGATGTATAATTCCCGACGATGGAACGACGCTGGATCGCGGCGATCGGCTTGTTTTTGGCGGCCTTTGCGCTCTATGTGCATGGCGCCTACCCGAGCGTTTCCGCCGGGGATTCCGGCGAGTTCATCGCCGCCAGCCACACGCTCGGCATCCCGCACGCGCCCGGATTCCCCGCCTATGTGGTTCTCGCTAAAAGCGCCCAACGTGCGATCCCTTGGGGGAATATCGGCTACCGGTCGAACCTGTTTTCGGCTGTCTGCGGCGCGCTCGCGGTCCTGCTGCTTTATTTTCTAACCCTCCATCTGTCCGAAACGCCGGTTCTTGCCGCCTGCGCCGCAGGGGTGTTCATGCTCAGCGCGGCGCACCGTGTGAATGCGCAGGCCAGCGAGGTGTTCGCGCTCAATGCCCTATTCTGCGCCGCTGTGTTGTGGGCGGCCTTCAGCGATCGGTGGTTGCTGGCTGCCTTATTCATGGGGTGGGGTCTTGGGAACCACCAAACGATCCTTTTTCTTCTCCCTGCGTTGGGGGTCGCTTACTTGGCTAAACCGACCGGCGAAAGAGCTCCCGTACCGCCCATCATCTTGAGCGCCTTGACAGGACTGTCTGTATACGCCTTCCTTTATGTCCGCGCCGGGGGGTCGCCCGCTCTCAACGGGGGGAATCCGGATACCCTGGAGCGGCTCTGGCGGGTTTTGACCCGCGCGGATTACGGGACATTGACGCTCGCTTTGGGAGACGCGCCGGAGCGCACGTGGGTATCGACAGGGCGGCAGCTCTGGCGGTTCACGCAAGGATTGAGCGATCAGGTGACCTGGTTCGGAGTCCTTGCAGGGGCGGTTGGGATCGCCGTGGGCCTGCGGAAACGGTCCGCCCCGGCGGTCATTTTGGCAATCGCCTTCTTGTGCATCGGGCCGGGTTTTTTTGTGCTGGGGAATTTGCCCTTTGACCCGCAATCCACCGGTGTCCTGGAAAGGTTTTATATCGTTCCCACGCTTTGCTGGACGCTGTTAGCCGCCCTGGGCGTGCAATTTGTCTTTCAAAGCAGGCCGTGGGCGGCGGCCGCCGCTCTGCTTTTGCCGGTCGCATTGCTGAGCGCGCAGGCCGGGGCGGCTGGTTTTCGCGGTGATTTCCGGGCTTACGCTTACGGCCGCAATAATCTTTGCACCCTCCCGCCGCGCGCTTTGTTCCTTATGGATGGAGGGGACGACACGTTTTACACCCTGGCCTATTTGAGGTGGGTGGAAAACCGCCGGCCCGATGTGAGACTCCACGACCGCGGGGGAGTCGTCTATCCGGGATTTTATGGGACGGACTTCCGTCAACTGACCCGGGATGAGAAAGAAAGCCGCCGCCAGCAGGTGGAACGCGCGGCGCTGGCTTCCGGCCAGGCGCTTTATTATTCAACCATGAATGAAAAAATTCTTCCCGACGTGAAGCTCGCGCAGGAAGGAATCCTGTATCGGGCCGCCCCGCACGCGCGCGCGGGACCGGGGCTATGGGATCTTTATGATCTTCGCGGCGTCGCCCCGTGGAATGCGTCCAGTTTGAAGATCGTACGCGATTACCGGACGCGCGCGCTGCTGCCGTTTTATCCTTATCAACGCAGCGTGCAGGCGGCCGGCGCGATGGACTGGGAATCCGCCATCGGCTTCGCAGCGGCCGCACACGCCGCAGGCCCGGATGTGGTGTGGCTGATTCCCAATCTGGTCCTTCATGGCCACCTCTGGGCCCAAACTCATTTTCAAGCGGGACGGTTTGATGCGGCGGAGCGGATTTACCGCGGGGTCACGCGCTGGGATCCCGCCTCCTCCAGCGCCTGGTCCAATCTGGGCGCGATTGAAGAAAGACGCCAGCGGCTGGACTCGGCCATCGCGCTGTATCAAAAAGCGATCGCCCTGGATCCCTCCTCCGAAGCCGCGCACTATAATCTCGCGGTCGCTTATTGGAAACAATCGGACTGGCCCCGGGTCATCGAGACGTTCAGCCGGGTGCTGGCCCTCAATCCCAACAACACCGCCGCCAGAAATTATCTCACCCAAGCCCGGGCGCGGGCGGGCCGCTGATGCCGGAACGCCTCTCCCATCGCCTTTGGCTCGCGGGGATCCTGTTTGGAGCGTTCGGACTTTATCTGCACACGATGGGGCCCACCCTGGTGCCCTACCGGGATGCCGGGGAGATGGCCACCAGCGTCACCCGGCTTGGGATCGTTCACCCGCCCGGGTACCCGTTTTATACCCTTCTCGGTCATCTGTTTACGGATCTCCCGCTCGCCAATCCGGCCTACCGACTGAACCTGCTTTCGGCGGCCTCCCTGGCCCTGGCCTGGGCCGTTCTTTTTACGCTGATCTCCGCGCTGTGGGGGACCGCCGCGGCGGTACTCACAATCTTGCTGGGGGTGGTTTCATTCCAATTCTGGACCCACGCGCTGATCTCGGAGATGTACACGCTTCATTTATTGATGTTGAGCGGGCTGCTGTGGCTGCTCCACCGCAGGCGGTTTGGCGCGGCCGCGTTTCTGTTCGGTCTCGGCTTGGGGGTGCGCATGGATCTTCTCCTGTGCGGGCCGGCGTTCGCCGTCTTATTCTTTAAGCAGGTCCGCAAGGAAGAACGACTGTCTTGGCTGATTCGCGGCGCGCTGTTTTTCACCGTCGGAGTCAGTGTTTTTCTTTATCTTTGGATCCGCGCGAACGGCCAGCCGCATTTGAACTGGGGGGACCCTTCGACCTTCGAGCGGTTCTGGGCCAGCCTGATCCGGCGCAGCTACGGCAGCACATTGGATCTGTTATCCATGTCGTATCGAACCGGAGAGAACTTCTGGCTTGAGTTCAAGCTGTATCTAAGCCACCTCGGGAGGGACTTTACCCTGCTGAGCCTGCCCTTGGCCGCTCTCGGGCTGCGCCACCTATGGAAGACGAGCCGGATGTGGCTGGCCGCCATCCTGGCGGGATGGCTCTTCACCGGACCGTTGTTTATTTTTCTGGGGAATCTCCCGCCGAACCCGCACGCGGTCGCCATCCTGGAAGCCGCCTACTTGGCGCCGGATCTGTTTTTTCTTCTGGCGGTGGGAGCGGGCTTGGCGTGGCTCCGTGTCGTCATTCCCGCGTCCGCGGGGGTGACGGTGATCTATGGCTTGCTGGGCGTATTGATCATCGCCCAGGGGGTTCGATTTTATCCCGCCGTAAGCAAGCGCCACAATTGGATGGCGGCGGATTTTGTCCGCAACGCGCTCTACAGCGCCCGCGAGCCTTCTTTGATCGTCGCGCGCTCCGACGTGCCCGTTTTTTCTCTGTTTTACGGGCATTGGATCTATCCTCGCCTCCCGTGGCGCGTGCCGGTCGCCCAAGGGCTTGCGGGCAGCGCCTGGTATCCTGTCATGCTGGCGCGACAAATCCCCAAGCTGGACATCGGACCGCTCCGGACCGCCGCCGATTGGGACGCGGTCGCCAAAGCCAATCCCGGGTGGGCGTTGTACGGCGCTCCCGATACCGAGTGGCCTCCGGATCTTCATCCTCGAATGGTTCCTGCCGGGCTGTTGATGCGCTACCTGCCGCGGGGGACCTCATCGATCATCGCGTCCGACACGTTGCTGAAAGACTATGGAGTCTATCGCGGACGATACCGGTACGACGCGTACTATGAATTTTTCACCCCGGAACTGATCGGGCAGTACGCCAAGGCCTGGATGGAGTGGGGGAGGCTCCTGGTGCGCAGCCGGCAGGAGGCGGAATCTGTCACGGCTTTCCTGCGAGCTTTGAACTTGAAGCCGGACATGCCCTATCCGGCGTTCCAGCTGGGGTTTATCCATTTTTCCCGGAATGATCTGAGCCGGGCGGACTATTACTATCATTGGGCGGTCGACAATTTTCGGAAAATGAGCCGGGAGGCGGAGGCGTGGAAAAGTTTTCCCGAGATCCGGGAGTACGTCCGGCGGGACCAGGCGCAGGCCCTGGCCCACTGGGGCGTCGTCCAGGAGCGGATGGGGTCTTCCGAGCGCGCCATCGCGCTCTATCGCAAGGCGCTGGAATCCGATCCCGCCTGCGCGGACGCGCGATACAATCTGGCGGTCATTTTTTGGCGGGCCGGCCGCTGGGCGGATGTGGTGGAGCATCTACAGGCGCTGGCGGCGGCCCATCCGGAAGATACCCGCTGGCGCGCGTATCTGCCCAAAGCGCTGGAACAACAACAGCGTGGTAACGTGGTAAAGTGATAACGTTATCACGATATCACGCTACCACGTAGTATTCCCATGAGCACCTTCAACGATATCGATCTCGAATGCGCGCAGTGCGGCGAGGAATTTATCGGCACGGTCTGGGTGGCGATCCACGCCGGACAGGACCCGAAACTCAAGGACCTGCTCCGGGGAGGCGAACTGAACCTGGTCAGCTGCCCGGAGTGCGGTCTGGCGGCGTTCCAGGAGCGTTTCCTGATTTATCAAGATCCCGCGGCCGAACTGGTGGCCTATGTCTATCCGGAGAGCCAGCGGAGACAGGAGCCCGAGTTGCGGAAACTGATGATGTCAGGTTTTCGGGAAGCTCAGGCCGCGTTTCCCGAAAAGGACCGCTTGTCCTATGACCCGATGCTGTTTTTCGGACTGGCGGAGTTGATTGAACTGCTTCGGAAGGAAGATTCCTTTGCGGAGCAGAGCCAAATCGCTCAGGTCCTCTGCCGGCAGAACCAGGTGGACACCCTGGTGCTTCTCCCCTCGCAGGCGCGCCGGTTGCACACCGTCCGCGTCATCCCGCGGTTGGGAAAGGGAAAGGCGCCCGGCCGGCAGGACATTCTCAAGGGGATCGACCGTTTGCTTGAACTCGATCCGGTCCTGGACCATTACGTCAAACTGAAAGAAACCATCCTGGCCGATCCCGCCTGGGCGTTGTAGCGTCCCCCAGGGACTTGTAGGCGATAGGGGACGCAGCTGCTCAACTGCTTTATTGGTACAGCTTGAAGTCGAAAGGAAGTTAAGCAGGAACGTCCCCGACTCCCTCCCCGCGACTCCCCGACACATATAAACCATTGAAAACACGATGCTTTCCCGATACGCTAAACCTGCTATGGCGGATCGCAATGTAGGGGAAGCCTTGATGGGGATCGGTTTTGGCGGATACTTCTTTTTTAAGGGGATTCGTCTCTGGCGGGTCATGAGGACGATTGAAGATACGCCCCTGTCAAAAATCAGCTCCGTCGCCATGGGGGATGCGGAATTATCGGGCGAGGTGAAAGCCGTGAAGCTCCTCAAGGCCCCGTTTTCCGGGAATGAATGCGTCTATTGTTCTTATACGGTCGAGGTCCCACAAAAACGGGGCTGGCGGCAGGTCGATAAAGGGCAGATCCATTCCATATTTTATTTGGATGACGGCTCGGGACAGATCCTGGTGAATCCGGAATCGGCGGCGTATCACGGCGCCCAGACGTTTCAGACGGTTGTGTCAGGCTGGGGCGCAGCGGCGGACCCCGGCGTCTCCGCCTGGGTCGAAACGCGCAGGTCCAAATCGATGTTGGGAAGCCTGGGTGTGGCGGGGAGGCACCGCTTCACGGAATACATCGTCCGGCCGGGACAGATCCTCTTCATCGGAGGGGCCGTGTCCAGGATCAAACATATCGTTAACGGCGCGGCGCGGGAAGAAGATATCATGGGGGCGCGGGCGTCGGGGCATTTCATGCTGAGCGCTTACTCGGAAGAAAGCCTGCTGGCTCAGATGGGGTGGAAGGCGCCCCTGCAGATTTTCGGCGGGATGGTGTTGCTGTTGGGCTGTCTGTGGTATGTCGTCGTGCAGCTTCAGATCGGGCGATTTATCTAGGAGGGGGAGACCATGACGATCGTGATTATCGCAGGGGTGATTCTGGGCGTGATCCTGGCGGTCGCGTATGCCGTCGGGATTTACAACGGGTTGGTGCGGGTCACGCAGAACGTGGACAAGGCCTGGGCGAACATCGACGTGATCCTCAAACAGCGGCACGACGAAGTGCCCAAGCTGATCGCCGTGTGTGAGGGGTATAAAAATTTCGAGCGGTCGACCCTGGAGTCCGTCATCAAAGCCCGCTCGGAATACACCACGGCCTCCAACCCCAATCAAAAGGTTTCGGCGGCCGGCCATCTCACCGGGGCCCTGCGCGGGCTTCTGGCGGTCGCGGAGAGCTACCCGGACCTTAAAACAAGCCAGAACTTCCTTCAGCTCCAGCAGCGGGTCAGCGCCCTGGAGGGCCAGATCGCCGACCGGCGGGAGTTCTTTAACGACAGCGTGAACGTCTACAACATCCGCATCAAGCAAATCCCCGATCTGTTCGTGGCGGGCCCGATGGGCCTGGCTCCCCGGACCCTGTATCAGGTGGCCGAAGCGGACAAACAGGACGTTAAGATAGCCTTCACCTGATGAGAGTCCTGGTTGTTGAAGACGACAAAGAACTGAACCAGTTCATCCGCACCGCGCTCAAGCGCGAAGGGTTCGCCGCAGACTCCGCTCCTAACGGCAAGGCCGCGCTCGAACTCGCCCGGGATACCGAATACGACGTCATCCTTCTGGACGTCATGATGCCCGAACTGGGCGGTCTCTCCGTTCTTAAAGAACTGCGCAAAAAGGGCGATCCGGCCGCCATCTTGATGGTCACCAGCCAGGGCAGCGAGCATGACAAACTGGCCGGTTTGAACAGCGGGGCGGACGACTACATCGTCAAGCCGTTCCTCGTTTCGGAACTCATCGCGCGGATTCGCGCGGTGCTTCGCCGCCGCGACCCCGCTCCCTCCGCAGGGGCTACGCTCCTTAAACAAGGCGATGTCCAACTGGATCTCCTCAAACACAGCGCGGAGGTGAAAGGCAAGCCGGTGGAGCTGACCAAGAAGGAATTCGAGCTCCTGGAATGTTTCATGCGGCACCCGGGCGAGATGCTCACCCAGTCTGTTCTCGAATCCCGTGTCTGGGGCATGGAGTTCGCGCCGGATTCCAACACCGTTGAAGTGCACGTCAATCATCTCCGCGATAAGATCAGCACCGGTAAACGACCCCTGATCGTCACCCTCCGCGGGGTGGGCTATCGTTTCGAGCCATAAACTCGCCTCGTTTCACCTTAAAAATATTTAAGGATCCCTTCACTTAAATTTAAGCTTCGCGTCAGGTTGTTTTAAGCTTCACGGCGCATACTGGTGGCATGCGGCCGCCGGTTCCCGATCAAGCCATTCGTCAACTTTGCGTGCGTTCCCGTCAAGGCAGCGCCTCCGCCCGCGGTCAGCTGCTGCATGTGCATATGAATCAAGTCATGCACGCCGCCCGATATTTTCACCGCTTGGGAGCCTTTCTTGAATTGGGAGATTTGATCCAGCAGGGATGCCTGGGTCTGCTGCATGCCATCGACAAATTTAACCCCGCGAAATGCTCCCGCGGCCGCCGGGCGCGATTTTCCACCTACGCCCATTACTGGATCGCTCACTACATTCGGAGGGAGATTGAAAACCACGGGCGGACAATCGCCGTACCTATCAAACGGATAAGAGAGCTCAAGGCGCGAGGCTCCCGGGAACACCTCGCGCCTATCCCGTACACCTTCAGCCTGGAGCCGGGAGCCGGCGAGTGGCTGGAAGATGATCGGGGGACGGCGCTGGCGCGCCGGGTGGATGTCAACGACACCTCAGAGAACGGGTGCCAGGTGTGGGAAAACCGCCGGCTGGTCGAACGCCTGCTGGCGGCGCTGCCGCAGAAAAACCGGGACATTCTCAGCTGCCGTTACGGTTTGGGGGACCGGCCGAAACCCCTGACCCAGACGGAGGTGGGACGCAAACTCCGCTTGAGCGGGTCGAGAATCGGCCTCCTGGAGCGCACGGCCATTCATCAACTCCGCCAATGGGCCGCGAACTTGGTTTAAGGAAGACCGGCCTTCTCTTTCTTCATTTCCCGCATGTACCGCATCTTTTCGCGTTTCTCAGGACCCGGGCGCCGCAGGATCATCTTGGCGCGCTGGGTCGGGGTCACCATCCCCTCCCGTCGGTTTAGAAATTCTTCCGTTAAATTCCGCATCGCCATGCGGTTGGATTTCATTTCGTTGAGCGTGGCCTGAAGTTCAGCATCGGAGGCCTTGCTGCGGACCTGATCTTCCAGCCTTTTCCGGAGGCCCTGCTGGGCGTCCAGCAGCGGCTTCATCGCGGCCCTTTGGCTCTCTCGGGCCGATTTGAGCTGGGCCGCCTGGTCTACTGTCAGGCCCAGCTCGCCTTTCATGTCTTGTTCTTCCATCGGGTCTTCTTTCATTTCCGCGCGCAACGAAACGGACGGCATGGCCGTCAGGACAACCAAACACGTCAGTAAAGGTGCTATCCGCATAAAATCCTCCTTGGGTGGATTGTTGCGGGCAGTTTAACTTATTTCGCGCCCGGCTGGCACGGGCCGCGAAATCAACTTTTCTTTTACGTCTGAATTGGGTTTAATGAAGGCGGGTCGGAAGCCGATCTTCGCACAAAGGAGCCCTGATGATCCGAAAAGAACGCCGCCGCGCCCTGCGCACGCACTCCAGCGTCCCGCTGGATCTGTACGATCCCAGGAGCCATGTCCTCATCGGCGAAGGACGGTTTGTGAACGTCTCGCTGACCGGCAGCCTGCTGGAGTCCCGTCTCCCGCTCGCGCTTCGTCAGTCGATTCATCTGCAGGTCCAGGCGCCCGGAAAATCGCCTTTTGAGTTCTCCGGACGCGTGGTCTGGCGCAAAAAGAGAGCGTCGCTCTTCAGCTATGGTATCCAGTTCAAAGCCTTTCCAAGAACCCAGACGCTGTCTCATGTATCCGCCTACAAGGAGGTCGCCTAATGTCCCTGTTCTGTCCTCGTGAAGCCTGCAAAGTTCAGTCCGGCATGTGCAAGTGTGAAAAAATCATGACCCTGGTGATTGCGCTTGTCGCGGTTTATTTCCTGATCCGTCATTTCGCCTAGTTAGCCCGCATTGCCCCGCTCCGCCAAACGCGCCGAGCCTCTTGTCTGGCTCGATCTTGAAATGTCGGGCCTCGATCCGGACCGCCACGCCATCCTGGAAATCGGCTGCGCCGTCACCGACAGCCAGCTTCACGTGATCGCGGAAGGCCCGGTTTTTGCGATTCATCAATCGTCCCGCGTGCTGGCCCGGATGGACCCGTGGTGCGTGAAACAGCACGGCCGGTCCGGACTGACCCGGCGTGTCCGGGAATCGCGGGTCCGTCTCGCGCAGGCCGAGCGCCGCACTTTGGCGTTTTTACGCACGTATTGCAAGCCGCAAAAATCTCCCCTGTGCGGTAACTCGATCGGTCAGGACCGGCGTTTTCTGCAGCGCTACATGCCGAGGTTGAATGCCTTCTTTCATTACCGGAACGTCGACGTCAGCAGCATCAAAGAACTGGTCAAGCGCTGGTATCCGGCGAAAGACCAGGCGCCCCCCAAGAGCGGATCGCACCACGTTTTGGACGACGTCCGCGAGTCCATCGCAGAGCTCAAACACTACCGACGGAGCGTTTTCCGCTGATTTTTGAATCCGCTCGGTTTTTTGCTAAAATTCGCGCGTGCAGACGACCCATCGCCGGATTCTCCCCAAGGGATTGCAGAAGTTCCTCCAGCCGCTGATCAGCCGCGCGCAACAGTCCCAATGGCCCATCTATCTGGTGGGGGGGTGCGTGAGGGACCTGCTTCTGAGGCAGACCCCCCGGGATATCGATATCGTCGTTGAAGAGCTCGCCGGCCCGCTCGCCAAAAGCGTATCCCGTGCGTATAAAGCCAAACTGGTCACCCACCCGCAGTTCCTCACCTGCACGCTTCAACTGCCGGGCGGCCGTCACGTGGACATCGCCACGGCCCGCCGCGAGTCCTATCCCGAACCCGCCGCCCTGCCCACCGTGGAGGCCGCCAGCCTTCAGGAAGATCTCTATCGGCGTGATTTCTCCATCAATGCCATCGCGGTGTCCTTGAACAGCAGCGATTTCGGGCATGTATGGGATCCCTTCGCGGGGGTCAACGATTTGACGCAGGGGAAAATCCGCGTCCTGCACTCGGAAAGTTTCAAGGACGACCCGACGCGCATTTTTCGCGCGGCCCGCTTCGCCGGCCGATTTGGATACGAACTGGAATGGCGGACGCGCGAATGGCTCTTGGAAGCCCTGTCGGGACAATGCCCCGCGCGGCTGTCCGGCGCCCGCTTGCGGGAGGAACTCGTCCCCCTCTTAATGGAGAAAGATCCCCGGCCGTCGTTCCGTCTCCTGTCGCAATGGGGCGCCTTGGCGCTTCTGATCCCGAATCTGAAATGGGAAAAGTCCCACGAGCTCCTCTTCGGACGCTTCATCAAGGGAAAACCCGTGAAAGATCCCCTGCTTCTCCGGCTTTTGATCCTTTTGCACGCGCTTCCCTTTCCCAAGGCGGTCGGCTCCCTGGCCCATCTGATGTTTCCGCAGAAATTGATTGAGCAGATTGAGCGGGCGCTTCATGTGCTGGTGCGTCTGCGGCAGGGCGTTCTCTCGCTGCAGGACGCGCGCCGGATGGAGGGCCGGCCGCTGGCTCCGGAGGTCATCACGTTTTTGAATGAAGCCGTGCGGACGCGCTTGATGTTCCCCCGAAAACAGCCCCTGCAGGAGTGGCGGCGTTTTCAAGAAAGCGCCCCCCGCCTGTCCGGGCGCGATATTCGCGATTTGGGCTACAAACCCGGCCCGCTGTTCACCCGCATATTCGATGCCCTGCGCCAGGCGCGCTGGGAAGGGAAACTGCGGACACGGGAAGAAGAGATCCGATTCTTGACGCAGACCTTTCCGCTCAATGGGGGATAACCTGGGCACGATCCATACGCCGGCCGCCGCCTCGGGCGCCGATGTCCGGCTGGAAAACTTTGAGGGTCCGCTCGACCTGCTGCTCTACCTGATCCGCCGGGACGATCTCGATATCTACGATATCCCGATTGCCCAGATCACCCGCGAGTACCTCAGTTATTTGAACGTGATCAAGGATTTAAATCTGGAAACGGCAGGCGACTTCCTGGTGATGGCCAGCACGCTGATGCTGATCAAGGCGCAGATGCTCCTGCCCAGCCCGGAGGGGGAGGAAGCGGAAGGGCCGGATCCGCGCGCCGAACTGGTCAGCAAACTGCTCGAATACCAGCGCTACAAAGAAGCCGCGGCTCTCCTCGCCGCGTACAACGAAAAGGCCAAGGACGTCTACTACCGGCAGGCGCCGCTGCCCTTCGCCCAAGAGGATTTTGCGCTGAGCGCGTCGGTGTTCGATTTGATCGGCGCGTTTCAACGGATCCTGGAAGAAGCTCCGAAGGACGTCGAGCAAATATTGCGGGATGAGATTCCTCTGGAAGTCAAAATCCGGTGGGTCCTGGATCTCCTGGCCGAAAAAGAATCCATCGCCTTTGAAGACCTCTTCACAGCCGGGACCCGCCGCCTCGAAAGGGTGGTCACCTTCCTGGCGCTCCTGGAACTCATCCGGCTGAAGCAGATCACGGCCCGCCAGGCGGACGTATTCGGGCCCATTCGCCTTTACCGCGCGGAGGGCTTTCCGTTAAAATCCGAGGAAGGGAGCTTAAAACCCCATGGACGCTAACGACATCAAAAAAATTCTGGAAGCCCTGCTGTTCATCACGGAGCAACCCGTCCCGCTGAAGACGCTGGAAACGCTGTTTGATCCGCCGGTGCCGCGCGAGGACCTGCTGGGGATACTCCACAGCCTGGCGCGGGAGTACGCGGAGCGCGGCAGCGCGCTGGAGGCCAGCGAGATCGCCGGCGGCTGGCAGTTTTCAACGCGCCCGGAATTCGCGCCCTGGATCCGCCAGCTTTTCAAGGACCGGCTGACTTACCGCCTCAGCAGTTCGGCGATGGAGACTCTCTCGATTGTGGCGTACAAGCAGCCGATCACGCGCAGTGAGATTGAAGAAATTCGCGGGGTTGAAGTGACCGCGGTCCTGGACACGCTGGTGGAGCGCAAACTCGTCCGGATCGCGGGAAGGAAAGAGACGGTCGGCCGGCCGCTGCTGTACGCGACCACGCTCGACTTCCTGCGCGCCTTCGGGCTAAAGCGCCTGGAAGATCTGCCGTCCGTCGAATCGTTGACGCCTCCGGGCGCCCCGGCGCCCTCCGAGGCGCTCCCCGCGGAAACCCTTTCTTCCGACATTCAGAATTAATGAGGTTCATATTCGTCATCCCCGCAGGTCGTTAGCGGGGATCCAGAAATTGTAAAGATAGATTCCCGCCCTCCACACGACTGGGCGGGCGCGCCGGCAGTGCGGCGCGCGCGCTTTCGCGGGAATGACAAAAAGCAAGGAGTTCGTTATGCCTGAGTTGAGACGCGATCCTGTTATCGGCCGGTGGGTCATCATTTCGACGGAACGCGGCAAGAGGCCGTCGGATTTCGGCAAGGAGGTCGAGACCGGCGTCGGAAAGTACTGCCCGTTCTGCCCCGGCAACGAAGACAAGACCCCGCCGGAAGTGCTGGCCTATCACGACCCGTCCCGGGAAAAAAACAAGTCGGGGTGGTGGGTGCGCGTGGTGCCGAACAAGTTTCCCGCCCTGCAGATCGAGGGCGCCCTCAATCGCCAGGGCGACGGGATGTACGACAAGATGAACGGCGTCGGTGCGCACGAAGTGGTCATCGAAACCTCCGACCACGCGGTGGATTTTCCCGATCTGCCGGCGAAGCGGGCGGAAGACGTGATCTGGGCCTTCCGGGACCGCATCATGGACCTGAAGCGGGACCCGCGCTTTGAATATATCCTGATCTTCAAGAACCGCGGCGCGGCGGCCGGCGCGTCGCTCAGCCACCCGCATTCCCAGCTGATCGCGACGCCGGTCATCCCCCGGAACGTGCGCGAGCTGGTGAACGGCGCCAAGAATTACTTCGAGTACAAGGAACGCTGCGTCTTCTGCGACATGATCAAGCAGGAGCTCACCGCGGGCCAGCGCATCGTGTCGGAAAACGATGATTTCGTCGCATTTGTTCCGTTCGCCGCGCGGTTCCCCTTTGAGGTCTGGATTCTTCCCAAGGTCCATGATTCGGATTACGAAGACCTCCAGAAGCACGAGGCCGTGAACCTGTCCCGCCTGCTGCAGCAGTCGCTCAAGCGCATCCGCGAAGTGCTGGACGACCCGCCGTACAACTTCATCCTGCTGAACTCTCCCCTGCGCGAGTCCAAACTTCCGCATTACCACTGGCACCTGGAAATCATGCCCAAATTGACCAAGGTGGCGGGATTTGAATGGGGCTCCGGGTTTTATATCAATCCCACCCCGCCGGAAGAAGCGGCCAAGTTCCTGAGAGAAGCGGACTAACGGCTTCATGAAAATTCTGTTTGCCGCATCGGAGTGCGTTCCCTTCTGTAAAACCGGGGGCCTGGCGGACGTGATCGGCGCCCTGCCGAAAGCGCTTCGCAAAAAACGTCATGACGTCCGCGTGATCCTTCCCAAGTACAAATCCATCCGCGTCCACGAATACGGCTTGAAGGAAATTCGCGAACACGTCCGCGTGCCGGTCGGCCCTAGGATGGAGGCGGGCGGCCTTTGGACCGCCAAGACCGAATCGGGCGTGCCGGTGATTTTTATCAGCCATGAAGGGTATTTTGGCCGACCCGGTCTGTACTGTTCGGCGGAGGGGGACTACGCCGACAATCCGGAACGGTTTATTTTCTTTTCCCGAGCCGTCCTGGAGGCGTGCAAGGCGATTGATTTCCGGCCCGATGTCATCCACGGCCATGACTGGCAGACGGGATTGGTCTGCGCCTATCTCCGTCTTCAGAAACAGGCCGACGCCTTTTTCCAGCGCACGGCGTCCGTTTTCACCATTCACAACATCGCTTTTCAGGGCGTCTTCCCCAAGGAAACGATGGATCTGGCCGGTTTCCCCTGGAGCGAATTCACCCAGGATAAACTGGAGTTCTATGACCACCTGAGTTTTCTCAAAACGGGGCTGACCTACGCCGATGCCCTGACGACGGTGAGCCCGACCTACGCCCGGCAGATTCAGAGCTCCGCGGAGTTCGGGCGCGGGATGGAAGGCACGCTGCGCGCGCGCGCGAAAGACCTGATGGGCATTCTCAACGGGCTGGATCTTGACGAGTGGGATCCCGCGCATGATCCGTTCCTGGCGAAACCTTTTGACGCCGGCACCCTGGCGGGTCGCAAGGACTGCAAGGCCGCCCTGCAGCACATGTTGAAACTTCCCGTCGCCCCTCGAACGCCCCTGGCGGGCCTGGTCGCGCGGCTGGATGTGCAAAAGGGAATCGATTGGGTGGCCGAGTGCGCGCCCGGGCTGATCGCGGATGGGATGCAGATCGTCGTCCTGGGGCAGGGCGATGAAGCCCTGCGCCGCCGGCTGGAGCGGCTGGAACGCCAATTCCCGCAGGCGTTTCGAATGCGCTCCGATTTTAACGAACCTCTGGCGCATCACATCTACGGCGGGAGCGACCTGTTCCTGATGCCTTCGCGTTTTGAGCCCTGCGGTCTGGGTCAAATGATCGCCATGCGCTACGGCTCCGTTCCCGTGGTGATGCACACCGGCGGCCTCGCGGACACCGTGATCCCGGTCAGCGGGCAGGACACCGGCACCGGCTTCGTTTTTTACGATCCGGCCGCTCCGTCGTTGCTCGCCGCCATCCGCCAGGCGCTCCGGCTTTATGCGGACGCTCCCGCCTGGGAGCGTCTTCAGGCGCGCGCGATGCGGGCGCGTTTCTCCTGGGAGGAATCCGCGGGACAGTATGCGGAGGTGTACCGGCGCGCCTGTCTGGCCGGCAGGCAGGCGCAGGGGCGCGGCCGCCTGTCGAGGTCCTCCGCGAAAAAACGGGGGTCCTCGCTCGCATGAGGTCCGCGTGGACATCCCGCAGGCTGCTCCCCTCCGCGACCCTCGGCGTCCTTTGGGTTCTGAGCGTATGGGCGGCGCGTCCTCTGAGCAGGCGCTGGCGCGAAGAGGCGCGCGATCGCCGCGTGGCGATCGCGGTGGAATGGAACGAGGTTCGTGATTTTAACGCGCGGCGCGCGGCGCCGCAGGGCGAGCAATTGAAAGCGCTGCGCGCGCAGGGGGTCTCCGCGCTGGTGATCGCTCCGGCCACGCTGGAGGGTTGGGTCCGCCAGCGGCGGGT
>Ga0155753_114_pt1 | contig 17994 bp, 17 predicted proteins | sample RifCSPlowO2_01_FD_107407 | JGI IMG/M metagenome (GOLD analysis project Ga0155753, IMG submission 107407) | Elusimicrobia bacterium RIFCSPLOWO2_01_FULL_59_12
CATCTTCGACTTCGACAACACGCTCATGGACTTCATTAAAATGAAGCGCGCCGCCGTGAACGCGGCCGTGGACGCCATGATCGACGCCGGCCTGCCGTATAAAAAGCAGGAGATGATCGACAAAATCTACAAGGTGTACTGGGAAGAGGGGATCGAAGACCAGCAGATCTTCGACAAAGTGCTCACCCAGGAATTCGGAAAGATCGACTATAAAATCCTGGCGTCGGGGATCATCGGCTACCGGCGCGCCAAAGAAGGGACGCTGGCGCTCTACCCGCATGTTCACCTGACGCTGACCGGCCTGGTCCACCGCGGCCTGAAAATGGCCGTGGTGTCCGATGCCCCGCGCCTGCCCGTATGGCTGCGCATCTGCGGCCTGGGACTCCAGCACTATTTCGATGCGGTCGTCACCTTTGACGACAGCGGGGTGAAAAAACCGGATCCCAAGCCTTTTCTCACGGCGCTCGACCGCTTGAAGCTCAAGCCGGACGAAGCCGTCATGATCGGCGACTGGGCCGAGCGCGACATGGTCGGCGCCAAAAAAGTCGGCCTCAAAACCGTTTTCGCCCGCTACGGCGACCTCCAAAACGCCCAAAACGTCGAAGCCGACTACGAAATCGACGACATCCAGGAGCTTTTGGGCATCGTTTCCTAGAACGTGAATGATGCTTAAAGGGGTCTTCTTACTTATCCTGTTAGTCCTGCTGGCGTACTCGCTGAGCACCTTGGAGCGGCGTGCCTTGTATTTTCCCGACCGGCGGATCGCGGCGACGCCCGCGGCTTATCGCTTGTCTTATGAGAACGTTTTCCTGCAAACGAACGATGGCCAGAAGCTTCACGGTTGGTTTATCCCGCAAAAAAATAAAGGGACGGCGCCCACGATCTTGTTTTTTCACGGGAACGCCGGGAACATCAGCCACCGGCTGGATAAAGCGCTGGATTTTCACAACCGGGGTTTCCAGGTTTTATTGTTTGACTACAGGGGATATGGCGAGAGTGAAGGCAAACCCTCCGAAAAAGGGACGTATCTCGATGGGGAGGCCGCTTATCGGTTCCTGGCGGATATCCAGAAAATCCCAGCCCGCAAGATCATTCTGTATGGGGAATCCCTGGGAAGCGCGGTCGCGGTCGAGCTGGCGCGCCAGCATCCCGCCGTACCCGCATCCGCGCCTGCGGGTACGGCCCCTGATCTAGAAGAACAAGGTCCGGGGGCCGGCGCGATCATCCTCGAAAGCCCCTTCACTTCCACGGTCGCGATGGGGAAGCTCGTGTATCCCTGGCTGCCGGTCCGCTGGCTGGTGAAGTACCGCTATGACAACCTGTCGAAGATTTCTGAGCTGCGCCTGCCGATCCTGATTCTGCACAGCCCCGACGATGAGATCGTTCCGTTCCGCATGGGCCAGCGGCTGTACGCGGCGGCGGCCAGCCCCAAGCGTCTGGTGGAGCTTACCGGCGGCCACAACGACGGCTACTACGCCACAGGGAAACGCTTCCTGGATTCGATCCAGACGTTCCTTCAAGACACCAACGTCCTCTCGCCTCGAAGTTGACGTTTCCCTGACGGATATCCTATATTGAAACATCATTTCAACAAGAAAAGGATGCGAAGTGACCCGAGAACTTGTCTTTTATCCGACTTGGACGGCCGGCCGGCAGGGCTACGCGGAGCGAATCCGCGAGGTCTTTCAGCAGCATCTTTCGACGCAGAACCTGCGTTTGACCAAACAGCGCGAGATGATTGTGGATTACCTCCTGAGCGCCGAACAGCATGTCACACAGAACGACGTGTGCCAGGCCCTGAAGCCCAAAGGGGTGGGGAAGGTCACCGTGTTCCGCACGCTGAAGATGCTGGAGGAATGCCATCTTGCGGAGCGCGTCACATCCCCTCACGGCCTGCCCAAATTCGAGATCAAGCACGAGCGGCCGCACCATGATCATTTGATCTGCATCGACTGCGGCAGCATCCGCGAAGTGCAGTGGCCTGAAGTCGAACGCGTCCAGGAAAAAACCTGCAAAGCGCTCCATTTCGCTCCGCTCTGGCACCGCCACGAGATGTTCGGGCGCTGCCAGCACTGCCAACACCCCCCTCCCCGGAATTGATGAAAGTGGATTTCAACTACACGGCGATCCTGCTGGGCGGACTCTCCGGCTTCACGATCTTTCTGGGGCTGCCGCTGGCGTTCGTCACGTCGCTCAGCCACCGCGTCCGCGGGTTTCTGACCGCGATGTCCACCGGCGTCCTCGTTTTCCTGCTGGTCGAAATCACCGCGAAAGTGCTCGACGATATCGAGGATTTGTTTTTGTCCACATCGGAAGGGTTCGATACGCTGGGGGACTCGGTCTTATACAGCACGATTTTTGCACTTGGACTCCTGATCGGTTTGATGGGGCTGGTGTGGTTTGAGAAGCGATTTGTCAAGGACGCCAAGGACGAATCGACTCCCCTGCAGAATGCGCGCCGGATCTCTCTCATGATCGCCATCGGGTTGGGCCTGCACAATTTCAGCGAGGGTCTGGCCGTCGGCCAGGCGTTTGGCTGGGGGAATACGTCCTTGGGCCTGCTCCTGGTGGTGGGCTTCGCGCTGCACAACGCGACGGAAGGGTTCGGCATCGTGGCGCCGCTGACCGGGCACCCGACGTCCTGGGGTTTTCTGGGAGCCCTGGGACTGATCGGAGGCGCCCCGACGCTGATCGGAACGATTATCGGCACCTGGTGGACCGTCAAGCCCGTCGAGATTTTTTTCCTCGCCCTGGCCAGCGGGTCGATTCTCTACATCATCGGCGAACTGCTTCACTTGGGCCGCAAACTCAAAGACGAAACAGTGGCGGCGGCCGGCCTGGTCCTCGGGTTTTTCCTCGCTTTTGTCACCGAACTCCTAATTTTGGTATCGTCCGGGGGCATGACCCATGGGTAAGTCCCTTCTGTTGGCGATCTGGATCTGTGTCTGCAGCGCGGCGTTCGCCGCGGAGCAGCCGTACGGACGCCCGCCCTTCGCCATCCCACCCCGGCAGGGCACGATCACCGACTATTGGCGGCCGGTCAAAGGCGGCCAACCGCTCAATCTCCAACGCGAGCCGTTGGTGGTCATGATCCAGGATCTTCACGCCAACGTGGGGGTGCAGAAGAACATCGCAGCCATCCTTTACCGGCTGAACCGGCTCAATAAGGAACGGGGCTTACTGGTGTGCGTTGAAGGCGCCTCCGGGGAAGGCGATGTGTCGCTCCTGCGCAGCCTGCCCCGGCTGATCCGCCGCGGTTTCGAGGAAATGCTGCTGCGCCGGGCCTATCTCACCGGGGCCGAGCTGGCCGCCACCGAGACCGCCGCCGATGCGCTCCAGCAGGGCGGCGTGCTCTGGGGCCGATTCAAATCCTATTTTGTCAAAAGCCAGACGCCGGCGCCGGTGAGCCTCTCCACGATCCATTTGTGGGGGGTCGATGACCCGGATCTTTACCGCAAGAACTGGCGCGCCGCCAAGCAGGTCGACAAATACGGACCCCAGGCGCTCAATTATCTTCGTCCGACCAAGGGAATTCTAAAGGAAGGGGCGGGGAAGTCCATGCAGAAACAGCTGGATCTTGTCACCAAACTGTTGATGCTTCGGCTCCAACCGGATGAATACCGGGCGTATCTGCAGGGGCGGGCTTTGAACCCGCAGGGGCCGCCGGTGTACCAACAGACCGTTAAATTGGCGGAAGAGTATTACCTTGCCGCGGATCAGCGCAGTCATGCGATGGCGGATAATCTGAAGAAGCGGATGGGAGCGGACGCGGGCATCACGGTGCTTATCAGCGGCGGGTTTCACACCGGCGAAATCGGGGAGATTCTCAAGAAACGCAACATCCCCTTTGCCGTCATCACCCCCGATGTGAAAGTGCTCGATCAAGACCAAGCCTACAAAGCCCGCCTGAGAGAAGAAGAGTAAAACCTGTCTTATCGTCATTCCGGCGGTCGTAAGCCGGCCCGCCACACGACCGGACGGGCCGTCCGCCGAGCTGTGTGGAGGACGGAATCCAGCGGCGTTTATGGCAAAGTCACTGGACCCCGGCTTTCGCCGGGGTGACGGACGTTTAGAAGGGTTGATTCCCGATGTTTGGAGACGCGGCCAGCATTTGCGGCAGGATATCGCCGTAGTGACGAGGATCCGCGCTGACGAACTCCTCGCCGATGGAGGTGACCGGGGACCAAAACCAGCCGCGCGGATCCCATATTTGGGCCAGGGAGTAATTCTGCACGATTTGTTGGAAGGCCCCGGCGGCCTGGGGGTGATGGCGTTTCTGGTCGAACGCCTTCCCCAGGATAAAATGGGCGGCGGCGACGTCATTCAAGGCCCAGTAGCTGAAAATCTCCTTCCGTTGTTCCGGCAGGCCGGAATACTCGACGAGATGTCCCACCTTGCGCGCCTTCTTCTCCTGGAGCTTCAGCGCCCATTCAGACCACTCGGCGATCGTCGCCTGCGCCTGCTGGATGGCGCGGTCGGTGTCCCCCTGTTGGAGATGCTGCCACGCCTGGATGACCATGTCGTCGGAAGCGCCATAGAGGACGCTCGGACGGGGGCGGTTCACCCGCGCGATCTTGGGTGCGGAGATATCGACCGCGGGAACGCCGGCGATGTCTTTACCGGCCAGCGGGTCGATCCCCAGGCCGGCGTAGCAGCGCCAGACGGCTGAGATCAAGGACGACGCCGGTCCGTCCGCGGCGTCCATCGGCGGGTACCACCCGTCATGGAAGAACTTCCCGTCGGTGGCGTAAGCGTACGCGGCCCCCGCCGCGTGGTTCGGCAGGGCGGCCTGGTCAAACTGTTCGGTCAAGAGAAGGGCTTTCTCGGTATAGGCCAGCGCTTTTTCCGGACGTCCCGCCTGTTCGCTGTAGTGCGCCATCGTATTCAGCGCATTGATGTACTGCCCCAAGCCTTCGTACCAGATCATGCGATGACCGTTTTCAGCCGTGCGCGGCGCGGCTCCGCGGGGAATGACCTCTTCGGTAATCAGCGTGAATGTCAGATCGGCTTCGGGTTGATCGGTGGGATCCACCCCCGCCAGTCCATTGACGCTGACTTCAAATGATTCTTGCGCCTGGAGCATCAAGCGGTCCGGATCGATGCCGCGCGCGTTCAGGCGCTCCGGCCCCAGCGCCGAGATCAGCCAGGTGATCGTGTCCAACGCTCGAATGCGGTCCACGCCATCGGGGTTCATGCCCCTGTTCATGGTGTAAGCCAGCCGGTCAAAAGCCGTGGTCACCAGCCAATCCTCCAGATTATTTTTCTCCGCTTCCAGCCACTGACGGTCCGCCGCCTCGAGGGCCGGTGCGCGCAGAAGTTCCGCCAGCAGAGCGTAGTAGCTGAGGTTGTTCTCCGTGGAGTATATTTTCGGCCAGGGGACGTCGTCTGCCCCGTGCATCGGGCCCATGGCCACCGCTCCCCCGCTGTGCGCGAGATCCTGGGCCGCCCAGTGAGCCACTTTCAAGGCCCACTCCGTGGCTTCCTTATCCTGGGTCACGTTGCCGAGCGTCGCCGCGAAGAGGCCGGCCCAGGCGTTGGGTCCCATGTGGATCGTTTTTTCGATGCCGTCCCCGCCGAACTCCGCGTTATAGAAATTCGCCAGCCCGGAGACGCCCTCCCGTCCGCTTTTAAGCGGTCCTTCCAGCCAGGCTGACCGGAAGAAATGGAAGATCCCGCGCGCGCGCTCGATATCTCCCAGCCTCAGCGCCAGAATGCCCGCTGCGGCCTGATCATAGGTGGAAGCCTGCTGGACCAGTTTGCGGTCCTGGGTGCCAAAGAAACTGATGAAAAGACCCGTTTCCGGGACCCAATGGTTTTTAACCAGATGATGATAGATCGCTTCCACGCGTGCAGCCTGAATGAAGGGCTTTTGCTCCTGGCCACCGTAGACGGGAGTAATGAAAAATTGGCACAAAAATCCGGACGCCAAGTTTTTAAGCAAGCGATGCACGCGATGTCCTTTCGGGGATGGGACGGGCTCGAAACTACATGCATATAGCCTGAGCGCACCCTCCTTTCAAGGAGAGATTTAACATGCATTAACAAATTTACATCTGTTAAATAGGGTCCATTGTTGGGCCTATGGGCCTATGGGGGGGGGTGTCAGGGGTGCAGCAGGCTGCAGAGGTGGCCGATCAGGTAGCCGATGTAGGTGCCGACGACGTTGACGGCGACGGCCAGCAGCAGGCCGATCGAGGCCAGGCGCGGTTGGTATACGCCGGCCACGATCGGAGCGGATGCCGTGCCGCCGATGTTGGCCTGGCTGGCGGCGGCCAGGAAGAACATGGGAACGCGCCGGAGGTAGCCGTAAGCGGCGAGCAAAAAAGCATGCATGGAAACCCACACGGCCGCCATGACAATCAAAAGAGGCGCTTGAAGGATGTACTGCAGTCTCGCTTTGGATCCCATCGCGGCCAACAGCAGGTACAAACACGCGTAACCCCAGCGCGAGGCGCCGTATTTTTCCAATCGGGACGCCGGCGTCAGCGACAGCAGGATGCCGATCAATGTCACGATCAGGAAAGCCCACCCCGCGGGGTTCAGCACGCCGCCCCCGGTCGGCAGCCGGCGGCCCAACGCCAGGCACGCCGCGCCGATCAGCATGCTCCCGCCGATCAGCCAGAGGGCGTGAATCCAGCGCGGAGCGCGGAGCGCGGAGCGCGGAAGGTTGATATCTTCATGAGAGTTTCCATCTTCCGAACTCGCCACACGGCTGGCGAGCGACCGTTGTGTGTCGCTCCGCGTTCCGAGTTCCGCGTTCTGCAGCCGTTGCGCGGCGTCGTCCAAGGCCGAACGGTCGGCCTTGACCCACCTGTCCCACCGGTCCTGAAAAACCGCCAGCGCGATCATGATTCCCATCCAAAGGTAGGTGATGAGGGTGTCCACGATCACCATGGGCGCGAAAACGGCCTCCGGCGTCTGCAGGCCTTCTTTGACCGCGAGCATGTTGGCGCTGCCCCCCGTCCAGCTGGCGGAAAGCGCGCCTACTCCTTTCCACGTTTCCGGAGGGAGCCAGCGGCCGAAAATCGCAAAGGCGCCCACGGCCCCGAGACCGATGCCCAATGAACCCACCGCCAAAGCGCCCAGGGCCGCGGGACCGAGTCTCAAGATGCTGGGCACGTTGACGTTCAGGAGGAGAAGGATCAGACATCCGGAAAGCAGATAGGTCGTGAGAAAACTGTAGACGGGTGACTTCTCTGGAAGCACCCCCAGCGTGGAAAGGACCATCGGAAGGAAGTAGCACCAAAACGGAGCGGGGAGATAGTGGAAGAGTCTGAGGCAGGCGGGATTTTTTTCGAGCTTCAGGATGCCGAGGATCAGACCCCCCAGGGTCAGGGCAAGAAGCGCGGGGTGCGTGATCACATTCCGATTCCCGCCTTAACGCCGGCCACCGAGAGCCGGGCGCCGCTGATCCGGAAGCCTCCCCGGCGCGCAGGCTCCTCCACTAGAAATACCGAATCCAGATCGATCCAGTCGAAAGCCCCCGAGCCGCACGCCAGGTGAACGCTCGCCGCCAGGCCGAGCTTCGATTCTTCCATGCAGCCGATCGCCAGCCGTTTTTTGAAGCGCCGCGCGGTCTGGATGATATCGAGCGCGCCCAAGAGGCCGCTCTTGGCCAGCTTGATCACGACCCCGTCCGCCGCCTCGGATTCAAAAACCCGCAAGGCATCCGCCGGTGTCAGGACGGTCTCATCCACCATCAGCGGCACACGGCTTTTTTTACGGAAAGAGCGCATCAAGGGAAGGTCATGTTTGGGGAACGGCTGTTCGAGAAATTCAAGTTGAACGCGGGCCTTCGCCAGCCGGTGGACGAAGTCCAGCGCTTGCGACGCGTTCAGGCCCTGGTTGCCGTCGGCGACCAGAGCCGCCCGGGGGACGGCGCGATGCACGGCCAGCACCCGCTCGGCGTCTTTCTGAGGGGAATCCCCGGCCAATTTGATTTTAAATTTACGGAAGCCTTTCTTCGCGGCGCCTTTGGCGCTTTGATAGAGCTTGGCGGGGGTTCCGATAGAGAGCGTGAGGTCGGTCTCCACCGAGGTTTGGCGGCCTCCAAGGAATTGATAGAGCGGCTGCTTTTTCCAATGGGTGTAGGCGTCGAGCAGGGCGCATTCCAAGGCGGCGACCGCCGTCGGGTGGTAAGGCTGCAATCGCCAGCAGGTTTGAATCAACGATCGGTAGTCTTGGATGTCTTTTTCACGCACTTCCGGCACCAGTTCTTTAAGCGCCTCCTCCATGTTTTTCTGAGATTCGCCCGGCATGGCGAGGGACGAGGAAGCCTCCCCCACGCCGGCCGTTCCATCGGAAAGACCCACCGTGACCTGGACGTTGTGGGTCGTTGTTTTTTTGCCCGAGGCGGTGATAAAGGGCTGATGCAGGCGGAAACTGACGGGGGTCATGCGGATCGACTGAATCAGAGGCATAATTTATTGAGGATGGAGGATAGAGGGTAGAAGATAGTCAAGGAAAACATGGTTAAAAATTCCTCGACGATCCTCCATTTTCTACCTTCCATCCTCTAGTAATCTCCCGAAGTAGATCACCCGGTCTCCGACGGTCTGGCCGGATTCGACTTTTAAGAACTCCGCCCCGTACTTCTCTTTGAAAGAGACCTTTCTGACGACCTTTCCCGTCTGCGGCGCTTCCAGAAGGTATTCGCCTCCCGCATAGAGGGTGACGTGAACGATCTTTTCCGGCTTATCCGCGCTGGCGGAGAAAATAAGATCTGCCGGCAGGAGTTCGCCGCGTTTGAGTTTGGCGGCTTTCATCCATTGCTCGTGAGAGTCGCGGGGGACGGTCAGGCCGTTGACCCGGTAGGCAAGGTGCACCAGGCCTGAGCAATCCACGCCAAACTTCGTTTGTTTATCGACGAGCGGCTGAGGCGGAGACGCCGCGGCGGTCAGCCCTCCCCAGAGATAGGCAACGCCCATCATTTTTCCGGCCGAGGAGAGGATCGCCTCCCGGGTAGCGCGTTCCTGCGCGGGGAGCAGTTTCCGTGTGAAGCTGAAGTTGATGCAGCGGTCGCCCCGGGGCGTCGAGATGACCCACAAATCATCCGTTTTCCCCGCGGGCCGCAGGAAGCTGCCGAGGGATAGCCAGACGTCCGGCGCCGTTTCCGGTTCCATGGCGATCGTCCAGGTCGATGCGACGACCGCCTCCGCCATGTTCGGAGCCGTGGTCAGATTGACGGCGCGCCGGTCGATCCATCCCGGGTAGCCTTCCCATTTTTGATGGTGTGAAAATTCGGGCTGGTCCAAGGCCTCGATCCTCGCCCAGGCCCCCCGGGTCTGGCGCACCCTCACCCGTTCTCCGTAAAGCGCTTGGGTTTCCCGCTGATCATCTCCCAGCGCGGGAGAGGTCCCCGGATAAACGCTCCACACATCGGCGACCGGAACGATCACGACGGCTTTTTGAACGGCGAAGGCGGCGTTCAGGGAGGAAATAAGAAAACCCGCGGCCATGATAAGACCGAAGCGACTCACAGCTGAAACGATACCATTTTGCAATCTGCGAAAAATAAATGAAGGAATCGGTGATAGCTCGCCATTGTTTTGAACCACCCTCCCAAACTCCGCAAAGCGGCTTAACCTTCCAAAAAGCAGAACCCCCGATCTTCCGATCGGGGGTTCCGGTGTGAATCAAAAAACCACGATAGAGTTCTCTTAGTGAGGGAGAAGTCGCTCGTGATGGATCAGCAGGTCCAGTACGCCCATCAACGTCCCACCCAACAGGCATAGCCATCCCATGATTGGAGAGATGACGCCCACCAGGCCGACGATGTGACGGAGCGTGTCGCCGCCCCCGATGTCCAACCCGGAGGCCGCCGTGAGAAGGAAGAAAAGGCCCCCTAGACCGACGAGGTCATAGAGCACCTTCTTCACATTCATGCCGGCGTATTTAGCGAAGAACTGAACGCTTAAGCACGCGATTCCTAGCACAATTATGTGCATCTACCCTCACCTCCTCTTTACGCTCGCGATTCCCTACAAACCTGTACCAGATTCGCCTGAAACCGCGTCCAGCATCACCTTGGCCAGAGACCTCCATGATGATTTGCTGCCTACTTCCCTTCTAACCCCGGATGGGGGGTTTGTCAATCCCCATATTGGACCCATAATACAGGGCTGTAATTATCAATTTTGCTTCTAAATATGGAGCAGATTCTATTTTTTAGTTTGGGGGGTCGACGGTGAGCCGGAAAGTTGATTTATTGCGTTATTTAGCATCCGATTGAGCTCCGGATAGTTGCGGGCGACGTCCCGGAGGTCCCCCAGGCGGGCGATACCCTCCTCCACAGCCTCCGAGGTCTCCCCAAGCTTTTTCACATAGCCTCGGATATAGGCGATCCCTGCCTCCACATACACAGCCGCCGCCTGATGGGCCTGCGCTCGCAGGGTAGAGCGTTTGACACCCGGGACCCTGCGCAGCATAAGCAGGTCGTCGTAGGCTTCCAACGCTTTGTCGGACGCCGCCTCGGCATGTCCCGCATTCCAGAGATCCAGGGCCTGGATCAACTCTTCTCGGGCCTGGTCATACGGCTTCTTAATCGGGAAAAGGCTGGTGGGGGTGAGAGGTTCGGTGGACTTCAGGATGATCGATCTGGGAGGGATGATCCCTTTGGCCTCTGACTCTTGGGTGGAGGTGGTCTGATCGGTTTCCGGGACGTTAATCGTGAAGGTCGATTCCTCTACGGTGCCCCAGACGACTCCCGGGAGTCCGAGACAGACCGCTAGGAGGCAGAAATGTTTAGTGCACATCGCCAACACGGGCGTATTATATAATCCATCTTCGATGAAAAGAACCTCCTATTGTGGTGAATTGAGTAAGAAAGACGCGGGGAAAAGCGTCACTCTCTGCGGCTGGATCCATAGCCGCCGCGATCATGGGGGAGTACTTTTTTGCGACCTGCGCGACCGGACGGGCCTGGTTCAGATCGTCTTTAAGCCGGAAAATAAAGAGGTTTTCCAGGCGGCTTCGACGCTGGGGGGTGAATACGTAGTCCAGGTGTCAGGCCGGGTGACCGAACGGCCCGCGGGCACGCAGAATAAAAACATCGCCACCGGCGAAATTGAACTCGAAGTGGATCCGGCCGGGTTGGTCATCCTCAATGCGTCCAAGCCGCCGCCGTTTGAGATCTCCGAATACTCCGAAGCGGGAGAAGACGTCCGCCTGCGCTACCGGTACCTCGATCTGCGGCGTCCCACCCTGCAAAAGAACATGCGCATGCGGCATGACATCAGCCAGTCCTTCCGCCAGCAGCTCTCGAAGGAAGGATTTCTCGAGATAGAAACGCCTTTCCTGACCAAATCGACACCCGAAGGGGCGCGTGACTTCCTGGTCCCCGCCCGGTTGAGCCCGGGCGCTTTCTATGCCTTGCCGCAGAGTCCCCAGCTTTTTAAGCAGATCCTGATGGTCGGCGGCTACGATAAATACTTCCAGATCGTCCGTTGTTTCCGGGACGAAGACCTGCGCGCGGACCGCCAGCCGGAGTTCACCCAGGTGGACCTCGAGATGTCGTTTGTCGATGAGAAGGATGTCATGGGGGTGGTCGAGCGCTCTGTCGGGGAAGCGTTCCGCGTCGCGACGGGGCAGTCGTTCCCCGGCCCCGTTCCGCACATGACTTATGATGAAGCGATGAATCGCTACGGCACAGACGCTCCCGACACGCGCTACGGGATGGAGCTGGTCGACTTTTCCGCCATCGCCAAGACGTGCGGTTTCCAGGTGTTCGCCAAGGCGGTGGAAGCCGGCGGGACCGTGCGCGGGATCCGCGTGGAAAAGGGCGCCGCCTTCTCGCGTAAGGAGCTGGATGAGCTGACCCAGTGGGTCAACACCCTGGGCGCCAAAGGGCTGGCCTGGATGAAATGGACGGCCGGCGGCGCCGACTCGCCGATCGCAAAATTTTTTAAGCCCGCCGAGCTCGAGGCCATCCGCAGCGCCGCGCAGGCCAAGGAAGGCGATCTCACCCTGTTCGTCGCCGATGAAGCCGCCCTCGCGTTCAAGGTGCTGGGCCTCCTGCGCCGCCGCCTGGCGGAGAGCCTTAAACGTATCCCGGCCGGGAAGTGGAATTTTCTCTGGGTGGAAAACTTCCCGTCCTTTGAATGGGACGCCGACGCCGAGCGCTGGAACGCGGTGCATCATCCGTTTACCGCGCCGTATCCGGAGCATTGGACAATCATCCGTTCGGGCAAGGAGTTGGATAAAGTGCGCGCCCGGGCCTACGATTTGGTTTTGAACGGCGTCGAGATCGGGGGCGGGAGCATCCGCATTCACGAGACGAAAAACCAGGAGCTCATATTCGACCTTCTCAAAATTCCCAAGGAAACGGCCCGGATGCAATTTGGCTTTCTGCTGGAGGCCCTCGAATATGGCGCCCCTCCGCACGGCGGGTTCGCGCTGGGGCTTGATCGTTTCGTGGCGCTGTTGTCCGGAGAGACGTCCATCCGCGACGTGATCGCTTTTCCTAAAACCCAGAAGGGGGTGGACTTGCTGTCCAGCGCCCCATCACCCGTTTCGGACATCCAGCTGCGCGAGCTCGGCATCAAGCTGAGCTCATGAGACCGGTTGTTTGACCATCCGTCGGAGAAATGATAGCTTCAAGACCGATATGTCCCACGGGAAGGGCCCGCTATTTTCCATTCTGATGCTGCTGGCGATGTCGCCAAAGGCCTGGACCCAGGACAAACCGCCGGACACGGCGTATCCCACCCGCGATGACCCTCACCCGATTGCCGCGCCGCCGCCCTTCAAAAAGTACAAGGTCTACATCTGGCAGGAGACCGGGGATACGCTCTGGCGGATCGCCCAGAAAGTCTATGGGGATAAGGACAAATGGCCGCTGATTTATGAAGCCAATCGGGACGTCCTTAAAGACCCCCATAAAATTTATCCAAAACAAGTCTTGAAAATACCCCCGATCGACTGGCAACCTTAAGGGCTTCTGAATGGCTACGCGTAAAGTTCATCTGAAGGATTCTCAGGAAGCGCTCCTGCTGTTCGGTCAGCATGACAAGAACCTGCGCGCCTTGGAGCAGTCCTACAGCGTCCAGATTTTTGGGCGGGGGCATGTCCTCTCGATCCGGGGGGCGCCCGGCCGCGTCGAAAAGGCGTTGCTCGCCATTGAGGAGATGCGTGAGAACCTGGGAAAGGAAAATCGGGGCGTGGGGATCGAAGCGATCCCCCCGGAGGTCTCCGGGGAAGCCGCCTACACCAGCGCCCTCGGAAAATCGATCCGCGCCAAAACATCGATGCAAAAAGTGTATGTCAGCGCCGTTATGAAATCGGACCTGGTGGTGGCGATCGGCCCCGCCGGAACGGGGAAAACCTATCTGGCCGTGGCCTGCGCGCTGGCAACGCTTAAAGCGGGAGAGATCTCGCGGATCGTGCTGACCCGGCCGGTCGTGGAAGCCGGGGAGAAGCTCGGGTTTTTGCCCGGCGATTTCTATGAGAAGGTGAACCCGTATCTTCAACCGTTGTATGACGCCTTTTACGCCATGTTGGGGCCGGATCGCTTCCGGCTCTACCGGGACGAGGGGACGATCGAAATCGTGCCGCTGGCCTATATGCGCGGGCGCACGCTGGAAAACGCGTTTATTATTCTTGATGAAGGCCAGAATGCCACGCCCGAGCAGATGAAAATGTTCCTGACCCGGATGGGCATGGGCTCCAAGGTGGTGGTCAACGGTGATGTGACGCAGATCGATTTGGAAAACAAACGCCATTCGGGGCTGGTGCAGCTTCCGATCATTCTCAAGGGCATTCCGGACATCCAGATCATTTACCTCACGGAATCCGATGTCGTGAGGCACGGCCTGGTGAAAGAAGTCCTGCGCGCTTACGGCGATTGGGAGAAACGCGACGTATGAGTGCCTGGTATTTATCGCCCCTCCGGAAAACGCTGAAGACGCTTCTCAGCTGGATTGAGACGCGCCAGGGGGAAAGCCCGCGAAAGGACCAGGCCTCGCTTCTGGGCCGGGAAGTGCACGTCCCCACGCCGCTGGTGACCGCCGGCAGCGCCGCGGTCCTCTTCTTCGTCCTGCTGCCGGAAACGGGTTTGTCTCCCCATAAAATCTGGGCCTTGGCGGGCATGCTCGCCTTTCTGGTCTTTTTCTTTGTGATGTATTTCCGCTATGACCTGCCGCAGTTTGTGAATGATGACGAAGCCGTTTTCCTCACCGGCTTGTGCCTGGTTCTGGGGGTCATCTTTGTCGAGCTCGGGCTGGGGATCAAGGGATTCCCGGTGTATGCCCTCCCGATCGGCGCGATCGCGGTCGTGGTCACGCTTCTGCTGCACATTCGCCTGGCGCTCCTGATCACCTTCGTGCTCGCGATTGTCGCCGGCGTGCTCAACAAGTTTTCATTCGCGACCATGATGGTGACCTTCTTCGCCGGGACGGCGGCGATGCTGGCGTCCAAGAGCGTCCGTCAGCGCGGGGATATCTGGCGCGCCGGTTTTCATGTCGCCTGGGTGACCGCGGTGGCGATCTACGGCCTGGGGCTGTTCAACGCCTGGTCCTTTAAAACCGTTTGGGCGCAGCTGCGCTGGGCCGCCCCCTTGAACGGTTTCCTGTGCGCGGTTATCCCGCTCGGCCTGCTGCCGGTTTTGGAATCCTTCTTTTCGCGCGTGACCCCGATCACCCTTCTGGAAGTGGGGGACTTCAACCGGCCGCTGCTGCGACGGCTGATGATGGAAGCGCCCGGCACCTATCACCATACGCTGCTGGTGGCCGCGATGGCCGAACAGGCGGCGGAAGCGATCGGCGCCAATTCCCTGCTCTGCCGCGTCGGGATGTACTACCACGACATCGGCAAGCTGGTGCATCCGGAGTATTTCATTGAAAATCAGACCATGCGCCGCACCCCCAAGGACAAACCCGAGATGCACGACAAGCTGAACCCGTCCATGTCCAGCATGGTGATCATGTCGCATGTCAAAGAGGGCGTCGCGCTCGCCCGCGCGAACAATGTGCCGGAAGAAATCCTGCGCTTTATCCCGGAACACCACGGAACGAGCTTGATCAAGTATTTCTACATGCGCGCGCTGGAGCAGAACGAGGAAGAAGCGCCGCCGGCTGAGATCTACCGGTACTCCGGGCCCACGCCGCACTCCCGGGAGACGGTGATCGCCATGCTGGCGGATTCCAGCGAGGCCGCCAGCCGCAGTCTGGAGGAACCGACCTACGAACGGCTTCTGGATCTGGTCGAGAAAATTGTGAACAGCAAATTCATGGACGGGCAATTCGACAATGCCCCGGTCACGCTCGCCGATCTGCGGAAGATCATCAACAGTTTCGCTCATTCCCTGAGCGCCATCTATCATGTCCGCATTGAATACCCGGAACTCCCGGAACAAGACGCGTCGCGCCGTCTCCCGCCGAACCAAAGCCAGATGCTGTGAGCTGTGATCTGTCTTTCCAGCTTCTGAAATCCTCGCCGGTCCGAAAAAGCGAAGGGACCCGTGACGATCTCGCTGCCCTGGCGCATTTTGTTCTGGTATCGGAAAAAGTAAAAGGACGCGTTGAGTTAGCGCTGGAGTTCACCCATCCCCAACGCATCCAGTCGCTGAACCGGCATTTTCGCGGCGTGGACCGGAAGACCGACGTCATCGCATTCCGTTATGAGAGCCCGGTCGGTTTTGACGGAGACATCGCCCTCAACGTCGCTCAAGCGCGGCTTCAAGCCGAGAGGATGCGCCATTCGATAAAACGCGAGATCCGGCTGTTGTTGGTTCATGGCATCCTGCATCTGGTGGGCTACACAGATTACCAGCCGCGCCCGCGCCGGCGGATGTTCCAGCGCCAGAACCATTTGCTGCGCCGTTGGGAGAAAGGCGCGCGATGAATGTTTTTCCCGTTTGGCAGACGGCGCTCTGCGGCATGTTCTTCGCGCTCGCTTTCTTTTTCTCTGCCGCGGAAACCGCGCTTGTCTCCCTGTCCCGGCCGCGCCTGAAAAAACTCATCTCCCAAAAACCGATGTTGGCGGTGGCCTTGAGCGGCTGGCTCTCCGCTCCGCAGTATCTTCTGACCACCATTTTGGTGGGCAATACGCTTAGCAACATCTTCGGCACGATGCTGGCGGTCAACCTCGCTTTCGCGTTATGGCCGGATGTCCCGCAGACTTGGATCGAGACGGCCGCATGGCTCCTGATGACAGCCGTGCTCTTTGTGTTTGCCGACTTTATTCCAAAAAGTTTGGCCAGGCATTATCCGCAGCGCATCACGCTCGCAAGCATTCGAATTGTCAGCGCGCTCAGCCGGTGGGCGACACCGGTGCTGCGCTTGATGCTGGGGTTTCTGGATAAATTCACGATCTTTGAAGGCGCCCCGGTCGGCCGGTTATCCGAGTATTCCCTGGAAGAATTGCGCGAGATGATACAAGTCAGCGCGATGGAGGGGGAAATCGCGCATCCATCCACGCAGATGATGGAAAGTACGCTGCGGCTGCAGGCCGTCCCCGTGTCTAAGATCATGACGCCGTTTCATAAGGTGCAGTCGGTGAATCTCGGGCTGGATCCCGAACAGATTCTCGACGAAGTGGCCGAGATGGGCCACACCCGCATTCCGGCCTACCGGGTCTCACCGAAAAAGATTGGGGGTTATCTTCACGCGAAGGACCTGCTGTTCGTTTGGCGGGGCGTACTGCCGCTCCAGCTGGACGCGCTGCTTCGGCGGCCTTTATACATCCCGCCGGACTATGTCGCCGCGCACTTGCTGGAAGATTTTCGCAAGGGGGCCACGCATTTGGCGGCGGTGGTCGATGCGACCGGCGACTGCGTTGGAATCGTGACGCTTCAGGACATTCTGGAAGAAATTATCGGCGAGATCCTCGAAGAAACAAAATTGGACGACCTCGTATGATGTACGTTATTTACAGCGGCCTGTTTGTGGTCTGCATTGCGGCGGCCGCGCTTTTTGCGGCATCCGAAACCGCGCTCATGAGCGTTTCACTCTCCGCCTGGGAGCGCATGCGGAAAGAGCGCCCTCGCATGGAAAGCGCCTATGCACTCTGGTCTTCCAATCCCAGTCTGATGCTGGCCAGCCTTCTGCTTTGCACCGATTTGGCCAGCCTGGGCGCCAGCGTCGTCGCCGTCGGTCTTGCCAATCGTCTGATCGAAATCCATCCGGTTTATCCCGGCGCGGTGCTTCTCCTGTCGTCGTTTCTGGCGGGTGCGGCCATCTTGTTCCTGGGGGAAATTCTTCCAAAACTTTATGCGCGCCACGCCTGCGAGAAGGTGCTTCTGGCCTCCTCTGGAGTTTTGGTGGCGGTGAGCCGGTCCCTGTCGCCGGTCCTGGGGGGACTCACCGCACTCTCGGAGTGGATGAAGAAGCTTTTTTCCTTCATGCCGTCCGAACCGCTGATCACTGCTGAAGAGCTGCAGCAGACTATTTCCGCTCCCTACGTGGAAGGGCTGGCGCCCTCCGCGCGGCGTATTTTGTCGAACCTCATTGCCTTTGATGAAGCCCAAGTCAGCGAGGTGATGATTCCCCGAAACCAGATCATTGCGATCCCGTTGGAGCAAAACTCGGAGCGCATGTTTGAGCATATGGTCCGCTCCGGATTCTCGCGCCTTCCCGTCTATTTTGGGAGCGTTGACAACATCCTGGGAATCGTCTATGCTAGGGATCTCTTGGTCGAGTGGAGAAGCTCCGGTTTGCTGGTTCTGGAAGACCTGCTGAGACCCCCCTACCGTATCGCGCCCGAGGCTCCTTTGTCCGTTCTTCTTCAGGGTTTTCGCCAAGGAGGACATCATTTGGCGGTGGTCACTGATTCGCGCGGGCGGACGCAGGGGATCGTTACGATAGAAGATGTCGTGGAAGCGATCGTAGGAGACATCGCCGATGAATTTGACCAGCCCCGCTGATTCCCGCCTATGATTCATAAACTTCGCGCGATCGTTTTGTGGTCCCGCCGTTCGCGGGACGCCGACAAGATCGTAGGGCTTTTCACCGATACGCTCGGGCGCTTGACCGCGCGCGCCATCAGCGCCGCCCGTCCGGC
>Ga0155753_103_pt1 | contig 17782 bp, 21 predicted proteins | sample RifCSPlowO2_01_FD_107407 | JGI IMG/M metagenome (GOLD analysis project Ga0155753, IMG submission 107407) | Elusimicrobia bacterium RIFCSPLOWO2_01_FULL_59_12
GACGCTGGCTTTCGTTCAAGGATTGATCTTTATCTGCCTCTCCCCGCTGGTGGGCATTTCCCTCCGGCCTCTTCCGTTCATCTATTTGTTGGTCATCCTGTTTCTGATCTCGTTTGGACTGACGGGTCTTGGATTTTTAATCGCCTGGCGTCTGGATTCGACCCAGGGATTCCACGCCATTATGAATCTCGTCCTGATCCCCATGTGGCTGCTCTCGGGCGCGCTCTTCCCGATCGCCGGGGCGCCGGACTGGCTCCGGGCGATCATGCGCGTGAACCCGCTTTCCTATGGGGTCTCCGCGCTCGGAGGCAGCTTTCTGGTCCACGGGCAGCGGCTTCAGACGGGCCTCGCGTCGCCGGCGGTCTGTCTCGGCGCGATCTTTGCTTTCGCCGTCCTCACGTTCTCGTTATCCGTACTAAGCGCACGTAAATCGTAACCCTTACTCAAACCGTGATCCCTTACGCTTCACTCCCTGCCTTGAACGCTTGCCTCAATGCCGCCAGCGCCCTGCTGCTGGTTATCGGGTACGGCTTCATTCGCAAGCAGAAAATAACCGCTCATCGGATTTGCATGGGGTCAGCGTTCGCGGTCTCAGTGCTTTTTATAATTTCCTACCTAACCTACCACGCCCATGTGGGATCGGTCCGTTTCCAGGGGCAGGGGCTTATCCGGACCGCCTATTTCTCGATTTTGATCTCCCACAGCCTCCTGGCCGCCTTGATCGTACCCTTGGTTTTGCGTACGCTGTATCTGGCTCTCCGGTCAAGGTTCATGGAACACCGCCGCTGGGCGCGCTGGACGTTTCCGCTCTGGCTGTATGTGTCGATTACCGGCGTTGCGATTTACGAGCTGCTGTACTAACTCCCATGTGCCCTATTTGCAAGGATGCCCTTTCCTCGGTCGCCAACCTCGCCCAGGCCTTTTCCTGGAGCGTCCTCCTGATGCTGGGCGTCCCCATCCTGGTGGTGGCCGTCATCACGACAGTCATCATCCGGGCCCACCGGCGAACCACGAAACAATAACTCCATCGTCATTCCCGCGGAAACGGGCCCCGCCGCACGGCCTGGCGGGAATCCAGACATAAATAAAGATGGATCCCCGATTACGACCTCGGGGATGACGGCTTGGTCGTTAGACGCTAACGGGGTTGCGGAGAGTGCGTTCGTTATGAAGGGTATGGAGGAACTCGTTTTCAGCTTCGCGGATCTGGTGCAGGGAAGGGAGGCGGGCGGCGCACATTTCCTCTTTCAGCATCTCGAGCGCGCAGGGGCTCATGGACCGCGACATCACATCGAGCAGGGTCCGTCCGATGGCGCGCGGGTACGATGCGATCAGCCGCGAGACGATCCGGATCGAAACCTTCGGGAGCACCTTTCGGAGCTCATCCTCGGGAAGCGCCATGATGTCGAACATGCATGCTTCTTGCACGTGATTGCCCCTCCTTGCCACTAGGATGACACCCCTTGACCGCTCCGTCAACTTTTAAATCAAAAACCGACCTTATTTTTACAATTTTTTTAGCGGTTTGTGACGGAAGTTGTGTACATTGTGAGTATTCGAGAAAGCAATTCACCTCTATTTTGAGATATAATTCCAATATGGTCAAAATGCTTCTGCTTTTCGATCTGGATTGCACGGTGATCTACACGGGCGGGGCCGGCCTTCGGGCTCTGGACCATGCTTTCATGACCCATTATCAGATACCGGAGGCCATGAAAAATATCACACCGGACGGCAAAACCGACCCGGCGATCGTCCGGGAAATGATCCGCGTTCACCTCGGCCGCGACCCCCGCACCGGGGAGATCGAGGCCGTGTGCCAAAGCTACGTCCATCGTCTTCCTGAAGAAGTCGCCCGGGCCGAGGGGTACCGGATCATGCCCGGTATCCCGGAACTCATGGAAGAGCTCTCCAAGCGTGCGGACGTGCTGGTAGGAATGGGGACCGGCAATCTTGAGACGGGAGCGCGCGCGAAGCTGGCCCGGACTCGCCTGATGACCTATTTCAAATTTGGCGGCTACGCGTCGGATTCGGAGGAGCGCGCGGAGGTCTTAAGGGCCGGCGTGAGACGGGGGGAAGCGTTGGCCGGCCGGCCCGTCCCGGCGCATCGGGTACTTATCATCGGGGACCACCCCCGCGACATCGACGCCGGTAAGGCCATCGGCGCACGGACTTTGGCGGTGGCGACCGGCCGCATGACGATGCAAGAGCTGGCCCGGCACCGGCCGGATTTCAGCTTTCCCGATTTGTCCGACACCCGAACAATCCTAGAGGCCCTGTTTTCCGATGCACCTTGGTCGTCTACGGGGGACGGTGGGGAGTCCGCTTGAGAGAACCGGGGTGCAACGATCCCCGGACCTTTCCCGATCCGCACCCATGGGGGGAAACCTTTCTGCTTCTGCCCGCGGATGGGCGGATTTGCGGTTCCAACTTGACAAAATTTAGTCCGTTGAGTTATATAAAACCGTTTCCGCCGTCATCCCCGCGAAGGCGGGGATCCAGGTTCTTGTCGTGACTGGATTCCCGCCAACGACATGCGGGAATGACGAACTGGGTATCTATGATTGAACTTTCTCAACTCACCAAGCGATACGGCTCAACGATGGCGGTGGATCATGTCAGCCTCACCGTCCAGCCGGGCGAAATCGTGGGCCTGCTTGGCCCCAACGGCGCGGGCAAAACGACCCTGCTCAAGATGCTCACCGGCTATCTGCCGCCCACCGAAGGCACCGCGCGCGTTGCGAACCTCGAAATCCTGGACAACTCCCTGGAGGTGCGGCGCCGCATCGGTTACCTTCCGGAAACCAACCCGCTGTACGAAGACCTGGCGGTCTATGAATCCCTGGAATGGACCGCCCGCCTGCGCGGCATGAACCCGGCGTCGCACCCGCCCGCCATCCGCCACGTCATCGAGGTCTGCGGGTTGGCCGGCGTGGTGGGCAAGGACGTGGCCCACCTCTCCAAAGGATACCGCCAGCGCCTCGGATTGGCGCAGGCCATTCTGCACGATCCTGAGATTCTGATCCTCGATGAACCGACCTCGGGGCTGGATCCCAACCAACAGCAGGAGGTGCGCCAGCTGATCCAGACGTTGAAGCAGAAAAAGACCGTTTTGCTGTCCACGCATATTCTCCCGGAGGCGCAGTCCTCCTGCGACCGGGTGCTGATCATCCATCACGGGAAAATCGTGGCCGATGGGACGCCTCAGGCGCTCGGCCAGCAGGCCGCCCGCGGCAGCCGTTTGCTCGTGGAACTTAAAGCGCCCGCCCCGGCGGCCGGGCAGGCCCTGGCGCAGTTGAGCGGGGTGGATCGCGTCGCGGTGCAGAAGGCGTATGATTCGTGCGTGGTCTTCATCCTCGAATCCGCCGGCGGGGCGGACGTGCGCGAGGCGGTGTTTGAGCTGGCCGTCCAGCGGCGCTGGCCCATTCTGGGGATGACGCAGGAGACGATCTCCCTGGAAGAAGTGTTCCGCCAGCTTACGATGGGGATGCCGTCATGAGTTTTCGCCAAAAACCTATATTCGTGCTCGCGCACAAAGAACTTTTCACGCTGTTCAATTCACCCGCCACCTACATCGTTTGCGTGCTGTTCCTGGTCACCAGCGGCTGGCTCTTCGTCGTCCCGCTCTTTCAATTCAACCAAAGCAGCCTGGACACTTTTTTAAGGCCGCTCCCGCTCCTGTTTCTCTTTCTGGTACCCGCATTGACCATGCGTTCTTTCGCGGAGGAATTCAAGGCCGGGACTTTTGAATATCTGGCGACCCTGCCGATCAAGGACTACGAAATCGTTCTGGGAAAATACTTCGGCGCGCTGGGATGGCTGGCCGTCCTGCTGGCCTTCACCCTCGCTTATCCGCTGGCGCTCCTGGGCGTCGGGCGGCCGGACATCGGCCAGGTGACCGGCGCGTACCTCGCCATTTTCGGCCTCGGCGCGTTCTTCACGGCGATCGGTGTTTGGGCCTCGGCGCTCACGCGCAACCAGGTCGTGGCCTTCATCGTGAGTTTCTTCGTCTGCTTCACGCTCTATCTGATCGATCACATCGCCGGCTTCGTGCCCTCCGGGATGGCCCCGTGGGTGCGGGCGCTGGGCATCACCGCGCACTTTGAAGCCCTGGCCCGCGGGGTGATCGATTCGCGCGACCTTTTGTACTGGGCCAGCGGGAGCGCGTTTTTCCTGGCGGCGTGCCTGGCCGTTCTGAATTCAAGGCGGTGGCGCTGATGGCCCAGGGACCGGAACGACGCCGGCAGTTCGCCATCGCCAGCGCCGCGGGCGTGGGGCTGGCGGGCCTGATCTTGCTGCTGGTGAACGTCCTCTCGAATTGGCTCTATCTCCGGTGGGACATCACGGCGTCCCGGGCCTACTCCCTGTCCACATCCAGCAAGAAACTGGCGCGCTCCCTGGAGGATCCGGTCCTGATCAAAGTCTATTTCAGCCAGAGCCTTCCGGCCCCCTATACGGCTTACGCTCGCTACGTCAAAGATATCCTGGACGAATACCGAACCGCTTCGCGCGGGCGCGTCCGCTTTGAGTTTGTTCGGACCCAGCCCGCGCAGGAGTTTGATCAACGCGCCATGGAAGCCGGCATGGCCCCGCTGCAGTTCCAGGAAATGGGGTCCGATCAACTTCAGATACGGCGGGGCTTCATGGGGCTGGTCCTTTTCTACCGGGACCGCTCGGAAGCGCTGCCCGTGATCAAAAGCTTCGACCAGCTGGAGTACGATCTCACCAGCCGGATCGCGCGGATGACGCGTAAGGACAAAAAAAAGATCGCCGTGACGATCGGCCACGGTGAGACGGCCTGGAAAGAGTCTAAAATCAAACTGGCCCAGGACCTGCCGGCCTTTTACGACATCGACACGCCCGTCGCGCTTCCGCTCGCCGGCGCCGCCCCCATCCAAGCCGACGCCTTGATGGTCGCAGGGCCCCAACAAAAATTCGATGACAAATCCCTCTGGGCCATCGACCAGGCGATCATGCGCGGCATTCCCGCGGCGTTTCTGGTGGACACCCAGCGGTTCCTGGCGTCCCAATTCATGGTGATGCCCCAATCAACCGGCCTGGAAGACCTGCTTAAAACCTACGGGGTCAAGCTCACCAGCCGGCTGGTTTACGACGCGCAATGCGAAACCGTCGGCATGACCCAAAATCTGGGAGGCTTCGCGTTCACCACCAGCATCCGCTTCCCGTTTGTGCCTCAGGTGACGAACTTTGAAAAGGACCATCCCATCCTCCGGGGGATTCAATCGGTCGGGATGCCCTTCGTCACTCAGCTTGAGGCCGGTCCGCCGCCGGAAGGCGTGCGCTTCACCCCGCTCTTGTTGTCGTCCGACCGCAGCTGGCTGGCCCCGGCCAACACCTACTCCGTCGCGCCGAACGCCATTCCTCAGCCGAAACCGAATGAGGCCCATGGGCCCTATGTTCTCGGCGGCGTCCTGGAGGGCACATTTCCAAGTTACTTTGCCGGCAAGGACGCTCCCGTTAAAGGGGAGACCGTCATCCCGAAAAGCCCCAAGACGTCGATCTTTATCCTCGGCACCTCGCGCCTCCTGGACCCGAATCTTCCGGAATTCCCCGGCGTGGGCGCCCTTCTCACCAACGCGTTGGCGTATCTTTCGAAGGACGATATCCTGATCGGCATTCAATCCAAGGGGGATATCCTACGGCCCTTAAAACCGGTGCGTCCGGCCGTCCGTGAATCTGTCAAATACGGCTGCATCCTGGCGGTTCCGCTCCTGCCCGTTCTCTGGGGTCTGCTGCGCTGGCGCCGTCGGCGCGCATGGCGAAGCGCCCTGGCGGCCGGGTTCGCCCTGCCCGCCGCGGCAGGCGTCCCCCAGTAACCCCATGGCGCCTTCCAAGCTCATTAAGACGCTGGCTTTCATCGCCGGTGTTTTGGCTTTTTCGATTCTGGCGCTCGCCCTGCTTCGCCGGCCCAGCCGTCCGGACGCGCCGTTCGCCGGTTCGATCAACACCGCGGAAAAAATCACGCTGCAGGTCGGCGCCTCTTCGGTGGAGTTGATACGGGACAGCGCGACGTGGACGGTGACCGCCGGCGCCGGCGCGGGGCCCTACCGGGCCGATGCGGGAAAGGTCAAAACGCTGATCGGAAACTTGAAAAACCTCCGGGTGGAGGACGTCATCTCCGAGCGGGGCCATGCGGCGGCGGAATTTGAAATCAACCCGGAAAGCGCCACCACGGTCACCCTGTACAGGGACAACAAGCCGCAAGCGGCCGGGGTGTTCGGCAAACAGGCGCCGGATTTTAACCATCTCTACTTCAAATTTCCCGGCCAGCCCGTCATCTACCTGGCGCGCGGGGCCATTCGCGGCGAGCTGGGCGAAGCCGACCTCACCTCCTGGCGGGACCGCGCCCTGCTGAATCTTATCGAAGACCAGGTTTTGACGATCTACATCGAAGGACCCGGATTCAAGACGGCGCTCGCGCGTTCCTCCGACACCTGGAGCCTGAACGGCAACGTCGTGGACGCCGCGCCTGTGTGGGGCCTGCTCGGTCAGCTGGCGCACCTCCGGGCGGAGGCGTTTGCCGATTCAACACAGCCGCCCGAAAAGCTGACGCACGCGTCCTGCATCGTCCAATTGCGAAACGGCACCACCCGCCAGCTGCGCCTCGGGCGTCCCGATCCTGCGACGAAACGCTACCCCGCCGCCGTGGACAAGGACCCCGGCATCGCGTGGATCTCCGAAGCCGCCGCCAAATCCATCCTGCAGAAACCCTCCGACTTTAAGTCGAAGTAACCCATGGAACGCATTGTTTTTCTGGACCGGAAGACGTGCCGGACGGCGCTGCGGCCGCCCCGGTTCCCGCATCAATGGCAGGATCACGACACCACCGCCCCGGAGGAACTCGCGGATCGCCTGCGCGATGCGACGATCGTCATCACCAACAAGGTGCCGCTGCGCGCGCCGCAGATCAATGATCTGCGCGGGCTGCGCTTGATCGCGGTCGCGGCGACCGGCGTGGACGTCGTCGACCTGGACGCCAGCCGCCGGCTGGGGATCGCCGTGTGCAACCTGCCGCGCTACACGCTGAACTCGGTGCCAGAGCATGTCTTCATGCTGATGCTCGCGCTTCAGAGGAATTTATTCAACTATCGCAAGGCCGTCACGTCCGGACTCTGGGCGAAATCGCCCATTTTTTCGCTCCTGGACTATCCGATCCACGACCTGGCCGGCTCCACGCTGGGGATTATCGGCTACGGCGCTCTGGGTCAGGAGGTGGAAAAGCGCGGCCGCGCCTTCGGGATGGACATCCTGATCGCCGAGCGCAAGGGAGCATCGCCGGTTCGTTCCGGCCGCGTCCCATTCGAGGAGGTCCTGCGCCGGAGCGACATCGTCACCCTGCACTGCCCGCTCACCCCGGACACCCGCCACCTGATCGGATCCCACGAATTGACGCTGATGAAGCCCCGCGCTTTGCTGATCAACGCGGCCCGCGGCGGCCTGATCGATGAATCCGCATTGGCCAACGCCCTTCAATTCGGCCTGTTGGGCGGGGCGGCGGTGGACGTTCTCAGCCAGGAACCGCCGGCGGCGGACCACCCGCTTCCGGCTCTGGATCTGCCCCGCCTGATCATCACCCCGCACATCGGCTGGGCGAGCGAAGAAGCCGTGCGGACGCTGGCGGAGGAGTTGATCTCCAATCTTGAAGCTTTCGTGGCGGGTTCGCCGAAAAATGTCGTGATGTAACGCGGGAACATTTGCCTTTCGGGAGTGTCAAAAAGATGGAACCTGACAAAGCGGCTTTTGAAAGTTTGATGCGCCAGACGGGGCCGATGATTTATACCCTGGCGATCCGTCTGACCGGAAATCCGGCCGATGGCCAGGATCTCGCTCAAGAAACTTTCATCAAGGCCTATAAAGGGTTCGGGACATTCCGAGGAGAGAGCGCGGCGGGGACATGGCTCTACCGGATCTGCGTCAATGAATGGAAAAACCGGGTCCGCTATGAGAAGCGGCGTCTTTTCTGGCGCCATGTTTCGTTTCAATCGAAAGAAAAAGACTCGCCGCCCCGGGATCTAGCCGCCGCCGACCCGCCCCTGGATATCAACCTGGAAGGGTCGGACCGGCAGGCGCTGGTTCAAAAGGCTTTAGGCCGGCTCGAACCGCAAGAACGTGCTATTCTAGTGATGCGCGACATGGAGGATAAACCCTATGAGGAGATCAGCGCCTTGCTGGATATCCCGTTAGGCACCGTTAAGTCGCGGCTGGCGCGGAGCCGGGAGCGGCTCCGCCAGCTTTTTACGGCCCTCGGAAAGACCGCGCTATGAGTGAGACTTCCCCGCACGTTGCCGACCAACTCTCCGGCTTCATCGACAACCAACTGGACGAGACGGAGCGCTCGGCCGTTGAAACGCATCTGCAGGGCTGCGAGGAGTGCCGGCACCGGTATGAAGAACTCACACAGCTTCGCACGACCTTGCAGGACGCTCCGGTGGCAACCCCTCCGGAAAGTTTCTACGAAGGCGTTCTGGCGCAAATCGAAAAGCCGCCGGCGCGCCGCTTTGCTTTCTCGTTCGGCTTGCCCGCGAAAGCCTTGGCGTCCGCCTGCATCGTGACGCTCGGTTTCTATATTGCGCGTGAGGTCCGGCAGCCGAATACGCCCAAGGCATCTATGAAGTTCGATCAACAAAAAGCCCGATTGGCTGAACCCCAACCGGCGCCGGTCATCCAGAACAGCCCTCCGCCGCAACCGGCAGTCGTGCAGCCCCCGGCGCCGCCGCCCATTGCATCGCAACCTTCTTCTCAGCTCAAAAGCGAAATCGCGGCGAAGAAAACGGCGCCTCCCGCTGCGGTAAATGACCTATCGGCCGAATCGGAACTTCGCTCTACGGTTGATTCGCTCAGTAAAACCCAGCGGAAAGGCGCCGTTGAACGGAACGACTTCCTGATCGTCCACCCGCCCGTCATCGCGCGCGCCCCCAGCGCATCCCCCGCGGCCTCCGGCAAGGCGACACAGGGGCTTTCTGGAAAATCCGCCAGGGCGTTGGCTGACGCCAAAGCCAAAGCGTCTGTTGACGTGCGATCGGTCGCCAAGGAATCACCGTTCTCATCCGGCGAGCTCCCGGAGTGGAGAGGAACCTTTTCGGGGATCAAGACATTCCGAACGGTGGCGATACGAACGCCCCAAGAGTGGGGCCGGCTGTGGCAGGACCACACCGGCTCGCAGCCCGCTTCGACCCCTCCGAAGGTGGATTTCAACACCTATATGATCGTGGGCGTTTATGCCGGAGAGAAACCGTCCGGAGGCTACTCCATGGAGATCCTCCGGACGGAAGAAACATTCCCACCCGCTTTGATCGTGTTTTATCGTGAGAATCGTCCTGTCTCAGCTTCCCAAACCGCTGTTTCAACCCAGCCCTTCCATTTATGGGTCATCCCTCAATCCACCCTGCCGGTTAAGTACAAAAAACAATAACCTCGCTGTTCTGTGGGAGATTGGGGACATAGGTGCCCGGCACCTATGTCCCAGGGCTCAAACGTAGTGCATTTGTTGCCTGGCGACCCTGGTTGGGAACATTTCGGCGCAATCGGTGTCCAAGGGGCGGACGCATAAATTCTCCCATCGGAGGTTGCGCTATGAAACGTTTCAAACGACTGGCGTGTTGTGCCGTTGCCGTATCGATGACCTGCTCGAACAGCTATGCCTGGTATCCGATGCCTCGCCCGAAGCCTTTAGTCCAGGTGGCGATTCTTTTGGATACGTCGAACAGCATGGACGGCTTGATCGAGCAGGCCAAAAGCCAGCTATGGAAGATCGCCAACGATCTGGCCTATTGCTCGCGCCGCGGCGAGCGGCCCGTCCTGCAGGTCGCGCTCTATGAATACGGCAACAATGGGCTCAGCCCCGGGGAAAATTACGTCCGGCAGGCGCTGCCCTTCACCACCCACCTGGATGAGGTCTCGGAGACGCTGTTTTCTTTGCGCACCCACGGCGGCTACGAGTACTGCGGCGCCGTCATCAAGGATGCGCTGAACGGCCTGGCGTGGAGTCCGCGGCGAGATGTGTACAAGGTCATCTTCATCGCCGGCAACGAACCCTTCACGCAGGGACCGGTCTATTTCCGCGACGCCCTGGCGCAGGCGGTCCGCATGGGGATCATCGTCAACCCCATCTACTGCGGGGCCTATGCGGAAGGCGTGCGTACGCAATGGCAGGACGGCGCGATCGCCGGACGTGGCGCGTACATGACGATTGACTCCGACATCCCGGTGGTTGTGGATCCGACTCCGTATGATGTGGAAATCGGCAGGCTGGGGTCGGAGCTCAACGAGACGTACGTGCCCTATGGGATTCAAGGACGGAAGGGTTACCAGCTGCAAACCTCGGTTGATCAATTGGCCGCGAGCCGGGAGTCGGCCGGCGCGCTGGCGGAACGTTCGATCTACAAAGCCGCGGCGCCCGCCCAGGCATGGGATGCCGTGAGCCATGTGGCTTCCGGCAAGATGAAGGTGGGCGACTTAAAGCGCCATGACTTGCCGGCGCCCCTGCAAAGCAAATCTGACCCGGAGCTTGATGCCTATTTCAGGGACCAGCAAGCCCGGCGCGCGGCTCTTCGGTCGCGTTTAGAGGAGCTTAAGAAATCCCGGGAGGATTTTCTCGCCCGGAAACAGCGCGAACAAGCGGGAGCCCCGATGAGCCTCGATCAGGCGGTTCTCAAAGCGATCCGTGAACAGGCGGGACGTCTGCAGTTTAAATTCGGAGGGGCCCGGTGAATTGGCACTTGAAAAATCCCATCACAAGAAGATACTCTCATGCGTATGTTGGAAACCGTAACGCATGTCCTGGGCGAACTCTCCAATTACCTCAATGGGAGGCTGCCGCGCGCCGAGCGCAAGCGGGTGGCGGGCCACCTGGAAACGTGCGCGGATTGCCGGCGGCATGCCGAAGAGCTCAGCACGCTCCGGAAGATGGTCTATCCCCACCCCGTAAGTTTTCTCGAAAGATTCCCGCTGAAGATACTCATCGCCGTTTGTGCCGCCGCAGGGGTGGCGCTGACCCTGGGGAAACTCCGCCGGCCGGCTTCGCATCTTTTTTCCAAGCAAAGCGCCGCCCCCCCGGTCACCAAACCGGCCTCGCTGCCCGCGCCTAAGGAGACTTCGCAGCCTGCAGCGCCCGCACCGCCCCGGCCCGTCGTTGACCCTCCCAAAGCGGCCCCGGGGCAACTGCCTGAATGGCAAGGCCCGTATTCCGGGATCAGCGACCCCCGTAACGTTGTGCTCCAGACCCGGGAAGAATGGGACACGCATTGGCAGGAACACCACGCCTTAAAGCAACCCCCTCCCCCGCTGCCGGATCTGGATTTCAGCCAGGTCACGATCGTGGGCGTGCATGCCGGGAGCCTCCCAACCGGGAGTTATGCCATCGAGATTTATGAGATTCAACTCTTGCCTGACAATGTGGTCGTTCACTTCCGGGAGACCCCGCCCCTCCCGAATGCCGACCCCTCTGTCCAGCTGATCCAGCCTTACCACCTGCGCGTCATCCCCAAAACGACCCTCCCGGTTCGATTTAACCGGCAGCCGATCCTCCCTTGATAGCCGGGTCCTAAAATTAGGTACAATTAGCGCCACTAACGGCCCACGAGCTATCGCGGGTCTTTTACTTTTATGAAGATAAGGACGCTGAGGTCTGTTCTTTGTGTTCAGGTGTTGGCATGGGGGATGGCATTCCCCAGCCTTGCGGCGGAACCTCGCCAGGACGCGCTGAATCAGTTGCGGTCGCCGGAAGCCATCAAGCGGCGGATCGCTGCCCAGGAATTGGTGAATTTACGCAGCCCGGACACGGCCCCGGCGCTGATGCAGGCTCTATCGGACAAAGACGCGTACGTGCGGACCTTGACCGCCCGGGGTCTGGGGTACTTGAGATGGTCGGCCGCCAAGGATAAGCTGGCCGAGCTGGCGCTGAAGGATCCCAACGCCGAAGTCCGGCAGACGGCGCTCTTGTCACTTCGTTTCCTCAGCGATCCGGCGACCCGTCCCACGTTCGAAAAAGCGCTCAAGGACCCCGCGGAAGCGGTCCGCGTGGCCGCCATCAGTTCCCTGGGAGGGTTTAAAGACGTGTCGGCGGTCCCTGTGCTTCTTGAGTCGTGCAAAGATCCATCGCCGGTCACCCGGCGCAACGTTTTTTCGGCCCTGGGACAAATTGGCGATGCGTCCGCTCTCCCCGGACTGATGCCCGGATTGAAGGATTCGGACGCCCTCGCGCGGGCAAACGCCGCCCAGGCGCTGGGGATGATCCGCGCGCGGGACGCCGTTCCCGCTTTAAAAAAAGCCCTGGAAGACCCTGATACGATGGTGAAGGTATCCGCGGCGCAGGCGCTGGCCCATATGGGCGACTTTTCCGGCCGGCCGATGGTCATGGCGGCCTTGAAGGATCCCAATAAAATCGCGCGCTTGCTGGCGATCGACGCGCTGGGTGGGTTTAAAGATAGGGGGGCCATCGTCATGCTCGAAAGCCTGGCGAAGGATCCCGATCCGTCCATCAAGCTGACAGCCCAGGCGGCGCTTCAGCGGGCCCGGCAGAAATGAGCGCAAATGAGCACAAAGGAAAAGTGAAAATGGAAAAAGCGAGGATGCCCTTTAATCAAAGAACACCCCCCTTCCGCCCCTATTTCTTTTGCCTTTTATCTTTGTGTCTGGTGCTGGGGGCGGGGGGCAGCGCGCGGGCGGATGAAGATGAAGTCAAAGACGCCTTTTCTCCCATGATCGAAGTCGTGGACATCCCCACGGCGGACATCCTGGACGCGATGACCTACGCCGCCACGTTCCGGTTTTACAGCGACGGCGGCCTGACCTCTCGGCTGAATATCGCGCCCCTGAAACGCGTCAACCTCGGCATCTCGTTCGATGCCCAGCGCGTGATTGGCGCCGGCGACCCGCACATGATCCGCCCCGCGGTCTATTTCAAACTGCGGGCTCTGGACGGCACCGACTTCTTTCCGGCGGTCGCGCTCGGCTACGACAATCAGGGCATGCTGTGGGATGAAACCCTCGACCAATTCAGGCACAGGGAAAAGGGTCTCTATCTGGTCGGCAGTCATGCCCTTTTCTATACGAACCTCGAATTCCACGCGGGCGTCAACGTCAATGAATTCGACGAAGACTCCGCCGTCTACGGATTTTTCGGGAGCACGCTCAAGCTCACCCCCAATTTCGCCCTGTTGATGGAATACGACAACATCCGCAACGGGCGGGACAACCGCTGGAATGTGGGCGGGCGCTTCTGGGTGGCTCCCTATTTCAACGTCGACTTCGCCGCCCGCAATGTCCCGCATGGCGTGGCCCGGGGCGGCGAGCGCATTCTCCGGCTGAACTACGTGGGGCACTTCCCGCTGTAAGGAACCCAATGGCTGACGAAATTGCAGGTCTCGAGTTCGAGAAGCCCATCCTGGAGCTGGAAGCCAAGATCCAGGAACTGAAGTCCTGCTCGGCTTCGGAGCACTTGGACTTTACCGAAGAGCTCAAAGTCCTGGAAGAAAAGTGCAGCCAGCTTAAAACCCAGATTTACGGAAATCTGACGCCCTGGCAGCGGGTGATGATCGCCCGCCACGCCCAAAGGCCCTACACGCTTGATTACATCCGCGCGCTGTGCACTCAGTTCATCGAACTGCACGGCGACCGCTCGTTTTCCGATGACGCGGCTCTGGTCGGCGGCCTGGCGATGTTCGAAAACCAGCCGGTGGTCGTGCTCGGCCACCAGAAGGGCCGGACGGTCCAGGAATCGATGCTCCGCAACTTCGGCATGCCCCACCCCGAAGGCTACCGCAAAGCCTTGAGGATGATGAAGCTGGCGGAAAAATTCAACCGGCCGGTGATCTGTTTCATTGACACCCCCGGCGCCTACCCCGGCATCGGCGCCGAAGAGCGCGGCCAGGCGCGGGCCATCGCGCTGAACCTCTTTGAGATGGCCGCCTTGAAAGTTCCCGTGACCTGCATGATCATCGGGGAAGGCGGTTCCGGCGGAGCTCTGGCGATCGGCATGGGGGACCGCGTCCTGATGTGCGAGAACGCCTGGTACTCGGTCATTTCACCGGAGGGGTGCGCGGCGATTCTTTTCCGGGACGCGGCGCGGGCCAGCGAGGCCGCCGCAGCGCTGAAGTTGACCGCGCCGGAATTGAAAGCGCTGGGGATCATCGACGAGATCATTCCCGAGCCGCTGGGCGGCGGACACCGCGACCCCGGCACGTTGATGGAAGCGGCCCGGGCGGTCCTTTCAAAACATTTGAAGGAACTCAAAACGCTGAGCACCGAAGACCTTCTGGAAAACCGCTACCAGAAATTCCGCGCCTTGGGCGTGTGGCGGGAAGCCGAGGTTGAGAAGGTGGAAAAAACCGGCCGGCGCAGGACCACGAAGCTCAAATCCGCTTAATTTTTCCGTCATCCCCGCATGCCGTTAGCGGGGATCCAGAAAATGGATCTCTTAAATACCTAGATTCCCGCCCTCCACACGGCTGGACGGGCACGCCGGCAGTGTGGCGTGCGCGCTTTCGCGGGAACGACGAAAACGGAGGACGTGCGACGATGGCCACACAGACAGCTGCACCAGCAAACAATAGCCTCAAGGATCACTTTCGGAATCTGGCCCCGGGCAAGTTATTGGGCTTGAAGCAGATCACCGACACCCACGGGAAGTTCAAGGTGTTCGCGCTCGACCAGAGCAATTCCTTCAAGAAGGCGATCCGCGCTCTGAACGAGAAACTGGGCGCCCCCAAGGAACCCGTTTACGAAGACATTCGCAACGCCAAAATGGAGATTACCTCGGCTTTGTCCGGAATGGCCACCGCCACCCTGCTGGATGTGAACTTCGGCCTGCGCCAATGCATCAATTCCGGCGCGCTCGCGCGCGGCGTCGGTCTCATCGGCCGCGTGGAAGCCTCGAAGGACGCCGGCATCCCGGGGGAGTACGAACCGGGCTGGAGCGTCGCCCAGATCAAAAAGATGGGCTGCAGCGCGGTGAAGCTCTTGGTTTATATGGACGTCGAAGACATCGCTTACACCCAGAACCAGCTGAAGTTCGCCAAAGAGATTTATGACGCCTGCGCCAAGGAAGACATCCTGCTCATGACCGAGGAGCTGTCGTTCCCCCGCAAGGGCGAAGACAAAAAGACCCCGGCCTACGTCGCCCGCCGCCCGAAGAACATCATCGAGTCGGCGAAGCTCCTGGGCCCGATCACCGACATCCTGAAGCTGGAATTCCCCGGTGAAGAGAACCTGAAGGCGGTCAACGACGCCGCGATCCGGCCGTGGGTTCTGCTCTCCGCCGGCGAAAAATTCGACATCTTCCAGAAACAGGTGGAATCCGCGATGAAAGCGGGCAGCTCCGGCACCATGGCCGGCCGCGCGATCTTTAACGAATACTTCGAACAGACCACCCCGGATGCGCGCTGCCAATTCCTCGAGACGACCGGCAAACAGCGGATGAAAATCCTCTCCGACCTGGTGGACAAATACGCGCAGTCCGTCTGGACCCGCGCGGGGCTGACCCCGAAGGACCTGGGCGCCGCGGTCGATCCGCACTGGTACTCTGACGGCAAAAACGTCGGGGCCGCGGGTGCCGTCCACGGAGAATATTAAGCGATGGGGAAAAAGATCGGACTTCTGACCGGCGGGGGCGACTGCCCCGGGTTGAATCCGGCGCTGCGCGGCTGCGTGATGCGCGGGCTGGATCACGGGTTTGAGTTCACCGGCTTCTTGGAAGGCTGGCGCGGGCTGGTGGAGGGTCACGCCCAGCCGGTGACGCTGGCGGATGTGAAAGAAATCGTCGGCAAGGGCGGCACTTTCCTCGGCTCCTCCCGGACTAACCCGTTTAAGATGGAGGGCGCGGTCCAAAAGTGCCTCGCCAATTTGAAGAAATTCAAGATGGATGCCCTGGTAGCGTGCGGGGGGGAAGATACTCTGGGCGTCGCCGCCAGGTTCTATAAGGACCACGCCGTCAACGTGGTCGGAGTCCCGAAAACCATGGATAACGACCTCTCCGCCACCGACTATACCTTCGGCTTCGATACGGCGACCACCATCGCTGTCGATGCGCTGGAACGTCTCCGGGATACCGGCCGCAGCCACCGGCGCATCATGGTCCTGGAAGTGATGGGTCGTCATGCCGGCTGGGTGGCGCTCTATACCTCCATCGCCGCGGCAGCGGACTGGGTCCTGCTCCCGGAGCGCAAAGTCGACTTGAAGGCGATGTGCGCCCACCTGAAAAAAGTTCACGCCCGGGATCAAGTGGCCTTGGTGGTGACCTCTGAAGCCGCCGAACTGCCCGGCGCCAAGCGGGAAAAGGAAGAGCTCGACCAGTTCGGCCATATGCTGCTCAAAAAGCGCGGCGTGGGAGACTCCCTGGCCGAGGTGATTGAGAAAGAAACCGGCATTGAAACCCGTTCCGCCGTCATCGGCCATATCCAGCGCGGGGGTCCGCCCACCCTCTTTGACCGCATTCTCGCCACCCGCGCCGGCGCCAAAGCGGCCGACATGGTCGCCGCCGGCGAGTTTGGAAAAATGGCCGCCCTCCGGGGCGATGAAATGAGGGCCGTTTCCCTCGAAGAAGCCACCGCCAAGCTCAAAACCGTTCCCCCCGACTGGCTGCAGCTGGCCGACACGTTTTTTAAATAGCCTCCCCTAACGACCCATATCATTTTCATATCTCTTTTTCGCACTGAAAATAGGACCCATAAAATTCATGAGCCGGTTGGTCCCGATATCTTGGCCGGACGCTTCATTGTCTATTTCCGCCATACCCTTATCATTAGAGCGGGACGGGGAGAAAGTAGAGGCTCCCATGAAGACACTCCTTAGAACCTCCTCGGCCGCGATCCTCCTCGCCGCGCAGATGCTCGCAAGCTCCAGCCAAGCCTTCGACGCCGTGCAGCTCCACACCATCGATTCCAGGACGTATCACCTCACGATATCCGGAAAAGTCCTTCCCCGGACCCATGCCGGCGCCGCGGAAGTCCGTATTCAGGTGAGCCCCGCTGAAGGAACAACCGTCGAAGCCGCGGCGCTTCCCGATGCGAACGGGAATTTTTCGTTGAAGGTCTCATTTGAAGGCTATCCCAATGAGCAGGTGGACTGGAAATTGACGGCTCAATCCGGTACGTACACCTTGACGACCCATGAAGGGCGTCATATCCTGTCGGATGACACCGCCATCACCGTCAAAGAATCCATCCACCTGACGGACCACGCGCTCATCCTGGCGCTCCGGTAAGAAAGGGGAGATACCCTTATGTACCCCGTTGCTTACGCCAGTCTGCTGTTGAAAGGGGGGATGATCCTCATCCCCGGCCTGCTGTTGGTGTTGGTGCTTGGGTATGCATTCTGGCGCGAATGACCGATCTGTCCCTCGCTTTCCCTCCCCTGCCTTAGCGGATGATATTTCCCTTCCAAATCAGCTCTTTCCCTGTTAGGTTCATCTCATGGAAATGATCGATATTTTGAAGTCGGCCGTCCAAAAGGGAGCCTCCGACATCCACCTGGTCATCGGTCAGCCGCCGATGACGCGCGTCGACGGAATGCTGCAGCCCATGAAGGACTTCCCGGCGTTGACCGCAGACGAATCCCGCCGCGTCATTTTCAGCCTCTTGTCGGACTACCAGCGCAGCCGTTTTGAGCAGGAGTGGGAACTGGACTTTTCGGTGGCCGTGGACAACGTCTCCCGCTTTCGCGCGAACATTCTGCTCGAGAAGAAAGGCGTGGAAGCGGTCCTGAGGGTCATTTCCAGCAAGATCCCAACGCCGGAGGAACTTCAGCTCCCCTCCGTGATCACCGA
>Ga0155753_144_pt2 | contig 17100 bp, 17 predicted proteins | sample RifCSPlowO2_01_FD_107407 | JGI IMG/M metagenome (GOLD analysis project Ga0155753, IMG submission 107407) | Elusimicrobia bacterium RIFCSPLOWO2_01_FULL_59_12
GAAGACGACCCCACCGCCCGCGAAACCCGGCGTCTCGTCAAACTGGAACCCTCATAAAGGAAGGCCCGGCGGACTCCTTCGCAGGACCCGGGGCGCGTAGGGCTGCCGCATGACGACCGCTGGCGTATGGCTTCAATTCGGGGTGTTGGCCGCTGTCATTAGCTTTGCCGGCTACCATCTCACCTATTATGCGGATCTGATCTCGGAGCGGACCGGGCTCGGGAGGAACTGGATTGGCCTGATCCTTCTGGCGACCATCACGTCGCTGCCCGAATTGGTCTCCGGGATCAGCGCGGTCACGTTCGCAGGAAGTCCGGACTTGGCGGTCGGGGATATCCTGGGAAGCTGTGTTTTTAACCTCGTCCTGGTCTTCGTTCTCGATTTGATACATCGCCAAAGCCACGTCTATGGAAAAGCGACTCAGGGACACGTATTGACGGGCGCTTTGGGCGTCATCCTCCTGAGTTTTGTGGGGTTCAGCCTGATGATCGGGAATCGCTTCGCGGGCGCACGGCTTTTGCATATCGGGGTGTCGACGGCCGCGATACCGTTCTTTTACCTTCTGGCGATGAAAACGCTCAACGACTTCGAGCGTTCGGGAAATTCGATGGAGGGTCAAACGGCGCCTGAGAAGCCGGCTCGGCTTCCTGCTACGAAGGTCTACCCATTTTTCATTCTGTCCGCGATGGTCGTGGTCGCCGGCGGAGTCGCATTGCCTTTTGTCGGGAAGAATATGATCGATGTGATGGGATGGAATGCGGCGTTTGTGGGAACGCTCTTCATCGCGCTGGCGACCTCCTTGCCGGAAATCGCCGTGACGATCTCGAGCGTCAGGCTGGGCGTGGTAGAAATGGCCTTCAGCAACCTCCTCGGGAGCAATCTCTTCAATGTCGTCATCCTCTCGGTTGACGATCTTTTCTACCGGCCCGGCCCCCTGTTCGCGGACGTGTCGCTTGCGCACGCCGTCACCGCCTTCTGCGCCGCGATGATGACGGGCTTGGCCATGGTGGCGCTGATTTTAAAGCCTCAACACCGGATCCTCAATACGGTGAGTGGATTAAGTCTCTTCCTCCTGGGTGTTTATCTCTTGAATGGCTACATCGTCTTCAAAATGGGTCAGTAAGGACGGCTCGTTGACAACGGCTGTGGAAGAAAAACCTAGCGTTGACGCCCATCCCTGGACGATATCCTCCCGAACCCTGGCAGAGGCGCTCCGGACCGACTTGGAAAAAGGGTTGAGCCACGCCCAGGCGCAGGAGCGCCTGGCGCGCGTTGGGCCCAACGCGCTGGCGGAATCAAAAAAGATCTCCGGGTTATCCATCTTCCTCGGTCAATTCAAGAGCTTGATCGTCGGGGTCCTTGTTGCCGCCGCCGGGGTGGCAGGGTTCATGCAGGAATGGGTCGATGCCTATGCGATCCTGGCCATCATTCTCATGAACGCCATTTTGGGTTTCGTGCAGGAGTACCGGGCCGAACAATCACTGGCTGCGCTCAAAAAACTTTCCAGCCCGTCGGCGCGCGTGATCAGAGGAGGTCACAAAATAGCGGTGAACTCGCTTCACATTGTTCCCGGGGATCTGGTGGAACTGGAAGCGGGAGATCACGTGCCGGCGGACGGGCGAGTGACCTGGTGCGTTTCGTTTCGAACGCAAGAAGCATCTCTCACGGGGGAATCGACGCCCGTTTCGAAGCGGGCCGAACCTCTCGCCGCAACGGACATCGCTCTGGGCGACCGGACGAACATGGCCTACCTCGGAACATCGGTCGTCTCAGGCAAAGCGCGCCTGGCGGTGACGCATACCGGCATGGCGACGGAACTTGGGAAAATCGCAGGACTTCTTCAGAGCGCCGCGCGCGAATCCACTCCCCTCAAGGAACGCTTGGAAGCGCTCGGGCGCTGGCTGGTTTGGCTCTGTCTGGGAATTGTGGCCGTTGTTTTCGCTCTCGGGGTGAGTCGGGGCAGGCCGGTTTTCGAAATGTTTTTAACGGCGATCAGTCTGGCGGTAGCGGCGATTCCGGAGGGGTTGCCCGCGGTCGTCACGATTGCGCTGGCAATAGGCGTTCAACGCATGGTGCGGCGCAACGCCCTCGTCCGGAAACTGCCGGCCGTCGAAACGCTGGGAAGCACCAATGTCATCTGTTCCGATAAAACCGGCACGCTGACGCAGAACGAGATGACCGTGCGCCGGATCTGGTGCGGCGGACGCACCTACGAGATAACGGGGGCCGGTTATGATCCAAAAGGCCAAATCCGGCTGGGGGGCGCTTCGGACGATCTTTCCGAACTCCCTGAAGACCTCAAGCAGACGCTGCGGACCGGTGTGCTCTGTAATGCCGCCTCCCTGAGCTATGAAGATGACGTCTGGAAGGTGATCGGCGATCCAACAGAAGGAGCGCTCCTGTCGGCGGCCGCCAAGGCGGGGTTGTCCAAAGAAGATCTGGAAGGCGAAGAGCGAGCCGTGGCGGAAATCCCCTTCGATTCGGAACGCAAACGAATGACGATTTTACGCCGCGCGGGCCGGGGTTATCGGGCGTACGTCAAGGGAGCTCCGGATGTGATCCTGCGGTATTGCCGTTTCATTTGGTCGGCCGGGCATCCAAAGCATCTGACCGAACCGGACCGGGCCGCTTTCCTCGCGGCGAATCGGCAGCTCGCCTCTGAAGGCCTGCGCGTGTTAGCGATGGCGCAGCGGGATTTCCCGACGGAGCCGGATGCCGTCGATGCGGAGCAAATCGAGCGGGACTTGGTGTTTGTGGGTCTGGAGGCGATGCAGGACCCTCCCCGTCCAGAGGCCCGGGAGGCGGTCCGGCGCTGCCGGGAGGCGGGTATCCGGAGCGTCATGATCACGGGGGACCACCTTGAGACCGCCCGGGCCATTGCGGAGGAGCTGGGGATTCTGGATAAAGGCGCGGAAGCCCTGACGGGCTTGGAACTCGACCAAATGACGGAGGAAGCGCTGAAGCGGCGCATCGCAGATATTTCTGTTTTTGCGCGCGTTTCGGCGGAACACAAACTGCGGGTCGTGCGGGCCTGGCAGGCAAGGGGCGCCGTCGTCGCCATGACCGGCGACGGCGTCAACGACGCCCCGGCGCTTAAGGAAGCCGACATCGGCGTCGCGATGGGAATCACCGGGACCGATGTCACCAAAGAGGCGTCCGATATGGTGATCCTGGACGACAATTTCGCTTCGATCGCGGCCGCCGTAGAGGAAGGCCGGGGGATCTATCAAAATATCCGGAAGTTTGTTTTTTTTCTTCTCTCCTGCAATACCGGGGAGGTGCTGATCATGCTGTTCGCCTCCCTGGCCGGATGGCCGCTTCCGCTTTTGCCCGTGCAAATTCTTTGGCTCAATTTATTGACGGACGGCCTTCCGGCTCTGGCTCTGGGCGTTGATCCCTACGCTCCGGACCTGATGCGTCGTCCGGTACGCAGCCGAAAGGAGGAAATCGTTACGAAAGCCTTTATCGCCGACATGCTGGGCGCCGGGTCCGTCATTGCGGCGTGTTCACTCGCGGCGTTCGCCTATGTTTATTACATCGAACGGGGCGGTGTGGCCCAAGCCCGCTCACTGACATTTCTCGTCTTGGCCTGCGCCCAGCTGGCGCACGCGTTCAATGCCAGGAGTGAGCGGCTCTCCCTTTTCAGCATCGGCCTGTTCTCCAACCGCTGGCTCGTCTATGCCGCCTTTGGCTCGCTCGCTTTGCAGCTGTTCATCAGCGTCTGGCCCCCTGCGCAGGCAATCTTTGAGACGCAAACGCCGCAGGGCATGGAGTGGGCGTTAGCCTTCGGCCTTTCGGTCTTGCCCATGGTCGTCATCGAAGGCGCCAAGGCTTGGCGCAGGAAGTCTTCGCGAGCGTCGTCATAGAAGCCGTCCGAAAAGCGCGATATCGTAGACATGCGGGCAGGGACCGAAGAAAACCTGGAGCAGGCTGCCGGACGCACGCTTTCCCGCGGAGAGGTTTAATTCGGCCGCCGCCAAGAGCCAGGGTCATAACATGTTCACGCCCAAAAAATTTTAATCCCAACGGGCGTTCCTGATGAGGCCATGCTTTCATTGGATGGGGGTATAATACCGGCGAGGCAGACGCCCGAACCGCCAGCGTTCTATCGGGTCCATAGCCTGTCCATCAGGCAGAAGGGGGCTCCTAATGTTTAGACCTCGACGCATCCTCTTGGCCGTCGACTTTTCGCCGCGGGCGAAAGTCGCGCTTGCCTGGATCGCGCAGCTTGTCGCGGGGATGCGGAATGCATCCGTCCATTTCGTTCACGCGATTCCATTGGATACGACCATTGTGGTCGCCCCGCCTCCTCCGGCGGCGACGAAATTGCGCGAAAAGCTGTTACGGCAAAAGCTGACCCGCTGGTTGAGGTCGCGGCTGCCGAGGCACGTGAAGACCGATATAACGCTTCGAGACGGCTTTCCTGTCGACGTGATCATGTCCGCAGTCAGGGACGTCAAGCCGGATCTGCTGGTCATGACGACCCGTGGCCGCTACGGCCTGGCTCGTCTTTTGAAGGGAAGCATCACCGAACAGGTTGTCCGAAAAGTGCGATGTCCGGTCATGATTCTTCATGATCCCGCAGGTTCCCGCTCATGAAGCGGCGTCGACGACAGATGAGCCGATCCGCATGGAGCGCCGTCATCGATGCCGCGGCGGGAGGGGCTCTACCGAGTCGACAAAGCCAAAAAACACCTCCGGCGGATTCACCGGCTCAGCGCCGACCTTAAGCTCGGTCCGGTTCCACCCGCCAGGACTGGTCCCCAAAGTACCGCAAGGCCGCCCTGGCTGAATTTGCCCGCCGCTTCTCTCTTCTCAACAGGGAAAGCCACCGCATCGCAATGACCCGTTTCACGGCACCCCTTGTGGACGTTACAACCTGCTCGATTTGCCTGTCGAGCGCCGGGGTTTCACGGACCTTCGCAATAATCAACACACTCCTAGGGTTGGGAAGGGCCTAAAATAAAAGTGAAGGATTTCGCTTTTTCGGGGTCTAAACAGTAGGAGGATATTTATGACTACACAACTTGCACCTTTCAAAGATATCGAAAGCCGAATCCACTTCATTCGAGGGCAAAAAGTCATGCTCAGTCTGGATCTCGCCCGACTGTATGGGGTCGAGCCAAGAGCATTGGTGCAGGCTGTTAAACGAAACCGTGAACGATTCCCAGTCGACTTCGCATTTCAATTGGGGTTGGAGGAGTTTCATAACTTGAAATCACAAATTGTGATTTCAAGTTGGGGAGGCATGAGGCGAGCATTGCCTTATGCTTTTACCGAACACGGCGTTGCGATGCTCTCCACGGTCCTGCACAGCCCCCAAGCCATTCAGGTGAACATCGCCATTATGCGAGCGTTTGTCCGAATGCGACAGGTCCTCTCTAAAAACAAAGACTTGGCCAAGCGTATAGAGAAGCTCGAAAAGAAAGTAGACCTGCATGACACCGATATCCGTCTGCTGATCCATGACGTCCGCAACTTGTTAAGTCAACCAGAACCCAGCTTCCCGCTGCACCCCATTCACAAGATAAAAGGATTCGAGAAAAGCTGAGAAGCGAAAAGGCATTTCGTGATTGCTTCGTTTCTAAAGCGCTATGGTCTGGTTATTGTCGCGGGGGCGTATACCGCGGCCCTGCTGATCCTGCATGCCCTGGGGCGCTTTCCAACGCCGGGTCCCCAGGATCTCTCCCGGCTCGCCGGGTCGCCGGTGCTGACCGTGGAGGGCCGCGTGATCAATTTTCCTCTCACGCGGTGGGGGCAGACCCGTTTTTTGCTGGAGGGTCGCGCCCGGCCGCTGGAGGCGTTCCACGGCCGGGTGGTCGTGAACCTGCACTTTCCGATGCCCATGCTGGCGCCCGAGGAGGTCGTGCGCGTGCGGGGGTGGTTGACCCGCCCGCGGGGTCCGGGTCCCCGGCGCTCATTTGATGAGCGGACGTATTGGGCCAGCCAGCGCGCCTATTCAATCCTTCATGTGGAATTTCCCGAGGCGCTCGAACGGCTTGAAGGCGTCAGCCACTCGAGCTGGAGCCAGCGCGCGTGGTCCTTTCACCAGCAGTTCAGACGATTCTGGTTCCGGCATCTTCCATCGGAGGAGGCGGCCCTGGTGTCCGGCATGACAATAGGTTCGCGGGGCGTTCTGCCGCCGAAACTCAAAGAACAATGCATCCGCGCCGGCGTCTATCACATCCTGGTGGTGTCAGGGCAGAACATGGCGCTGATCATCGCCGCCGGTGTAGGGCTCCTCCACCTGCTCCGGATCCCCCGCCGCCGGGCGCTTTGGATCTGTAGTCTTCCCATCCTGTTCTACGCGGCCGCCGTCGGATCGGACCCCCCTGTCACGCGGGCATCGATCATGGCGATGGTTGTCCTGGCGGTGGCGGCGGCCGGCCGGGATGTCCCGGGCCATATTCCGTTTACATGGGCCTGGCTTTGGATCCTCCTGCGCCAGCCGGAAGCGCTTTTTGGAGCCAGCTTCCAGTTATCCTTCGGCGCCACGGCCAGTTTGCTCGCGGCCTTTCCGCTGCTTCGAAGCCTGGAGGCCGTCAAGCCGCGCGTCCTGCGCTGGCTGCTGCAGGCGGGAGCGATGTCCCTCTCCGCGCAGCTGGGTGTCTGGCCGCTCTTGGCGCATTATTTTCACCAGGTTTCGCTGGCGGGGCTCGTCGCCAACGTGACGCTCTTCCCGTGGTCGGGGGGCATCATGGTGGCGGGTTTGATGCTGGGGGCTTGGGGCGTCTGGAGCCCCGAAACGGTGCCCGCATTCCTGCTGGACGGGATGCACGGCGTTTTGAAAGGAACCCTTTCGGCCATCGCTCATGTCAGCGGATGGCCGTGGGCGGTCATACCGGTCTCGCCGCCGCCGTGGGGGGCCTGCGTTATCTACTACGCAATCTTAATTTGTATCCTATGGAAACTTTACCATGCAAAAAAATCAGCCCGTATTTAAGCGCGTCGCGGTCGTTTATAACCCGGACAAGGAACGCGCTCGCGAGGAGTGGGCGCGTCTGCAGCGCTGGTTAAAGGCGCGCCATGTGACGGTCACAGGCGGGCCCCGGGTGACCCGGGCCATGAAGCGCGCCGGATTTATCGTGGCGCTGGGAGGCGATGGCACGGTGCTGCGGGTGGCCCGCGCCGTGGTGGGCTGGAACATCCCCGTCCTGGGGGTGAACGTCGGCCGGCTGGGGTTTTTGGCGGCCACCGAAGTCGGCGCGACCTACCGGACGCTCGCGCGCGTGCTGGCCGGGCAGGGCCGCGTGGAGAACCGTTCCATGGTGTCCGCGACCGCCCGGGTGGGGGGAAAATCAATCGGGCCTTTTTTCGCGCTCAACGAGTGCGTCATCCGCTCAGGGGCCGCGGGCCGCGTGCTCACGCTCCAGGCCATCACGAAAAATCGCTTGTTCGCGACCTACCGCGGCGACGGGTTGATCATCAGCACGCCGACCGGATCCACCGCCTATAACCTGGCGGCGTCCGGCCCGATCGTCCATCCGGACGTCGACGCGCTTCTGCTGTGCCCCATCTGCCCCCATAGTTTGTTTCAGCGGCCGCTGGTCGTGCCGGCGACCGAAGTGTTGGAGATTAAAGTGGAGGGTCCAAACGCTCCCGCGGTGCTGAGCCTGGATGGTCAGGTGAATCTGGCCCTGCCTGTGGGTTCCCGTGTAGACATTTGCCAGGCCACGGAGCGCATCCCCCTGCTCCTGGAAGCGGATCGAAGCTTTTATCAAGTCCTGCAGTCCAAATTAAAATGGGGCGGCTCCTGATTTGTCATTCCCGCGAAAGCCCGCCCAGTCGTGTGGAGGGCGGGAATCCAGCATTGGCCGGGACTGGATCCCCGCTAACGGCATGCGGGGATGACGGCGGGAGGGTGGCGGCTCTTACCAGTGAATAAGCTTCAAAAAAATCCTCTTTTCTGCTTGGGCCTTGCGTGCGGCGCGCTGTTTTATCTGCCGCTGGGTCTGCGCGCGCTTTGGGATCCCGGTGAAGGTCGGATCGCGGAAATCGCGCGCGAGATGTTGGAGCGAAGCGATTGGCTGACCCCCCACCTCCATGGCGCAGCTTTCCTGAAAGAACCTCCCCTGATGTACTGGTTGACGGCGTTGGCTCTGGGCGTATCCGGGCCGAGCGTGCTGGCGATGCGGTTTGGGTGCGCCGCGTTCGGCCTGTTGACCGTTTGGGTGACCTATCATCTGGGAAAAAACTGGAGAAATGAACGCGTCGGGCTTCTCGCCGCCGCGATGTTGGCGACCAGCCTGGGGTTTTTTATTTTCACCCAGTATTTGACATTGGACATGGTGTTTACGTTTTGGACCACCGTGGCGCTCTATGCGGGTACGGGGCTTTTGGTGGAACGCTCCGCCCAGCGCGCCCGCCGGCTGTTGATATTTCTGGTGGTCGGGGTTTCGGGCGGAATCATGACCCGGGGATGGGGCGCCCTCGGGCTGCCTGCCTTGACCCTGCTGGCGGTGACGCTGGGTCAAGGCCGCCGCCCGGCCATGCCGAAACTTCCTTGGAAAATGGCGCTTATGTGCTGCGGCCTCTTGACCCTTCCCTGGTTTATCCGGGCGAGCCTCATGAACCCGGCGTTTCTACATGAGTATTTTGTTCCCCGTTTCCCCCGACTTTCTTTCGATGTTTTCCTGGTTTTGCTGATTGGCTTTTTACCCTGGATTGTCTTTTTGCCGAAAGCGGCCGTCACCTGGTTCGCGCATCGGCATGCCGCTCCGCGGCGCGATCCCGAGGGCGCCGCGCTGGTGGCGTGGACGTGCCTGGTTTTTATCTATTGCGCGTTGCTGCACTCAAAAGGGGCGGGGTCCCTGCTCCCGGTATTCCCCGCCCTGGCGCTGTTGGTCGCCAATGAATTTGACGAAGCGCTGGGTGAATCGGACCTGGAGCCAACCCCCCCGCCGCCTCCGTGGGTGGGCGGCGGCCTGGCCGCGCTCATCGTGATTTTCTTTGCGGCGATGGTATTCCTCAAGGTCCGGCCGGCGGTCTTGTCCATGGGCCGGCCGGAATGGAAAGTCGTCTTCGACCAGAGCGACTCCCTCACCCTGGCGCTGGGGGTCGGCATTTTTGTGCTGGTCGGCGTGTGGGGAATGCGCCAAACGCTCTCCTGCCTGGGAGGCGTGCTGTTGGTGCAGGTGCTTCTTTTGACCAGCGCCTCGTCGCTGGCCCCCGCGTTGGACGCCTTCCGATCCACCCGGCAAATCGCCGACCGCCTGGAGTCGCGCGATGCGCCCGGTGAGCAAATGGTTGTCTACGGTTTGGGGAACAAGATCCCCAGCCTGTCTTTTTATCTGCGCCGAGTCCCCGTTTTCCTGCCCTCAGGGTCACCCCAGGCCTTGCATGGCCTGCCCGCCGGATCCTGGGGGGTCGCCGATTTTTCCCATTGGCAGACGCTGCGCCAGAGCGCGCCCCCCAGCGCCTTTCAGCTGATGAATCAGTCCGGAGAACGCGTCCTTTTTCGTAAAGAACGATGAATCAATTCGCAGTGGGATGGATCCTGTTCGGCGGCTGTTTGGTGTTGGGAACGGGCGCGCGCGCGGAGATCGATTTCCTGGAAGAGCTCGACACCCCCGTTCAAATGCTGGAGACCGAGTTCGACCCCTCCCTGCTGGAGAATCTGATCCCGCCGGCCCCCCCGCCTCCGAGCGTCACCCTTCCGCCCGTGATTGTGAAGAAGGGAGAGTGGGGGGGGAGCCAATCCGGTATTACACGACCCGCCCGGATCGTCATTCGAAAGCCCGACATCTGGAGCAGGTTCTGGGATTTGGCCCTAGCGCCCTACTCGCCCCGGTTTCGCCAAAAGCCTGAGATCGACTTTTCCAAAGAGATGGTCGTAGGAGTTTTATCGGGTGAGCAGCCTTACCCGAACCTTTCGATCGAAATCCGTTCATTCAAGGTCGAAACCCATGGATCGGAGCAGATTTTGGCGGTTCGTTATAAAAACATGCGGCAAATGCAAGCCGTTTTTAGTCCTCCCTTTTCCGTTCAACCCTTTTACCTTAAAAAAGTCCCCGTTTTTCCCGGCCGCGTGGTGTTTCAAGAAAAATAACAGGTTCCCCGCCCCCCGTCATTAACCCTCCCGTAACAAAGAATTGATATTGCTGTAACAGTGATTTCGTACCTTTTGACGTGTGGAAGTGCCCAGACAAAACATGGGTAGTTTAGGCCGTCTTTTTTAGCCTCTTGCTCCATGGGTTTTATGGCGAAAAGGGACAAAGCTAAAGAGGTAGTTTGGGCGCCTGGTTTCTTATATAATCTCGGCGCTTCAGGACCTGCCTGTCTCAGCCTTAAAAGTCGCTACAAACGAAAGGTGATGAACTGCGTGACGAATCGTTCCGCTGGGTGGGAGCGGTGTCTGGGGTGGATGCGTGCCGGCGCGCTGGCCGCCGCTTTAGGGTTCGGCTGTCCCGGGACCCTTCCCGCCGCATTCCTGGATCTCAATGGCGGCGCCCGGCCCGTGGGGATGGGCGGCGCTTTCTCCGCGATTGCGGACGATTCCAACGCGCCTCTTTATAACCCGGCCGGTATCGTCCAGGTCCAGTGGAACGAATTCTCCGCGAATTACGCCAATCTTTATTCCGGTCTTACCCTCTACGCAGGCGACGACGCCACCCGTCTTGATCAAAGTTATTTCGCTTTTGCCTCACGGCCCATCCGGCGCGTCGGGTCCCTGGCGTTGTCCTGGGCCAATTTCAACTCCTCGCATCTCTACCACGAAGACACCCTTGCGCTGACGTACGCGCGCAATCTGGGAGATTTCTTCCCGGTTTTAGATAACGCGTTCGCGCTTGGGATCAACCTCAAAGTTCTCCGCCGCAGCGTTTCGTTAGACGCCTTTACGGCCGGCGACCCGGTTTTTGCGGGCGGCGACAGCGCCTCCGCGCAGACGGTGGACCTCGGGTTCTTATACAAGCCGCCGCAAGGCAGGCTCGCCGGCTTGCGGCTGGCGCTGGTGGGGAAAAACCTCACGCGCCCGGACGTCGGTTTTCAAGCGGTGGATCGGGTCCCCCTGGAGGGGCGTCTGGGCATCGCCTACCAGTCCCCGCGGAAGCCCTGGCTGGTTCCGGCGCTGGATATCAGCCGCCGCAACGGCGTCACCGGCGTCGCCGGCGGCTTGGAAAGCTGGCTTTTCAAGAACACCCTGGGCCTTCGCGGCGGGGCCAACCGGGATGAGGCCGCTGCGGGCTTGAGTTATTTCCAAATGCTCGGAAAGCGCTTCGGCCTGCGCCTGGATTACGGCTTCACCATCCCGTTTTACGTGGAGGAGAGCGGCGGCAGCCACCGGCTGGCGCTGACGCTTTATTTCTAGGCCGGAAGACGGATGTTATCGTAAATCAAGGAGGACGTGAACATGCAAATGAGAAACACATCAAAGACGTACGCAGTCCTGTCGGCAGCCCTGTTTCTAGCAGGGGTGATCTCGACAGGGAGCCATGCCTTCACAAGCCAGGGCGCATCGACACAAACGGCGAGCGCCACGCTCATCGGTGACGGAGTCGTCTCGATGAACGTTGCGATCCGAAGGATGTCAGACAACGTCGCCGCCGGCAACATCACCTGGACGGGCGTGACGCTGCCCTCCGGTTGGAGAAACGCGGATCACTACATCCTGCTGCATTCCACGATTACCGACGCCACCGGCGGAATCCGGATCGTGACCAACAACAAGGGCGACGGCGCCGATCCTGCGTACACGGGATCCAACACCACCGCGGGCGGCTTGGTCGACAACACCAACCACGGCTCGGCCCTTCAGTTGGCGTGGACGATCAAAGACGGCGTCGTAGGGTCCACGGGACCTGTCAGCGCCAAACCGTATGAAGTAGCTGACGGCACTGGGCAGGTGGATCAGTTCCAATGGCTGTATATGACCGATCAGGTGGATACGACGCTGGCGCAGGGCGCGGCGTACCGCACGGCGGTCAACACCGCGGGGATTCACTTCGGCGGCGGTAACACGGAATTCGGCGCGGCCGCTTCGCCGAACATTGTGTACCTCGAAGCCGACTTCAACAATGCGCTCACGCCGAGGACCTATTCAACCAATCGGTTGATCGTCGAAGCGTACACAGAATAGTCAGTCGTTTAGACGCAGCGCCTTCCGGGAGGGGGAAAGCCGGATCCTTTCCGCTTTCCCCCTCCGCCGGGAAGTGCGCAGGTTTTCCATGAAGGAGCCGTATTTGAAAACACGTCGCGTGGTCTTGAGCGTCGTTTGGCTCGCCGCCGCTTGCCCATCGTTGTGGGCCCTGAGCGTCAGCCCGGGCCGGACGGAAGTGCGCCTGGCGCCCGGGGCCTCCCAGCGCGGCGCTTTGACGACGACCAATGACAGCCCGGACCGGCAGCATGTGACACTGTCGACAAAAGACTGGTTTGTCCTGGAGGCGAATCGCGCCAAAAAACTGACGGTGAATACTTGGCTGAAACTCCATGGAGCTAAAGAGTTCGATTTGAACCCCGGGGAAAGCCGGGAGGTTCAATTCACAGTGAAGTGTCCTAAGGACGCCCGGGGTGAGCTGGTCGGGATGGTGTCGTTTATGCATACCCCTGACCAACCCTCGATGATGACGCCCATGATCAGCGTTTCCGTTTACCTGGAAGCGGCCGGCACGGAACAAAGGGCCGGCGAGATCGAGCGGCTGGCCGTGCGGAAGTGGAATAACCAGATTCAGGCCGCGGTCGGCGTTAAATCCACGGGGAATGTGCATCTCCGGCCCACCGGGACGATCGCTCTTGAGGATTCGACGCGAAAAGAGGTGGCGCGCTTTCCGGTCAAAGAGGGCGGGCCGGCGTATCCCGGACAAGGCAAAGGCTATTTTGCGAAGGTTCCTGCCGACTTCCAGCTGACGCCGGGCCGCTACACGGCGCGGGCCGATTTGTCATATCGAGAATTGTCGCTGAAAGCGGAGGACGGGTTTAACGTGACCAAGGACGGGCAGATCGAGATGGATTCTAAATGAGATCCCGCGCCTGGATCGTGCGGGCGGGATCGATCGTGACGGCCTGCGCCGTCGCCTGGCCGATCCTATCCTATGCGTATACTTCCCGGGAACGCATCGAGTTCACCGCCGGCGCCACCCTAAGCGCCGGAGGCGGCGGGGGCGTGGGGACCTTTATACTGAGGGCCCCGAACCTGCTTCCTTTGGTCGCTTTCTTCGGCAACGATGTCGTCATCCCCATCGAGATCCAAGGTCAGGGAACTATCTCAGGATTGCAGGCGATGGGTGTTTATCAGCCCTTTGATTCGGGAAACAATCCTCTGAGCGGCCGCATTGATGTGCCGATCGCATTTCAACCCGATCCCGGGAGGTCCAACACTTATACCGGGCGGATCGTGATCCCGGTGGAACGGCTGGAAGCCGCGCGCAACGGCTCCGTCAATTACCATTTCGCTTTGCAGCGCGGGGGAGACCGCGTTGATTTCATGAACGGCTCGACCCCTTATCGGATTCAATTTACCAGCACCCTGACTTTCCAGGTGGGCCAGCCGCAGGGTTCGGCGGCTGTGATCCACGACACCAATATCCCGGATGGAGATACAACCCTGTTATTCCCGCCGGGCGCGCTCACCAACGCCGGAACGCTGATCGTCCGGCAAGTGCCGCTGACCAGCGTGCCCGTGGGACCGAACGGCCTCCTGCCGACCGTTGTTTACAATTTCGAACTGCAGGGGACCTCGCTGGTGGATGAGGTTCAAATCACGATCAATTACCCGGCCCATCAGAGCGGCTCGATCATTGGCTCCAACGGCAACCCGGCCCTTCTGGCGCCGTACTGGCTCTCCGGGTTCAACTGGCTGGCGCTCGGGCCGCGCGATTGGGATTCCAGACGGCGCACGATCTCGGTGCGGTCGCCGCATCTGTCGACCTACGCGTTGATCCTGTCCGGCGCGATTGGAGCGGCCGACCTGCGGCCCCGGCGGCGCGTGATCACGCCGAACGGGGACGGGATCAACGATTCCATCGATTTCTCCGGGATCGGCGCCGACAGCGAAGTCCGGTTTTTTGATCTTAAGGGCCGGCGTGTCCGGACGCTCCGGGGCCTCACGCTCATCTGGGACGGCCGCGACGACGACGGCCGCATCGTCGAGAGCGGCCTCTATCTCTACCAGTACACCTCCCTCGGGGAACGCGTGTCGGGTGTCATATTGGTGGCGAAATGACCTCCTCCACCCGCGGTCTCCTCCTTTTGGGCGCGTGCGCGATCATTCTTGGCGCCCCGCGCGTGGCACATGCGGAGATTTATACGGTGTTTTCAGACAGCGGATTTCCATCCGGTTTCGGTATGGCGCCCACCTATTCCGGTTGCGGGACCACATCGCCTTCGCCTTTCGCAGGTTTTAACGGACAAGCCGGTGATATTGTGCCCCCGGAGGGATATACCAGCTGGAAATCGACTCATACTGCAGTGGGGTGTCCTTATTCGTGGTTTGGATGGGGGATGACCTACTTGACTGCGCAAAATCTCTCCCGATTTTCTTCGGGCGAACTGCGTTTCTGGATTTATTCCTCTACCGGGGCCGTGAAGGTGGAAATCAAGGATTTTGCGGGTTTTGTCACACTTTTTAAGCCATTGGATTCTTATATCGGGTCGAATTATAACCGATGGATTCACGTCCGAATCCCGTTCGCTGGCAATTTGATTCTCCCGGGCACGGGCTTGTCTTCCGTAGGGAATCCCATCCTTTTTACCGGCCTGACGACCCCCGCCACGTTCTATATCGACAATGTCCGTTATGTCGACACGACCGCCTCGCCGATTTTCAATGTCAGTTTGCGCAACATCGCGAATAACTCCCCTGCCGCCGAACTCACGTGGGGAGGCGTAAACCTCCCGGCCGGGTGGGTCCGCGCGGACCAATATATCCGCCTGGACCTCGATCCGGGCACAGCGAGCTGGGGTGTTCAGATTTATACGGACAACATGTCAGCGGGTGCCAACCCGGTTTTCACAGGCGACCCCGCGGTGACCGACCCTGCGGGATTGGTTGATGCGACGGAGACGGACCGCCGTCTGCCGCTGGCCTGGAATATTCAGAGTTCCACAACGACGCCGCCGGCCTCCGGCGATCCTGACACGACCTTTATCTGGTTCTACATGAAGGACAAAGCGACGCCCGGATTTATCAACGGCGACGGCTTCATGACCGTTAAAAATCAGCAAGGCATCCAATACGCCCAGACATTTTTCGGCTCGCTTCAGGTGCCCCCCAACCCGGTCTATATCGAAGCCCATTTTGGCGCCGCCGTGACCCCCCGCACCTACCGGACGTCCACCCTCCGGGTCGAATTCTTTACGGACTGATAGTCCTAATCAAAACCCACCGTTAGATAGATACGTTTAATTAATACAAGATGTTTACTTGAGCCTCTGGCCTATGTCCGGCAGACTTTGCCCGTATGGGAGCCCCCGCGAAACGGCTGGTCGGTCTGAACGCTTTGATGGTCTTTCTCATCGGCTGCGCCACCACGCCGGCCTTTAAACCCGCCGGCCTTTCCGACCAGCAGGCGGAAACGCGTTTGAACGATGTCCGTTCGGTCTGTTTTAGTTTGAGGCAGGGCGCCTATATCAGCGTCAAATTTTATGAGGGCGCCGCCGATTCCCGGGGAAATAAGCTGGAGAGCATGACGGGCTATTTTGACGCCTTCAATAAGATGAATGACACGATTTCGATCGCCAAGGAGCGCCTGAAAGCGCTTGATCGCGGCGAGCCGTACCCCCTGCAGGTCATCGCCGACATCACGCCGGCGCAAGAAACAGGCATGCTGCCGGAACCCCCGAACATCCTGGTCCGGGCCGTCAAAGCGTTCCTGACGGTAGGCGAGAACGACCCGCAGCGCCTCCTCCTGACGCAATAACCCCCATCAGTCGAAAAAAAGGCCCTTGAAAAGTCATGTAGGATGGCTACGCTTGAGGATGGCAAAAACCGTTCTGGTGATCGATGACGACCCCTCGTTCCTTCGTTTCCTCAACTTTCATCTGGTGAAGTCCGGTTACCAGGTGGTGACGGTCGACGGGGCGGAGCAAGCGATGAAGATTTTGTTCAATCAGCCGGTGGATCTGGTCCTCACCGATATGAGGATGCCCCAATTGGACGGCTGCGATATCGTCTATGCCTTGAAGCAGTCTTATCCCAAAATCCCCGTCTTGGTGTGCTCCGCGCATCCGGAAAGCAACCGCCTCGAACAGGCCCTGCGGTTCACGGATGTGCGCTTCGTCCGCAAACCCTTCATGATCGAGGACATTTTTTCTGCGATCAACGACCTTATAAAAAATTAACCCGCCGCAGCCCGACGCCTTCCTAGTTCCCATCCCCTGCTGAGACAAGGTAAAATCGAACCATGGACGAACGCTTTCTCAAAGAAGAAGGCCTGGACGTCTTTACGGGCAATGAGCTGATCCTCAAAGGCGCGCTGGAAAACCGCGCGGCGCTCATCACGGGCTATCCCGGGTCCCCCGTCTCGGACGTATTTGACGCCGCCGCATCGATTGCCCCCCTGCTGAAAAAACACGGCATTCTGGCCGAGATGGCCAACAACGAAGCGCTGTCCGTCGCCCGCTTGAACGGCTCGCGGATGGCGGGCGTGCGCGCGATCGCGGTGATGAAAAGCGTCGGCCTCCACGTCGCCTCCGACGGCCTGGCGCTGGGCAATCTCTCGGAGCCCCGCAACGAAGGGGGCAGTGTGGTCGTTGTCGGGGACGATCCCTGGATCGACTCCACCCAGATCAATAACGATTCCCGATATTTAAGCCAGCACCTGCACATGCCGGTGCTGGAGCCGGCCACCTTTCAGGAAATCAAGGATTGGATCGGGGTCGCCTTTGAACTCTCCTCCGCGGCGGATCTCTATATCACCTATCTCTTGACCACCCCCCAGGCGGACGGCGGCGGCACGGTCTGGGTCCGGCCCAATCAGTACCCCGCGATCAACACCCGGCACCCCACGACGCTGGATACCCTGCGGCTCGATTCCGAACGAAGGGTTCTCCTGCCGCCGCGTACCTGGGCGCGGGAAGCGACCCTCCCGCAGCGTTTTGAAACGCTTTTAAAGGAAGCGCGAACACGGCGCGTGAACCGTCCGATGTATGAGCGGCGCGAAAATT
>Ga0155753_157_pt6 | contig 17034 bp, 16 predicted proteins | sample RifCSPlowO2_01_FD_107407 | JGI IMG/M metagenome (GOLD analysis project Ga0155753, IMG submission 107407) | Elusimicrobia bacterium RIFCSPLOWO2_01_FULL_59_12
CGCCCAGGCTCTCTTTCAGGGGTTCCGTTGTCTCAACCGACGACTTCTTTTGCAGAAACTTCTGGACGGTGATACGGACCTCTTCCGATTTCTCGAAAACTTTTTCGGGCACGCCGTTTCGCGCGGAGAGAACGCCGAACTGCGCCTGCCGGTCGAAGAGCTCGCTCACCACCGATACCAAGTCTCTCACGCTCGCTTCTTCGAGCTTTCGTTTCATGTGCTTGAGCGATGTGAAGATGATGTCCCAGACTTCGCGCGTGAGCCGGTTCTGAATCCGCGCGGCCACGGGATTTTTCCCGGGCTCGTCCGGCAGGAACTTCGTCGCGTTGTCGAGCCAGTACTTGACCGTGGTTTTGGTGACGCCGAGCTCGCGGGCGATGGCCGAGAGTCTCGCGCCGCCTTCGTACTTGGTGATCGCGGACTGGATCGTCTCGGACGAATACTTCTGCGGCCCTTTACGCTTCAAGATTCCTCCCTGAGCGGCGCGCTTTGACGTTCGAGCCGTCTTTGTTTGCGGTGGTACTCCCGCCAGTACCGTCTTCGCCATGAACGGTTGCAGCGGGGATGCACCCACTGGTTCGCATAGCGCGGCGCGAACGAGTCGCCGCAGCTTTTACAGATCCGGTTCGGGAAAAGCGCATTCTTCATTTCAGCGCCGGGCCTCCGGATTGTCCATACACCGTTCAAACTGTGGCCAAGCCGATTTACGCATCGGACCTGACCCAGCCGCCGAACTTTTTCTTGATCAAGTGAACGGCTTTCAGCAGCTCCGCGTCGCATTGCCGCGTGTGCAGGACTTCGATCTCGGGGAACGTGTAAACGACCATCCCGGGATTGACCGCCTTGGCTTCTTCGAGCCACTTCACGTCCATGACGCAGAGAATGTCCTCGCCCGGGAAGTGATCGGAGCGGATCACGACCCACTTGTAGGCGCCGCCGGAGCTGGCGGGAGCTTTACCGAAAGAGACGATCGGATTCTTGGGCCCGGCCTCCGGCGTGTTGTCCAACCGGTCGTTCAAGCTGCCCATGGGAGTCCTGACCGGCGGGGTGGATGGCAGGGTGGATGTGTTTTGGGAATCCACCCTTGTTTTTGGGGGAATCCACCCTCCGAATTTCTTCTATTTCTGGAAACGTTTCGCGAATTAGGGTGGAGGGGGTGGATCTGTTTTGGGGATACAGGGGGGTGGTTAGAAGAGTGATACCCCCCATACCCCCTATATTTATTATTTTTTTCTACTACTAAGAACAGATACATAAGTGATCCACCCTCTCCACCCTGAAAACGATTTGTCGACGGTAAAGCGAGGGTGGATTCGGGGGGTGGATTCCCAGGGTGGATCACTCGGCACCCCCGGGGAATCCACCCTCTTTCGGCTCGTTTTCCGGGATGCGGACCCAGTGGGTGTGCTCACCCCTCACCGTTTTGAAGCTGATCCGGACTTCCCACCCCGCGCTTTTAAGGAGCGGCAACGACTCCCGCAGGCGCGCCATGAGTTGCCGGGGGTTTTCAAACGGGCGGGGATACCCGTGCCGTTTGGCGAGCGCGGTGAAAAGATGGAAGATGCCGCCGGCCGTTGCGGTGAAAAACATGCCGTCCTCGCCGTGTTCCGGCAGGAGGTGATAGGCGGCAAAGAACTCGTCCTTCGTGGCCAGGTCTCGAGCGCTTTCCAAGGCCCGGACGGCTCCTTTAAAGAGGTTCAGGAATTGGAGAACAAGATTGGTGTCGGTCGCCGTTTCCTCGGACTCCGCCTGCTGGGATTTGAGCCAGGACGACCAGAGATTTTTCTCAAGACCGAGCGGCTCCTCGAGCGCGTCCCACACCAGAAACGCGAGAGCCAGGCATTCGAATGGACGCTCCTTGGGATGGTCTTTGAACTCGCGCTTGAGCAGCATCTCGACGTCGTAGCGCTTCTCGATGCGCGGCAGGATCTGCTGCGAGAGGAGTCGGAAGACGGCCGAAAGGATGACGTCGCGGTGCTTGAGAATCTTCTGGATCGCATTCCCTTGAGAGAAGCGCGGATTGTGAAAAGCGGCGTCACAGGGAATCTCCCATTGACGGGAAAGAAGCTCGGGCTTTCCCAACGACTCGATTCCCGTCGTCATGATGAAGGAAGCCGCTTTCTCGCGCACGATCTCCTGATCGGTGTAAAGCTTCTTTTTCTCATGAACGATGCCGGTGGCGCCGGTCAGCAGAAAGTCCAGAAGCTCTCCCTTCAGGTTCGAGACTTCGAGGTTATCGAGCATGGCCAGAGGATTGCGCGAGGCGTCCGTGTAGAAGCTTGCGATCGTTCCGGTCTTCGCGATGTCCTCCCCGTAAATCAGGTGGCCGATCAGCTTGGCGGCCGTGGTCTTTCCCGAATCGCTTGATCCGCTTAAGCGGATGAGCGGGCGAGCGGGACAGAAATCCTTCAGGAAAACGAGAGGTACGAGGCTGGAAAGAAGTGCCTTATCGGCCTCGGCGCAGGGAAACGCATCGAAGAGAAGCTCTTTAAAGAGTGCCCACCCCTGTGCCGGATCCACGTTATCCAGGTACCGGAACGGCTGCACCCGATCGCTGGGATTCAGCATCACCTTGTCGTCGTTGCGGCCGTTGGGGATGAGAACGATCGAGTCCGATGTGATCTTAAGGATCCGGCCCATTTCGTCATGGGCGTGGATATAGACAGCGGGAAGGTCGGCGTCGTCACAGACCCAACCGGCCGAGCGGACCGGGCTTCCTTTTTCCCGGGCGGCGTTCTTCAGGAACTCCCACACGAACTTGCCTTCGGACGTCGTGTGATTCAATCGCCCGATCCTTTGAAGGAGGGCGTTGAACGTTCGGTTGTTGCTGATCGTGTAGAGCAGGCCGTCCAGGCACAAATATTCGTTCGAGGCGCGCGGGTCAAAGAAGAATGCGCCCTGCTCGGTCAGGTGTTCCATCACGACCTCGGCAACTGAAATCAGTTTCTGGTGGGACGACACCTTCTTAGCGTCACGGATCGAGTTCAGGATATCGAGCAGACCCGGTCCGCCGGGCGTCCGCACCGCCGGAACACTCCCTGATTCGATCAGCGGGACCGCTGCGATTAAACGTTTCAGATCCTCAGCAGTGCCGTGACGCTTATCGAACAGACTGCCGTCGACCGGGCGTTCCTTGGTAAAGAAATCGCCGAAATCCTTGTCGTCCTTGGCGCCGGACAAGGGAAGCTGCAGATTTCTGATCGAGGAGACCTTCGCGTCCTTGAGCGCCCGCAGAACGACACCTTGTACGGCCGCCTGCCCTTCCGGATCGACGTCGTAGGCAATCACGAGATCCTTACCTTCGAACAAGGAAATCCATTCCTTCCGAAACGCCGTGCATCCATGCGTGGAGGTGACGGCCACAAAGCCGTTTTGCTCAAGCAGCAGGCGGTCGAACTCCCCTTCGCAGAGGATGACCTGCTTGCCGGGATTCTTGGCAAGGAGGTCGGCACCGTAAAGCCGCGGCGGATTGCCGAAACCCTTCAAATTGATCATTTTCGGCGACTGCGTCGAACTGTAGAAACGGATGTTCCCCAGGGCGCCGTGCTCATCGCGTATGGGAATCGAAATGCGGCGGCGGTAGGAATCCCAGCCCAGCTCGAAGCGGCGGATCGTTTCTTCGGTCAGGCCGCGCTTCCCGGTCAGAAAGCTCATGATTTCTTTGTTTTGTGCGAGCGCCTCACGCATCTTCCGGACATACGACTCGCGGATTTCTCCCGGACCGGATCCGTTCAGGTGCGGTCTCGGAACACCCGTCTTGTCGCCGAGGGCAAGGAGCGCATCCCTGAAGGAGGCACCCGTCGTATGCATGAGGTAATCGAGAGCCCCGCCTTTGCCGCAGCCCGCGAAACAGGCCCATTGGCCGGTTTTATTGTTGAAGGCAAAGGACGGCGTGTGGTCATCGTGGAACGGACAGCGTGCAGTCACCCATTCGCTGCCGTTTTTGTGTTGCCCTTGCACGCCCTGAAAGAGCGTCGAGAAATCCTGAATCCGGCTTAGGACCTCCTGTTTGAAGCGTTTCCACTCTTCCTTGACGCTATTGGGCGATGAATCGACCATCGTCATTGCACACCGGCCCCAATGACGGAATCGGCAGGCTGCGAAGTGCCCGGAGTAGGCGTATTCGATGCGAGTACGCGATAATCCTTGACCACAAGACCGTTGTCGCTGGATCCACGGGTGTGCATCGGCCACCAGTAGGTCCCGCGATACTTTCCAAATAAACCATGGTTTGAGAAATCCTTGAAGTGCCCTCGGCAGATATGAAGCGCCTTGGGCGTAAGCGCGGACCGGCCATCGTTTTCGGAGGCGATCATCTTCTTGACCGGATCGATTACGATCGTATGCCAGCGGATCAGCGGCAGTTTGCCTCGACTCCCACGCGCTTTCTGAAGCTTCTGCGGGAACGGCGGGCCTTTGATGATTTGAACGTTCTTGCAGTGCATGAAGGACAACGCCATGAACGGGATCGCGAGAAAGATGTGAGACCCGCTCAATTCGTCCATCTCATCCTGGGAAATCCTGTAGTTCTCAGAGAGAATCGGATTCGGAAGCAATTGGAGATTTTCGCCTTCCAGCAGTCGTCCTTCTTTCGTGACGCCGAAGAAAAAGCCCGGCGGTGTGGCGATAACGTCATCGACCAAGCCTTGAAAAAAGAAATGCGCTGAAACGATCCATCGCGCTCCCTTTGACCTCATCTCTTCCAAGTGGAGGCTGAACGATTCTCCGGGCCGTCCTCCCTCAAGATCGAAACTGTACAGGCACACGCCGGTCCGGTATCTCTTCGGAACGCCGTCGGCCGGAAGAGAAAATCCCCAATCCTGATGGTGCGTCCATTCCATCCAAAGCAGCGGCATAGGCGGGGCGACGTTTGGAAAATCGGTGATTTCCCATTTCTGAAAGGGCGTTTCAAAGACGTAATCGGCCACATTCTGGATCTTGATCACCGCCGCATGACGCAAATCCTCCAAATAGCGGACTCCGAAATCGGTCGCAGGCTGCACGCAGTTCAAAATGTCGTCTATGAGCATGACGATTCCTCCCGGTTGTATTTCCAGAACTTCTCAAGCAGGCGCAGCGTAAGGTTGCGGCCCAATCGGCGGTTGCCGGCAAAAAACACGCAGACGCGGTATTTGACCGACCAGGCAATGATTGAGTTGACCGCCGCCTTGGGATTCATCCGCGTGAAAGCGGGCGCCTCCAGAAATTCTTCCAGCGTAGACTCGATGACGATCGCCGCATAGTCCAGCTTCGAAAGCCGCTCCAGCTCCTTTTCGAACCGAACGCGACCGGCGCCCAGAGACGCATAGGCGTCTTCCTTGCTCTTACGTTCAACAGCGACCTGGTTTTCGAACCCCAGAAGGGAATAGTCCCCGCTCGGGATGCCCTTTACGATCGCGCCGGGAAAGTCGTACGGACGTTGCTCCCGCGAATCGATCACGATGACCGGCGGCTCAATGGATTTCCCGGCCATTCAGGCTCTCCTCCGCTTCCGTGAGCCTGCGCCCAAGCCACTCGATGATCTGCGGGACGACGGCATTGCCGAGACATTTAAGGCGGTCCACCCGAGCGGGAACCCCATAAGCCACTCGACCCACATCGGGTTCAGTTGCCCACCAACCGCTCCGCTCAATGCGGGCCTGCCCGAAGAATCCCGTTGATTCGGGCCGCCCTTCGCGCCGTCCGAGGCCCGCGGCGTCGGCCATCTCTTGACCGCCACGTTCAAAGCGAAGCTGTTTCTTTCCCATTGGCTGGGTCCTGCATCGTTCTTGGCGTCGTTGACGGTCGGTGTCGGCCAGAGCATGGCTTTGAGCTTTCGTTTTCCGTTCGTGCCGCCGTTGTTGGCTCCGCAAGGCGTCGGCCAGAGGGACTTTTTCCATTTCCAGATGTCGGTCCGGAGGCTTCGTCCCTGTCCGCCACCGTGACTCCCCAGGGAGTCGGCGGCCTGCGGCGTGGCCCACAATGAAGACCCGGTACCGGAGATGAGGGGCGCCGAAGGCGGCCGCCGGAAGACAATCCCATTCGACATCGAACCCGCTCGCGGCCAGATCCCTGAGAACCTCGGCAAAGGCGGATCCATCATCGGCAGATAGGAGTCCGGGGACGTTTTCAAGAAGAACCCATCGGGGCCGAGTCGCGCGAAGGATTCGGTTGATCTCGGGCCAGAGCCAGCGCTCATCCGCCCTGGCTTTCCTTTTGCCGGCGAGAGAAACCGGCTGACAGGGGAACCCGGCGCAGAGAAGGTCATAGGCAGGCAGAGTTGCCGGATCGACCCGGCGGATATCTCCTTCATACAGCGTCTCGTCCGGCCGGTTTTTCCGGTAGACCCCGGCCGCGTAAGGATCGATCTCGTTCGCCCAGACGCATTTGTGCCCCGCCCGTTCGAGCCCGAGCCGGAATCCTCCGATCCCCGCGAAAAGCTCGATGAATTTCACGGCGTTTCATCGCGTCTCGAGAGAAGCCCGGCCAAGCCCGTGTAGCGATTCTCCTGACCGGCCCGTGCGACGATTTTGGGGATCTCTTCCCTTTGGCCGACAATGACGCAGAGTTTCTTCGCCCGGCTGACGGCCGTATAAAGGAGATTCCTGTGCAGCATGAGCGAGCCGAAGGTGCTATGGATCGGAATGATGACGGCGGGCCACTCCGACCCCTGGCTTTTGTGAATCGTAAGGCAGTAGGCGAGCTCCAGGTGGTTCTGGAATAGATCGAGCTTGACGAGACGATCAGGATTCTCGAAACGCACCTCGATTCGGCGAAGGGCTTGTTCGATGCGCTCGACATAACCGATGTCGCCGTTTACGATGTCGTTTTCGTAATCGTTCTTCTGCTGGATGACCTTGTCGCCGAGGCGGAAGCGACAGTTATCAAGAGCCGGATTTGTGTTGAGCGCCTGCTGGAGCTTTTCGTTGATGGCTTTGCAGGAAAGAGTCGTTCGTTCACGAAAAGGCGAGATCACCTGGATATCATGCATGGGGTCGAAGCCGCGTGAGGCGGGCAGGCTCTTTGTGGTCAGTTCAACGATCTTCGCTTGGATTGCTTCTTCCGTATCCTGTTCGAGAAAATAAAAATCTCCGGTCTTCGCATTGTCGACATGAATGTCCTCGCCGCTTTTGATCCGGTGGCAATTGCGGATGAGAAGTCCTTCGTCTTGGCGCTTGATGATCGTGAGTTCGGCAGCCGGGATCACGCCCGACGCCAGGAAATCCCGAAGGACGTTCCCCGGGCCTACGGATGGAAGCTGGTAGGGATCACCGACAAAAATGAGCCTCGTGCCGGGAGCCACCGCTTCCAGGAATCGGGCCATCAACGAGACGTCGACCATCGACACCTCGTCCAGGACGATCAGGTCTGCGGGAATTCGATTGTCCGGACCTCGCGTGAAGACGAAGTGCTTCCCTTCTCTTATGGGCTTCAGGAGCCGATGAATCGTGACGGCGGGTCTGCCGCTGACTTCGGAGAGGCGTTTGGCGGCTTTACCGCTGGGAGCCGCCAGAAAGTATCGTTCCGTAGGCACGGAAAGCGCGTCCAGAATCGCTCTGACGGCGGTCGACTTTCCGGTGCCGGCCGCGCCGGTCAGAATGAATAGACGCGAGCGCGCGGCAAGATCCAAAGCATGCTGTTGATCGGGAAAGAGATCCATTCATTCTCCCAGCCGTTTGAGCGTCTGAGCGACGGAGGTTTCGTCGCGGTAGAGTTCCGTGAGATAAATGCCGTCTTGAACGGAGACGACGATCGCCTCGGCAATCATCCGAGAGAGCATTTCGGCCATGGTCTTCGGCTCGACTCCCAACAATTCGATGCTTTTGCGGATGAGCGCCTCTTGCGGCAAGAGCGTGTGGCCGCCCGACCAGGCGGACTCCCGCAGAACATGCAGGAGTCCCGCCTTAACACGCGGATAGCCGTCCGGCGCGAACTTGAGCCGGGCGGCAATCCTATCGGCGACGGCAAACCCGACGCCGTCTATTTCCTCGATCAACGCATACGGGTTCTCCCGGATGATCTCCGGCGCCCGGGTACTCCAGAGCTCGACCACGGCGTTCCGCTGCCTGGGCGAAAGCGCCTCGCCCACGACGTCGTTTAACGCGAGCTCCAGCCTCTCATGGTCTTCCATTGCGCGGAGCATGGATGAGATCTCGTTTGCGCGCGCCGGCGTTATCCCGTCGATTTCGCGTGCGACGCGCTCGGGATCCGTTTTGAGAACAGAGAGAGACTCGACGCCGAAAGCTTCCACGATCCGCTTCGAAACCTCCGGCCCGACCCACTTCGCGTTCTGTTGGAGATAGACCCGAATCGCATCGACCGTCGTGGGATAAGAACGCTTATATCCCGAAAAGTGGAAGGTGTCGCCCCAGCGGGGGCTGCGCACCCACCTTCCCCGGAAGTTGTGCCGGAGCCCGGTTTGCGGAATCGGCATAAGCCCCTTGATCGAGGTACCGTCTTCCAGACGACCGATCATGAAATCGTCCTTCTGGAAACGGATTTCGGACAGCACGCCTTCGATTTCGACGTCGGGCGACCGGCCGGTCGATGAGAATCTTCTGCCCGCCACCGGTCAGAAAGCAGAGGGTTCTTTGAGGTTCTCGGGAGCCTTCTCCGCTTTCCCGGCGTTTTCGTAGCCGGCATAGGGAACGACGTTCCGCCTTTTGCTGCGTCCTTCGTCGTCCTCGTATTCTTCGGTCTCGACCGTAAGGCGGGTGACGCGGTTCTTGAGCATTTGCGGGAGAAGATCCAGCTCTCCCGTCACATCCAGACCGAGGCGCGAGCAGATGAGCTTCACCCGCTTTACGGCCGCGTCGCTGAAAACCATGTTGTCGAAAATATAGCGGCCAAGATAGGGACCTTCGGCCACTTGGAAACGCAGCTTCCACATCTCGTCGTCGTTATGGGTGCGGGTTTCTTCCACCTCCGCGACGCGGCAAAGGTATTTGCCGTCCGGCAACGGCGAGAAGTCCTGAACATCATCGATGTGACTGAAGTCGAGCTTAGGCATGGCGCCCTCCTTGTGGGGTTGATTTGGAATTGAGTGAAGCGACGGCCGCTTCCAGTTTTTGGAGAATGAGAGCGGCGTTTTCGGCGGTGAGGTCTTCGAGCGTCTCGGCCCCGTAGGCACCCAGGCGTTCGGTGACTTGCTCCTCCGGCATGCCGACCTGTGCGATCAGCGCTTTAATCTTTGATTTCTGGTCGTCCGTGGAGACTGCGACGGGCTTGGGTTTCCGGGCAAGCGACTGTTTGCCGAAAAGCGACTCGAAGAGCGGATATTTCGCTTCGAAAGGGTCCTTGGGAAGTTTATTGGACCGGTCCTTGAGCACCGCTCCCATGTGACGGCCCTTCTCGTCCACGAAGAGCCGTACGATCGTGTCGAAGAGGTAGGGCAGACTTTTTTCACCGTCGAAGGTCTCACCCATCGCCACCATGAACGAGCCTTCTTTGTATTGCGTCTTCTGGCGGGCCGTGATGATCACGTTCATGTCGAGCGCGATCAATTTGCGGATGAGGTCCTTGAACTCGGCCTTCAGGGTCAGCCAGTCCCGAGGCTGCAGGTCATAGAACTCGAAACGGTAGCCTTTGGAGCTCTTATTGCGCTTCAGGAAGATGTCGGACCATTTCTTCTGGAGGGCGTCCCAATAGACCGTGATGGGATCGATCACGAGCGTCCGATAGTCGTGTTTGTTGGTGAGCAACCAGTCGACCGCTTGCGACACCTGATCGGCCGTCGTGGCTTTCAATACATCGAACTGGAAGGCCTCTCCGTAAAGGTCGCAGCCGCCTTCAAGATCGATCACGACCGGTTTGGGAAACTGGAGAGCGAGCGTCGTCTTGCCCGCACCGGAATCTCCCCACAAGAACAGCTTCAGCCGTTTCTCGACCGTTTTGGCTTTCTGAAATGGAGCGGCGCCGGGAGGGTCCTTCTTGGCGAAATCAAGATGGACCGGCTTGGGCGGTTCCTCGACGGTGACTTCTTTTGCGGTTTCATCGGGCAATACGACGTCGGTTTTCATGGCGTAGGGGCCTCCTCTTGTTTGCGGGTACGAGCGCTGTTGAACTGCAGATAGCAGCGGCGTGAGCAGAAGCGCGGCGGATAGCGGACTTCTCCCACCTTCCGGGCATGGCCGCGAGCGCTGGTGAATTCAGCGCCGCAGGTTCGGCAGACGAAAATCTTCGACACGCGCGTTTTGGACTGGAGAAAATCGCTCGGCAACTTGAAGGTGAGATACACCGTGCCGTCTTCTTTGGTTTCGCAGGCGATCGGCTGGATCATGTGGCCTTCCCTTTCCCCATGCACTGCGACCAATAGCCGCAGCGGGCGGGAGAACAATGCCAGCCGTTCGGGTTGGGGTAGAAAATCCCGCTCTGCATGGCTTTGGCGACATGTTCAATCAGATCCAGAATGAAGCGACCGTTCTCGTTCGTTCGGGTGGTGAAGATCTGAACGGGTTTGGGGCGAAGATTCTTGATGACGGCGTCCAGGCGCAGACCCTTTTCGATCCTCCCTTGGGAGACGCGGTAGCCGAGGCTGTAGATGCTGAGCTGAATATCCTTGTCGACGTCGGCCTGGTTCGGGGTCTTGCCGTAGGCTTTGTTGTCGGCGATCACGCCGTCTTTGTCGACCAGATCCCAGACGCCGACCAGGTCGTAGGGAAAATCATCGCCGAGGCTTATGACGAACTTCTCTTCCACGAGGAGCGGCCGGACTTTGGGAGCGATCAGCGCATGGTGCGCGGTCGTGATGGCCACGCCCTCGTCTTTGAGTTCGCCGGGATCCTCATTGGACTCGAAAGCGATCTCTTCGGTCTTCAAGGTCTGGTCGTATTCCTCAGCGAAAAACTCCCTCATGTCGTTTAAAGGGAGGTCCTTCTCGCTGGTCGTCTTCTGGCGATAGTTTTGCTCGACCGTCTTGTGCCAGACTTTGCTTTGCATCATGGCGCCCGTGGGCGGCCGCTTTTTACCTTCGATGTAGCGATAATAGAACTGTCGCGGGCAACGCAGGAACATCGAGATCTGCGTCGCGCTTAAATGTTTCTTCTCAGGATTTGCTGTTTCCATGATCCTCGGGTTCCTTTTCCTCGACTCGCTCCACCTTGAAACCTTCTTCGCCGAACTTTCGGGTCGCCAAGGACGTAAAGAGCTGAGCGATGTGCTGCCCGACCTCGGTCGCCTTGTCGATCACGCAGACCTTCTTGCGGCGGTCGAAGTAAAAGGAGGCGTCGAGCCGGACTTTGGCTTTGCCGAAGACGCTTTCCGCGTTGAAGACCGCCCAAAAAAGCGAGTCTTCGATCTCGCGGGCAAGAATGTCGTCTTTGAAACTGAAGCGGTAAACACCATCCATGCTGAGCCTCCACCCTAAACAAACGGGATATTTCCGGAAGTTGACGCACCTTTCTTGGAATCTCAGATGTAATCGCCCAGACCCCTCCGGTAAAAGATCCTCCTTAGGCGATCGATTTCCCGGTTCAAGGTTGTGCGTTTCATGCGAAGCGCCTTGGCGGTTTCGCTGACGTTGTGTCCGGCCCAAAGGAGGGAAAGAATTCTTTTCTGGAAGGTGGTCAGCTTCCGTACCACCAAACCGACGGCGATCCGCGTTTCCTCTTCTAAGGCGAACGGTTTGCGGCCGATGCGCCCCAATCCTTTTTCTTCATGAAGGAAGCTTTCTTGGGTGAGAATGCTTTCATCCGGCGCGGCGTCGACATGCCTCTCAATCGACTCGCTGACGCTCCGCACTTTTCTCTTGTCGGATTGCGCGGCGTCGATGAGATCGCGGATCCGGTTGTCGAGAATCCGACTGAGCGTCGTGCGTTCCGAAGCCGTTGATCGTTCCCAGCCGGCTTGAGCGCCGCGACTGAGGTGAATATGAAGCAGAAGTTCCTGTTTGATGTCCGGACGGTCGCCCTCCGTGAACCCGTATTTCCCGATCAACCCTCTCGCCTTTCCTTCCGCCAGCTCGACTTCCCATTTCTCGAACGCCTCAACTTTCTTCCGTTGGAGCATGATCGCCTCCTCCGGGACGCACCCGGATGGAGGGAGGGCTTTCGAAAAAGCAAAAGCCTAGCCGCGTCCCGGGAGTGATCCCTGGTTCGCGCGACTAGGCTCTGGTCGGCACGGGCACGGAGGCTCTGGCCTACCTGTGGCTCTGTTAGAGTCGCTGAGGTGCGTTCTGAGAAGGCGCGGGTTCTGAGACTCTGGCCTTCGATCCGTGCAGTCCGTCGTTTTCCTCGTCTTTTTCCTGCGATGAGGACGCCGGATGTTGCACACCCCTGGGGGGCTTTAAACCGATGCGGCTGACGCAATAGACGCCCTTGCATCGTTTGCAGGGCACGATCGTGCTCCCGTGTTCCACGTACGCTCCGGAACGCTTGCCGCAGTAAGGGCAGACGGCCTCTTGGGCCCTCCCCATTCGCTCCAGCACTTCGTTTTCGGTCGGTGGTAGATTCATCGGGACAAATAAAAAGGAGGCTGCTGCCCAAGGTTTTATCCTCAGACAACAGCCTCCGATGATTCGGTCAGCTGCGAACTATTCTGCTGTCGGCGCTACAAAGCCGCTATTCCAGCTTCAGCTTCTTCTTGATGTCGTCGGCCGAGACAGGACGCCCGTCATGGATATGCAGTGTGATGTCTCCGTACCGTAAAGTCTTCTTGCAGTATCCGATGACCTTGAGCCAATTCGTGTCGAACGAACTGCCGCCGTCCTTCACTACAAAGTCACCGAATCGTTTGAGATCCTCGTCCTTATAGTCCTCCATGTGTTGCTCCTCCCCTGCAACCCCGTCGTATCCCTGGCAGGACGATAGGCGGAATCGTCTTTTTCAGTTTTTCACGGCGCTGCTCCGTTGACCGGTATAAAACACGCCGATCACTTTTCCCTGGATCTGGAAATGGTCTTCCTTGTGCACCCGGCGCGGGTCGTACTTCGCATTGGCCGGCACAAGATAAACGTCGCCGTGCTTCGGCTTGTAGTATTTGACCGTCGCCTCCTCATTTAAAAGAGCCACGACGATATCGCCGGGATCGGCCGCCTGTTGGCGGGAGACGATCAGGATGTCCCCGTTATGGATGCCGGCATCTTCCATGCTGTCGCCTTTGACACGCAGGCAGAACCCTTCGCGCCCCTTCGTGATGGCGCGATCAACGCTGATGTAGCGCTCGATGTGCTGAACGGCCGCAATCGGCACCCCCGCCGCGATATGCCCCAGGAGAGGGAAGCTGAAGGGGCTCATGGGATCGATGGTTTCTTCCGTTTCGGGGTTGGCCAGGGAAAGGCCGCGCGCTCGACGGTCTCCACGTTTAAGGAAACCTTTTTTAACCAGGGCATCGAGCATGTTGCCTACGGATCCAATGGAGGAGATTTTCAGGTGGTCACGTATTTCGCGCAGCGTCGGAGGAACGCCCTCTCTGGCGAGAGTGCGGCGGATGAAATCCAGAATCTGTTGCTGTCTTTTCGAGAGCGTGCGCATGGTTTATTCCGACTGAACAAAGTGTGATGCGATGAACCTTAGAACTATAGTAATGATTACTATATCTGTCAATCTCGGCCGCCTCGACGGATAGCGAGAAAATCTCCGAAGGCACGCGTCAATTTGCCGAAAAATCCCGTTTATTTAGGATGAATGGACGAAGACGATTATTATGGCGAGCCTGAGGACATGACGCCTATGGAGCGCCGCAAGCGAATCGTTCAATTACTTGCGACGGCTTGTCTCCGATTATTGGCCGAGCGCTCGGCACAAGCTCCGGCATGCCCCGTATCGATTGAAAACGGCGATCTTTCCCTTGAGCTCTCGGCGGAAGGGAAGGTAATGTGTCCAATGCCATGACTCCCGAGGTTCATAAAAAGCCGGTTCTATGCGCCGTTTACACCCGTAAGTCCACCGACGAGAACATGAATTCGGACTTCACCTCGCTGGACTCCCAACGGGAGTACTGCGAGGCGTTCATCAAGTCCCGGGGCGGTGAAGGTTGGCAACCATGCCCGGAACGTTACGATGATGCAGCGTATTCCGGCGGCAATATGGATAGGCCCGCCATTCAAAGGCTGATGGCGGATGCCCGCCAGAAGAAATTCCAGGTCGTCGTGGCCTACAAGTACGACCGCCTCACCCGCAACACCAAGGATTTCATCAACATCCTCGAGACGTTCGGCAAGTACGGCGTCGCCTTCGTTTCCGTCACACAAAACATCGATACCAGTTCCTCCATGGGCCGCCTCATGCAGTCCATCCTGATCGACTTCGCTCAATTCGAACGAGAAATCATCAGTGAGCGGACCCGCGACAAAATGTCGGCGATGGCCAAGAAGGGCAAGCGGATCGGAGGCGGACCGGTCCTCGGATACGATATCGATTACGACAACAAGCGGATGACGGTCAACGAAGAGGAAGCGATCGCCGTCAAACGCATGTTTCAAACCTACCTGCGAGAAAAGTCGCTGAGCGCCGCGGCCAAGGCGCTCAACAACGCCGGCATACGCCTCAAGCGGTGGATGACCCGCAAAGGGAACACCAAAGGCGGAGGCAGCTTCTACAAGGGCAATCTCAGCGTCCTGCTCCAGAATCCCTTCTACACCGGGAAAATCCATTATCGCGGCGTCCTCTATCCGGGCGAGCACAAAGCGATCATCGATGACGACCTGTTTCAGAGCGTACAGTTGATGCTCCAAAGACACGGTGAGAAGAATAAGTCCCCAATCCAGGACAAACATGATTTTCTGCTGAAAGGGCTGGTCAGTTGCGCGGTTTGCGGGTCAAGCATGACGCCTAGCTTCGGTTACTCCCGGCTGAAAAAGCCCTATTGCTACTACAAATGCACGTCCGTCAATCGTCTCGACAAGTCGGCCTGCGTGGTGGGAAGCGTGCCGGCCAAGGCTCTGGAGCAATTCGTCGTTGAGCGCCTGGAGAGGATCTGCGCGGATTCCGGTATGGCGGAAGACATCATCGAAAAGGCCGACTCGCTGGCAAACTACGATCTGCCGCTTAAGCGTGATGAAAAAAGCCGCGTGTCGGCCGAACTTGGAAAGATTGAAGCAGAAGGCAGGAATTGGACGGTCATTCTGGGGCAGGAAGGCCCCGACTCACCGCAGCGGGCATTTCTAATGGAACGGATCGGTGAGCTGGGACGGAGGCGGAACGAACTGAAAGCGAAGCTTATCCAGACGGACATCGATATCGCGCAGTTGGAAGCGAAGCAATGTGACGCCCAAATCGTCAGAAGCTCGCTGAGGAATTTCCTCGAATTCTTCCGAAAGATGTCGCCGCGCGACCAGAAGGACTACATCAAGCTCCTCATCAAGGAGGTCATCTACGACGGCACGCGCGGAGAACTGACGATCGGCTTCTTTGTGGTCGACGCCTTCAAGTGGCAAATGGAGGCGTGCGGGGTCAGTTTCGATGAGGGTACGAAAACGCTCCCGAGCCTGGATTCGAACCAGGACTACCGCCTCCAAAGGGCGATGTGCTACCGTTACACCACCCGGGAATAAAACGACAGATGACTGGATGACTGGATAAATAGATGACCGGGGAGTAGGTTACCAGAAAATCCCATGCTAAACAACCGGTCCTCCTATTGAAATAAATATGAAGGATTCTTCACTTTCTGGGTCTAATAGATAGAGCATGTTTGTGCGATCCGAAGATCTTAGAGTCATTCAGCAGGCCGAAAGGCTAAGTGATCAGATTTGGTCCTGGGTCAAATCATGGGATTATTTTGAGAAGAAAGTACTGGGCGAACAATTAACTCGAGCCTCCGATTCCGTAGGCGCTAACCTGGCCGAGGGTTTTGGTAGGCATCATCACTTGGATTCTCTTAGACATTATTATGTGGCAAGAGGCTCATTAGAAGAAACGAAGTATTGGTTGCGCAGGGTTAAAAGCCGTCACATGGTTGACTCGGAAAACGTAAACGAAATATTAAGAGAATTCGAGTTATTGTCGAGATCTTTAAACGCCTTTATTGCTTCACACATACGCCGGGAAAAGATTTCGCCTTCTGATCATCCAGTTATCAAGTCATCCAGTCATCCCTGAGTTTACTCCACCAGAAAGAGCAGGATCGACAAACCCAGGACGGCCGCCGCGAAGAGCCACCGGGCGCCGTTGACCAGGGATTTCCGAGGGCTTTTGTCGTCCCGCGCTTCGACCACTTCGATAAAAGGCGTTTTCGCCTTCCGGTACCAGCCTTTGACCGTAAAGTCACCCTTCGGGTATTGACCGGGGCTGGTCAGACCCAGGACCCGCGGCAGGAGTTCCAGCGGGCCCAGCCGGTTGAGCGCGATCGTCCCGGTGGGATCTTCGAAGTTCAAGGGACCCGGGCGCGATCCCTCGGCGGCCAGGCGGCCTTTCAACTGGACCGGCAGTCCCCGGCGGATCAAAACATCCGTCGCGGCCGCCAGCTCCTGGACCGTGAACTCTTTAAAGGGTTTTGAAGGGTACATCCACCATAGGCGCCACATCGAGCTTGAAGACCACAGGGCGATGGCCCCTGTGAGGGCGGCGCCCCATTCTTCTTCCATGCCGCCGATCAACACGTAGACCGCCCAGGGAAGAACGCGCGGCGTCCACAGGGCGGCGCGGCCCATCCAATCCACTTCTTTTTTCACTTCAGGCTGCGCCGGCTTAGGCGCCGGCCTGACCGGTTTCTCCGCGGACGGAGACGGCGCGACAACCGAAGGGGTCGCTTTCTCAGGCGCGGGCGCGGGCGCAGGAACAGGGGCAGCGGCCGCCGGGGGACCGGATTTTTTTTCCGGCGGGCTCATCGAAGAGGGGCTCCACGCTTCGCGCAGCGCATTCATCAAACCTGACCAGAACGTAGGCTTCTTAATTTTAGAAACGGGAGCGGGTTTGAACGCCGGAGGCGGTGTCTTCGGAATCGGAGCGGGTTTTTTCACCTCGACCGCTGGCGCGGGTTGGACCGGCGGCGGGGTTTTCTTGATTTCGAGAGGGGGCTGATGGAGCGCGGCAGGCTTTACCGCGGGCGTCGTCTTCGCCGGCTTTCTGGATTCGCGATGCGTTAAGGTATCGGCCCACCGTTCCAGAGCGCGAGCCA
>Ga0155753_158_pt2 | contig 16660 bp, 18 predicted proteins | sample RifCSPlowO2_01_FD_107407 | JGI IMG/M metagenome (GOLD analysis project Ga0155753, IMG submission 107407) | Elusimicrobia bacterium RIFCSPLOWO2_01_FULL_59_12
ACCGCGGGATCGCTCCCGAAAACCTGTTTTCAAATTGTGGGACGCGTCCCGGAAGAAAGAACGCGGGAGCTGGAAGCGCAGCTCAAAGACGTGAACCGGTCGATTCGCCCCAGCTTTGCCGAAATGCACGACTTTGTACCCGACCTGGCCCCCCTGCTGGCGGGGTGTACGGGGGTGATCGCCGGCGGCCGTTCCGCGCTGGAAAGCCTGGCCGCGAGCAAGCCTGTGATCGCGCTGGGTGAACGCGGCGTCGTCGGCCTGTGCAATGAAGACACCTGGTCAGACGCGATGCGCACGAATTTCGGGGATCACTTTGAAACCCGGGCCGATGAATTTTACCCCGCGAAACTAGAGATCAGTCTGCGCCAGCTTCTAGACAACGGCGCCGCACCCGCACCCGCACCTGCGGGTACGACCCCTGTTCCGAAAAAACCAGGTCCGGGGGCCGGTCCGGAGCTGGGCGCCTGGGGCCGCGCGCAAGTCGAACGGACCTACAACATCGAGACGATCGCCAAAGAGGTAGAAGCGGTTTATAAAGATGTCACCCTCGCGAAAGCGGGGGTCCAGGCGCTGGATTCCCGCTTTCGCGGGAATGACGGTTAGTTATGTATCTTCCCATCCTGACTTATCATCGGTTGCTGGCGGCCGATCCGGACCACGCGGCAGACCCGAAGCGGATCGCCGTGAGCCAGGCTCAATTTCGATCGCATCTCGGCTGGCTGGCGCGGCTGGGCTACCACAGCGTTTCCCTGGCCGATTACCCTCAACAGATCCGGACCCGGCAGCGCCCCGCCCCAAAGACCTTTGCCCTTACCTTTGATGACGGGTACGAAGAGGTGTTGACCCTGGCCCTGCCCGTTCTCAAGGAATTTGGTTACACGGCGACTGTCTTTGCCGTGCCCGGCCAGATGGGGGGTTCCAATGCGTGGGATGACGCGAAAGCCCGGCTGTTAAGCGCGGACCAGTATCGCCGTCTTGATAAGGCGGGTGTTACGATCGGAGGGCATACGTCCAGTCATGTCCATCTCCCCCAGGTGGAGGCCTCAACGGCGCGGCGCGAAATCGCCGACTCGAAGAAACGCCTGGAGGAGGTCCTCGGCCATCCCGTTTCGATTTTTGCATATCCCTATGGCGAAAGCACTCCCGATGTGGAGGCCCTGGTGCGCGAGGCGGGTTTCGAGGCTGCGTTTGCCACCGACCGCGCGCCGCGCGATCATTCTGAGAATCTGTTTCGAATCCGGCGGGCCGTCGTGTTTCCCGGCAACACGGCCTGGAACATCCTCTGGAAAGCGCAAGGATGGTACCCGGCGTATCAGGACTTCAAGCGACGACGCGGAGAAGGGGGGACGCGGTGACACCGGGACACCAAAAAGGTGTGATCCCCGCGTCTCCGCGTCTCCGTGTCTTCTTATCTTTATGGCTGCCGGTGGTCGTTTGGTGCGGTGCGATCTTCTACTTATCGCATATCCCCAACCTGCGCATCACCCAGGAGTGGTGGGATATTATCGCGCGCAAAATTGCCCACATGGTGGAATTCGGCATTCTGGCGCGGCTGCTTGTCCGGGCCTTGAGCGGCTCTACGCCCTGGCCGCGCAAGAAAATTATCCTCGCTTCCCTCGCGATGGCGGTCCTTTATGCCTGCAGCGATGAATACCATCAGGGGTTCGTGGTGGGACGAACCGCCTCTCCCATGGATGTCCTGATCGATGCATCAGGAGCCTGGCTGGCGCTACGATTCTTTCGGGTATAATGACGTCATGCTTCTTGCTCTGTCGATCGCATGCGGGTTGCTTTTGGCCGCCGTTATCTGGCTGGTCGCCAGGCGGGCGTCCCCGGGCGACTCCCCTGTCATAACCCTCCTCCAGCAGCAGATCGAAGCCCTCCGCCAGCAGGTATCGCAAAGCCTGTCGCAGAATGCCACGCTCCTGCAGCAACAGCTCGATTCGGTTTCCAAAAATCTTCGGAGCTCATCCGGGGAAATCAACCAGCGCTTGGACAACGCAGCGAAGCTTTACGCGGGCCTGCAGGGGCAGTTGGGCAAACTCTCCGAAGCCAACGCGCAGATCCAGAGCATGGTGAAGGACGTCTCGGCGCTTCAGGACATCCTCCGTCCGCCGAAACTGCGCGGGGGGATGGGGGAAGTGCTTCTGGAGAATCTCCTGCGCGAGATCCTGCCCGCTGAACATTTTTCCATGCAGTACCGCTTCCGCAGCGGGGCGATCGTGGATGCCGTGATCCGGCTGAAGGACGGCTTGGTGCCGGTGGACGCCAAGTTCCCGCTGGAGAATTTCCGGCGCATGCTGAGCGCGGTCTCGGATGAAGAACGCCAGGCCCCGCGCAAAGAATTCGCCCGCGACGTTAAAAAGCATATTGATGACATCCACGAGAAATACATTCAAACCGAGGAGGGGACGTTTCCCTTCGCGCTGATGTATATCCCGGCGGAAAACGTGTATTACGAAACGATCATCAAAGCCGAGGACGAAGGCGAGAAGGCGCTGTATGCTTACGCGACGTCCAGGCAAGTCATGCCCGTATCGCCCAATTCCTTCTACGCCTACCTGGTCACTCTCTCCCAGGGTTTCCGGGGCATGCGCATTGAAGAAAAAGCCCGGGAGATCGTCGACCAGCTGAACCGGCTTCGGATGGAACTGGACAGGTTCGGGGAAGACTTCCGCAAGGTAGGGATGCACCTGACCAACGCCCAGACCCGCTACGTGGAAGCGGAGAAACGTCTCGCCCGTTTTGAAGAAAAGCTGATCGCCGCCAGCGACCAGCCGGCTTCCCCGGCCGCACTGCCCGAGCCTCTGAAAGAAGCAGACCGCACCTGATCTTTTAAATTCGACGGTCACCCTGCCCTCACCATCAGCACGATCGGCTGAGTGCCGATCGTTTTGCTGATGGCCATCGCCGCTATTGAAATAAGGACGCGATGGTCGTCTAGCGGTTTAGGACGCCGCCCTCTCAAGGCAGAGAGGATTGGGAATAGATCGGCTGTTTGTGCCCTCATCGTCTAGCGGTTTAGGACGCCGCCCTCTCAAGGCGGAGATCACGGGTTCAAATCCCGTTGGGGGCGCTGACAGCCGGGTTCCTTTTGATCGGGTTCCGCGCCCCTACGACGTTGGCGCGCCCGCCAAAGACGCTGCGGCGGGGAGTCCCGTTGGGGGCATCAATAGTCGGGTGTCTTTTTCAGGTTTCGACTCTATATTTTGATTTGATTCGGCTTCCTGCTCAGTGCGGGTTGTTGTTCCTGCAATCGGTTCGGGAACATCAAGAATCCTTCCCGAAGTTGGGGGGGATTTTTCGTTTATGGGTGCTTGATCGGAAGAGTTCGCGGAAACTTCTTGGACAGGACGCCCTGCTTATGCGGCCGGCGGGTTACGCAGCCTTCTGAATCTCCCGCGCTTCGTACTCTGGGAACATGATGATGGCCGGATGGACGCCGAAGGCTTTGGCGAGCTGCTCCGCCCGACGCTTACCGATGTCCACGCGGTCGTTTTCCAGAAGGCTGATGTTGTTGGCATTGATGCCGGAGCGGTGCGCCAGCACCTCCTGGGTCCAGCCCTTCTTCTGGCGAAGAATCTGAATCACTTCGCCGGTTGTGACGCGGGCATGAGGCCGCGCCGGAACGAAATCATGGGGATTAATTTTCATTATAAAGCTCCTCTCCGCCATTGAATCTTCGGCGGACCCGCCTAAGACCTAGTGGCGGGCTAGTAGTGATGTGGCGTAATTTCCAAGACGTAGACCGTCACAATGTTGCGGTCCAGCACATAAATGACCCGGTATTGCCGGCTTAGACGGGAAGACCGCTGGCCCTTTCGCTCACCCTTCAACTGCTCGTCATGGTAGCCGTGGAACTGTCGCAGGGCCTCCGGCCCGTGCCGGAAAACCAGATCCTTCCAGGTCTCATACTCCTTGACGATCCACGGCGGAAGGCGGCGGACGATTTTGGCTACGTCGCGATGCTCGCGAATCTGCCACATGGGGTTGCTTGATTGTACCTATTAAGTTTGATAGGTCAAGGGCTTCTTGGCATGATGTCGGGGCTCGGTGGAATCCAGACTTTTACCTGCCAGCATATCGCCCACCAAAATGCCCCCGAACCTTGACTTTTATCAACCCCCATCACACCCGTTCGTTGCAAAAACCCCAAAATTGGCTTCGTCGTCGAATGGGTCAGTTTTAAGCGGTTGCAAAAAGAACGGGTTTTCGGTGGCCCTCTCAAGGCAGAGATCACGGGTTCCGCGCCATTACGAACTTGGCGCGCCCGCCAAAGCAGTAGTGGCGGGGAAGCCCGTTGGGGGCATTCCGGTCCGGTATCCTCCCTCATAAATTCCCCTTGTTTTTATAACCACTTCTTGTTAGGAAGCGTCCGTGAGGGAGCTTCCATGGAACTCATAACCATATTAAAAGAGGCCATCCGTCAGGGCGCCTCCGATGTGCACATTGCGGCCGACAGCCAGACGATGATTCGCGTGAACGGGGAGCTCCAACCCCTGACGCAAATCCCTCCGCTGGACGGCGCGACCGTCGCCGCGATGATGGGCCGGATATTAACCGATGCCCAGCGCGCGCGCTTTGAGAAGGAACTCAATGTGGACTGCACCTTCGGGTTGGACACCATGCGCTTCCGGATGAGCGTCACCGTCCAGAGGCATGGCATGGAAGCGGTCATCCGGATGTTCAACAATCAGATCCCCCTGCCCGAGGAGCTGTATCTGCCGCCGGCTGTCGTGGGTCTCACGGAGTTGAAACGCGGTTTGGTGCTGGTGACCGGGCCCGCGGGTTCCGGAAAATCGACGACGATCGCGTCTCTCCTGGAACGCATCAATCAAACGCGCCGCTGCAAGATCATTACCGTGGAAGATCCCATTGAATTCCTCCATGCCAGCAAGAACAGCTTCATCAGCCAGCGGGAGATCGGGCAGCACGCCCCCAACTTCGACATAGCCATGCGAAACATCCTGCGGCAGGACCCGGACGTGGTCCTGGTTGGCGAAATGCGTGATTACGAGACCATCGCGGCCGCCATTCAGATAGCGGACACGGGACACTTCGTCCTGGCCACGCTGCACTCGCTTGACGCCCCGCAGGCGGTCGAGCGCATCGTGGACGTTTTCCCGGGCCACCAGCAACAGCAGATCCGCGTCCAGCTGGCCATCATTCTGCGGGCGGTGATTGCCCAGCTGCTGCTGCCGCGGATGGACGGCAACGGCCGCGTCGCGGCTTTTGAAGTGATGATCAACACCCAGGCGGTGGCCACGATGATCCGTCAAGGCCGGACGCATGAGATCTACTCCGCCATCGAGATGGGGTCCTCAGACGGCATGAAAAGCATGAGCCGGTCGTTGACGGAACTCGCGACAAAAGGGCTGATTGACAAGCGCTTTTTACCTACCGGTCAGGGAACGGCCGGCGTGACGTGGCCGGGATCCGCCGGTCCGCGATCCGCCGGCTCCAGCGACGCCTGATCCCGCCTCCTCATTTCCTATAATCCTCGCAGACTGATGCTCCATCTGATCGTCTTCCTTTCCTATTCCCTCCTTTCGCTCGCGTTCCTTCACCGCCTGCTTCCGGTCTGGGGCTCCATGATTCCCGGCGGTTTACAGGATACGCGGCTCTTTTTATGGAACGCGTGGTGGTTTCGCCACGCGGTTGACGTTCTGCACACCCACCCGTTCTTCACCCGGCTTTTATTTCATCCGTTCGGGTCGTCCCTGGTCTCCCATGACTACCCGCTCTGGATGAGCGGGGTGACCTATACCGCGCAGAACGCCGGGTTGAACCTCATTGCCTCTTCCAATATTTGGTTTATCCTTTCCTGGATTCTGGCGGGGCTCTGTTCTTATTTGCTTGTTTGGGAAGTTGTTCGCGCGCGGGGCCCGGCCCTGGTCGCAGGGCTTTATGTGATGACGCACAACTACACCCTGGCGCGCGCGATGCAGAACTGGGGGCAGTTCAATCTCTGGGGGATCGCGCTTTTCCTCTGGCTGTTCGTGCGCGCCAGACGGCTCGGCCGGACGCAGGATTACGCGCTGGCGGGCGCGGCGCTCGCCTGGACCGCGGCTTGTCACTACTACTTCCTGATTTACTGCGGGGCGATCTGGCTGGCGGTCGTTGCGGCGGACCTATTTCCTGTCCGCCTGCACGTGGAACGCGGCGGCCACCCGAAGGTCCAGCGCTTCTTTATGGGTATGGCGATGGGATCGGGGCTCATCGCAGGTTGGATCTTGCGCCACCCCGGGGAAATAGCGATCGGCTCAAACGTTATCAGCCTCACGACACCGGCCAATGCGCTGCTGATCATGTGGCTGGCTTTATTCGGGTGGTTTGCCGGGAGGTACACGTGGCGTTTGGAACGATGCGCAGCACCTGTATGCCCTATGACCCGCAACGCCATCCTCGCTTTAACCGCCCTGATCTGCCTGTCACCTTTGTTGATTGCCGCCGTCAAGCTGGCGCTAGCGGGAGATTACCCCCGACAGCATATTTTGTGGAAGACGCCGCCCATGGGAGTCGATCTGATCGGGCTGTTTACGCCCAACCCGCTCAATGCCTGGTGGGGACCCGGCGTCACCCGATGGCTGACGGCGCATAACATTTACCCGGAGGAGCAGGCCGGAGGAGGAATCGGGTGGGTGTGTTTGGGGATTCTGATATGGAGCCGGAGAGCCTCACCCACCGCTTCAGGCGGTCCCCTCTCTCCCGCCGGGAGAGGGGTTGGGGGTAAGGCCGGCCGGTGGCTGATGCTGGCCGTCTCCGCTACAGTGCTTTCCCTGGGATCTTATCTTCACATTTTCCAGTGGAACACCTGGATGCCCCTGCCTTTTTATGTGTGGCGTCTTCTGCCCGTGCTGGGAAATGTCCGGCTGCCCGAACGCTGGATGGCGGTGGGGGCGATCGCCTGGAGCGTGGTGCTGGCGCTGGCGATGATCATGCTGGCGCGAAAAAAGGGTTGGCCGTTGAACCGGGTTTGCCTTCTGGCCGGCGCGCTGATTCTGCTGGAAAACTGGCCCGGGATTCCGCTCGGTTCACCCCCCCAGAGTCACCCCGTCTATGAGCGGCTTCGGACCCTGCCGGTCGGCGGCGTCTTGCCGCTCCCCTTGTACATCGGCGACTCCAGCCGGGGTTCGGGCCAGGGCCAACGGGTTTTGGATCAGATGGGCTCCCAGATTTATCACCAACAACCCATGCTGGGCGGTTACATCGGCCGGGTTTCCCTGGAGTTGATCAAGAAGTACGAAACCGACCCGTTCTTCGGCAGGCTGCTGAATCTGGAAGAGGGCGAATCGGTTGAAGCGCTATCCCTATCAACCGGAAGGGCATGCAAATCGATTCTAGATTTTGAAGCGAATTATATCCTGATGTACCCAAAGGCGCTGAATGCCTCCACCCTCGCCTTCGTAAAGAACTCACTGCCCTTGAGTTTGCTCGTCCGGGAAGAGGGCATTGAGCTGCACCGCATCGACTGCCAAAAGACCCACAAGTAATTAAAATAAATACGTAAACATTTACATTCAAGTTGCTTAAAATCGCTACCACTTGGTAGCCGATGAATGAATATTTGTCCGAGTTGCGGGTCTAACAGGTATGAGGCGGCTGATTCTCCTCCTGCTCATGGCCGGCGCCCCCCCTGAAGCTTCAGGCACGGGCACCGCCGCGGCCAACTTCCTCAAGCTGGGGATTGGGCCGCGGGCCATCGCCCTGGGGGAAGCGCAAGTCGGCCTGGCGGATGATGTGTATGCCGCCTACTGGAACCCGGCGGGGCTGGCCCACCTGCAGGTGCAGGAAGCCGGTTTTGTTCAGAATCAATATCTTGAAGACATCAGCGAGCAGTACCTCGCCTACGCGCTGCCGAGGCCTTCCCTGGGTACCTTTGCAGGAAGTCTCACCTACCTCCATGTAGGAAAAATCCAAGGCTATGACGCTGCCGGCCAGCCCACGGGGAAAGTGGATTCCAGCGATACGTCGTTATCTCTGTCTCATGCGCGCGCCTATTTTGCAGACCGGCGGATGGGGTCCGGAATTTCCGTTGGAATGACCGGGAAATATGTTCGGGAGCGGTTGGATACGGTCTCCTCCGGCGCCTACGCGGGAGACCTGGGGGTGATGTTCACTCCCGGGAAAAAATGGGGAGAGCATCTGGATGGATGGAAGGCGGGCGCGGTCGTGCGCAACCTGGGGAGCGCCCTAAAGTTTGACCGGGACGCGTTCAGCCTGCCCGGCAGCGTCAACGCGGGCCTTTCCTATGCCGGCCAGTGGAGGGGCGAATCGTACACGCTCGTTCTCGATGGGCGACAACCGAAGGCCGGTCCTCGGTCATTTGGAGGCGGTATCGAACTTCGCACCCTGCAATTTGTGATTGTCCGCGCCGGCTATACCTCGGAAGGGGATTTGGGGAACGGTTTGCGCTTGGGCGGCGGTCTGCGGTTCAAGGTTGTCCAAGTGGATTACGCGTACGCGGGTGCGGGCGGCTTTGGCGCGGCGCATCGCATCGGGCTGACCCTTCGGTTCGGGAAAGTGCCGGACAACCCTCAGTATGCCGCGCAGCGCTGGTATGACAAAGGCATGCGTGATTACAGCGGAAGACGTTTTACAGACGCACTGGTTGAATTCAATAAAGCTTTGGAAATCGACCCCTTGCACCCTGACGCGTTGAAAATGATGAAACAAACCTATGAAGAGATCAAAACCATGGTCCCGCAATAGCAGCCTCCCGGCGTCCGCAGTGCTTCTATTCGCCATTCAGGCGGGCTGGGGCGCTTCCTCTCGGGGCGGCAATTACACGCTGGTGAAATCCCATTGGGGGGGCTCGGGGGCTGTCCGCCCTGGGAGCGGAAGCGCCGCGCTTTCCGGAAGCGCGGGCGAACCGGTCGCAGGAAATCATCTTGGCAACGCGTCTCACGATCTGATTTCCGGTTATTTCTCAGGCCATCTGGGCGCCGGTCCCGGTTTGCATGTTCTCCGGACTCAAGTTGGAAATACGTCTTTTTATCAGGATGGCGTGCAAGTCGGCGTGCCTCTTCAGGCCACCGTTCAGGTCGTGTTCTCCGATCAGCTGAATCCATCCACATTGGCCGCAGGGATCCAGATCGTGGTTGCGTTGGATCATATGGGACGACAGCGTAATGAACCTGTGCCCGTACGCTATGAGTACGATCCTGCCGGAGCGATTGTCCTCTTATCGGCTGCTCCCGGCTGGTTGGGAAACACGCTGTACGAGATTCACATCACGCCCGGCCTTCAGAGCATTGATGGGTTTACACCTTCCAATGCCGCTCCCATCCGGTTCGTCACGGCGATGGACCCCCGGCAGGAAAATGTGGTGCAATCGCCTGTGGCCGGTGGCGCTGCGGGCGCCCCGCCGCGAGGGCCTGTCGGAGCCTCGGACCGCATCGAATTGAACTTCCCCGCTGGGGCCCTGCCGGATTATTCTGTGGCCTTGGTCAGCCGGGACCCTCTCCATGCGCCCTTGCGCGTCTCCCCTTCCATTATTCTGGAAGCCAACCAAAAAGCTGCCGCCCGGAACAACCGGTATGGTGTTCCCATCGCAATCCAGGAGGTCACTATCTACACCCTGCAGGGACAACGACTGGAGTCTCTTTCAAGACCCGTCTTATTTTCCATGGCTTACAACGACATAGCGGGGCAGGCGGGTGGGATCATCCGGACGCAGAGCCTCTCCATCTGGGCGCTGGATGAAGAGCACCGCTTGTGGGTCAAACTGCCGGACAGCGTGGTCCATGCTGACGCCCGAGTGGTCTCGGCTCCGGTGGCGCGCTTTTCAGTATTCGCGCTGATGGGGGCGCCTTCCGGCAACGCCTCGGATGTCATGGTGTTCCCCGTCCCCTGGCGGCCAAACGGGCCTTCCGCGGGCGACGGGCCCGGGAATACGGGGACCCATGCGGGCGGCATGACGTTCAGCAATCTGCCTTCGGAGTGTCTGATTCGAATCTATACCCTGAGCGGCGACCTGGTGCGCGAGTTGAGCCATTCCGATCTATCCGGAGCCCTCGGACAGGAACATTGGGACGGAAGAACGGCCCATGGGAAGAACGCCGCGAGCGGCGTCTATTTATGGCGTGTTGAATCTATGACGGACGGCAAAAACGGCAAATTGATGATTATTCGATAACGTTGAACGGGAGGATGTCATGAACAAATGGATCTATATCGGGATGCTCTGGTCAACTGTCACAGCGTCCCACGCGGCCGTGCCGAATCAAATCACATATCAAGGGACATTGAAAGAAGGGGGGGTGCCGGTCACCGGCGTCCGCACGATGCAGTTCCGGCTCACCAATGTGGATGGCACGGCCGTCTATTGGTCGGGTGGCCTCACGCCTGTCACTGTGAATCAGGGGTTATTTTCCACGATCCTGGCCCCGGCAGGCGTGAATTGGCAGGCCATCAGCCCGTACATCGAAGTGTCGGTGCAGGGGCAGGTGTTGTTGCCGCGTGAACCGGTCACGTCCACCGCTTACGCGCTGACATGCGGTTCCATTTCAGATGGATCCGTCCTCAGCGGCATGATCGCGATGTTTGCAAATGCTTGCCCGGCCGGATGGGCGCGCTTCAGCGCCATGGACGGTCTGTTTCCAATGGGCGGCGGTGCGTATGGGGTTAGAGGCGGGAGTGCGTCCCATTTCCACACGACACCTAATCATCAACACGCGTTGGCTACAGCCCAATCCTTTAACGCTGGGTGTTATGCTGGACCTGTAGGAGTCGTAAATGGCGGAGGGCCGGGACTCGTTGGGATACCGGGAGGCGCTTACTGCGGTTATCGACAGGTTACGGTAAATACCACCTCAAATGGGAGTGGAGCGACGGATTCCGTAAGCAATGTGCCTCCTTATCTGACGATGGTCTTTTGCCAAAAACAATGAGACTGTTTGTAGTCCTTCTTCTTGGATGTTTGATGATGCTCAATGTCTCGTGGGCAGGGGCTGTTTCTCCGGACATGGCCACGGGTGTTTCGGCATTCCAGGAACGTCGCTGGAAGGAGGCGATGGCGGCCTTTCTGGAAGTGTTGGGACAAGACCCGCGAAACGCCAAGGCGCGGACGTATTTGAATTTAGCGGCCAAGGAAATCCAAGCCCAGCAGCAAACCCGGATGCAGGAAGATCGGCTGCGGGTGCTTTCGCAGACGGCCCAGCGGCTCGAAGACAACCGAATGAACGCGGAGCCCATTGAAGCCGCCCTCCTGGATTCGACACAGGCAGAGGAGCGTGCGCGAGAGGAGCGGTGGCAAGCCTCCTGCGAAGAGGCCGACGTCGAAATGGAATTGGGGCATCTTTTGCCTGCGTACGACCGGGTGTCAGGCGTGCTGTCTGAAAATTCCAGCCACAGGCGAGCCCAGCAACTGCTGAGTGAACTCCAGAGCCGGGCCCATTTTATGCTGGAACGAGGGACGTCGCTCACCTCGGGGGATCGCTTCGCCTTGGAAGGATTTTACGCCTATAGCGGCGCGGACTACGCCGCGGCAGTGGCCGCGTGGAGAAAAGGCGCGGCCCTTCTTCAGCAGACGAATTCCACCCCGGAGGCCGCGCGCCTGCTAAAAACTTTGCGCTACCAACCCTATTGGAAAATCGCCGAGGCACGCGTCGAAGAGATCCGGCGCGCCGCTGAGACGCTGGAGGCGTTTCAAAAGGGCACCGCTTTCTATGCGCAGGGCGAATTCGAGCAGGCGCTTCACGCCTTCCGGAGGATAGCCATCCTGAATCCGGATTACCCGCATCTCGGTTCCTATCTCACCCAGTCGGAGGCCGCCGTGGAGAAAGATCGCGCGCGCAGGCTCGGCGAGCGGAAGCAAAAAGAGATCGCCCGTTTGTTCGACGCGGGCCTTGCCGCGCTGCAGCAGGAGCATTACCGCGAGGCGGAACATATTTTTCAACAAGCGCTGGTTTTGGACAGTCAGCATGAACAGGCGCGCTCCTATCTCGCCCAGGTGCAGGCGGAACTGCACCGGCGGCACGACCCCCAACAAGCCCAGCAGCATTACGAGGCGGGCCTGGTCGCCTATGCCGGCGGCCGTTTGGAAGATGCCGTCCGAGAGTGGAACATGGCCGCCCGGATGCATCCAGACCATGCCAAGTCACTGCACGCCCTGGCAAAAGTCCAGAAGGAGCTGGCCTTGAACAATGAGATTGTTCCCTAAACTCGCGCTCTCCGTTTCGTTGGTGCTGGCCGCAACTCTGGTGTGTCTCACGCTTTGCTTCTACTTTGCGGAAAAGCGCCAGATTCGCTTGGAAGCCGGGCTCGAACGGCAAGCGTTGCTCAACAACCTGGCGCACATCGCACAAGAGTCCTTTTTAACGAACGATGATCTCTTGCTGGTCAAATACACACGCTGGCTCTCAAAATGGAACCCCTCCATGATCAGCGCGAGCGTCGCGGATACGCGCGGGGCGGTCGTGGCGCATTCAGAGCCCCATCGGATCGGACAGAGAGCGCTTTCAGGCGGTACGGAGGCCTCCAAAATGCTTCTGCTGAGCCATCCCGTTCGCTTGGGTAATCGCTGGCTGGGGACCGCCTCCGTGTCTTTTTCCGAGAAAACGCTGGAGGATGTGTTGCGATATCGAGTGGGCCAGTTGCGGCGCCGGCTCTTGCAGATCGCCGCTGCGGCGATGGCGGCGGGATGGGTTGTTTGCCTGGGTCTCTCGTGCTCCTGGACGCGGCCTATTAAGCAACTTACCTGCCTGGCGGGACAGGTCGGCCGCGGCCAATGGGACTTAGACCTGGGGTCCCTCGGCCGGCGTCATGACGAGTTGGGGGTGTTGTCCCGCGCCTTTAAAGGGATGAGCGAGCAACTCCGGCAACTGGACGCGATGAAGGAAGATTTTGTCTCCGCCGTGACGCATGAACTGAGATCGCCCTTGGGCGCGATCGAATCGTATCTGAATCTGATCGCCGAGGAACTCCATGAAGGAATTCCGGCGGCCGCGTGGGAAAACTACCTGGAAAGACTGCGAATCAATACCCGCCGCCTGGCGCGCTTCGTGAACGATCTCCTGGATGTGGCGGCTTTAGAGCGGGGAAAAATACAGCTGGAACAACGGCCTGTCGACCTGGTGTTGACGGCGCAGGATGTCATGGGCTTGTTTGCCTTAAAGTTTAAGGAAAAATGTCTTTCTTATGAGATCGCGGGCAACTCGAAGTCGGGGTGGGTTGTCGCAGATCCCGATAAGATCCGGCACGTGCTGACCAACCTGGTGTCCAACGCCATCAAGTTTACGCCGGATGGCGGGAGCGTCCGGATTGTCATCGACGCTTTGGAATCCCAGAAGCTTTTGCGCATCAGCGTGATCGACACGGGGTTTGGGATCGCTGAAAATGACCGGGTGAAGATTTTCAGTAAATTCGAGCAGGTTCGCTTCGCGCGACAGCAGGCAAGCGGCCCTAAAGGAACGGGGCTCGGGCTCACTCTATGTAAAGCGTTGGTCGAGCTGCATGGGCAAACTTTAAGCGTGGAAAGCGAGTTGGGAAAAGGGAGCGTCTTTTCTTTCGCGTTGCCCATCGCGGAAGGGGGATTCCATTGACCCGATCCATCCTGTATGTTGAGGATGAAGATGATTATCAAATTCTGGTTCGGCGCATTCTGGGGAAAGCCGGATTTCATCTGGAACTCACCGGCACGGGCCAGAGCGGACTTGCGGCTCTGAATCTCCACCTTCCGGACCTGTTGATCTTGGACGTCAATCTGCCGGACATGGATGGCTACTCCCTTTGCCGTCAGGTCCGAAAAAACCCTGCCTCATCGGTGGTGCCCATCCTGATGCTGACGGTTCGCAGAAGACCGGATGAATGGTTAAAGGGCTTTTCCAGCGGAGCCAATGATTACTTGTCCAAACCCCTTAATCCACCCGAGTTGGTGGCACGCGTCAAACATTGCCTGTCCGGAGGACATTCCGGCACGAGCGGCTCTGCCGGACCGGTTGAAGAGGGAGAGGGCGCGGAATTTCAATTGGTCCAGGCGGTTGTGTCAGGAAATCAGGCCGCTTTTGAGGTGTTGATCCAGAAATATAACGCGCGATTAATCGATAGCTTGCGTACGTACGTATCGAACGGCTTGGATGCCGAAGACCTTGCGTCATTGGCTTTTGTCAAAGCGTATGAACGATTGCGCCAATTTCGCGGCCAGGCCTCTTTCTTTACTTGGCTCTACCGGATTGCCGTCAATGAATTACAGAATCAGGGACGGCGAAATCGGGTTGTATTGCTGGAGGAGGTGACCCGAGGGGACGAATCGGCATGGCCTATCAAGCTGACGGAGCCGGACCGGGTGTCGGATGCTCTGTCGGTTTCGGTTCTTCATGCGCAGCTTCATCAAGCCGTTGCTTACGTTCCCCGCCCATACCGGCAGATGCTTCGGTGGCATTTTGTCCGAGGCCTCTCCTACGCGACTATGGCCCGCCGCCTGAAGATTCCGCGGGGGACGGTGATGTCGCGCCTGTTCAAAGCCCGGCAGCTTCTGCGGAAATCATGGCGCCGGGTCCAGTAATTCAAGATGGTAATCGACCCGCCAGTCATCTAGTTATCCAGTTATCATTTCTTTATGTTGACCCTGTCCCTGCGGACGGGTTACGATAAGGGCGCATCCTTACACGGGAGGTTCTTATGAAGCGGTTTTTAACAGGTTTGGCTGGTTTGGCGTTGATGGCGGGTCCTGCGGCCCCGGCGGTTTACGCCGCGGCGGAGGTGGGGAAGCCTGCTCCAGATTTTAGTTTGGAAGCCAGTGACGGCAAGGCGCACCGCCTTTCGGATCACCTTGGGGAGTTTGTCGTTCTGGAGTGGTACAACAAGAGCTGTCCGTTTGTGAAGAAGCACTACGGTTCAGGCAACATGCAGAAGCTCCAGGGGACCTATTTGCATAAGGGAGTGACTTGGTTCTCGATCATTTCCTCGGCGCCCGGCAAGGAGGGTTACCTGACCCGCCGGGAGGCTGTGAAGAACCGCATCGATTCGAAGATCCGTTCGACCGCGACGCTCTTTGATCCGGAGGGGGTCGCGGGGCGCGCCTACGGCGCCAAGGTCACCCCCCACATGTTCATCATCGACCCCAAAGGCGCCGTCATCTACGCGGGCGCGATCGACAGCCACAACAGCCCGGACCCCGCGGATATTCCATCCTCCACCAACTACGTGGCGCAGGCGCTGGACCAGGCGCTGGCCGGCAGGCCGGTGACGACTCCCTCGACGACCCCCTACGGTTGTTCCATCAAATACAAGTGACGCGCCAGCGTCACCCCGGCAGGCAGTAAGCCGGGGTCCAGCGTTGTTAAAGTCACTGGATTCCCGCTTGTGCGGGAATGACGGATAAGAATCTCTTGCAATGGTCCGGTTTTGATGTTAGACCTCTCTCGAAATGGTTCCTTCCGACGGGCGGGAAATTGTTTTTGCGGGCGCCGGCATCCTCTGGGGCGCAGCCACCTTTGTCCGCGGTCTTCGCTTCTCTCGCAGCCATAAAGCGTCCCCCGATCGCTCCAGCGTGGTCGTGGGATTTTTTTTGGTCATTGCCTGCTCGGCCTACCTGGCCGCCTCGCTGCTCCATTCAAAGCAGTAGTCCCGCGTTCTTGACCTGCGTCCGCCAATCCTTTAGACTCTCCCCATGCGGCTACTAAAAAACGAAACCCGCCAGGTGTCTGGCGGGAATCGGTGGACCACACAATGCAAACGACTAGCGGCTTCTGCGTTTGGAAGAGCGCTTCGCGTGCCGCTTGGTTCGCTTTTTCATTTGTGTGTTCACCTCCTCTTCTTTGGACAAACCCGACGACCTCTCTCGGGTCCGGTATCGTGTGTATAACCTGAAAACGATTTAATTTCAATGGCTATTTAAGGAGGTCACGATGAAAGATTGGAAAAAGTTGATGAGGCTCGCAGTGGGGTGCGTGATGGTCGCCGGCGCGACGAGGTCCGGCCGCGCGGATGAAAAGAAAACGGAGCCGTCCCTGGCGCACTATCTTGAACAGCTTCAGACCCGGCTGGAACACACGGCGCGGCGCGTGAACAGGCCCACGTCCGAGGGGTCCAGCGTGGTCGGCCTGCGCGGCGCCCAACAGGAATCCGCGTCGAAGCAGCTGTACTGGAAAGGCCAGAAGGGGAAAACCCCGGTGACGCCGGAGGAAGTCAAAGCGTTTCGCGCCGCGGTGGAGCAGGCGCGCGCGGGAAAAAACACGGACGCGATCGCCGCGCTGAAAACATTTCAGGAGAAATACCCTCAAAGCGCGCTGGGACCGGACGTCCATGACGCGCTCGGCCGTCTAAGCGCAACATCCCAACCGAACTAGTCGTCACCCCCGCGAAGGCGGGGGTCCGGCGGCGATCAAAACCACTGGATTCCCGCTAATGGCATGCGGGAATGACATTCCTCTATGACCGACCTAAAAAAGGGAGCCCGGTTAACGCTTCGGGTCGACCGCCTTTCCCTGGGCGGCGACGCTTTGGGCCGGGCGGGCGACGCCGTCGTATTTGTGCCCTATGGAAGTCCCGGCGACGCGCTTGAAGTCGAACTGACCGAAACCCGCAAGAACTTCGCACGAGGCCGCCTGATCCGCGTTCTTGAACCTTCCCCTGTACGAATCGATCCTCCGTGCCCTTACCATTTTCAAGCGCCTCCAAGTCATCCTCCCCCACACGGGGGGAGGACAGAGGTGGG
>Ga0155753_167_pt3 | contig 15830 bp, 16 predicted proteins | sample RifCSPlowO2_01_FD_107407 | JGI IMG/M metagenome (GOLD analysis project Ga0155753, IMG submission 107407) | Elusimicrobia bacterium RIFCSPLOWO2_01_FULL_59_12
GAGAGGGAGCGCGGGGGAGGGGCGGGTCAAGACCGCGATCGCCACCAAGCCGCAGAAAAAAAGCTGGGCCAGGCAAGCGTGCGAGACGGACACAAGGACCGGGAGCCGGTAAAGCACCGCCGCGCCGCCCAGGACGGCCTGCACGCACACCGCGGCGGCCGCGGCCAACCCGAGATACCGCACCTCCGGGCGCGCGTCTTTCCGCCAGAGCCATCCCGCCAGAACGAAGGTGAGGAGCCCAACCCCCCCGGCGATCATCCGGTGGCCGTGCTCATACAGCACGCCGCCTTCCATTTTTGGGAACCATTGGCCGAAGGAAAGCGGCCAATCGGGGACGGCCAGGGACGATCCGGTGCTTTTGACCAGCCCTCCGGCGACGATCAGAAGAAACGCGGAGCAAGCCACGAATACCGCATAGACATGCAGGCCGGAAAACGGCAGAGACGCGCCGCGTTCAGGACTTCTGATTTTGCGGGAGCCAGTCTGTTCGATTATGGGGGACGCTGTATTCATACGGGCCATGGTAAACGGTCGGAATCGTTTCGTAGTTATAGAAAGGCGGCGGCGACGTCGTGGTCCATTCCAACGTATTGGATTCCCACGGGTTGCGCGGAGCCTTGGCGCCTCTGAACATGCTCCAGAAGAAGTTCCAGACGAAGAGGATCTGGGCGGTAAACAGCAGGAAGGCGTTGATCGACATGAACGTCCGCACCGGTTGGAGCGCGGCCAGCGCCGGATAGACCGAGACGTCGAACAGCCGCCGGGGCTCGCCGACCAGGCCGAGCGTCAGCATCGGGTACATGACGCCGGTGAAGAAGATGAAGGACAGGATCACGTGCAGGCTGCCCAACCGGTCGTGCATCATCCGCCCGAACATTTTGGGGAACCAGAAATAGAGCGCTCCGAAGATCCCGAACAGCGCGCCTCCCACCATCATGAAATGAAAATGGCCGACGACGAAGTAGGTATTGTGGACGTAGATATCCACCGGGGTTGACGCGAGGAAGATCCCCGTTAACCCGCCGATAATGAAGGTCGCGACAAATCCTACGCCGCACCACATCGGGGCGTTGAACCGGATGGAGCCCCGCCACATTGTCCCCAGCCAATTGAACGTTTTGATGGCGGAGGGAAGGGCAATGACCATGGTCGTCAGCATGAAGCCCGTTCCGGCGGTGGGGTTCATGCCGCTCACGAACATGTGGTGGCCCCACACAAAAAAGCTGAGCGTGGCGATCGCGCAGAGGGAGTACACCATCATCTTGTAGCCGAACAGCGGCCGCCGGGAAAAGGTCGAGATCAAGTCCGAGATGATCCCCATCGTGGGCATGATGACGATGTAAACCTCCGGGTGGCCGAAAAACCAGAAAAGATGCTGCCAGAGGAGCGGCTGGCCGCCGCTGCGGTCCATCGCGTTGCCGCCGATGATGAGGCCCGCCGGCATGAAAAAGCTCGTCCCCGCGACGCGGTCCATCAACAGGCAGGCCACCGCGACGGTCAGGGACGGCAGCGCCAGCAGCAGCAGGATGGAGGTGATAAACACCGCCCACACCGTCAGCGGCAGCCGGAACATCGTCATTCCGGGCGCCCGTAGGTTGAGGACCGTGGTGATGAAATTGATGGAACCCATGATGGAGGAGGCGCCTAAAATAACCAGGCTGATAATCCACCAGGTCTGGCCGGTCGTATCCACCACGCTCAGCGGGGCGTAAGCGAACCAGCCGCTTTTTGCCGCCCCCCCCGGAACGAAAAAACTCCAGACCATCACGATGCCAGCCAACAAATAGACCCAGTAGGACATCATGTTCAAGCGCGGAAACGCCATGTCCTCCGCCCCGATCATGAGCGGCAGGACGAAGTTGCCGATCCCGCCCATGAGAAGCGGTATCACGGCGAAGAAGACCATGATCGTCGCATGCATCGTGAACAGCATGTGATAGTAATCCGGCAGCATCTGGCCCTGCGGCATGCCCGCGGGGGCGAGAACGCCCATGAAGGACAGCTTGTGGCCGGGGAAGCCCAGCTGCCACCGGATCAGCATCGCCAGCGATCCCCCCAACAGCAGGAACAGCAGGGAGGTGAACAGGTACTGCAGGCCGATGACCTTATGATCCGTTGAGAAAACCCACCGGCGCAGGAACCCTTTCGGGGGCTGCGGGAGGAAATGGGCTGCTGGCGTCATGCGCGTCTCCTTAAAAGGCCTCGGCTTTGACGGTTTCCTGCCAGGCTTTATAGGCCTCAGAGGAATCCACCGTCAGCTGGCCTTTCATCTCATAATGGTTGGTGCCGCAGAATTGGGTGCAGCGAAGTTCGTATGTGCCCGCCTTGTTGGATTGCAGCCAGAGCAGCGAGGTCAGGCCCGGCACGGCGTCCTGGTGCACGCGCATGTCCGGCAGGTAAAAACCATGGATCACGTCCTGGGAGGCCAGCTCCAGACGCACCGGCGTATCGATGGGGATATGGAACGCATTTTGAACGTTGAGATCGTCATCGGTGTCAAAGGCCCCATCGGCGCCCGCGTACTTGAAATGCCAGAGCCATTGTTCCGCCATGACCCGGATCACCAGCGGACGGGAGGGGAATTTCCCGGGCTGGCGGAGCTGGGACCAAAGGGTCTGGCTGGCAATCCCCATATAGATGAGCAGGATGGCCGGGATTACGGTCCAGATAATTTCCACGGCGGTATGGCCATGGGAATAGTACGCCCGTCGTCCCTCCTTGCGCCGGTAACGGATGCTGAACGCGATCAGCAGGGCCTCCGTCACGACGAAGATGGCCCCGGTGATCCAGAGGATGAAGTAGTAGATCGAATCGATGCTGGCGCCGTAGGTGGAACCGGGTGGAGGCAGGATCCAACTCGACAAAAAATGGGAAAAATCCACAAGGCTTTATATCAAATTCGTTCACCGAGAATAAAGAAAGGCGGGTTCCAGGGTGTCCAGCAGCACGTCGGTGACCCGATCGCGGCGCACCGCGACCCGCCGGACGTCCGTCATCGGCGCCAGATAGGGCTGTCCCGTTTTCTCCGTGCCCTTTTCAATCCAGCCTTCATGCCAGGCGCGCAGGGTGTAGGTGCCGGGCGGGATGTCGGTCAGCTCGAACCGGCCTTCGGCGTCCGTCACGGCGACGTAAGGGTGTTCGGACACGTAGACCCAGGCGCGTGTCCAGAGATGGTAGTCGCAGTTGATTTTGTGCAGGCCGCTGGCCACCAGGGGACGCCGCACCGGGGATCCGCCGACCGGCAGATCGACGCTGAATACGGTGGTGTCCTCCCGATAAGCGTGGACGTTATGCGGGGCGGGGTCACTATTGACCAGTTGCAGACTGCCATGCCGGGGCGCCCATTGGATGCGCGGGACAAATCGGCAGCCTTTATTATCCAGCTGGACCTTCACCAACGGCAGCGGCTTGCCTCGTTCGATATCCAGGATCACCAGCGCATTCTGAATGCCGCGCGTTTCCTGCTTGACGATCAGGTGGTCCTGCGGGATCCCGCGCGGGCAGCGGGCGTCCCCCTGATTGGCGAACATCGCCCGCGGCGGCGTTTCCGATGGAAATTTCACCAGGCCGCGGATCGTGCCGCCGTGCGTCACTTCAATCGGGTGGTAGTCGGCATATACGGATGCAAAAGGGACCATGAGGGTGAGAATTAATCCCCAGGACGTCACCCCCGCGAAAGCGGGGGTCCAGAGGTGTTGCCGGGACTGAATTCCCGCCCGCCAGACTGCCGTCGGGCGATCCGCCGGCGTAGTGTGGAGGACCGCTTTCGCGGGAATGACAGCAAACCGGCACTCTTTCATTAGGGATTTGTTAAGGAGCTTTCTCAATGTACTGCCAGCCGGCAAGGTAGATGGCGACCCAGCACTGCACCAGGCCGCCCAGCAAGTAGATGACGGGAATAGACGAGGGAATCTTGAACCACAGGGCATAATTTACGCTGATAGGAGCGTAGACAAGAAACCAAGCGAGAGTTCCCATGAGGAAAGCCGTCTTTGGACCCGGTCCCAGCCGGGGCCGGGCCAGTACATAGGACCACATCAGGATAAAACCGATGCCGACGTCCATCAGAAGATAGGCCGGCATGGCCAGGGGATTCGTTCCCTTGAGATATCCGGCGAGTTGGAGGCCATGCCAGGAAGATCCCAACAGCAGGCCATTGATCACGTAATCCAACAGAAAGTAGACCCCACCCGCCAGCAAACCGCCGGTAACGATTCGTTGTGTATTCATGAGGCGATTTTACAAGATATTTTTGACTTAGGCTTTCGCCTGTGCGGGCGGCGGGTGTTGAATGCCTTGGGCGTTGTTGTACTGCTCGAGAAACGCCGGGGTATAGCCCGTGGGATAATAACCGACGGCCCCGGTCTCACGGTCACGCGCCAGGATGATGACATCGTTGAGAATGACGTTCCCATCCTGAAATCCGCTCACTTCCGTGATGGCATTGATCTGGCGGGCGCCCTCCGGCGTCCGGCGCATCTGGACAATCAAGTGAATCGCGCGGGAAATCTGCTGTCGTACGGCGATCAGCGGAATTTCATAACCCGCCATCAGAACCAGCGTTTCCAGGCGCGAGATCACATCCCGCGGCGAGCTCGCATGGATGGTCGCTATCGCGCCGTCGTGCCCGGAGTTCATCGCCTGCAGGATGTCCAGCGCCTCTCCGCCGCGGCACTCTCCCAGGAGGATCCGGTCGGGCCGCAGGTGCAGGGCGTGGGCCACCAATTGCCGCATATCGATGACGTCGGTCCCGCGGCCCTGGTAGACCGTTTCCAGAGCGACCCAATTGGGATGCGGCAGGTTGATTTCATAGGTATCTTCGATGGTCACGATGCGCTGGGCTTTGGGGATGCCCGCCGCCAGAGCGTTCAAGAGCGTCGTTTTCCCCGTGCTGGTCCCGCCCGCGATGAGAATGTTCAATCGCATTTGAACGGCGATTTTCATCAGCTCCGCCATGTCTTGAGACATCCCGCCCTTCATGACCAGTTCATTTAAGTCCAAAACGCGGTAGCTGGGTTTGCGGATGGTGAAGGAGGTCATCGCCGTCACCGGCGGCATCGAGATCGTCATGCGCGACCCATCGGCGAGACGGAGGTCCATCAAGGGAAGCTGGGGTGAGAGGTTTTTCCCCGAAACCGCCAGCAGCTGCCGGACCACGCGCAACACATCGACTTCGCTGGCGTAGCGCTTCTCCAGCTGGATGAGCTTTCCCCCTTGTTCGATAAAAATTTTCTGGGGGCCGTTGACCATGATTTCAGAGACGTCTTGCGCCGTTAAATACGGCGTGATCGGACCCAGGTCATCCATGATGGCTTAGGGTATCGGGTGTTCTTCTAAATATCAATGGGAAAATGGCATGATAGGCGCCGTGCTAACAGAGTTGAAAACAGCCGCTTGCCGTCACTTCGGGGTTTGCGGCGGATGCGCCTGCAGGCCCGGCGAAAGCGGTCTCAGCGCTCCCCCGCCGTACGATGAACAATTGGCCGCCAAGGAGGCTTGGGTCCGGACGCTGCTGGCGCCTTTTGAGGTCGAGGCATGGCGCCCCATTGTCGGGTCTCCGGAGATCTGGTATTACCGCAACAAAATGGAATACGCCTTCGGCCTGCGGACCTGGACGGAAAGGGACCTTGTGATAGGCCTTCGCCAGGCGGGACGCTTCGACAAAGTGGTCGACCTCGAAACATGCCTGTTGATGTCCCCCGAGAGCGTGGATCTGCTGGAACGGACGCGTACCTGGGCGAAAAACGCGAGCTTGAGCGGGTATGATCGGGGGCGGCACAACGGCGACTTGCGTTACATGGTGGTTCGGGAGGGCAAGAATACGGGCCAGCGTATGGGGCTGCTCATCGCCAGCGGCCCTGCCAAAGACCGGGCGATGGCCGCGCTTGAAGATTTGGCCCTTTGTCTGCGACCGCTAGTGTCCACTTTTTGGATCGGTTTTACGGGCAGCCGGTCTGACAATGCCTATGCGGAAACGATGCATCTGCGGTGGGGATCGGGCCATATCGAGGAACGTCTCAACGATGTGACCTACCGGATATCGCCGTATTCCTTTTTTCAGACCAACACGCGGGGGACGGAACGACTCTATGGCTTACTGCGGGATTGGGCGGCGGGAAGCGGCGGGGCCCTCATGGACCTCTACTGCGGGTCCGGGGGAATCGCGCTGTCCCTGGCTTCCTGCTTCGACCGGGTTGTGGGTGTGGACATCAACGAAGAAGCCATCGCGGATGCGCGGTTTAACGCGTCCCAGAACCTCTGCTTGAACGCTGAGTTTGTGGCCAGCGATACGGAAAATTTTCTCAAGATCCTCCCGGCCTCCAAATTGGCGGTTCAGCTCAATGCGGCGGTGGTCGATCCCCCCCGCCCGGGGCTGCATCCCAAAGCGCTCAAGGCCTTGATCGATTTGAACCCCCGCCGGTTGGCCTACGTCTCCTGCAATCCGGAGACGCTGGCGCGCGACCTGCAAGGGCTGGTTCCTTTTTACCGGATCCATTCCGCTCAGCCGGTGGATCTTTTCCCCCATACGCCTCACGTTGAAACGCTGGTGGCGCTGGAACATCGATGAACGGAGAATTGCGCAGCGGGCGATGGGGCATGGGTAGAACGGCCTGTCTCACCCCATGGCTCATCGCGCATTGCGCTGTTGTTGTGCTCGCTGTTGATCCCACCGCCCCGCGTCTTTTCTTCAGCGACGCGAACATCAGCTTCAGGTTTCCAAACAATTGGACGCTCCAGCCGAATTTCCCCTATGGCCCGCTTTTCACCAAGCCCGCCCGGGACGGATCGGCCGCCACGATTTCGTGCGCGATCTCCGCGCCTCTGGAGAGCCATCACGTTTCGTCCGACATTTCGCTTGAATTGCTGAAAATGCTCGCCCGGCGCGAACTCGCCGCCCACCAGCCCGGCTATAAGGCGATTGCGGAACGGGACCGGACCTTGTCCGGGCACAACGTCTTTGAAATCACCTGGGAAAACACAGCGGGCTCGGGAACCCTCCGGCATCAGACCGTCTATTTTTTCGTGGAAAACCGCGTCTACGCGCTGACGCTTCAGTCCAGGCCGAAGACGTTCCGCTGGGTGATGCCGGATTTTCAGAATTGGATTCAGTCCCTGCGGATCCTTTCCCGGAAGGACGCGGGAGCGCTCGAGGCCCCGGCGCACGGCGGGTTGTGGATTCATCAGACCGGCGGCGCTAAAATCGTCGTCCCGGATCCCTGGTTGATCGCGGTGTCGGACGACCGCACGCTCGGCGCGACCCTGGTGCAGGGCGCGTTTAACGCGGCGCTGACCGCGACGGTGGAACTCTCCACCCCCAGCCTGAAGGGCTTCAGCCGGCGCGACCGGAAAGACGCCGTCAAAGCCGTGCGCAAAAAGGGACTGAGGATCGTCCGTGAGACGGAGGACGCGTTTCACGGGTTCCCCTCCTTTCAGGTGCGGTATGAAGGGATGCTCAAAGAGCGCGTCGTGAAAGGAATCGATCTCTGGGTCTTAAGCCCGAAAGCCCGGTGGCTGATCACGCTCGAAGGGGATGTGACCCTGTATAATTCGCTCGCCGAGCAGTTTGATCAAATTTTGAAAGAGATCGAATTCATATGAGCACCGAGGCTCTCTTGGGTCAGCTGAACACTCCCCAGCAGGAAGCGGTTTTGCACATGCAGGGGCCGCTGCTGGTGCTCGCGGGCGCGGGCAGCGGGAAGACCCGCGTCATCACGATGCGCATCGCCCATTTGATCGAGCAGGGCGTCGCGCCGTGGCAACTCCTGGCGGTCACCTTTACCAACAAAGCCGCCGAGGAGATGCAGCACCGCGTGGACCAGCTGGTCCCCGGAAGGGGGAGCGGCGTGGTCCTTTCAACGTACCACCGGTTTTGTTCGAAACTTCTGCGTCAGGAAGGCAAGGCCATCGGGCTCTCCAACCACTACGTGATCTACGACGAACATGATCAGAAAAGCCTGGTCAAAGAATGCCTGACCGAACTCAACCTGGATGAAAAGAAATTCAAGCCCGGCGTTCTGCTGTCGCTGATCTCCCGTTCCAAGGACGAGCTGATCGACGCGCAGTCCTACGAGATCCATGCGCTGGCGGACCCGGACCCTTTCCGCCAGATGGTGGCCGGCGTTTACCGCCTCTACCAGAAAAAACTGGCCGCCTCCAACGCCGTGGATTTCGGCGATTTGATTCTGAAGAGCGCCGAGCTGCTGCGCGATCACGCCGCGGTCCGGGAAAAATATCAGGACCGCTTCCGTTACATCCTGGTGGACGAATATCAAGACACCAACCGGGCCCAGTACGTGCTGACCAAGACCCTGGCCGCCAAACACCGCAACCTCTGTGTCGTGGGAGACGACGACCAATGCGTGTATGTCTGGCGCGGGGCGGACATCCGGAACATTTTGGAGTTTGAAAAAGAATACCCGGAAGCCAAGGTGGTGAAGCTCGAACAGAACTACCGGTCCACCGAGCGCATTCTGGACGCCGCCCGGAATGTGGTGAGGAACAACAAGTTCCGCAAAGAGAAGAAATTGTGGACCGCGAAAACCGGCGGCGACCCGGTGGTCGCGGACGAATTTCAGGATGAACGCCAGGAGGCGCTGGTCGTGGCGAGCACCATCAAACAGGGCGTCGTCAAGGACGGCCTGCGGTACGGCGATCACGCGGTGTTTTACCGCATCAATGCGCAATCCCGCGTTCTGGAAGACGCGCTCCGCCGGATGGAGATTCCTTACAAGATCATCGGGACGCTGCGATTCTACGAGCGGGCGGAGGTGAAGGATGTGCTCGCCTATCTCCGCTTGGTTATCAATCCCGTTGACCTGCTCGCTTTAAGACGGGTGGTGAACGTCCCGGCACGAGGGCTGGGGAAGACGTCTCTGGAGCAGATCGAGCGTTTTGCCGGGGAAAAACATCTTTCACTGTTTGAGGCGCTGGGGCGCGCCCACGACATGCACGCGCTGACGGGACGGGCCCGGAACGCCGCGGTCGAGTTTCATACGCTGGTCTCCACGCTGATCGCCAACCGGGACGTGTGGAGTTCGCATGAAATGATCCGGCAGGTGCTGGAGGCCACCCGCTATCTGAAGATTCTGGAGGAGGACGACGACGGCGAATCGCAGGTGCGCGCCCAGAACGTCCGCGAATTGGTCAACGCGGTGGGAGAATACGAAGAGCGTTCCAGTGACAAATCGACTGCGGGATTTCTCGAGCAAGTCTCCCTGGTGGCCGATTCCGATGAAATCGAAAGCACCCGCCACGCGACTGGCGGGCGTCCGCCGGGCAGTGTGGTGGACGGCGCCAACTACGTCACGCTGATGACCGTGCACCTGGCCAAGGGGCTGGAATTTCCCTTTGTCTTCATGACCGGCATGGAAGAGGGGCTTTTTCCCATCGGCGAGTCTGATTTCTCACAGGAAGAATTGGAAGAGGAACGGCGGCTCTGTTATGTCGGGATGACGCGCGCCAAGAAATATCTTTACCTCACCTGGGCGTCCAGCCGCCGGCTGTTCGGTCATTCCCGTTGGAACGCCCCTTCGCGATTTATCCAGGAGGCCGGTCTCTCGACGAATCGTACCGAATCCCCCGTATCGAGTCCCGCGGTTGAATCCGAAGTGAGAGAACCGGTGTGGGATTCCTACCATGCGGGACTTGGAACGCTCGATGCGGATCTCGCAACGCCCTATCAAGTAGGAATGCGCGTACGCCATCCGGAATTCGGCGAAGGCAAGATCATTGAAAAAAGCGGCTTGGGGGACAGCCTCAAAGTCATGGTTCTCTTTGACTCCGGCCAGTGGAAAAAGCTTTTGGTAAAATACGCGAACCTCGAGAGATTATGAAAATCACCAAAAAAGATGTGGAGCATGTGGCGCGGCTGGCGCGTTTGGCCCTTTCTGAGGACGAGAAGGCGCGCTACACCGCCCCGCTGGAGTCGATTTTGGAGTACATCGACAAACTGAACAAGGTGGACACCGCCCATGTCCCGCCGACATCTCATGTCCTGCCGATGTCGAATGTGTGGCGGGAGGATCAGGCCGAACCCAACCGGCTAGGCTCGCAGACAGACATTCTCAAGAACGCACCCGAAGCGGAAGGCCCGTTCTTCAAGGTCAAGAAAGTCATCGAATGACGTTCGCCCACCTGACCGCAACCGAGATCGTCAAGAAAATCCGCGCCAAGGAATTTACAGCGAAAGCAGTGGCAACCGCCTATCTCGATCGGATCAAGCTTCTGGAGCCGAAGATCAAAGCGTTTAATGAGGTCTTCAATGCCCAGGCTCTGAAGCAGGCCGAGGCGGTGGACTCTCGCCTGGCGAAGGGGGAGGCGGTCGGGCCGTTGGCGGGCGTACCGATCGCGATCAAGGACAACCTGATGATCCGCGGCGAGCACTGCACCTGCTCCTCCAAGATCCTGCAGGGCCTGACCGCGACCTACGATGCCACCGCGATTAAAAAATTGCGCGGCGCCGGAGCGGTGTTTGTCGGCCACACCAATTTGGATGAGTTCGCCATGGGATCGTCGACGGAGAATTCGGCTTTTGGGGCCACGCGCAACCCCTGGGACCCGGAGCGAATTCCGGGCGGGTCTTCCGGCGGCAGCGCGGCCGCGGTCGCGGCGCGCATGGCGCCCCTGGCTCTGGGCAGTGATACCGGCGGTTCGATCCGCCAGCCGGCGGCGCTCTGCGGCGTCCTCGGTCTTAAGCCGACCTATGGCCGCGTGTCGCGGTTTGGCCTCATCGCATTTGCATCTTCGCTGGACCAGATCGGTCCTTTCGCGGCCAGCGCGGAAGACTGCGCGCTCCTTCTTCACGTCATCGCCGGTTCCGATGGGCAAGATTCCACCGCGGTGGACCAGCCGGTACCGGATTACGCGGCGGAACTAAAAAAGGACCTCAACGGCCTGCGCATCGGTCTGCCCAAGGAATATTTCATCGCCGGCACGGACAAAGAAATCGACAAGGCCGTCCGCGAAGCGCTTAAAACGCTTCAGGGATTGGGAGCCACGGTGAAAGAAATCTCGTTACCGCACACGGAGTACTGTTTGGCGGTGTACTACATCCTGGCGCCCTCCGAAGCCAGCTCCAATTTGTCCCGCTTCGACGGGGTGCGCTACGGCCATCGCGCGGCGCAGTCCGCCAATCTTCTCGAACTTTACGAGAAAAGCCGCGGGGAAGGCTTCGGGCCTGAGGTGAAACGGCGCATCATGCTGGGAACCTACGCGCTCTCCTCAGGCTACTACGACGCCTATTACGCCAAAGCCCAGAAAGTCCGGACGCTGATCAAGCAGGATTTCGATAAAGCCTTTGAACAGGTGGACGTTATCGCGACGCCGACGTCTCCCTCTGCGGCGTTCAAAATGGGCGAGAAGGTCGCCGACCCGCTGCAGATGTATCTGTCCGACATTTTTACGATCTCCTGCAATCTCGCGGGATTGCCGGGATTGAGCATTCCCTGCGGACTGACGGCCGGCCATCTCCCGATCGGCCTGCAGCTGCTGGGCAAGCCATTCGATGAAGCCACCCTGCTGAGGGTCGCGCATCACTACGAACAGGCCGCGGACTGGAACCGCCGCATGCCTCCCGTGGCCGCCTCCGGCAAGGAATCAGCCCGTGCCTGAGAGCAAGGTCCGCTACGAGTTTTCCTCCGGCGGGGTGGTTCGGGACGGCGACAAGCTCTTGATGGTCAGGGTGAAAAACCTGGAGGGCAAGCTGGCCTGGACGTTTCCGAAAGGCCACATTGAAAAGGGTGAAAAGGCTCTGGAGGCTGCTTTACGCGAAGTGGAGGAGGAGACGGGCTATCTCTGTGAAATCGTCAAGCCGTTCGACAAAGTCCAGTACTGGTTCAAGCGCGAAGGCCGGCTGATCAAAAAAACCGTGGCGTGGTACCTGATGAAACCGCTCGCCAAAACCGGGACGCACGACGCCGATGAAATCCTCGAAACCCGCTGGGTCGCGATGGACGAAGCGGCGAATCTCGCGACCTACAAGTCGGACAAACAGATTTTAGGCAAACTGAAAAAACTATGACGTTTGAACCCGTTATCGGGCTGGAAGTCCACGTTCAGTTGAAGACGGCCTCCAAGCTGTTTTGCCGCTGTCCGACGGCTTTCGGAGCCGATCCCAACAGCCAGATCTGCCCGATCTGCGCTGGCCACCCGGGCGTGCTGCCGTTCCTGAACAAGCGGGCGGTCGAACTCCTGGTCCAGGCGGCGCTCGGCCTGGGCTGCACGATCACCCCGCGCTCGGTGTTCTCTCGAAAGCAATACTTCTACCCTGACCTGCCGAAGGCCTATCAGATTTCGCAGTACGACCTCCCCTTGGCGACGGGCGGCACGCTGGAGATTGCCGCATCCGATGGGACGTCCAAAACCATTCGGATTCACCGGATCCATCTGGAGGAAGACGCCGGGAAATTGCTACACGCGATCGGCAACCGGGAACTGGATCACTCGTTGGTGGATCTGAATCGGGCGGGCATCCCCCTGGCCGAATGCGTTTCCGAACCCGACATGCACACCCCCGAAGAGGCCTACAGTTACCTGACCAACTTGAAAGCGATCTTTCAGTATTTGGGGATCTCCGACTGCGACATGGAAAAAGGGTCCCTGCGCTGCGACGCGAATATCTCGCTGCGTCCGGCGGGCCACACCCAACTGGGCACCAAGGCCGAGGTGAAAAACCTTAATTCGTTCAAGGCGGTGAAGGAGGCTCTGCACCATGAGATCAAGCGGCAGACGGAGGTCTTAAACACACAGGGCCGGGTCGTCCAGGAGACCCGGTTGTGGGACGAGACCTGCGGCGTCACTCAAAGCATGCGCTCGAAGGAAGAAGCCCATGATTACCGGTACTTTCCCGAGCCGGACCTGGTTCCCATCGAGCTGAAAACCGATTTTCTTTCCAAGATCAAGGCCAGCCTGCCGGAACTGCCCACAGCCAAGAAAGCCCGCTTTATCCAGGCCTACAAGCTTTCGGATTACGACGCCACGGTCCTGGTCGGGGACCGCCTTCTGGCGGAGTACTTTGAACAGGCGGTCTCCAAAGCGGGGGCGGAGGTGGCCAAACCGATGTGCAACTGGATCACCACCGAACTGCTGGGCCGGCTAAACGCCGCCGGCCGGCCCATCGCGGATTCGCCTGTCTCTGCCGAACACCTTGCTCAGCTGGTCGCCCTGGTCCAGAAGGGCACCATCTCCGGAAAAACCGCCAAGGACGTGTTCGGGGAAATGTTTGAGACCCGACAGGCCCCCGCGGCCATCGTCAAGTCCAAGGGTCTGGTGCAGGTGGGGGATGAGCCGACAATCACCCGATGGTGCGACGAGGCCATCGCCGAGATGCCCCACGCCGTCCAGGAATACAAGGGCGGCAAGGAACGCGCCATCGGCTCCCTGGTCGGCTTGGTCATGAAAAAGAGCCAGGGCAAAGCCAACCCCCAGATGGTCAACCGGATCCTGCTGAAAAAACTGGTCCCGTAGCAGCTTCTTTCTTTGTATAATCCGCTTCGCACACCCCTTCGAAGGCACGTTCCCTCACTGGCTTCCACTTAGAGCTTCCCGAGGACTCGGCACTTTGATCGGCAATACAATGAAATTAGGAGATACGTTAGAACATGGAAAAAAGACTGTATGTAGGCAACCTGCCGTTTGATGTCTCGGAAGACCAGCTGCACGAGCTCTTCTCGGCGCATGGCCAAGTGGCCAGCACCAAGCTTATCACGGACTTCAACACCGGACGATCCCGGGGTTTTGGCTTCGTGGAGATGCGCACCGAGGAAGAAGCCCAGGCGGCTATCGATAAGATGAACAAAGCCAAAGTGGGAGAACGCGAAATCGTCGTCAATGAAGCCCGTCCTCGCCCGGAGAAATCCGGATTCGGCGGCGGCAGCGGCGGACGCGGAGGCAATCGTGGTGGTGGTGGTGGTGGTGGCCGTGGTGGATACGGCGGCTACGAGCGCTCCTCGCGGTACTAATTGACCCAGCCCTAGGCTGGACAAGATAAAAAAACAGAAAACCCTCTAGAAATAGAGGGTTTTTTGTTTTCAATTTATTAATTAAAAATGAACCTTGACAAACATGTCAAAGGGGGACACACTCGGAGGGATGAATGCCCTGAGAAATCAAATCCTCGCGGGTGCCGTCGTCGGTTGCTTGTTAACTCCTGTTAGCGGCCACACCGTTCCCGCGGTGCTCCGGAGCTATATCGAGCCGACCCAGGAGGTCAATCTGCCACCTTCGTCACCGGCGAGCTATATGCCCTGGTATGCCCTTCCCAGCCGGTTCCTGTTCTCGGGCGGGTATTTCATGAAACTCAGCGTCACGGAATTACAGATCGACCATGTGGCTGACAATTCCAGATGTACGCGAAAAAACCGCACGTTTATGATATCAGCATCTTTTGAGCAACCGGTGGGTAGGGAGTTTTTCTCAAGCCGCGTGGATCTCCCCCTTGTTTCAGCTGATCGATTTAGCGTCTCCCGGCTGGCGCCCGCCTCGGTCGGTGATTACGTCCTCTTCCTGTCGAACACGCAGCTGGATAATCCGGCCGCCTACATTCGCCTGTCCGCCCGGTTCTAGCAGCAGACTGAGGCCAAAAGACCCTCTCTCCGACGGAAATACACCCTCCATACGTCGACACCGCAAGGTTTAACATAGAGTTCACACGCCGGCAACACGTCTGTAACAGTGCCCTGACATACTTAGCACATGAAGATCACGCAAAAAATCATGTGCGCTTTCGGGGTTCTGGCGGGCTTGGTTCTGGTCAGCCCGTCGTCGAACGCCGGCGTCTACCTGGGTGAGGGGAACGGCAAGGACCGGGTGCCCACGATCAAATCCGCCGAGGATGCCATTTCTTCCATCCCGATCCTGAAAAAAATACCGACGAGCTTCATCGTAGGAGACGGTTTCCGTTTTAAATTGACCGGCATGTCGCTTCGGATTGACCACATGGGAACCAAGTCCCGTGCCCCGGCGCACAAGCGGAATTGTCTGGTCAGCTTCAGCTATTCAACCCCGGTGTCTTTCTTCGGCTCGCGCATCGAAGTCCCCGTTTTTCACTCTGAGAGTTTGGCGTTGTCCAAATGGGGCGTCAATACCCTCGGCGATTACGTCGTCCACCTCTCCAAAGACGCTTCCGCGGACCGGCCCGTCATGGGCCTGATGGTCAGCGCCCGCTTCTAAGACCTCCCCCCCTCGCCCCTCCGAATCTTCTTTTGTCAAACCCGCACCCTACGTGTAGAATACAGCGTGGCGTTTAGCTTTTTAGTCGATGGGTATAATCTTCTTTACGCCTTGCCCGAGATTCCTCCCGGTACCTGGCCGGAGAAACGCAGGCAGCTTTTGACCTTTCTCACCGAGCAGCGTCCCCAGGGCAAGAATTCATTAACGGTCGTTTTCGACAGCCGAGCGGGTTTAGGGGACCGGCTGCGAGTAGGCGATCTCACCGTGGTCTTTACCGCCGGAGAGACAGCTGATGAATGGATTGGAACGCAGGTCCGCAAGGCGCCCAATCCCCGGGCGCTGGTGGTTGTTTCCGACGATCAGGGGGTGCGACGATTGATCCAGGGAACAGGCGCGCGGTATCAGAACGTGTCGGACTTCTTAAAAAAAACGCGTATCCGGAAACACCCTCCCATGCCGCATGAGAAGCCCTCCAACGATCGCGACATCACCAATGAATTGAAAGAGAAATGGCTGTGACGGATGCCCACCTCGATTTCCCCTTGATTTTTTCGCCTTTTTTCGATAAACCCAACGTGTTTGCCATGACTTTCAAGCCTATACGTCTTGTTTTTCTCCAGTCCGCTTTCCTCGGTCTACTGCTTGGAGGGTTCACCCCGGCA
>Ga0155753_106_pt6 | contig 15735 bp, 14 predicted proteins | sample RifCSPlowO2_01_FD_107407 | JGI IMG/M metagenome (GOLD analysis project Ga0155753, IMG submission 107407) | Elusimicrobia bacterium RIFCSPLOWO2_01_FULL_59_12
GACTCAGGTGGACGGCGTTTATTCCGCCGACCCGCGCACCCACCCCAACGCCAAACGACTTTCGCAGCTGACCGCCATGGAAGCGATCCGCAAGCGGCTCGGCGTGATGGACACCACCGCGTTCAGTTTATGTCTGGACAACAAGCTCCCGATCGTCGTCTTCAATCTTTACAACAAAGGAAACATCCGGCGCGTCCTTTCCGGAGAGCGTGTCGGAACGCTCATCACCAGCCGGTAATATGGTTCCCAAAGCGTTGATCGCCCAGGCCGAAGAGCAGATGAAAAAAACGCTGGATCGCATGCGGGGCGATCTGGGCACGCTGCGCACCGGCCGCGCCAGCACGACCCTTCTTGAAAACGTCCGGGTGGAGTATTACGGAGCCTCGACGCCTCTCAACCAGCTGGCCGCGATGGCCGCGCCGGAGCCGCGGATGCTGGAGATCCGGCCGTGGGATAAAGGATCGGTGGCCGAGATCGAGAAAGCTATTTTGAAGTCCGACCTGGGTCTGACGCCCAACAATGACGGCAACGTCATTCGACTTCAGATTCCCCAATTGACCGAAGACCGCCGCAAGGATCTGATCAAAGTCGTTCGCAAGATGGCGGAAGAATACCGCGTGGCCCTGCGCAACGAGCGGCGCGACGCGGTGGAGCGCATGAAAAAGGCCGAAAAAAGCAAAGAGATTTCCGAAGATGACCGCTCCACCGGCGAGCAGGAGATCCAGAAGCTGACCGACCTCTACGCCAAGCGCGTGGACGACCTGCTGGCTGGAAAAGAACGCGATATCATGGAAGTGTGAGAGCCTCCGCCGTGGCGACCCTTCTAACGATGCGCTCCGCACCCTCGGCTGAACAGGATCTCCTGCAGCAGATCAACGCCGACAAACTTCCCAAACACATTGCGATCATCATGGATGGAAATGGCCGCTGGGCCAAGCAACGCCACCTGCCTCGGGTTTTTGGTCACCGCGCCGGGATTTCGTCCGTGCGCGAGGTGGTGCGCGCCTGCGGGCAGCTCGGCGTTAAAGTGCTGACCCTGTATGCGTTTTCCGCGGAGAATTGGTCCCGGCCGGGCGCTGAAGTGGCCGCTTTGATGCGGCTCCTGGAAGACTACCTTCAGCGCGAACTCCCGGACCTGCAGAAAAATCATGTCCAGCTCCGCGCGATCGGCCGTTGGGACGCTCTGCCCTCAGGCGCCCGCCGCCAGCTTGAGCGCGTGATCGAGGCCACGTCCAAGAACAGGGGGCTGATCCTGACCTTGGCGCTCAACTACGGCGGCCGGCAAGAGATTGTGGATGCCTGCAACCGCGCCCTGAAGAGCGGCGCCCGGCAGGTGAATGAGGAAAGCTTATCGCGCTGCCTGAATACCCACGGGCTCCCCGACCCGGACCTGCTCATCCGCACTTCGGGCGAGATGCGCATCTCAAATTTTTTACTCTGGCAGCTTGCCTACACCGAAATCTATGTCACGGACACCCCCTGGCCGGAGTTCCGCCGCCCGCATCTCTACCGGGCCCTCCTGGATTTTCAGCGACGCGAGCGTCGCTTCGGCGGGTTGTAATCAGGCGGACCCGTGCTCTTTCCTCGACTCCTCACCGCCCTGATCGGCCTTCCCCTGCTGGTCGCCGGGATTTATTTCGGCAGTTGGCCGTTCTTTTTCCTGATTTTGGGTGTTTCGTTCCTGGCGTTGCGGGAATATTATTATCTGGCGGAAGAATGCGGCTACCCGACATACCGCTGGATAGGGATGGTCCTCGGTCTGGGGGTGGTTGTGTCCGTGTCTCTGAATGGCACGGCGCTCGGCCAAGTGACGGAAAACCAGGTCACGGCCGCGCTCTTGTCCCTGGGCGTGATCGTCCTGGCGCTGCGAAGCATCCTGCGCGGACCCACCGACACATTGCTGTCAGAGTGGGGGACGACGTTCTATGGCGTGATGTTTGTGGCCTGGCCGCTGGCGCACCTGTTGTTGATTCGTGATCTGCGGCCGCAGGGTTTGGCAGCGACGTTCTTTCTCTTTGTGCTGATCTGGTCGGAGGATAGTGTGGCGTACATCGCAGGAACGCGCTGGGGACGTCATCCGATCGCCGGACATGTCAGTCCCAAAAAAACTTGGGAAGGCACGCTGGCCGGATTGGCGGCGGCCGTGGGTGTGGCTGCGGGGTTTCAGGCCACTCTTTTAAAACAGGACCTTCATTTCACGGAAGCGCTGCTGTTGGGACTGACCGTCGGCGTATTGGCCTTTGCATCGGATTTGAGTGAATCCCTGCTGAAGCGCGTGGCCGGCATGAAAGATTCGTCTCCCCTGCTGCCGGGGCACGGGGGAATCCTCGATCGGTTTGATTCGTTCCTGCTGACCGCGCCCGTTTTTTACTATTACTGGGCGTTTGTGAAACACTGAGATGACCCTTCATGAAACGCTAAAGCGAACCTCACCCGCCCTTCGGGCACCCTCTCCCGATGGGAGAGTGAACATCACGTTGCTCCCCTCTCCTATCAGGAGAGGGGTTGGGGGTGAGGTGGGTGTTCGGCGCGTGGTCATTCTCGGTTCCACCGGCTCGATCGGCGTCAACGCCCTGGGTGTTCTCAAACGTTTGGGAAAGGCGTATCAAGTTGTCGGCTTGAGCGCCCGCAGGAACATGGCCCTGCTTCTCAAGCAGATGCGTCAGTTTGAGCCGGACGTGATCAGCGTGTGGGAGGAATCCGACGCCCGGGCGTTTCGCGCTCAAGGGATCATTGTCCACGGGAAACCTCTGGTGGTATTAAGCGGGCTGGAAGGGCTCATGGAACTGGCGGGATGGGGCTCCGCTGATACAGTCCTGTCGTCGGTGGTGGGCGCGGTGGGACTCCGCCCGCTCCTGGCAGCGATCCGCGGCGGCAAGACGGTCGCCCTAGCCAACAAAGAAGCTCTGATTATGGCGGGTGAATTGGTGGTGGGTGAAGCCCGGCGATGGAACGCCACCCTCCTGCCTGTCGACAGCGAGCACTCCGCTCTGTTCCAATGTTTAAACGGAGAGCGCTCCAAAGAAGTCCGGCGGTTGATCCTGACGGCGTCCGGGGGCCCGTTTTACCGGACAAAGACAGCGCTGGACCGGGTCACCGTGAGGCAGGCTTTGGCGCACCCGACCTGGAAAATGGGGCGCAAGATCACGATCGACAGCGCGACCCTGATGAATAAAGGAATTGAAATACTGGAGGCCAGCATTCTATTCGGCATCTCGCTGGATCAAGTGGAGGTGGTGATCCATCCGCAGTCCATCGTGCATTCCCTGGTGGAATTCGTTGATGGCGCGACGCTGGCGCAGCTGTCCTGGCCGGACATGTGCCTGCCGATCCAGTATGCGCTCACCTATCCGGCGCGCGTGCCCGGCCGGCTGGAGCCGCTCGATTTGGTCAAGGCCAGGCAGCTCGATTTCTTTAAACCTGATTTTCGCCGGTTCCCATGCCTGGCGCTGGCGCGCGAGGCGGGTTTAAAAGGCGGCACCTGGCCGACGGTCCTGAATGCCGCGAACGAATCGGCCGTTCAAGCGTTCCTGGAAGAGCGCATCCGCTTTACGGATATTCCGCGCATTGTGGAGAAAACATTATCTAAACACAACGGGGTGACACGCCCCTCACTGGAAGACGTGCTCGAAGCAGACCAGTGGGGGCGGCACCTATCTGAGGAGCTTATTCATGGTTGAGTTCGCCGGTCGCATCGCCGTCACTGTCCTATGCCTGGGTTTTGTGGTCCTGGTTCATGAGTGGGGCCACTTTCTGGTGGCCCGCCGGCTCGGGGTGCGCGTGGAGCGCTTTACGATCGGCTTCGGCAAGGAGATTTTTGGATGGACACGCAAAGGGACGCGCTTCGCCGTTTGCATCTTGCCGCTGGGCGGCATGGTGAAAATGGCGGGAGAATTTCCCGAAGAACGGTCTAAAAAAGCGGACGAGTTCTTTTCCCAACCCTGGTATGGCCGCGCGCTGATCGCGCTCGCCGGGCCGGTGATGAATTACGTGCTGGCCTTTGTTTTATTTGCCGCGGTCGCGCTGGCCTGGGGCACCCTCAAGCCTTCGACCCAACCGGTCATCGGCGACATGATTTTGGGGCTGCCGGCCGCCAATGCGAAGCTCCAAATCGGCGACCGCATCCGCTCCATTGACGGTATCGCGATCACGTCCTGGGAGCAGATGGCCCATCTCATTCACGAGCGGCCGGAAAAGACCGTGCGCATGGAAATTGAGAGGGCAGGCGCCGAGGGAAAACCTTCCAGGGTCTTCAGGGCGTCGCTGAAACCCCAGCGGGATCCGCAGCGCAGCATGGGGTTGATCGGGGTCATGCCGCAGGTGGACAAGGTGAAGCTGGGCGTGTGGGGAAGCATCAAGGTCAGCCTTCGCGATCTGAAAGCCTGGACCGTGCAGCCCTTGGAGTACATCGGTCAGAAGATCCGCAGCATGGAAGGTCCGAAGGAACTTTCCGGCCCGCTCGGGATCGCGCATATGGTGACCAAAGCCACCCAGGAAGGCATGTCGTATGTGATTTACCTGATGGCGATTATCTCGACAGGGCTGGGGTTGTTTAATCTGTTCCCGATCCCTGTCCTGGATGGCGGCCATATTTTTCTTTATGTGATCGAGGGTATCCTTCGGCGGCCGCTGAGCCGCCGCACCCTGCAGGTCGCCAACGCGGTCGGGCTCTCGGTGATCCTGACGATTTTCATCTATGCCTCCTACCAGGATATTCTCCGCTGGCGCCTGGGTCTGATGAAATAAATGCGTTTCTCCCAGTCCTTCATTCCCACGCTCCGCGAGCTGCCCGCTGAAGCGGAGACCGTCGCGCATCAACTGATGCTGCGCGCGGGGCTTCTCCGCAAACTGGCCTCCGGCATCTACGAGTGGCTTCCCGCGGGCCTTCGCGTGCTCAGAAAAGTGGAACACATCGTGCGCGAAGAGATGAATGCGGTCGGAGGGCAGGAGGTCTGGCTGCCGCAGCTTCAGCCGCGCGAGTTGTGGGAGGAAACCGGCCGTTGGGGGGTCTACGGCAAAGAACTGATGCGGCTCAAAGACCGCAAGAACGCCGATTTCTGCCTCGCGCCGACCGCCGAAGAAGTGATCACCGATCTGGTCCGCCGCGACGTTCGCTCCTACCGAAACCTGCCCCTCATGCTGTATCAGTTTGGCGTGAAGTACCGTGACGAGATCCGGCCGCGCTTCGGCGTGATGCGCGCGCGCGAGTTCTACATGAAGGACGCCTACTCGTTCCACACCGATGAAGCGGATGTCCAGCGCTATTACCAAGACGTTTTCGAAGCCTACAAAAAGATTTTCACGCGCTGCGGACTGACCTTCCGGCCGGTGGAGGCGGATCCCGGAGCGATCGGAGGAAATTTATCTCACGAATTCATGGTGCTGGCGGACACCGGCGAAGAGGGGATCGTGAGCTGCACCTGCGGTTACGCGGCCAACGTCGAACGCGCCGAGCTGAAAGAGGCGAAAGCCGCCCGCGCCAATAACAGTCCCAGTCCAGAGGAAGTGTTGACGCCGGGCGCCAAGAGCGTGGAGGACGTGGCCCAGGTCGTCAAACGGCCGGCGGATCACTTCATTAAAGCCCTTCTCTTGAAGGCCGACGATCATCCGATCATGGTGCTGGTGCGCGGCGATCACGAGCTGAACGAAGTCAAACTCCGGCGGTATTTAAAAGCCGGCTGGGTGGCCAAAGCGGATGAAGAAACCTACGAGAAGGCGAGCGGGTCGCCGGTCGGGTTCGCCGGGCCGGTCAAGTCAAGAGCGCGAATCCTTGCGGACTACGCGGTGGAAGGGATCTCCGACGCGGTGGTGGGCGGGAACAAGAAGGACACGCACCTGGTCCACGTCGTTCCCGGCCGCGATTTTAAACCCGAGGCCTACGCCGATTTACGCAAGGCCGTCGCGGGCGATCCCTGTCCGAAGTGCGGCAAGCCGATGGAGGGATCGCGAGGTATTGAAGTCGGCCACACCTTCCAGCTCGGCACCAAATACTCGTCCGCGATGAAAGCGACGTACTTGGACGTCAATCAAAAAGCCCAGATGATTGTCATGGGGTGCTACGGGATCGGCGTCTCCCGCGTGGTGGCCGCCTGCATCGAACAGTGTCACGACGCCAGCGGCATTATCTGGCCGGAGAGCCTAGCGCCTTGGGATCTGATCATCTGCCCGCTGAATGTGTCGAACAGTGCCGTCACGTCGGCGGCCGAGCGCTTGTATGAGGAAGCCAAGAGGGCCGGTCTGGACGTTCTCCTGGATGACCGTGATATGCAGGTGGGCGCCAAACTCAAGGACGCTGACTTGATCGGCATACCCCGGCGCATTGTGGTGGGGGAACGCAAGATTGCCGAAAATAAAGTCGAACTCAAACGCCGCGCTGATAAAGACAGCCGCGACGTCGCTCTCTCGATGGTGATTGCGGAAATCCATAAATAAATTGTAGAATGCAGGCCGTTCAGAGTGGCGCCGCCGTGCCACTCTTCTTTTTTGTATGACCGCGAAAAGCCTTCTAATCGAGCAAATTGAACAGCTGGCCGAGCCGGTTCTTCAGGAGCACGGGGCCGAGCTGGTGCTGGTGGAGTTCCTCCATGGACACGGAGCCTGGGTCCTGCGGTTTTTCCTGGACAAACCGGAGGGCATCACGCTGGATGACTGCGCCCGCATCAGCGAACACTTGGGACGCATCCTGGACGCATCGAATGTGATCCCGCAATCGTATTCGCTGGAGGTCTCCTCCCCGGGCGTCTACCGGCCCCTGCGGAAGGAAAAGGACTTTGAACGATTCAAAGGGGAGCGGGTGGATATTAATCTGTACGCGCCGATCAATGGCCGCCGGCACTACAGAGGAACGATCGAAGGGGTCGCCGAGGGAACGGTGCAGGTCAAAGATGTCGCACAGCAGGTGTTTTCGTTGCCGTTGTCCGGGATCGCCAAGGCGAAATTGAACCCGGAGATCAAGATTTAGGTTTAGATCGTCACCCCCGCGAAAGCGGGAATGACGGCGGGAACAGGAGGACGGTGTGGCTGAGAAAAGCGAGTTGATCCCGGTCCTGGAACAAATCGAACGGGACAAGGGCATTAAGAAGGATGATATTCTCCGGATGATCGAGCAGGCCGTGGTCTCGGCGTACAAGAAACATTCCGGAAAAATGGTGAATTTGGAAGCCAAGATCGACCCGGAGACCGCCCAAGTCGAAGCCTTTCTCATCAAGAAAGTCGTCGCCCAGGTGACCAATGACAACGTTGAAATCGATGAAGCGGGGGCGAAGAAGATCAAATCCGGCGCGAAGCTTGATGAGGAAATCCGTATCCCGGTGGTGACGGAAGACTTCTCGCGCATTGCGGCGCAAACCGCCAAGCAGGTGATCATCCAAAAGATTCGCGAGACCGAACGTCAGAGCCTCCTGGAAGAATTCCAGACCAAAGAGGGCGTGCTGGTGGGCGGCACGGTGCATCGTTTTGTGGACCACAACCTGATTGTGGACCTCGGGAAGGCGGAGGGGATCCTCCCCGTGCGCGAGCAGGTTCGCCGCGAGCGTTTTTCGATCGGAGAACGCCTGAAAATCCTGATCCTGAAAGTGGAAAAAGGCACGCGCGGCCCCAAGATCCTGCTGTCCCGGTCGCATCCGCTCCTGGTCCAGCGTTTATTTGAGCAGGAAGTGCCGGAGGTCTATGAGAAAATGGTCGAGGTCGTGGAGGTGGTGCGGGAACCCGGCTTCCGCTGCAAGGTCGCGGTCAAAAGCAACAATCCGAAAGTGGATCCCGTGGGCGCCTGCGTGGGCGTCAAGGGATCGCGCGTCCGTCCGATCATCGATGAACTGCGCGGCGAGCGCATTGATCTCATCGCGCATTCGACCGACCCCGCTAAATATATCGCCGCCAGCCTGTCACCCGCCAAAGTGATTAACGTCAACATCACCAGCGAGGCTGACAAACACGCCGAAATTGTGGTGTCAGATGATATGCTCTCTCTGGCGATCGGACGGTCCGGTCAGAACGCGCGCCTGGCGGCCCGGCTCACGGGGTGGCACATTGACATTAAATCCGAAACCCAGCGGAAGGAAGCGGCTCAAGAACGTGCTGCGGCCAGCGCGGAAGCGCTCAGCCAGCTGGAAGGCGTCGGCCCCAAAACCGTTGATATTCTGATTAAAGGGGGATGGGGCAGTTTGGAGAAACTCTCACAGGCCAAGCCGGATGATCTGACCGTTCTGCGCGGTGTCGGGGAAAAGACCGCAGAGAAAATCATCAAAGCCGCCCAAAACACATTGAAAGAGAGAGCCGAAGCGGCGCCGCCTGAAGGAAAGGCGGACCCTGAAGACGCGGAGGGCTCCGCGGCGGCGGAGACTGTAACGGAAACAAGCGTGGAAGAGAAACCTGAAGAACTGAAACCGGAAGGATAATGCCTACCAAGCCTAAAAAATCCGACCCCGAGCCGGCGCCGCCTAAAAAGGCGGACGAGACGCCCAAGAAGCGCATGGTATTAAAGACGTTGAAGCGCGTTACGTCCAGCTCGCCGGTCTCCCCGATGCTCCGCAAGGTGACTCCCGGCGTGCCGACCCGGCGGGTTATCCCGAAGGCTCCGCCCCCGCGTCCGAAACCGATCGAGCCGGCCGCGCCGCCGCCTCCCGTTCTCGCCGCGCCCGCCCCGGCGCCCGCTCCCGTGGCGAAGGCCCCGGTGGAAGCCGCCCCTCCGCCTGCGCAGAAAGTCCCCGAAAAGAAAGAGACTCTAAAGAAGGAAACGCCCAAGGTGGAGCCGACGGCGACGTATAAAATGCCGCCTCCGCCCACGGTCAAACCGCCTCGGCCGGCGGTGCCCAGGATGGCCCCAAGTCATCCTGCGCCATCGGCGTCGCCCGCCCCGGGTCGAACCGAAGAGCCCGCGGCGGCCGCCGGAATGATGGGCTCCGTACCCCCTGCCGCTCCGCGTCAGAAAATCAAGATTTCTGAAATCATCACGGTCAAAGAACTCGCCGAACGGTTGAACGTCAAGGCGATTGACGTCATCAAAAAATTGCTCAGCCTGGGCTCGCTGGCGACGATCAACCAGCAGATCGACGCCACGATCGCCGCCCTCGCGGCGGAGGCGTTCAACACCGACGTCGAAATCATCCCCATTTTGCAGGATGCGGAGGTGGAGGATAAAGACGATCCGGCCACGCTGAAACCCCGGCCGCCGATCGTGACCATCATGGGCCATGTCGATCACGGGAAAACCAGCTTGCTCGACGCCATCCGCTCCACCCGCGTTGCGGAGAAAGAAGCAGGCGGCATCACCCAGCACATCGGCGCCTACCGCGTCAGCACGCCCAAAGGGGACGTTGTGTTCCTCGATACCCCGGGCCACGAGGCGTTCACGGCGATGCGCGCGCGAGGCGCGCAGGCAACCGATGTCGTGGTGCTGGTTGTTGCGGCGGATGACGGCGTGATGCCGCAGACCATTGAAGCCATCGATCACGCAAAAGCGGCCGGCGTCAATATCGTTGTCGCCGTCAATAAGATCGACCTGCCCACGGCCAATCCGGAGCGCATCAAACGCGACCTGTCCCCCTATCAACTGGTGCCGGAAGACTGGGGCGGAAAAACAATTTTTGTGGAGGTCTCCGCCAAGAAAAGGACCAATATCGACAAGCTTCTGGAAATGCTTTCTCTCGAGTCGGAACTCCTGGAGCTGAAGGCCAACCCCGACCGGCCGGCGCAGGGCGTGGTGGTGGAGGCGCGCCTGGACCCGCGCCGCGGCGTGACCGCGACGCTCCTGGTGCAGAAAGGGACGCTCAAGGTGGGCGACGCGGTGGTCGCGGGCACGACGTTCGGCAAGGTACGGGCGATGTTCGATGACCGGGGGGGGAAGGTGGAGGCCGCGAGTCCTTCGACGCCCGTGGAAGTGCTGGGCTTGTCCAACGTGCCGCAGGCGGGCGAACGGTTTACGGTGCTTTCGGATGAGCGCGAGGCGCGCACGCTGGTTGAACGGCGTCAGTTGGCGCTCAACGAGAACGCGGTGCGCCGCAAGCATGTCACCCTCGACACGCTGCACGACCGCGTGGCTGAAGGCAAGATCCGGGAACTCAAGATCATCATCAAGGGCGATGTGCAGGGCTCCGTGCAGGCGGTCAAGGATGCCGTGGAACGCCTGTCCACCCATGAAATTCGCTTGAATGTGATCCATTCCGGCGTCGGCGCGATCAAGGAAACCGATGTCACGCTCGCCTCAGCGAGCGATGCCGTCGTCATTGGATTTAACGTGCGTCCCGACGCCAAGGCGGAGGAAACGGCGCGGCGGGAAGATGTGGACATCCGCACCTACCGCATCATCTACGAGCTGATCGACAACATCAAAGCCGCGATGGAGGGGCTGCTGGAGCCCGAAACCCAGGAAACCCGTGTCGGCATGGCCGAAATTCGCCAGGTCTTCCACGTGTCCAAGTCAGGGAACATCGCCGGCTGCATGGTTCAGGAAGGCAAGATCATCCGGGGCGGAAAAGCCCGTCTCTTGCGCGATGGCGTCGTGGTCCATGTGGGATCCATTGAATCGCTGAAGCGCTTTAAGGAGGATGCCCGGGAGGTTGAAAAAGGTTTTGAATGCGGGATCGGCCTGGGCAATTTCCAGGATATGAAGCCGAAAGATCTTATCGAAGTCTTCACGCAGGAACAAAAAGCCCGGAAGTTAGAACCGGCTAATCCCTAATCCCTTGTCGTCATTCCCGCGGAAGCGGGAATCCAGTCAGAGATTCTGGACCCCCGCTTTCGCGGGGGTGACGAATTCAGGAGTTCTCCCGTGAGTCGCCGCCGCTTAGAGCGCGTCACCGAGCTCATCCACCAGGAAATTTCAAAGCGCATCCTCCTGCTGAAGGATCCCGGTCTGGGATTCATCACGATTCTGGGCGTGCGTCTAAGCCCCGATTTCATGCAGGCCCGGGTGTTTTACTCCGTGCTGGGCAGCCAGGAAGAGCAGGAGCGCACGCGCGCCGCGCTGGACCGCGCCCGTCACCATCTCCGCGCTGAACTAGGAAAGCTGGAAAACCTCAAGGCGTCGCCGGAGCTGACTTTTGTCCAGGACCATTCTGCGGAAGAAGCCCAGAAAGTGCTGGAAGTTCTCAACAAACTTGAAAAGGACCGTCAACACGACGCCTCCGAAAATGCCTGAGTCCGCTTCCGTCCGCCACACAACTCGGCGGACGTCCGCCGACGCCTCAGTGGCGGGCGGCCTCCTGGTGCTTGATAAACCTTCCGGCCCGACGTCCTTCGACTGCGTACAAAAAGCGCGCGGGATCCTGCGCGCCAAACGCGTTGGCCATTGCGGCACGCTGGACCCCATGGCCGAAGGGGTGCTCGTTTTGCTTTTTGGCTCGCACACCCGCCGCCAGCAGGAGTTCCTGGCGATGGAAAAACAGTACTGGTTCCGCAGTGAGCTCGGCCGCTTCACCGACACAGGCGATCGGATGGGGAAAACCACCGAGACGCTCCCAGCGGGTCCCCTGTCCCGCTCGATTCTCGAGTCGGCCGCGAAAGGATTTATGGGGGACTCCTGGCAGATCCCGCCGAAAGTATCCGCCGTAAAATTCCAAGGCAAGAGGCTTTATGAATGGACGCGCAAGGGAATCGACGTTCCGCGGCCGCCGCGGCACATCCATATTGCCGCTTTCGATATCCTGTCTTTTGAGGGATCGTTTTATGAAGCGCGCGTCATTTGCTCCCGTGGAACCTATATCCGAACGCTGGCGGAAGACATGGCCCGGCGGCTGGGGACCGGCGGCTTGGTGGACGCTTTAATTCGCGAGCGGGTGGGCAGCTATTGCCGCCAAGACGCCCTGAGCTGGGAGCGGCTGTGCAGGTGTAATCGGGAGGAATTATTGTCCCTGGCCGTCACCCCCGCGAAAGCGGGGGTCCCGCAATGGCCAGGACTGGATTCCCGCCCTCCACACGACTGGGCGGGCGCGCCGGAAGTGTGGCGTGCGCGCTTCCGCGGGAATGACGACCTTCCATGAGATCCTCCGTTCTCACACTGGGCACCTTTGACGGGGTCCACCGGGGCCATCAGCGTATCTTGAAAAAGGTCGTTGAAAGGGCCAAGGCGCGCGGCGCACGCAGTATCGCGCTCGCCTTCGGCATGCCGCCCAAACTCGGGCACAACCCCTCTGCCAAGCCCGTGCTTTTGACCCCCCTGTCGGATAAGACCCAGCTCTTAAAGCGTTTGGGGATCGACGAGGTGCAGGCGTTGGTTTTTGATAAAAAAACCGCCTCCACCCCACCCGAGACATTTTTCACCCGCCGGATCCTTCAACGCTGCGGCGCTCGGGAGATGGTCGTTGGCCCGCGTGTCGCTTTCGGCCGGCGCCGCGCCGGGAAGCTCCCTTTTTTGATGACATTGGGAAAACGCCACGGCGTGCGGATCCACGTGGTGAGTGGAGTGAAAATCATGGGCAAGCCGGTCTCCTCCAGCGGGATCCGTGACCTGCTTTATCAGGGTGATGTGGCGGGCGCAGGCCGCCACCTGGGCTATCCTTACTCGATTGCGGGGAAAGTGGTTCATGGCAGCCGCCGGGGACACAAACTGGGATATCCCACCGCCAACATCGCTGTCGATACGCACGCCATCCTGCCGCCGGGAGTTTTCTGGGTGAACGTCCTGCCCGCGAACAAACCGATTCCCCTGAAATCTTCGGACCTCCGGCCGGCGACTCATGGGCTTTGCAACGTCGGTACGCGTCCGACCTTCACTCCGAAAGCCAAAAAACTCACCTGCGAGGTATTTCTCTTCAAAAGGCCTTCCTCGCTTTATGGGAGAGCGCTGCGGGTTGTCTTCAGGCGGCGAATCCGCTCTGAAAAACGGTTCAAATCTTCGGGTGCGCTCAAACGCCAGATTGCACGGGACTTTCGGACCGCTCTCCGCTGGACGCGTTCCTAAACCGCCAGAGGTCCGGCGGGCTTTACACGACACGTTAAAATCAATATAATTAACCAACATAAATTAAAATAATGCCACTAACCAAAGAAATTAAAAAGGCAGCGGTCGAACGGCACAAGGTGCATACCACAGACACAGGCAGCCCAGCTGTTCAGATCGCTCTCCTCACCGAACGTATCAGTCAACTCACCACGCACTTCAAGACGCATGGCAAGGACTTCGGGTCCCGCCAGGGTTTGCTGAAGCTGGTCGGCAACCGCCGCCGGCTTCTGAACTACCTGCGCTCCCAGGACAGTGCTAAATACCGCGAGTTGATCGAAGAGTTAAATCTGCGACGGTAGGGAACTGTCCCATCACCGGAGCTTATGTTTATCGCCTCACGCGACGCACGAGGCGCATAACCATAGGCTTCAGCGGCGATGGGTTTTTCTTGTTAGGGCCACTATAAAAGGAGAAACATCGTGTCCGAAGCAAAAAGAGTAGACGTTGAGATAGGCGGGAAACAGATCAGTCTAGAAACCGGCGCGCTGGCCAAGCAGGCCAACGGCGCCGTGCTCGTCACCTCGGGTGAAACCGTGGTCCTGGTGACGGCGACAGCGGCCCCGGAGCCCAAGGCGGGAGCTGGTTTTCTGCCTTTGACGGTGGACTACCGCGCGCGGACCTACGCGGCGGGACGCATCCCCGGAGGATTTTTTAAACGGGAAGGAAAAGCGCGAGATGGGGAGATTCTCACCTCCCGGCTGATCGACCGGTCGATCCGCCCGCTGTTCCCGGAAGGTTTTACCCATGAGATCCAGATTACGGCGATCGTGCTTTCGACCGATCAGGAAAACGACCCTGACATCCTCGGCATGATCGGCGCCTCCGCGGCGCTGTGGGTGTCGAATATTCCGTTCAACGGCCCGATCGGCGTTGCGCGTATCGGCCGCAAGGATGGCCAGCTGGTTGTGAATCCCTCCGGCCCGGACGCCGAGGAGGGGGGGCTGGATATCGTGGTGGCCGGCTCGAAGGACGCGCTCTTGATGGTTGAAGGCGGCGCAACGGAAGAACCGGAATCAGGTATTCTGGAGGCTTTTGAATTGGCCCAGAAGGAGATCCAGCAGCTTTGCGCCGCGCAGGAAAAACTGGCTCAGGGGCTCCGTAAGGAAACGATGCCCTGGACCCCTCCCGAGATTCCCGAGGACTTGAAGAAGGGCGTGGATCAGGTCGCGCGCGCGGCCGTGAAGGACGCCGTGCGTATCGCCGAAAAATCGGCCCGCGACAAAAAGGTGGCTGAGATTAAAAAGGTGCTCAAGGAAAAGCTCCTGCCTGCCTTTCCCGGGTCGGAAGCCCAGATCCAGCATGAGCTGGACGAAATCCTGTACGTGGAAGCGCGCGCTCTGATCCTGGATGAAAAGCGGCGCTCGGATGGACGCGGCTACCAGGATATCCGGCCGTTGTCTTCGCGCGTGGGCGTGCTGCCCCGCACCCACGGCAGCGCTCTGTTCACCCGGGGCCAGACCCAGGCGCTGGCCACCACCACCTTGGGAACGCCATCGGACATGCAGATCATGGACGAGCTGGAAGGGGAATATAAAGAACGCTTTCTCTTCCACTACAACTTCCCGGGTTTTTCCACCGGTGAGCCAAAGATGGATCGCGGTCCCGGACGCCGGGAAATCGGTCACGGCGCGCTGGCGAAACGGGCGCTTTACCCGATGCTGCCTTCGGAAGATGAGTTCCCATATACCATCCGCATCGTTTCGGATATTTTAGAGTCGAACGGCTCCAGCTCGATGGCCTCGGTGTGCGGCGGCCTCCTCTCGCTGTATGACGCCGGAGTCCCGGTGAAGAAGCCGGTCGCCGGCATCGCCATGGGGCTTGTGAAGGAAGGTCCGAAAGTCGCCATCCTCACCGATATCATGGGTCTTGAAGATCATCTCGGCGACATGGACTTCAAAGTCGCGGGGACCCCGGACGGCGTGAACGGGATTCAGATGGACATCAAAATCGCCGGCATATCGATAAACCTTCTCAAAGAAGCGCTGGAGCACGCGCGCGTCGCGCGATTGAAGATCCTCGACCATATGAAGCAGACGCTGGCGGATCCGCGCGCGGAGCTTTCGCCGCATGCGCCGCGCATGATCCGCGTGATGATCCCGGTCGACAAGATCGGAGCCCTGATCGGGCCCGGCGGCAAGAACATCCGCCGCATCATCGAAGAAACCGGGGCGGAGGTCGAAGTCGAAGACGACGGCAGCGTGTACATCTCATCGATCGATGCGCTGTCGGTGGAGCGCGCCCAGGCCCAGGTGGAAGGTCTCACGGCCGAAGCCGAAGTGGGCAAGATTTACAAGGGCAAGGTGACGCGCATCATGGGCATCGGCGTGTTCGTGGAGATTATGCCGGGCAAGGAAGGCCTGGTGCGGATGAGCCAGCTGTCAGACCATTTCGTGGAAAAAGCGGAAGACGAAGTCAAAGAGGGCCAGGAAATCGAAGTCAAAGTGCTTGAAGTGGATATGCAGGGCCGGATCAACCTTTCGCGCAAGGCGGTGCTCAAGCCAGGGTCGGAAAATGAACCGACCCCGGGCGGAGGCGGAGGTTTCCGCGGCGGCGGACGGGGCGGACCCGGCGGTTTCCGCGGAGGGGCCGGAGGGCGTTTTGGCGGATCAGGTGACCGATCTCGTGGACGACGCTGAGGAATCCAAACCCGATGTATCGCCTCAAAGCGAGGATGTAAAGCAGCTCCAGGACCTTTATGACCTGATGCGGTCGGAAGGGCTGGAGAACCTCGAGATGGAGGGCCCTGACGCCAAGATCCGCCTCGATCGCGGCGGGAGACAGGCGCCACTCGATGA
>Ga0155753_162_pt6 | contig 15719 bp, 9 predicted proteins | sample RifCSPlowO2_01_FD_107407 | JGI IMG/M metagenome (GOLD analysis project Ga0155753, IMG submission 107407) | Elusimicrobia bacterium RIFCSPLOWO2_01_FULL_59_12
CCGCCGAAGACCACGCTATGCGTCAGCCCGATGCGCGCGCACGCCAGCATCGCCACCGCCGCTTCCGGGACCATCGGCATGTAGATGCCGACCCGGTCGCCTTTCGCAAGGCCCAGCCGCTTGAGCGCGTTGGCGAAGCGGCAGACTTCGGAATGCAGCTCCTGGTAGGTCAGCGTGCGCCGGTCGCCCGGCTCGCCTTCCCAAAGGATGGCCGCCTTATTGCGCCGCCAGCTCAGCAAGTGACGGTCGAGGCAGTTCACGCTGATGTTGGTGGTCCCGCCGATGAACCACTGCGCCCAGGGCGGATCCCATGCGAGGACTTTTTTCCAAGGCGAAAACCAGACCAGGGTCTGCTTGGCGAGGTCCCCCCAGAATTTTGCCGGATTGTTTTTGGCCTTCCGGCAAAGTTTCTTGTAGGCCGCGAGGCTGGCGATGTGCGCCTTCGCTTGAAACGCCTTGGGCGGATTGAAACGGCGTTTTTCCTTCAGGATGGAGGAGATGTCATCCTGGTGAGCGGCGGCTTTAGGCATGCGCCGTCTCCTGAAGGACCTGAGAATCGATTGACGGTTTTCCTTGCGTAACGATCCGGGCGCAGGCATGCCCGCTGAGGCAGGCGCTCTCAATGGTGGCGGGAAGACCGGTCTTCGTCCAGTCTCCCGCCAGAAGAAGGCCTCTGTACGGGCTGGGGTGCGCGGGCCGGAGGGCCTCAGAACCCACGGCGGGCGACAGCGTCGCCTGGTGTTCCTTGATCACCCGGGACCGGACCAGGGCGGCCTCTCGGGCTTTGGGGAAGACCCTGCGGAGCTCCTCCAGGACCATCCCCAGAAGTTTGCTCTCCGGCCAATCGATAAAGGCGTGCGCGCCGCTGATCACGGCCGACACGTACCCTTCTTTTCCCTTCGGGAGCGACAGAATGGCCGATTTATTGAACACCCACTGGACGTGCGTGTCCAGCAGGCCGACAAACGCGCGGCGCGTGATGGCGCGGTCGAACCAGAGATGGAACGAAATGATCGGGGCCGGCCGCAGCCGGCGCATGCGCTGGAAGACGGGTTCGGCGGCGATCGCCGCTTCGGGCAGCATCTTCAGAAGCGCCGGGGCCGGGACCGCGGAGATCACCCAATCCGCAGCCAGGCGGCTTCCTTCCCGGAGGCGGACCCCCTCGATGCGATCGTTTCGGAGGAGTATGGACTCCACCGGCGATTTGACCCTGACCTCGCCGCCCCGCTCTTCGATAAACGCGCCGGCCGCGCGCACATACAGATCGCTCAGGCCCGCCGTGGCGAAACCCAGCCGGGCGTTTTCGGTTCCTGCGAAAAAGGCCCGTTCCAGCACGGCGGCAAAGGGCGCGGCGGAAGCGATCGCCGGGTCTTCGTTCAGGGCGGCGATGGCGATCAAATCCCACAAATGGTGGCGCGCCCGCTCCGATTGATTCCAGCGCGTCAGCCACTGCTCCACGGTCAATGGGCCCAGTTCGTCCGGGTGGGTCCTGGCATGGCGCAGGGCCCGGCTCATATACAGCAGCCTGAAACGGTCCGCCCAGGACAACGAGGACAAGCGCATCAGGCCGCTCAGCAAATGCCAGGGCGCCGGAAGTCGCCAGCACCGCAAGCGCGCCGTGCCGCCCTGGGTATCCGCGAAATCCGCGGAAAGGCTGGGTTGAAAGTGGATCGCGTCCTCTTGCCCGATGCGCTTGAGGAAGGCGCGGGTCTCAAAATAACAACCCATGAACAGGTGCTGGCCGTTATCCACGGCGTCCCCGCTTTGAGGATCCGCAAACGAGTAGGCCCGGCCTCCCAGAACCTGCCGACCTTCCAGAACAATCACCCGATAGCCCCGCTCCGCGAGCGCGGTGGCCGCCGATAACCCGGCGAAGCCTCCTCCGATGATGATGACTTTTTCGGCCATAAATCTAATCTCCCTCGCCCGGTCGCGACAGCGACTGGGAGAGGGATGGGGTGAGGGCCCTCATCCCATTCTTCTCCCATCCTTCTGACGGGAGAAGGGGTTTAATAACTACCGACATTCCCACCAAGCCTTTAACGCCAGCGCGATCTTCACGGGCGTCGGGACCCGGACCGGTTTGGAAAAGACGTCGTAGCCGCGCCGCTCGATGCGGTCCAGGATATTCTCATAAACGGCCCGCATGATCTCCGCGGCGCGCAGCGCGGGCCGCTCGGCCGGCGTGGGCAGGACGGACGCTTCATGGTAGTACCCGCGCGCCTGCCGGGCTTCAAAAGCCATGACCCTTTGAAAGTTGGGCGTCATCTTTCCCTCCAGCACCTCTTTTTCCTCCACCCCGAAACGCGCCAGGTCCTCCTGAGGAAGATAAATCCGCCCGCGCGCGGCGTCGGTTTTAATGTCCCGCAAAATATTCGTCAGCTGAAAGGCCGTCCCGAGTTTGACCGCATAGCTCTTCAGCCGCTCCGAGCGATAGCCGAAGATTTCCATGCAGAGAAGGCCGACCTCCCCCGCGACGTGATAACAATAATCCGCCAGCGCATCGAACGTGGGATAGCGGTTCATCCGCAGGTCCATCGCGACCCCGTCCAAAATGCCGTCAAAATAGTCTTTGCTCAGCTGAAACCCTTCTATGGCCGTCTGGAGCGACCGCGTAAGCTGGAGCGTGGGCTTGCCGTCATAGGTTTGATTGATCTCATCGCGCCATCGCGACACCGCCAGATGGGGGTCGTTTTGAGGATGGTCGACGGCATCATCCACCTCGCGGCAGAAAGCGTACACCGCGGTCATGGCCTCTCGCTGCGGTTTGGGCAGAGAAAAAAAGGAGAAGTAGAAATTGCTTCCGCTTTGCCGGGCGACCTGATGAACGTAGTCGTTACCCATAAAACATTTCGTCATCCCCCGCGGTCGTCAGCGGGGGACCCGTCACCGGATTCCGGCTTGCGGCATGCCGGAATGACGGAACTTATAAAGAGGCGCAGCCAGTCAAATTTTGTCACAACCGGCCGGCGATGAAAGACGTCGCACCCGGCGGCCTCGATCTTGTCCAGGATGCGGACGCCGCCTTTCCATGTCAGGCCTAATTCGAGACGGAGACGTCCCCGGACGCGCCCGGGAAGAGGACGCCCTTGTTCGAAGAAGGCCCGCGTCTTTTGAACTTCAAATTGAAGCAACTGCTTAAAGGAGGCGTCGCAAATCTTCTTCTGCAGCGACGACACCGATACGCCGAAGCGATCCAGGTCCTCCTGCGGCAGATAGATGCGGTCCTTCTCCAGATCGACCGCCACATCCTGCCAGTGATTGGCCAGCTGCAGGCCGGTGCAGATCGCGTCGGACAACCGGTAGAGCTCCTCGGAACGGTATCCGAACAAGGTCAAAATAAGCCGGCCGACCGGATTGGCGGAATATCGGCAATACCTCAGGAGGTCTTCGTATGTCTGATAGCGCCGTACCGTGCAGTCCATTTTAAAGGCGGTCAGCAGGTCCCGCAGCCATTGGACCGGGAGTTGATATGTGTCGAGGGTGATTTTAAGAGCGATAAATATCGGGTGCCAGCCCGCCGCAGTGCCGGCGGGTTGTCGGCCCGCTTCGCAGGCCGACAACATCCGGTCCCAGGCGTTGAGATAGGCCAGCCGTTCTTGTTCATCCCCCGGCATGCGCCGCTCATCGGAAAAATCGTCCGCCGTTCGCATGAAGGCATAGAGGCTGTGCACCGCGGGCTGCAGCGCGCGCGGCATCAGGAAAGACCCCACGGGAAAATTCTCGTAATGGGACTTCGTCAGGGCGGAACAGAACTCGAACGCTTCGGCTTCCGTCCAGGAACGGGACAAAGGGGCCGCGACGTCAGGTGGCAGTAAGACGTCACCCTGGCGGAAGCCGGGGTCCAGGGTCTGGATTCCGGCTTTCGCCGGAATGACATTCTGGCTAGACAAACAATTTCTCCAATCTCTCCAATTCCAGACCCATCAGACTGTCCGCCACCAGGTCCGCGTCCGTCAGCTGGTCGGCTTTGTAGGAGGTCGTGATTGCCGCGCTCTTCATCCCGGCGCTCCGGGCGGCCGCCACGCCGTGCCGGGAGTCCTCGATCACCAGGCAATCCCGGGCCTGGATTTCCTCCGTCCCCTGGAGTCGGCGCTCATTCAGGATCTTCAAGGCGGTCAAAAAGGACTCCGGATCGGGCTTGCCTTTCTGCACGTCATCCGAGCTCACCACGGCCGCAAACAACCCGCGCAATTGGGCCTTCTTCAAGACGAATTCCACTTCCAGCCGGCGGGCCCCGGACGCCAGCGCGATGGGGTATTTGTCGGCGGCCTTTTTCACAAACGGCTCGGCGCCGGGATAGATCATGATGCGGCCCTTCATCTGTTCGTCAAAATAACGCGCCTTGCGGGCCAGCAGCTTTTTCATCAGCTCGGCATCGACGGCGCGCTGATGTTCCTTGAAGACCATCGTGAAGCAGTTCCGGTCGTCGTAGGCGAGGTAGCGGTCGTAATACTCGTTGTCCGTCAGGACGATATTCTCCTCCTGCAGCACTTTTTGGAACGCCTGCATATGCAGGGGCTCGCTGTCGCAGATCACCCCGTCCATGTCGAAAATGATGGCCCTTAGCATAAAGTAAATGGAAGAGGGAGGATGGAGGGGGGTCGAGGACTCCTCTCATTAAGAACTACCTTGACCATCTTCAATCTTCTATCCTCCATCCTCGCCGTCAGGCCATGAGCGCCCGGAGCCGGTCAGGATAGTTCGTGGCGATCGCGTCGACGCCGCAAGCGATCATCCGCTTCATTTCATTCTTGGTGTTGGCGGTCCAGGTCCCCACCGCCAGGCCCGCCTTGTGCGCCGTCGTGACGCCGCGCGCGGTGACCCACGTTTTTCGCGGAAAAATCGCGTGCGCTCCAATGTCGCGCGCCTGATCTATCGGGGAACCCTCTTTCTCCTCTGAAAAAAGCAGGCCGGTCGGCGCGCGCTTATCCGCCGCGCGCACCTCCTGCAGGGCGACGGCATCGAATGAGATGATAACGACCCGGTCCGTAAACTGCTCCTTGTGCAGCAGCGCCACCACGGCATCCGCCAGCGATCCGCCGCTCCCCCGGATCGTTTTTAATTCGATGACCAGTCCGACGGGATGGCGCTTTGTGGTCCGGCGGGTCCGGAACCTGGAAATGACATTGCCCAAAGAGGGGATGTATTGGTGCGCGAACTCGGGGTCATACCACGCTCCGGCGTCAAACGTCTTGATTTTCTTCCAGGAAAGATCCCGGACCAAGCCTTCCCCGTTGGTCGTCCTGTCGACCGAGGTATCGTGCAGCACCACCAGCTCGCCATCCTGGGAGAGCTGGACGTCCAGCTCAATCCAGTCGGCGCCCCGGCGGATGGCTTCTTCAAAGGAGGCGATGGTATTCTCGGGCGCGTAGCCCATGGCGCCGCGATGACCAATGATGAGGCAGGGCGATTGATGGGGCCAGAGGGTCATAAAAAAAGTAGCAGGGGTGGGACTTGAACCCACGACCTACGCCTTATGAAGGCGCCGCTCTGACCAACTGAGCTACCCTGCCTCAAATCTGTTAACTGGGCCGGACTTCCCGCCACTGAGGCTTCGGCGGGCCCGCCAATATCTGGAATTTGCTTTAGAAACAGCCGAGATTATATCAGTTTGCCGACGACCTAGGCCTTGGGGCGTTTTCGCTCCAACTCCATTATAAACCGGGCGACGGCGGCATGGCCTTGGCCGTTGGGGTGGGTGTCATCCCGCCACCAGAGGAGCTCGCCCGTTTTCTCATATAGGCGCTTGGATTCTTTAACAAGGCAGGGATTTAAATCAATCGCCTTTAGACCTGCTTTTTGACAGATGTCCTGGATCGCCAGGAAAAAGGGCGTGGGAGCAGCGGGGGTCGGCCAGGGTTTCTGGTCCTTGAGAACCCATTCATAGACCTGCTCCTTGGAAGACAGGCTAACGACGACAACCTCCACCTTGTGTTCTCTGGCCCAGGCGCCCATCGCCTGGATCGATTTTTGCACATCCGGCATATACCGGTGACGCGTGAGATCCCGCGCGGTGCGGCGCGCTTCATCCCTGTAGACATCAAAAAAGAGCAGCGGCTTGCCAAAGAAATCCTTAACGATCACCTGCCGTTTGGCCCCCTGTACGCTCTGATCCAACCCCAGCAGGAAATAGCTGATCGCCGAATGCCGGCGGATGTTTTGCACCCGGGTGCGGACTCTTTCCCAGGGCGTCTTCCATTGGATCTTTTCCGGAGAAGCGGGCCAGCAGGGGTCCTCCATGTCATTGGCGGTAAACAACACCCAATAAATCCGGGGGCGCTCACCCACCGGCAGCCTCGGCCATTCCGAGATCAGATTAACGTATTCCCCCCACGGACCGATGCAGATGATGGACAGGTTGTAAGCCGGTTTGCTTGACAGCGCCCGCAACCGGCTCGTTACGGTTTCAGGTTGAGTGACCCCGGTGCCATCCGCCGCGGAATCGCCCAACACAAAGAGCGAGACCGGAGACGTGGGCCGGGGGTCCTCATTCCGGAAACCAAAGCGATCGGTTTGAAACCGCACCTGCCGCTCATCACGCCATTCGGGACGCTGCGCCATCGCCGCCAGGTCCCCGTAAACCGTACCTTTAAAATCGACCAGGGGAGCGTATCGGCCGATTCGATCATGCCGAGTCCAGTGCGTGTAAAACCTCTCCTCCGGCCGGTAATAAAACCGATCGATCACCCAGGGACGAACCAGCAGATCAAGCGCGGCGGCGGTCAGATAGAGCGTGCTCACGGCCAACAGCCCGTTCGCGAACAAAGAACGGAGTTTTGCAGGCGTAAAAATGTAGATCAAGGAGAACAACACGGTTATGCCGCAGAGGGGTGATTTGAGCTGAAAGTTCACGGACCGGCAGGCTATATGGAGCAGTAAAAAAGCCCCCCAGAAAAGCAGGAGAATAGGCAGACGTTCGCGCAGTCTGGACATGGCTCATTTTCTCATTTTTAACACGAATTAATGCGCATTTTTCTCCGTTGACAGAACGTGGTTTTCAGGGTATCAGTAACAGTCACGACAATAGCAAACCCCAAGTAATTGGGGGACGCAAAACCTCCGAGCCTAACGACGAATCGCCGAAGGCCAGCGGGGCTGCCGAACGAATGAACCTATATGTGAAGAGGATGGGGGTCGTCCAGCGCGGAATCCTGCGAGCGGCGGGGGCGCTGGTATTTTTATGCCTTTTTGCGCCGCGCATCTATGCCGGACCCGCCGTGGTCGTTCAGTTGAAGGGCCATGCGGAACGGAAGCTGCAGGGATCCAACGACTGGGCTCTCGTCGAGCTCGGGGAGCGCCTTGCGGAAGGTACGGCGGTGATCACCGGCGAAAACTCGTCGGTGGACTTGGATCTGGACCAGGGCCACCGCCTGCGCGTCACGGCAGAGGCGCACTTGACTCTCTCCTCCCTTCAAGCGGAAAAGACCAAAACCTACCTCCACAAGGGCAATGTCCTCTCGAAAGTCCGGCCTCTGAAGGGCCAGGAAAAATTCATGATTCAGACGCCGAGCGCCGTCTGCGCCGTCCGCGGCACGGAATTCTGGACCGGCGTCAGCGACAAAGGCACCGCGGTCCAGGTCTATAAAGGGATGGTCGGGATGCTGGCCCCGGGAGGCGCTTCGGAACTGACCATCCGGGCCGGCGAAAGCGCGGGCATCCTGAGCGACGGCAGCGTGGTCCCGCCGCGTTCGGCGGCGACGCGCGGCGCCTCCGATTCCCCCCTGGCCCGCGCCGCCCGCCATGAAGTCAGTCTCGACATGACGCGCCAGGAAGTCATGGCGGCCGCGGCGGCCGAAATCCGGCTGGCGGAATACCGCGAAGGGAAAAGCTTGATCGATGTGGAGGGGCGCCGGGTGCGCCTCGAGGAATACATCATGCGCCCCCGGCCCAACGAATTTAAATTCGTCGTGCTGAATGAGCGCAAGGATCAGCTGGATTATTTCTTCTACCATGGGACCTTCAATCGGACGCTTCCCGCGGATCTATCGGTAGCGCTCCGGGACGTCTCCGGCCGCTTCGGGACGACCGCCCCGGACTATTACCTGACCGCCTATGAAATGGGCCAATCCAACACCCGGGACTCGGTGCGCGACACCGCGTCCGGGGGCCACCTGGTCAAAATCACGATCGATTCGAACGGCGATTACGTCCTGACCGATCCCACCGACCCAAGCAATACCCGGACCGTGACCGGCGTTGAAGACAACGGGGATGGGACCTACGATGTGTACAACCCGCTGGCCGACGCCTTTTCGATCGTCACCGCGGATCAATTAAGCGATGCGACCCGCTTCGGGGTTTACATGCCCGAAACCCGGACGTTTCAAAACCTTGGGGAAGGGGACACGTACTGGAAGACCCGCTTCAACTCCTACACGCACCAAATCAACAACAACACAAAAATCTCATACGCCGCGGCCGGGGCGGCCAACATCCTGGCGGCGGCCACCCACGACGCGAACTGGACCTACGCGGGCGGTTTTGTTCTGCCGGTCACCACGATCGACCCTTTGACGCTCGATGTCACGATCACCCATTATTACGGCGACGGCACCTTCGAGTCCTACCGCACCGTGCTGATCGACGACAACGGCCACGTCGCTCCGCAGAGCGCCTTCGCCGGCGTGTCAACCGGGGCGGACTACAAAGGGGAATTGCTGAAGTGGAATTACGAACAGCAGGTATCGGCCACGGAATTCGAGGGACGGAAAATCGACTTGGTCGTGGAGCCGAGGATTTTCATTCAATCGGGGTTGATTCAGTAAGCCATGCGCAAAGCGTTGTTCCTGATCGTTTCTTTGGCGTGCAGCGAGCGGGCCGCCGCCGTGGAGGTCAAGCCGGTGATCGATGCGCAAATCATGGGAGGGCAGAATTACTACAACGGCGCCGAAAGTTCGTTTGGTGGCGTGATGTCATTGACCGCCTCACCTTACACGAAGTTTAACGACCGCTGGAGCTTGGTCCCAATTTACGCGGGATCATACCGCGGCACCCAACAGGTCGCCGACCTGGTGGGCGGAGGGACCCTCTTTCAGGACTCCCAAGGCCACATCTTTTCATCCAAACTGATCCGTTCCTTCTTCAACGGCCTGAAACTGAAGGTGTGGGGGGGGTACGGGATCGACCTGCTGCGCGAGACCCAAAATGAAAATTGGGGGAGAGGCCTTTATGACAGCCGCCGGGTTTTCGGCGGCGCGGAAGGGGAGTGGAGCTGGGCCAGCGACCGCACCGCGCGGCTGGCGTATGATCATTACCGGATCGGGTTTCCGAATTACGCGTCGCTGGAATCCAGCCAAATCAACGCCGGGCTGGGCCGCGAATTGAGCGAACCGGATGTCCTGAATAATACCAACCATGCGTTAACCCTCGGCGCCCGCACGGGACTTCCCTGGAACGGATACGCCGATCTCTCCGCGAGTTATACGCTGCGGCAATACCCGGACCAGCACCGGGTGATCGCCAGCGGTGATCTGGAGGGCGAAACCCGGCATGACAATCTGCAGTCCCTTTCTACCCAGGGCACCTGGCCCGTCTTTGTAAAGTCCCACAAACGCCTCTTCACCTCCGCCGGCTACACCTGGTCGCGGCTTGATTCCGATCAAAACAATTACGACACCGCCCAGGTGACCCTTAACCCCAACTTCTATTCCTATATGACGCACAGCCTGAACCACCGATGGACCCTGCTCATGGGTCCGGACGCCAGCCCCTGGGCGCTCAATTTGAACGGCTCCCTTTCGCGCCAGACCTATGCGGACCGCCGCACCCAGGACGCCGCAGGCGCCTACGGCGCCGGCGCCACGCGCGTGGATTCCGCTTATATCGGGCTGGGCGGGTCCTACCCCATCGCCAAAGGATTCAATCTGGCGGCCAACGCCTACTTCGGATGGAATGACTCCAACAACCAGGACAACCGCGTGTACCGGTACCACTACAACACGCAGACCTATCTGATGGGATTCACGTATGCGTACTAAACCGCTCCTCTTATCGTTTGCTTTTTCCCTGCTCACCGCCCCTTTTCTTCAGGCGTCGCCGATCAACCCGATGCCGGTCGAAGTCGGCTCGGACAGCATCAGGATGGCATGGGGCTTGCCGGGGTCGACGGACGGCTTTATCGTCGATGCGTCCTCCGAGCCGTTCCCGGCGGGCGCCCCGATCATTTCGTCCATTACCTTTGACGACACGGTTTCAAGCCTGACGGTCTCCCCCCTGCTCGCGAACACGACCTATCACCTCCGGGTGGGCGATCTGCAGCCGGGCGGCACCTTCTACGCGGTCGAGTTCTCCACGCTGCCGACGCTGACCGAACAGGTCAATGGCGCTCAGCTCACACAAACCTCTTCCTGGACCCTTCGAGCCAATTGGCTGGCCTTGGGGGCCGGAGGCGCCATCGGCTACACGCTGCAGGCGTCCACCAGTTCCGACTTCATGCCGGTCTCGATGACCACGATAACGTTCGATTTCGCCCAAACGACCATGACGCTGTCCGGGCTCCAGCCGGGAACGACCTACCATGTGCGCGTCGGCGCGCTCAATTGGGTCAACATGCCCAACTTCTTTGTGATGGGATCGACGGCCACCGCCGCTTCCACCTCCACAGCCGCCGGCAGCGGACTGGGAACGGCCGCGATCTTGCCCGCCACGGCGTCCGGCGGGGAGGTCGTGACCGCGACCGTGACCTTCACGGTCCCCTCTGTCGGCATGTCGGTGGGGGGCCGGTTGGAAGTCGGCCTGCCGTTTGGCTGGGGATCCTATCTGCAAACCACCAACCCCGGTCAAAACGGATACGTGCAAGTCACCAGCACGGCGGGGGTCAGCTTCACCGTGACCCCCTCCACCAGCCAAAGCGTTGTGATTGATCTGACATCAGGCTTTCTAGCGGCAGGGACCCAGGTTCAGGTCGCCGTCCAGAATATTTTCACGAATTGTCCTCCGCCCAATCAGGCACAGGCGGTCTGGGTGATGAAAAGCGCCATGGGAAGCGGAAGCGCCTTGTCGTCCATCGCCTCACCGCCGGTGCAGTCCTTTGTGCCGGGCCCCGCCAAGTGGCTGTCGTATGAACCCTGGTCCATTTTGACAGTGGCCGCGAATAACCCCTCCCTGGCGCTGCGGCTGCAAATCAACGACAACTGCGGCCGGCCGGCGCTGACGTCCTCCTCAATAACGATCACGCTGAACGGTCTTATGCCCAACGGATCCTCCTCACCCGATACAGGCGTCGCCTTCTCGACCAGCAGCAATTTTGCTTCAACCGCCACGTTTGTAGGCATCCCGGCAGGGAGTTCCACGACCGCGTTCTATTACAGGACATCCACCATCGGGAACAGCCTGTCGATCCGGGGAGATTATCTCAGTCCCTTTGACGGCGCTTCCCAATCCATCTGGCGCACGGTCAATGTGCTTTCCAGCAGCTTTACGTTCATGAACCCCTCTGTGGACAGCGGGACGGCCGTCAACAACCAGACCTCCGTGACGATCTCTCCTAACGGCGACGGAATCGGCGACCTGGCGTTTATCCGATTCAATCCGTCGGATAACGCGATTCAATGGCACGTGATGATCTCCAGCGACAACTTCCAGACCCCCGTCCTCGACTATTGGGGATATGGCCAGCCGTCAAGCAGCCTGGTCTGGAACGGCCGCAGTTTTCAAAACCAGCCCGTTTCAAACGGCGCCTACGCCGTCCGTCTTGAAATCCCCGGCATGACCGCCGATAACTCGCTGTCCATCACCGTCAACACCGCCCAGATCACCGGGACCATTACGCTGGGCGGCGTTCCCGTTTCGCAGGCCTTCGTCAACGCGCAGCGCATCGGGGGAACCGGATACAGTTTCGCGGCCACCGACGCCGCCGGCGGCTACACGCTGCACGGGCTCTTGTCCGGATCGCTTTACAACCTGTATGTCAACTATTGGAGCACCGCGACGCAAACAAACATCAACGGGCAGCGTTCCAACGTGACGGCGCCGGCCGCCAATCAGAACATCGCTCTGGCCAATCCCGCCGTCGTACGGGTGGCCGCGGTCCTGCCGAGCTCTTCTCCCGCCATGACCTTTGGATCCATCAACATCTACACTACCAACTACGCCCAGAATTATTGGGGCAACCTCCGATTGCTGCCCGGAACGACCACGTCGGACAACGGGGACCCCTTCGTTCCCTCCACCTGGACCGTGATCAGCGTGGCGCCCGGCGCCTACCAGATGCGGCTTCAATTGCCGGGTTTTGACACCGACAATTCCGCTTTTACCGTGAGCGCCGGGCAGACGCATGACGTCGTCGTCAACCTGGCGACGCGCGCCAGTATTTTCGGGAAGTTGACCCTGCCCGCTCCGACCCCCGTGCCGACTTGGATTTCCGTACAGGGAACGCCGCAAGGCTCCAACTTTGCAACCGTATTTGGCGGCGCCTTCATCGACGTGGGCGTCTCAACCGGCATTTACAGCATCTATGCGGTCAGCCCCGGCACCTACAGCTTCATCGCGCAGGCGTTCGGCTATGCCCCCTTGAAAAGCACCGGCGTGGTGGTCGGATCGTCCAGCCTCGGCGATCCCCTCACCGGGGGCGGCCTCGATTTCACGGGATTCTCGACAGGGGGTCGAATCAACGGCACCCTGACCATCAACGGGAACACCACCGGCGAGGCCGATCCGATGACGTTGTGGGTGAGCGCCTATTCCCCTCAGCTCGGCCAAAACGCCTTTACCCAAGTGCAACTGGCGACCGATGCCGCGCAGACGCAATCGACGTTCACCATCGGGGGCCTCGCCAACGGGACGTATCAGGTTTTTCCTCCCTACCTGCCCGGATTTGAATCCGTCCCTGCCGGTTCGCGATCGGTCACCGTCACGGCAGGGACCGGGACGCTCAACATCGTTCTCAATGAAAACACCGGTCAAATCTCCGGCAGCATCACGCTGCCCGGAGGACAATCGGATTACAACCAGGTGCATATCTCTCTACAAGGACCGGGAGGGCGCGAGATCGACCTGGCGTCCGGCCCGCCCTATGCCATCACCGGCCTGAACACCGGCTATTACAGCCTGGTCGCGACCTACTTGACCACGGGCATGCAGATCCGCCGGCCCATCGCCGTCACCAACGGGCAAACCACGACGCTCAACTTAAATTTAAGCGGCGCCACCTACGGGATCACGGGGAGCGTCTCCGTGCAGAGCGGCTTCACGATGCTCAATGCCAGCGGCGCGGTCGTCACGATCAATACGCTCGGCGATTTGCTTGATACGGCGACGACTCAAACGCTGACTCTGGGCGGCGTTCCGATACACACCAGCACGGGCGTGCAGTGCCAGGGCGGGACCCCTTCCGTTGTGCCCGCGGCGCGCGTGGAAGCCTTCCCGAAAAACTTCAACTCCTATGATCAGGCCAACCGCAGCGGCTTATCAAACTGCTTCGGCGTAGGCGAGTACCGGCACGGAACGATCGCGGCGGACGGCTCCTATGCCATCGCCGGCCTGACGCCGGGTCTCTGGGAAGTTAACGTTTACCCTTATTTCGACGCCACCGACAGCCCGAATGTGGCCGTCGTCAAGCAGGTCGTGTCGGTCGTCGGCTCCACGGTGACCGGCGTTGATTTCGGCCTTTCCGACGGCAACAGCGCGTCCGGCACGGTCTACCTCCCGCCCGGCGCCACCGACTGGCGCACCTTCGATCTGAGCGTGGTCACCGACCGCGGAGATACGGTCCAGTCCGACTCGGTGCAAATCGGAGCGGCGGGCAGTCCCGCGGCTTCCGAATCGTTCACCATTCCGAGCTTGGCGCCGGGACGGTACGCGATCGTCCTGCGCGATCTCGGGACCTACGACAACATCCTCAACCGCAGGGTGACCCAATACGTCGCCAAGCCGGTCCAATTCGAAATCACGGGCGGTGACCAAAGCGGGATCGACATCCAGCTGGTCACGGCGGCCCGCGTCGTCGGTTCGCTCGCCATCGAGGGCGCCAACCCGGACGGCACGCCGTTCCTGACCCTGATCACCCCGTCAAACGTCAACACCCTGCCGGACAGCTTCCGCATCTTCGCGCAGGCCAATCCCTGGGTTCCCAGCGGGTATGCCGAGGCCGCGCGGGGCTCCTCCGGGCCGCGCATCGAAATCGACGCCAACAACCAGTTCTCCATAGATGGCTTGATCGCCGGCACCTACGACGTCACTTTTAAGCAGGACTCCTTCGGATCGTCCGTTCAGGGCCAGGGAAGCCTCAACATCGCCGCGACCACCAAGGGCGCCGTGGTCCTCACACAGGGCCAGACGCTGGACCTGGGAACGATCACGCTCAAACCAGGCCTCTCTATATCGGGGACCGTGACGGACTCCGCCGGCACGCCGCTTTCCAACATTCGCGTGCGGGCGTATCCATCCAACTCCCAGCATGGCCGCGACGGCCAGGAAACGTTTACGGACAGTGACGGGCGCTATGCCTTCTCAGGCCTGAGCCCGGATGTGCGAATCTATGATTTTGTGGCCGCGCCGAGGCCGCACCCCGGCGAAACGGTCCAATCGGTGCCGTACGGCCAGATCCGCCGGCTGGCGGTGGATGTCACGGGGGTCCCCGCGCCCACAATTGATTTCTCGCTGAAGGATGCGAACGCCGGCCTGACCGGGCGGGTCGTCACCATCGACGGCGGGCCGCTGTCCTACCCCGTGGGCGATAACGAAGGTTATCCCGCGGCGGCCGTGTTCCTGAAACTGCAAGGGGACCGGGTCGCGGACGATCCGCTCGGCGATGAAAGCGCCACCGCGCTCAACGGGACGTTCAACATCGCCCATCTGCCGGCGGGCGCCTATGACATCACCGTTCAGTGCCTGGGATACCGCCCGCTTAAGCTGACCGGCGTCGCGCTTTCGAATACCGTCAGGGACCTGGGCACGCTCACGCTTCAAACCGGCCCGTCCCTGAACGTCACGCTGGCCAAACCGGACGGCTCCGCGGTGAACACCGGCGATGTCCGCCAGGCCGTGGCGGCCTCCGCCGATCTGGGCAGCATCATTTTCGGCCAGATCAACAAGGACGCCCAGACAAACAACATCCTTTCGATCAAATTCGCCGGCTTCGAATTAGCTCCCAAAACCTACTCCGTCCTGCTCTTCGATGACCGAGACAACATCATCGTGCCTTCGGAAGGGAAGGGGCTGGCGTTCACCACCTCGACCGACGCCCTTTCAAAATCCCTGACGTTCCAGCCCTCCGCCCCGCTGGCGATCGCCCACGTGCGGAAATCCGGCGCCGACATGCTGATCACGTTCTACTTTTCGCGCCCCATCCGCAACGGCCCGGGAGATCAGGACCCCTCCAGCTTTCTGACCCTCACCCGCGGCTCAGGGGTCCTGTCAAACACCGCGCTGGGCAGCGATCGCCGGCAGCTCACGGCGCAGTACGCGCCGGCGGCCGGGGAGCAGAACGCGACGCTTGAGTTCAGCGCCTCCAGCGTGGACATCAACCCCGCGACCGGCGCCGAGTTCGTGATAACCAAGACCGTCACGCTGCTTCTCGGGCAAAAAGCCGTGGCGGAAGAATCGATCAACCCCGCGCTCGGCGGCGAAGTCTCTTTGTCCGATTCCCTGGATCCATCCAATGTCTCGATCCCGGCCAACGCCCTGCTCAACACCGACGGCACCGCGGCGGACGCCACGACCTCCTACGCTTTTACGTTCGCCGCCACCGATGACGCCGGCTCGGCGGGCGCCGGGTC
>Ga0155753_161_pt4 | contig 15571 bp, 9 predicted proteins | sample RifCSPlowO2_01_FD_107407 | JGI IMG/M metagenome (GOLD analysis project Ga0155753, IMG submission 107407) | Elusimicrobia bacterium RIFCSPLOWO2_01_FULL_59_12
TTCAAAGGCGCGCGCCGGCAATGTCCGCTGGCCCGTCTTTTTGATGACATGGTAGCCGAAACTGGATTTCACGGCGCCGGAGATCTGGCCCTCCTTGAGCGGTATGACCGCGTTCTCAAACTCCGGCATCAAACTGCCCCTGGTAAAAGGGGCGAGCTTGCCGCCGCGCGCCGCGGTGGCCGGGTCCATGGAAACGGCCCGCGCGACCGCTTCGAAGGATTCCCCGTTCTTCAACCGGGTCAGCGCGTTGTCCGCGTCCTGTGGAGAGGTCACTAAAATGTGGCTGGCCTGGACTTCCAGGGGGCGGCTGAAGTCCTCGGCGTGCGCATCGTAGTAGCGCCGGACTTCGGCGTCGGTGACCGTGATGTCTTTGGACCGCAGCCGCGCCAGGGTCATTTCAACGAGCAAGCCGTCCTGATAATCCCTCAGATCGGATTCCGACTTCTTTTTGTACAGGGACACCGCCGCGCGGTAGTTCTCATCCTTCTGCAAGCCCGCCTTCCGCGCTTCTTCGATGAGCACTTTCTCGCGGATCAAGAGGTTCAAGAACTGCCGCCGGCCCTCCGGGGTCGCGGTGTACTGCTGATAAGCCGGCGGGGTTCCCTGCAGGCGGCTTTTAAAGTCTTCGACCGTGATGGAAGCGCTGCCGACCTTGGCCACCTCCGGTCCCTGGGACCGCCGGCAACCGAACATCAAGAGTGCCCCGCCAACGGCCAAAAGAACACGCGAATAATAGCGTTTCACAGAGGCACCGACTATATCAAATTCAACTTGGGGGCGCCAACGGTGGAAAGGTATAATCCTCGCGTGATGCCTGCGGAGAGAAAAAAAATCGGGGCTTATTTTCAAAACAAACCAGAGGTCCAGGGGGTATTCCTTTTCGGCTCTCAGGCCCGCAAGCGGGCACGCCCTACCAGCGACATCGATCTGGCAGTTTATTTGGACGCGTCCGTTCCAGAAACCAGCTATTTGGAGAAGCGCCTGCAGTATCTGGCTGATCTGTCGCGTCTTATCGACCCAGAGCCCGATGTCATTATCCTGAATGAAGCGCCCCCCGTCCTGACCCACCAGGTCCTTCGCTACGGCAAACTCCTGCATGAAAAGAATCATCATGCCACAACCGCCTTCAAGGCCCGCGCCATGATTGACTACGTTGATTGGCTGCCCTACAAAGCCCGGCTGGACGCTTCCACCCTTAAGCATTTCCGCGCGCCTCATGGTCGATAGCGAGATTGTCCTGGAAAAGCTCCGCCACATCCGGGCAGCCCTGGACCGCATCCGGGAGAAAAACCCGCGTTCGCGGAAGCATCTCTTTGGGGACCCGGATACACAGGACGTTGTTTTGCGGAATATCCAAAATGCGCTGCAAGGGTGCATGGACATTGCCAGCCACATCGTGGCTGACGAAGGCTGGGGGCCGGCTCAGAAGGCAGGGGATTTCTTCCTGATCTTGGGAGAACGAAAGGTGTTGACGGCGGATTTAACGAAGAGCATGGCCCGGCTGATCAAATTTCGCAATATCCTGGTGCATGAATACACGCGGCTGGATGCCGGCAAAACCTGGAACATCGTCAACAAAGAGCTCCCCGGCATCGAAGCCTTCTGCAGGGCCATGACCCGCCTTATAGACGTTCCTTAGTACAGGGAGAAATAAAGAGAATATCAGGCGGCTCTGGCGGTGGCGGCGATGCTGCGGAGGCGGGCGAGCCGTTCTTTCCATCGATGGCCGAGCTCTTTATTCACCATCATGCCTACCGGGATGACAAAAAGGCCAGCCGCGAAGGTTTTCATCTTGAGGTCCGCGGCGCTGAGCGCGTTTTGGAGGTAATGAAGCAAGGCCCGCTGTTCCTGATGCTGTACGACGATTGCGTGCAGGTCCGCGGCGTATATGGCGGCGGACTGGAGGATATGGCTGAGGATCGCGAAGCCGGTCGCAAGTCCCACAGCCAGGACCACGGATTTAAGTGCGGAGGTCCGGAAACCCTGACCCGGCGTTTCGGACTTTTGGGCAGGCGCGGAGGGGGCTTGTGGATCATTCCTCCCGGTTGCGGAAGCCATTCGTTCCTCGATCCAAGCGGTCAACGTTTGTTCCAAAGCCCGGGTCCTGGCCACCACGATCCAGTTTTTGGCCGCCATGCCTGCGCCGGCGTTTTCGGCCGTCAGGACCAAGGGCCATGGGTGAACAGCATCGATCCAAGGGAAATCCCCCAGCCGGTGGAGCGCTAATCGGTCATGATGCCCGGGCGCCCGAGAGTCACCGATCCTCAGAATCCGGATGGCGCCGGTGCGATGCGGATCCAAGCCGCCTTTGTAGAGCACCACCCCGATCTGATTGCGGTCTCCGTGATCTGTCAGGAACCGGCGCAGCTCGCGGATCTGCCTGCGGCCGGCGACTTTCGTGGAGGGGCCCATCCAGCGGTAGATCAGGAGAAAAGTGGATACGCCGACGGCCAGCACGGCTGAGCCCGCCAAAGAATAATGGATCAAGGTCAGATCGCCCGTGGAGCCCAGGGCGAAGGCCGGCGTGCCGAGCCCTAAGAGGGTCGCCAGAACGGCACGCCGGATGGTAAGGGGGGCGCTTGGGATCTGACCGGCGCTTTCGGGGTTTTGGCTTGCGGGCACGCTTTGACTCCTGGACAACGCTCCTTGCGGCGCAGACCCGCCCTCGGATTTCACGACCTGCCCGAGCAGGGCGAACCCGGCCATCGTCATCGCCACGGCCTCTTTCAGCTTCGGCCGCCGGCCGCGGCGCGCGGCAAAATGTCCTGTCACACCATACCAGAGCCGGCCGGCGATTTGACCGACCTGGATCATCCGCATCGCGGCCCAGTCCTGGCCCGTCGCGGCTTGTTCCGGCGTCAGGTGGTGGCCCAGCAGGCGCTCTACATAAAGGGTTTCATCGACTTTGTCGTGGCGCTTGACGTTGGGGGTTATGACGGCGTAGCTCAGGCCTTTTTGTTTGCAGCGCTCGGCCAGGGCTTGGGTATGGAACCCGCCGGTGACCACGACGGTGGTCTTCTGATGCCCCAGTTCCCGGACAGCCAGGGCGTTCTTGAAGAGTTCTTCGTCCCGGAGAAGCGCCAGAGCGTAGAAGTTGATCGAAGCCGAGAGGGGTTCAATCAAACTTTGGACGTCATTCCCTGCGGTCGTTAGCGGGGAATCCAGCGTCTTTTTCTCAAACGCCTCTGGACCCCGGCTTACGACCTGCCGGGGTGACGACGGAGAAGGCAACACGAGTTTTAAATGGTCCACGGCGGCGCTCGCCGCGGCGAGGGTGGCGGGCAGTTCGTCCGGTATGACCTGGTTATTGATCAGCCGGCTGACGGCCTGGACGTCCTTGTCTAAGATCGCGGCGTTTTCCCGGCTGGCGGCGTCCTTTTTAAGTTTCGGAAGCACCGCCTGGATCTTCTCGATTTCCTTGCGCAGCACCGACCGCCCGTTGTAAGAGCGGCGGAACATCTCCAAGTTGGCCTGGTAGTACTCGTCGGTCTCGATGCCAAAGAGGCCCCCCTCCCCTTCGCTCACCGCGAAGTGCATCGCCCCCGGCATTTCCCCCTGTCGAACCAGATAATCCGCGGCTTCTTTCCTTATTGAGGGATCGGGATACCGCTGCATGGACTTGATTTCAATAGGACCGGTGTCGCCTTCCACCGCGATCTGACCGGGCATCAGGCCCTGTTCTTTGAGGCGTTTGAGGATTCCTGAAATGGCAAATTGGACGGAGCGGTTAACGTGGAGGTCCTGAATCAGGATGATGTCGGGTTTCGGGTTTCGTGTTTCCAGTTTCGGGTTGGCGGAATAAGTATCGGAAACATAGCCCAGGGACGCGGGCAGGGAGATCTGAAAGAGCGGCGAACCGGCCGGCGTTCCATAAGGAAGCGCCTGGACCGATTCCGCGGCCATTACTGCCGAGAGAGTTACCGCTAGGAAAGACTTAAGGGTTCGCATAAAAAAATAGGGTTGTGGTTTCCCCCAGCCCGGTCCAGTGTACAGGATGCCCCGAAGTGAAGCCATCCGCCCAACGGCTAAAAATAGCGGCCCATAAGGCCCAGGTTTTTCCTGGGCGGGGTCAGGCGGCTGCCAACGCGGCTCTTAAAAAGCGGGCCGGATTCCGCTTGCGCGTCAGAGATGTGAAGAAGTAACCCAGCGGCATGATCAAGAAGGCGCCCGCTGGCCCCAGCAGCAACCGGGCCACCTGGCTGAACGTAGGCAGGATAGAAAAGCCGGCCTGGGGGCCGCCCCGCAGGAAGTTCGCCAGCGCGGCGCGCCAGGGGTGAAGCGGGCGCTTGAAGTCGGCCCCTGTCGTCCCGGGGATTTGATAAGGCTGAACAAAGACCTTCAGATCGTTCGGGGGACCTGAGAGGACCTCCACGCTAAGGGTCACGCTCGTGGCGCCCCGCGCCTTGAGATCTTTGAGATTCAGCGTGTACGCGTTCGGGCCTGCCCCCCGCGAAGGCGAGAGATATCCTCCGGGCGTCAGCTTGAAAAACATGTGGGGGACCGGACCGTTTTTATCGCGGAGGGCGTGGACCACCAGGAAATCAGCCGTGGTAATGTCCACGTTTTTCAATTGATACGCGCGGCCGCTCCGGGCGGCGCGCAAAGCGGGGCCCGCAGGGATGACGCGCGAGCCAAGAAGCGAATTCGGCTGTTCAAGCTGCGGGGCTTCTTCCTGCGCGGAGGGAGCAGGCGCCGGCGGTCGCGCGGGGGGTTGTTCCGCCGCTGGCGCGGGGAGAGGTTGAGGCGCCGTAGATTCTTTTTGGGAAACGGGCGCCGCCGCCGGTTGTAGATCCGCGGCCTGGGTATTTTCCGCCTGAGCGACCGTGACGGCCGTTTTTGTTCCGTGTTTAGCCGGCGGCGGACGACTCGGTATGGGGCCCCATAGGATTGAAGTCAGCCCCAGCGCCAAGAGGCCGCCGCCTAGGGCGCTTGCGTAACTGACGGCACGCGGGAAAGGCGCCCGCGACATCGTATCCATCCGCATAGACAGGTAGATAATTGCCGCAAACACGAATCCGATCCCCAGCGCGACGGCCATGCCCAGGCCGCCCAATCCCAAAAAGGAGCCTATCATACGCCCCACCATCTGAACCGGATCCACCTCAGCCGTGATCGCGGCAACAGGTTTCCTCCAGAGATCCATCAGCGCCGCGCCGCCGAGGGCAAGCAGGGGCGGAAGAACGGACAGAGTTTCGCGGGCATCGGGCGGCCTCGGCTTGAGAGATTCTTTTAAATAACGCGCCCTTCGAGCCGCTCCGTCGCGGAAGGAGGGCCCGGAAGGGTTGAGGCGAGCCCGCTGCAATTTGAGATTCGCTTTCGAGATCTCAGGTGTCCATTGACCCGGCAGGCTGGCGCGCACAAGCACGGGATTTCGCAGCTCCTCCGCCGGTGTGGCACCTTTTCCTTCTTGGGTTCTATGGTGACCTATGCGTTCAGGCGGCCTTGCGGCGGCTTTTCCCGCGTCGGCCTTTCGACGGACTTCGGCCCGGTCCCAGGTGCGTGATCTGAACCGCCGTCCGACGAACGCCAAGGCCGGCAAGACGAAGCTCAGCGGCCATGGTGCGGATATGTCGGGGGATATCGAAGCTTCAGCCGGCGCCCCGGCCCGCGTGATTTCGTAAGCGGGTGCTGGAAGGGCCGGCTGAACATGGAGCGTCGTCGTCGAATCGCCGCGTGATGCGCGCGACACCCAAAAACCCGCCGTCAAAAGGACCAAGATAACGAAGGAAGAGCCGACCGCGAACATTTCTGCAGATCCATCGAACGCCAGCGTGTCAGGGACGGCCGGGAACTGCAAACCGGCAATAAACTTCCATGTCGCAGAGAGCGTGGGAAGAAGCACGGAAGCCAGCATCAAAACAACGGCTAACGTTATGTAGCTCAGCATGACCGCATGGATTGAACCCCGCTCGGAAGAGTTAAAGGCCTTTCTTCGGATAAAGCGGAGAGATTGCGCACCGGCAAAACTGACTACCATGCCCAGCGTGAGGAAGCCGAGCCCCAGAGCCCATCCCGCGAGATCCGGGTTGGGGGAGGAGTCCAGAGCCAGGCGTCCTTGCCCCGCGGCCTCCAGCGCGGCGGGCCGCAGGAGGTGGCTTAGGATGCGCGCCCATACGGCGGTTGCTCCACCCATCACGACAACCACGAAAAGTTTCCTCACCACAGCTCCCGCGATCAGAATCGCACTGGCCACGGTTCCGTGCGCATCCACCGGAGTCTTGAAGAGGGGCCCTGCGACCGCCTCGACATGTTCGACAGAGGGTGCTGCGATTCGATCACGAACTTCTTCAATCGATTTTTGGAGGGATATTTTCACGCCTGGCCATGCGGGATGGATGGTTTCGACCAAGGCCTCCAGACGGCTTAATTCCGTTTCCCACGCTTGGATATCCGCCCATGGGGCTGTTTCAGGATTTATCGATCTCCGTAGGCGAGCCAGAATGGGAACGACTTGAAGGGCGGTATGGATATCCCTATGGATCTTGCCCATGGGGTAAGGCAAAACTGGTTTCGGCGAGAAAGCCGTTTCCAAGACTGCAGGCGAATTGAGGGTTGGAATTTTGTCTTCGATTTCTTTGTTGATCAAAGCGTGCCAGGCCGCCGTCCATGCGGCCTGTTGATCGGGCGCATAAGCGGCCGGTTGAATTTGCATTAACAAAGACAGCGAAGCAAAGACGTACTGCATGATGGGTGCGCCCGGGATCTTGGCGGCCTCTAATGCGCTGACTTTGTATGTTCCCAAAGCTTGCACAAGCAAGCTGACTTCGTTGTTGTAGGGTCTGGGGAGCCCCAGTGCATTGAAGCGACTTTGATAGGCCACCCATTTTTCCAGCATGGCTGGACCGGTGTCCTTTTGAATATCACGGGCCAACTCTCCGGCTTTAGAAGCTAAAGCCGCCAGGGCGGCGGCATCCATAACCGGGGCTGCCGGTTTTGCCGGGGCGGCTGGCTTCGGAGTGAAGGGGCGCGCCATCGGAATGACAGGGGATGAACCGGCTGCGCTCATTTTGGCCGCCTCGGATTTGGGCAACAGGGCGGCGTGACGGTCGAGCGCTTGTTTCATTGCGGCTTCCGCCCGCGCTATTTCAGAAGGTGACAGGTAAGAGCGGAACCTTTTGAGCGCTTCCGAGAGCTTGTCATTGAAAACGGAATGCTGCACGGCCATGCGCGCTCGGATGTTATTAAGCTGCTCGATCAAGAAGTCAAACTCCTTCCAAAACTGCTCCTGTTCCGGCAAAAAAGGCAGGGACCGACTTGCGGTGTCTAAGGTCTGGTGCGGGGCCCTGACCGGGGGTTCAGCCTCGGGGAGCTGGAAGTCTTTTTCTTCCGGCGCTGTGAGAACGAGTTCGGGCGTTCTGGGCGGGGTGACGGGACGTTCTTTGAGGAAAAAGCCTTGTCCTTTTCTGCCTTCGATCTCACGGGCGCGCACGGCCTGGGACGACTTGATCCTTTGGTAAAACGCCGACCACGCCTTGGAGTCACCCAAGCGGCTTTTTTTGCGCGCCGCGCGCAGTTCGGCGATAAATTGCAGCTTGGCGTTGTCCGCCTTAGCGCGAGAAGCATAGGGTTGATGAGGCAGGCGAACGGCTTGCCACCGGGCTTCCGCCGCGGAGACGTCCACCACCCAGCGCCGCGATCGCGAAACGGCCGGTCTTTTGAACGATGCCGCAGCTTTGGCCTTGGGGGCGAGCGTGAATCCGGTTCCGATCGCAACCGGGACCACACGATACCCTTTCACATCTCGAACGAATTTTCTCCATAATTTTCTTTCCGCTACGGCTGTTTCGATGGGCTCCAGGCGGGTTTTTATAAACGTCGTTCGAGCGCGGCGGGCCTCCTCCTGAGTGGCGTAAATCTCAAAGCGGATTTTGTTCCACTCAAGCCGCAGTTGAGCGAGTTTCGGCAGTTTGACTTTGACGCCGAATGAGCGATCGAGTTTGGGAAGCGGGCGCGATGGGGCGGGGGCGGGTTTCGCGGCAGGCGCCGCCGGTGGTGAAGCGGGTGAAACCGAAGCGATGGCCGTCAGCGTTGGCAAAGCGTGGGTTGGCGGCGGACCCTCCGGTAGGAGGGAAGGATTTACCGGGACGTCCGCTTCCGGCAGAGTCGAGCTCAACCGGAAGACCTTACGGAGCCAGATTCGCAGCCACGCGGCGAAGGCTTTGAATGCGCGGATCGTGGTGGCAGGCGACAGGGACGGCCGGGTCAGGGCGACCGGGAGGACGAACGCCTGGCAGGCTATCTGGTCGGCGTAAGCGGGAGCCGCCAGAGGGGCCGGAGCCTGGCTACCCAGTGCGCGGAAGGCCTGCGCCGCCGCGGGGTCCGCGATCAGGCAAACCGTTAAAAACAGCGCGAGTCCTCGAATTAAACGTTTAAACATAGGTGCGCCGCCGGATTCGCAGGCAGAAACACGCATCCAAAAGGATACTTCCGCTGTGTTACATGACGATTAAAAAAAAGCTCATTTTCAGGCGGCAAAAGGCCTAATGTTTCCTAGGTCTAATGGGAAGGCGTTATAGCTCTTTAAAAAGGTTCGCGAGGTAGGCGACCGGGCCGGCGGATTCAAAGGCGACAGGCTGGGTTTGCAGGGTGAAAGGCGGCCCGGGGCGGAAGCGGAGGGCGGCGCGTTCCTGGCTGAGCCTCACGAAGGTCTCCGGCGGCACGGGGGTGTTGGGCAGAAACTGCACGTCCAGGGAGGAGGGCTTCTGGATGACCGCGGCGATCCCCAGGTCGCGCGCCCGCATGCGCAGTTTGGACACTTCCATCAGCGACCCGGCTTCCTGGGGCAGGGGGCCGAAGCGGTCTTCGAGTTCCTGCTGAACGGCGTCCAGCGCTTCCTGCGACTCGGCCGAGACGAGCTTCTTATAGAAAATGATGCGGAGCTCTTCGCTGGGCAGGTACTCCGCGGGCAGGAACGCGTGGATCGCCAGGTCGAAGCTGGGGAAGCGCGGCGCTTCCTTGACCGGTTCCCCCCGCAGTTTCGCGATTTCATCCTGCAGGAGCTGGGAGTAGAGGTCGAGCCCCACCGCGGAGATGAAGCCGCTCTGCTCCTGCCCCAGCAAATTACCCGCCCCGCGGATCTCCATGTCCCGCACCGCGAGGCGATAGCCGCTTCCGAGTTCCGTGAATTCCCGCAGGGCCTCCAGCCGGGCCCGGGCGTCGGCGGACAGGGGCGTTGAACCGGAGTAGAACAGGTGGCAGAACGCCTTTTGCCTTTCGCGGCCCACCCGCCCGCGCAGTTGGTAGAGCTGGGCCAGGCCGAACTCCTCCGCCTCTTCAACGATCAGCGTGTTGACCGTCGGGATGTCGATCCCGGACTCGATGATGCTGGTCGCCAGCAGGATCTGGTGTTTGCGGTGGATGAACTCCCACATCGTCTTTTCGATCGCCGGGCCGCTCATCTGGCCGTGGACCACCGCGATCGAGACCCCCGGCAGGAGCTGCTGCAAAAAGTGCAGGCGCGTGTTCATCGATTGGACCCGGTTGTGGACGTAGAACACCTGCCCGCCGCGCTCCAGTTCTTTTTGAACGGCGCCGCGCACCGCCGCGTCATCGTAAGGGCCGATCTGCGTGGCGATCGGCAGGCGCCCGGAGGGCGGGGATTCGATGATCGAAAGCTCGCGCAGGCCGGACAGCGCGAAGGAGAAGGTGCGCGGGATGGGCGTCGCCGTGAGCGTCAGCACATCCAGGCGCTCGCGGAATTTTTTCAACTGTTCCTTGTGCTTCACGCCGAAGCGGTGCTCTTCATCGATGATCAGGAGCCCCAATTCATGGAAGGCCACGTCTTTCTGGAGCAATCGGTGGGTCCCGATCACCACGTCGAGCGCCCCGCTGGCGGCCCCCGCGAGCGTTTCCTTTTCCTCCTTGGCCGTCTGGAAGCGGGACAACATGCCGATGCGCACCGGATAATCGGCGAAACGTTCAACGAAGGTGCGGTAATGCTGCTCGGCGAGAATGGTGGTGGGCACCAGCACCGCGACCTGCTTGGAGTCCGCGACGGCCTTGAAGGCGGCGCGCATGGCGACTTCGGTCTTGCCGTATCCGACGTCCCCCAGGACCACCCGGTCCATCGGCCGGGGGGACTCCATGTCTTTTTTCACCTCGGCGATCGCGCGGGACTGATCGGGCGTTTCTTCATAGATGAACGAGGCCGCGAACTCTTCCTCGAGATGGGAATCCGGCGGGAACGCGTGGCCCGGCAGGGCGGCTCGGGCGGCGTGGATGCGCAGAAGGTCTTTGGCCAGCTCCTGGATCCCTTCTTTGACGCGCGCCTTCACGCGTTCCCAGGTCGCGGTGTCGAGGGAATTCAACCGCGGCGACTTGCCCTCGGCCCCCGAGTACTTCTGCACCTGCCGGAAGTCCGCAAGCGGGACATACAAACGGTCCCCGCGGCTGTATTCCAGTTTGAGAAATTCCGCTTCCTGACCGCCGGCGGTCAGGAGCTCCAAGCCCTTGTAGCGCCCGATCCCGTAATGCTCGTGCACGACATACTCCCCGGTTTTCAGGTCGCGCGCTTCATGCAGGACTTGCCCGCCCTTGAATTTCGGCAGGCGGGGCCGGTGCCGGTAGCGGCCGAAGATCTCGGAGTTTGTGAGGACGAACAATTGATCGACAACAAATCCGCTCCGCAGCGGGCCGGTGATAAATTCCATTCCCTCCGCGCCGCGCGGGCCCAGCTGTTCTTCCAGAAGTTCACCCAGGCGCTCGCACTCCCCGGTGTTATGGCAAAACAGAAGAACCGACGACCCTTCGTCACGGTGTTTTTTGGCTTCCAGGGCCGCCATCTTTATGCCTGATGCCAGGCCGGTGGTGGATCGGGCGCCCGCGTCGATGGCATGGGCTGGAGGGAGAGCGCGGTAGAGGATCTCACCCTCACCCGGCCTCCGGCCACCCTCTCCCGAGAAGGGAGAGGGTTCCAATTCGTCCCAAAACCAGACTGTGTTTTTGGGTGCGTAATCCGCCAGGACCCCGCCCTGGCCGGATTCTTTGATGGGCAGCAATTTCTGCGGCTGAAGATAGGCTTCCGATCGCTGGGTCCCGGCGTTGAACTCCCGCAGCGATTCCAGCGTGTCTCCGTCGAACAGCATGCGCCAGGGTTTGGGAACGCCCGGCGGCCAGATATCGAGGACTTCACCGCGCACGGCCATCTCCCCTTCCATCTCCACCATCTCCACCCGCTCGTACCCACCCCCCGCCAGCTTTTCCAGCAGGGCCGCACGAGGATAGGGCCGGCCGGGGCGCAGTTCGAAAGCGAGCGCGGACAGTTCTTTGGCGGAAAACGTGGGCCGGCTGAGCGCGGCGGAGGACGCCGCGACGATCGCCCAGGGAGTCTGTTCCCACTGACCCAGCGAGGCGATGCGCGCCGCGGGATCGAGTTCAGGGAAAAGCAGCAGCGCGGGGCGGTTGTTCGACGGCAGGAAAGTCGACCAGGCCTCCAGGTCCGCGATCAGGCCGTCGGCTTCGACGTCCTCGGCGGCGATGACTAACAGAGGCGCTTTGGATTGGGCGGCGAGCGCAAGCAGGAAAGGCGCCTTGCTGCCGCCCGGCAGTCCGGTGAGAGGGACGGATGGATTTTGATGAAGGCGCTGGAGAAGCTCGCTAACGACAGGTGCAAAGGCCGGCCGCATTACTCTCCCAGTCTGAAAAGCCGCATGTCTCCCGCGCGCACGCGGTCCGGACTGTCGGTGCCGGCCGCGACGAAAAGGAACCGGTCGCCGGCTCTCGGAGGGACCGTGCAGGTGAGCGTGATGTCTCCCTGGGCGTTGGTGACCTGGACGCCCGAGGACTCCCGCCAGCCGGACGGAAAGTAGCATCCAAAAAAGACTTTGCGCCGGGCGATGGGTCGTTGGTGTCCGTCCGTGATTCGGACAGGGCAGCTCATCAGCCCCGTTTTTTTCGACATCTCCAGGAGCCCGATGGACACGCGCTCCGCCGGCACTTCCGCCACGAAAGAGACCTCTTTGCGCGCCAGCTCCATGTTTTTCCCATCCACGGCGCGCACCGTCACCCGCTGGCGGCGCTTGGCCGTTTTGGGCAGCTGGACGAAACCGTGCCACCCGCCGCGCCCGGAGCCTTCGAGCGAGCGCCATTCGCCTCCGTTCAACGTCCAGTCCACGCCGGCGACGACGCCCGGCGTGAAGACCCGCAGGGGGATGCGGTCGGCGACGGGATAGAGGTGATTGGACTTCGGTTCGACCACCACGGCCAGGTTGTGCTGCATGACATCGTAGTAGGCGCGGCGGGGGATGCCTTTCATGTCTTTTTGGCTGTCGGTGGGGATGCCCAGGAGCCCGTTCCAGGCCCAGGGTTCGTCCGCATGGACGTCCGAGACTTCCGGATAATGCCAGGCGTCCAGCCAGGACGCCAGCACCGAGCCGGACGCGTGGCCTTCGATCGCCCCGCGCAGGCTTTCGACGTTGCGGAGGCTCTGGTCGTATTCCGAAAGCCCCCCGCAGCCGCCGTACTTGCTCCAGCTCGATTTGGAGACGGCGTAGCCTCCGGTTTCTCCCACGATAAAAGGCCGCCCTTGGCGAGCCCCGCCTTCGGCGGGACGGTCCGCGGCGAAACGGTTCGCCAGCCAGCGGTTGTAGCCGGCGTATCCGAGGGCATGGTTGACGGCCTGCGGCGCGAAAGCGAAGGTGTTGAACGTCACGAAATCCCACAGGCTGTGATCGAGAAAAGCGAGCGGCAGCCAGCTGTCCATGGACACCGGCCGCGGGTCGATGTCTTGAATCGCGCGTTTGAGCCGGCGGAAAAAGCGCAGGGTCTCTTCTTCACCGGAAGACACCACGGCGTCCAGCGCGGGTTCGGTCATGACCAGGTAGCCGAGAACGTTGTCAGCGTCTTTCGTTTGCCGCGCGATCGTCGCGACTTGCGCGACGCAGGACTCCTGGTTATGGATATCGGAGAAATCCTGACGGGGATCCAGCCGGATGCCCTGGAGCACCATCAAGCCGTATTTTTTCGCCAGGGCCAGCTCGGTGGGATCGAGCGCGTCCCAGGTGCGGATCGTATTGAAATGCGCGGCCTTGATGCGGCGGAAGTCCATCTCCATCCAGTGCCGGTTGGTCTGGGCGTAGGACACGCCCGGTTTCTGGTGCGGGCGCAGGGAGCTGTAGCCCACCCCCACGACATAAAACGGCTCGCCGTCGACATAAAACTCACCGTTCCGGATCTCGGAGCGCGCCGCATGCGCTAGGGACGTCATTGCGAGGAGGATCGCTGCGATCCGACGAAGCAAACCTTCGGTTGCATTCAGGGGTTTGCTTCGTCTCCGAGCTCGCCTAGCGGCGGGGCATACCGCTCCTCGCAATGACGACAGGGAGGTCATTTCTTCTCCATCAGCATCGAATAGCTCCTAGGCTTGGCGGACCCTTCGAAGCGCCCTTCCCAAAACTCCAGGATTCGGAACTTGCCTTGGAAGGCATCATCCAGTTCTTTCCGGGTGAATCGGTGCGGGCCATCGCCGGGAGGCTCTTGATCGCTGAACACCCTGAGCAGAAAGATCCCCCCGCGGCGCAGCACGCGGCCAATCTCGCTGACCGCCAGGGGCCGGTCCAAGGGGGCCAGGACGTGGAAACATCCCCGGTCATTGACGAAGTCGACGAAACCGTCTTCCACGGGGATCTTACGAATATCACCTTGCTGGAAAAAACCGAAGAGCCCGGCCGCGCTGGCGTTCTCCCGGGCCAGTTTCACGGCCGTAGGACTGATGTCGATCGCGATGACATTGAAGCCCTGCTGGATCAGGAATACCGCGTCGTGCCCGGGCCCGGCCCCTAAATCCAGAGCCTGCCCCGGCCGGATCCGGCCGTTCCGGACAAGCCGCGATAAATCCGGGTCAGGGCCGCCGGCGTTCCAGGGCAGCTTTTCGGGGCGGGTGGTGCTGTATCGTTCTTCCCAAGCAAGGGCGTCGGCTTCCAACATGCGTCTATTTTAGCTCAAAACGCTTCGAAAAATAGGTCTGTTTGCTCATTGTTAATTTAACGTTGTTTTAACACGATTGTAATGACGGCGTAACCTCCCACTGTTATAAATTTTCCATGGCCCACAGGATCACCGAAGACGAAGAAACCCTCTCGGAAGTCAACGTCATTCCCCTCGCGGATTTGTCACTGGTCCTGCTCATCATTCTGATGGTCTTGAGCCCGATGATCACCCAGGCGATTTTTCAAGTCACCGCCGCCCAGGCGAAGAAGGCGCAGAGCCAGCAGGAACTGGCCACTCCTGAAACCCCGATCATCGTGAGCTTCGCTCCCGGCGCGTTGAAGCTGAACGGGGCGGTCATGGGATCCGAGCTGGAATTTGTGAAGCGGCTGTCCCAGGTCCTGGCGGGGAGGAAAGACCGTTCCGTGCTCCTCACGGCGTCGCCGGTGCTGGTCCATGGGAAAGTCGTTCGGGTGATGGATCTCATCAAGCGGCACGGCGCCGCAAACCTGGTCATGTTGAAGTGGAACACGGAGGCGTCATGAACCTGGCGCTTCGGGACATCGCGTCGGAGCCGCCGCGCATGCGAAACACCTACGGCCTGGCTCTGGGCGCCCACGTCATCCTGTTTATCTGGAATCCCGTCGTCCTGCCCGGCAGCGCGATGAATCCCGCGCAGATCCTCATGCAGATCGAGTACCGCGACAAGCCGCCCGAGCCCCCCAAGCCGCCCGTCGTGCAAAAGAAAGTGGAAAAGAAACCGGTCGTTAAAAAAGTCAAAAAGTCCGGGATTTTATTCACGCGCCCCCCGCGCGTCACGCGCGCCCCGGCCCCGCGCCCTCGGGTGTCCGCCATCAAGATCCCCAAGTTTGTGCCGCGCGCCAGCGACGACACCGCCTTGCTCACCGCCGCTCCCACGCCGACCGCGAAGACCCCCGCGCTTCGTCCCGCGGCCAACCCTTTTTCGCCCATGCCGAAGCTGACGTCCAGATCGCGCGGGATTCGCGCGAGCGATATTCCCTTCCAATTGAAAGACCGGGGCGGTATGTCCGGCGGCGGGGCGGTCGTGGCGATCCCGATCGGCGACGAGCGAAGCCAGACAGCCAGCATCGCCGCCGCGCCCGCCCTGCATAACGCGCCCAAAGGCAGGCGCCTCATTTCGAATTCCAGCTATCAGGCTCCGTTGGGGGACGGCGTCGGCGAACTGGCGGGGAAAAATCGATCGGGCTATGTGGCCAGCATCCAGGTGGGCGGGCCGTCCGATCAGGAGATTGTCGCCGCGGGCTCGTCGCACGGCGATGTCAGGGGGCAGGGATTTGAAGTCGGCGGGCCGGTGGGCGACCGTAAGATCTTACGGCGCCACCTGCCGGAGTACCCCACCTGGGCGGAAGAGAAAGGGATTTCCGCGATCGTTAAAATTTTCTTCACGGTCAAATCGGACGGCAGCATCCGCCAATCCCTCCGCGTGGTCCGCAGCTCCGGATACACCGAACTCGACAGCCTCGCCAAGGAAGCGATCCTCGCCTGGCGTTTCTCCCCCACGCGCGCCAGCTCCACGACGGAAGAATCCTGGGGCGTCGTCACCTTCCGTTTCACCCTGGCCTAACCTCCTGCCGTTGTCGGAAAGCCCGCCAGACATCAGGCGAGG
>Ga0155753_157_pt4 | contig 15561 bp, 13 predicted proteins | sample RifCSPlowO2_01_FD_107407 | JGI IMG/M metagenome (GOLD analysis project Ga0155753, IMG submission 107407) | Elusimicrobia bacterium RIFCSPLOWO2_01_FULL_59_12
GACCCCAATTGAACACGACCTTACCGTCCACCCACTCTGTGCCGCCGTGGTAGCCGACGGCCCGCCACGGCCGCTGGAATGTTTTGCCGAGCCCACATTGAAGCCGCCGATTGAATTCCTCTTCGGTGACGATCTCAAAGTCCACCCGGAACGAGGTGTGATATTTGACGATCCCGCCCCAGTCCCGCGTTTGGCCGTCCGGGCTTGCGCTGTGATGCCAGACGATGCCCTTCCACGGGTGGGAATGCGCCTTGTCGATCACAAGATCGGAAATGTTATCGATGCTCATGGCTTCTTCAATGCCAAATAAATCGCCAGAAGCGCGCCGATCCCGAATGTCCCCAGGAAAGGAGCAAAAATCCACATACCGATCTGCTTAACGATGGACATCTCCGTAGACAAACGTTCGATCTCCTTGGTATGGCTCAGGAGGTACCTTTCCAAGGAAACAAACGATGCCCGGAGAAGGGCCACTTCGGACAGCATCTGATCCGTCTTGGCCTCGAGCGCGGAGAGCCGCTCCAAGGTCGAATGCGCTTCGCCTGCCACGATCACACCTCTTGGTAATTCACGAGGAAAAAGCTTCGCACACCGCCGCCCATGCCGTTGGCGAAGCCCGTCAAAGCTTCGTTGACGGCGCCCAGATAGTTGGCTGCGACATAGACGCCCTGCTGATCGCTTCGGAAGACTTTATGAAGCGTCTTGCCGCCGGCCATGCGAATGCCCGCGTCATAACCACTCGCGCCATCCACGATGGTGCACATGCCTTTGATCAAGAGGCGTTTCCCTGCGGCGGGCGTGACGAGCGTAAAGCTGGCAAGAGGTCCGGTCTGCTCTCGCGTCTCGGTCAGTGTCGCATCAGGAGTCAACGAGACTGTCCCGGTAACCGGAACCGTTCCGCTGATCCCGACAGTGCCGCTCACAGGCACTGTTCCATTGATCCCAACGTTCCCGCTCACGGGAATCGTGCCGCTCACACCAACAGTGCCGCTGACAGGGACAGTGCCATTAATGCCTACGTTCCCCGCCACCTGCACAGGCCCGCCGCCGGTGCCGGTGACTTCAAGGGGTCCACCTGAACCCGTCATTCCTGTCACAGGCAAAGGGTTGGTATTCGACACTCGCTTTATCTCGCCGTCCTTTTCAAAGAGCAGCGTCGGATTTCGGTTTCCGTCTTTCAATGCAGTTTCATCAGCCATAGTGTTGCCTCCGTTATTCCTTCATTTCTGCTTCAAGCGTATAGCCTGCCGTTTTGACGACGTCGCTGTAGGCGAAGGGGATGGTCTCCACGCTCCATCCGACGTCAAAAAGGTCTCTGGGCCGGTACTTGGGCTCCGGCCAAAACGTGACCAGCGGATTCTCTTTGAAAACCTGCTCGATCAGATCTTTGTTTTCTCGCGCCACCTGCGACACCCGCCAGCGTGACGTGTACTTGTCTCGTCCGCGAAAGGTGATCAGCTTGCCGCCCAATGTGCGCAGGCTGCCGGACTCCACCAGCTCGCGCTTGGGCTCGTACTCATCGAAATTGGGGAGAACCGCCAGTAGACGACCGGCATAGACTTCCCCCAAGGTTTTTTTCTCATTCGGGGTCCGGCTGCCGGTGATATAGATGATGATGTTGGAGGACTGATAGGGATCGAAGCGCAGGATCACGTCGGACGCCAGCAATTCTCCGCTCCAAACCATTTTTCGGCTGTTGAATCCGATCTTGGAGAGTTCGACGTCGACTCTGCCGAAATTGGTGTTGCGAAGAATGATCGTGTCGATGATCTCCTCAACAGGGGCGCCCGCCCGACGGAACCCGAGGGTTATCGTCCAGCCGATGCCGAAGCTTTCCTGGCTATTGGTGGAGATCCACTGCGTGGAAGAATCGCCGTCTTTAACATAAGGCACCGTCGTTTGATCTTCCGCAGGCGTGGTGTTGATCGCAGAAACGATGGCTGAATTGGTATCGACGACGTCCAAGGAGAGGACAAGCGGGTTATCCTCCAGCACCGCCTCGATCTCCCACGTGAAAAGGAATATTTCCGGACCAGGCGATGACGAGAAGAGGCCGAGCTCGATCTCGAAGAAGGCGGCCGGCGCAACGGCCAGTTCCGCTTCGTTGCCCGCGGGATCCGGAGCGAATTGCCCCGTGCTTTGGAACGGCGCTGCGATTAGGGCGTCCAAACTGTCCGCCGATCGCGCTTTGATCGAGATCTGCCCGGCGCTTACCAACGTGGGTGAAATCTTGAGCTTGCCCAAACGGCCACGAGCTCCCAGGCCTTCTCTGAAGCGAATAAAACCGCTTGTCGTCCCTGTTACCGGAATGTCGGTTTCGACCGAGTCGTAGAGATAGTTCCCGCCTACAGGCATGTCCAGGTTGCTGTCGCCCAAAACTAGCCATGGCTGCAAATCGGCGATCTTGATCGCCAAGGGCTGCCCGGAAGTATCGAACCGAATAGTTCCCTGGTCGTCCCTTGCCTTGATGGTGAGATTGCCGCTTGCGACCGCCAGTTCAAATGACCATTGCGTCTCTTCCTTACCCGCAGGGATTACATTCTCAACCGCGCCGCCGGTCACCCAGGCCGTGCCGTTCCAACTCACGAACTGGCTATCGGACCTGAGCGCGATGAAGGAAAAACGCTTGCTGCCGTTGGCTTTTCGTGCCCAACGGACGATCACGGTATGGTGGCTGCCGGGCGCGATGCCGCCGAAACGCAGATCATTCGGCACGGGAGATGCTGGAGAGTTGAACACCGTGACTACGTTCATGGCGAAGTCGTCATTGGCGGGTAGGCTGCCGGAGTTCTCCACTCGCCAGCGCGTGGTGATATGGAAAGCTGTGGGAATGGCCGCATGCTTAACCAGCATCGCCTCCGAATCCGTATTCGCAATGGCCATCCGCAAGAGATCGAAGGACTCAAAGACGGTGGCGCTTCTTCCACAGACGTCCCAGACAGGATCGATCACAAAATCATCGAAGAGATCCTGGAAGACCGGCGAAAGCGTCGCCATGCCGCCACCTCCAACCGCCGCCACAATGGCCACCGAAGACGATTTCTCAATAAAGCTGTTCCAGTTCTCAATCGACTTGATATGTCGGCGAATTGTGAGCGGTTCTGCTTCCTCAATGGTTACAGCCTCCACAGTCTCAGGCGTGAAGCTGAGGGAATATTCTTCAAGATTGGGAGATGGAGACGCCCGCGTCAGCGTGATTTTGGACTCCCAAAACTCGGCAGAGGGCAGGTTGAGCAGGGCTTTCTCAAACTCGGCTTGTGGGTTCCCTGGATCAAAGGAACCCGGCGTCGTCGTGATGACTGGGCCAAAGGATGCTGCATCGAGCGCCGCTGCGCCGGCGGCAGACCGGAGTTGAATTTCGACTTTGTCTCCGATCGCTGGGAGCAGTCTTCTCAATTCCAGACTGTCGAGCTTGGTCTTTACCCCAAAGCTGTGCCGCATCCGCAAGAATCCCGTCGGGACCTCGACCGGCGGCGCATTCAGCTTCACGTAATCGACATCGATGGCAGAGCCGAACGCGCCGTTGGTGCCTACGGGACCGCCGATCTCCAGGAAGATGTCGCCCGCGAGCATTCTGACGGCAGGCGAGACTTGTGTTTGCAGAAGAACGTTCGCAGGATTATCCGAGTGGTACAGGAGATACACAACGCCGTTTCCGCTCTTCGTCACTTTGAGGGTAAAGATCTGTCCGTCGGGCGCGATCATCCCCTGATTCACGACAACCGGCCAGCTGGCCGTTCCTTGAAAGACGTCCTGCCCGGCCTGGTTCTTGATTCGAGCGTCCCAGTTCATGATCCCGTTCTGGGTGATCGTCATCACGAACTCATGGAGGACTTTGGCTTCCCGTGCGGCGCCGTCGACCACTTCTCTTACGCCCTGCAAAAGGGCGAAGGAGAACATGCCTGTGTTAAAGTTCGGCGCGAGCAATCTTCTTCGAAAACGAGTCTCGAACTCAAAGCCGCCTTGCGCGACATTCCGGACGGTATGGACGTGGTCCGGGGATCCCGACGTTGCCAGGTAATCAAATGTGAGGAAGCCGCCCGCCTCGGTGGGTTTGCTCCTCGGCACCGTCTTATAAAAACGGAAGTAGAAATCCTTCAGCCCAAAGACGGCCGGAAACCAGGCGTTTTGAGCGTTATCGAACCTCAGTGCATCGCCGCCGGTATAAAGTTCTCGCCCGTCCCCCGTAATCTCCGCCCAGTTGGACGTGCTGGGCGTCCAGCTCGGCACGAGAACGAGCGCGTACTTCACACCCGAAGTCAGAGTGACCGGCGCGCCGAACTGAAATGTCACCCACATGGGACCTGAACCAAATGCTTCCCCAAACCAGTCGGAGACAGGTTTGGTTACGGAGGCCAGGAGCGTAGATCCCGGCAGACCGGACCCATCCGTGTTTCGGAGTTCGAGCGTGACCGTGTCGGTTGCCAACAGGAACCCTCGCGCCTGCAGAATCATGGCGGCCGCGACTACGGTCTTATTCGCGTCCGGTGTGAAAGTCTGCGCCAGTTTATTGGTGCCGAGTTGATTGATGTTCAGGCTGTTGACCTGCGCTTGCGTGGGTGACGGGAAATAAGAAAAGTCGACGACCTGGTCCAAATGCGTGAGCCATTCGGAAGCTCGGACACCGTCGTTGAAATCGTCGGCAAGAGCCAGCGGGGCGGCACTGGAGGATAAGACCACGCCGGTGTCGGCCGTGACAAGGCCGCTGTTTTCGACCGCTTGGTCCCAGTCCGTCTTCTTGTTGAAGGTCAGTTTCGGCATATCAGTCCGCAGCAATCAGGTCGAGTTCGGTGCGCATGTTCATGAGGTCATGGGCCACGCCTAGGATCCGTGCCTCAAAGGGTTCAAGGATCTGCCGGGGGATCTGCAGGGTGACGGCCACTCGGTCGCCCAACTCCAGCTCCGGCATAAAGCGGGCGACGACCGTAGCGCGGCGTTTGGGCTCTTTGTAGCGGGAGAAATATCGCCTGGCCATGACTGTGGCCAAATCGACATCGGTCTGGAATACCAAGCTGCCGCCGCCGACCGAAAGGGATCTCGCGCCGAAGCGGTCGATGCTGGTCGGCGAGGGCTCGCCTTCGGTGGAAGGATCGATCTCACGAACATAGGAGCCGAACGTGGACCGAATGCTGTTGTAGACCCGATCCCATCCGGGTGAGCAGGACTGCACTTTCTCGAGATTGGAACCGTCCAGCGTCAAGACGGGAGTTGCGCCCGGGCTCTTGTTGCGGAAGAAGAACTTTCCTTCGCCGTCCAAGCCGATTTCAAAGTCCGCGATCTTGGCCAGCTCCGTCAGAACGTCCCAGACTGTTCGAGTTCCCAGGTTCACCATGGACACGAGCACCGTCCGGGTGGTGAAGTCGATAACGGTTTCCCGTAAGGCCGGTGAATTCAACCCTGACGTCGCCATGAGTGTGATCAGCGCGAGTCTTTCTGCCGCCGCGTTGTCCAGTTGGGCGGCGTCATCGCTTTCGATATAGTCCGACGGCGTGACCGCGCGGTAATAACCGAATCCAGACGGTGTGGCGGCAACGGCCGCTGTGAAGCGCTTGATTGAGCCGTTGCCGGTGTCCCTCGTGGCTTTCCATGTCTCCCAGGAAACAACGCCGCTTCCCGCGTCGATGATGTTGGAGACGGCCAAGGCCGGCAAGAACAGGTTCCTGACGGCGACGAGCGTCGGGTTGTCATCGGCCGTGATTTGGATTTTGAATTTGACGTAGCGCGGCGCATTGGCTGGGACAAAGGTTCCGATGTTTGCCCCAATGGTGACGGCTTGCTCGGTGCCGTAGGTAGTTCCATCGGCGCTCCATGAGAAAGAGAACTGGCTGCCGGCGGCATTGCCCTGTGGTACCGCGAAGAAGGGACCCAAAGTGTTGATGAGAGACGCTTGGACAAGTCCCGCCAGATGACCGCTGTAATCGATCACCAGCGTCCAGGTGCCCACGGGGAAAGTGGTGCCCTCGCCGTAGAAGCGCAGATAATCAATCGCGAACGCACAGCCGCTTGAGCCCGCAATGGAATGCAGGAAGATCCCCGGGAACATGAAAAGATCGGCCTGCCCCACCGCCCCGGTCCCCACTTGTGTCCCGTCGATAAACAGCACCCAAGTTCCCGAGTTGGCGTTGGCCATCGTGAGGACTAGGCGGTAATTATGAAATTGGGTGACGTCCACATTAAACGGACCGAATTCGGTTCCGCCGGTCCGCACGCGCACCGCCGAGAGGCTTTCAAACCAGATCGATGCTCCGCGCTCGGGAGAACCGCCCGGTACGCGGGTGCCGATCTCGACGCGGCTTGCCGTTACATTGGTCACACGGATCCGCGCCAAGACCATGCGCGAGAGGCTCGTGCCTTCGAGGCCGTTTTTGATGAAGTAGTCGCTCAGGCCCGCCTGACTTACGGATAGAATCCCGTTCGACGCCGTGCGCGTAGCGATGCCGGGAGTGCTCTGGAGGTCCTGCCAACTGCCGAAAGCCACGCCCTCGACCTGCACTTCCTCATCGCCTGGCAGAAAGTCACCCTCATACTGCGACGTCCACTGCGGCGCGATGCCGCCGGCCACGCGCCGGGAATTGATTCGGCTGAGCGTCCCGGTTTCCCATTCTGTTCGTGAATCAAAAGGATCGATGATGATTTTGCCGTCATCTTCGGGCGGGCTGTCTTCCTCGACCACTTTGGCCAGCCGCAGATCGTAGGCTTCAAAGTCGCCCTGAAGCGAGTGGAGGATCTGTCGTTGGGCCGGAGGGTCGAATACCACCGGCTCGATTAGGGCGACCGGCACTTGCGGGACGATGGCCATGAGGTCCGAGGCCACCTGCTCGATGCGCTGGTCTTTCTTCCAGACCAGATAATCCGCGCGGACTTCTTCGCCCGGGCCCGGCTGGATCGAGACAAAGGACACTTTGGCCGGCCGCGACGGATCGTTTAACCCCGAGGCGTTATAGCGCAAGCCCAACCGCACCGGCACACCGCCCACGCGCACTTCTTTTATGGCGCCGACAGGAAAGCGCGACGTCGTGAACTCGGATATGACGCCGTCGCCTATCCCCAGAAGCTCGTCCGTCACCGGAATCGCCGCAGATTCGGCGGTCCGGGTCCGCAGTAGAGCATCCAGGCTTTCGACATCGAGCTGCAAGGTCGGCTTGTCGGAGCTTTCCACGGCATCCTCAATCACTCCCGTGAATACCGGGGAGATTTCTTCTGCGCCGTCCACCTTGAGACCCAACGAGATCCGGATTTTTGATCTGAAACGCAGGTAGCCGGCAAACCGTTCGATGGAATCGTCGTCCCATCGCCGATCCGTATTCTCGACTTCAATGCGGATATTGGAAGCCTTGAATTCGTTGAGCGCGTCGGTGTCGAGCTTCCAGGAAAGCCTGTCCAGGCGCACGACTTCGGTGGTTACATCCGTGGGGGCGCTCTCCCAACCGCTGCCGTCAGCAAGGCGGCGGTAAAGCTCCACTTTCCTGACCGGGTAAATCAGGCTGGAGTTCTGGGCGTCTTTGTAGGCATCGGAAACCGTTTTCATGGTCAAACACTTTGCTTCGAGACGCGATCGGAGCGCGAGAGGATCGATTTGACCATCTCGGCTCCTTCGGCGGCGCCGCTGCGCGTAACGTCTGAGATCTTGCGCATGATGTCTTTGACCTGCTCGTCGCTCGCGCCGCCATTGATGGTGAAGTTATTGGTCTGCTGGATTGTGACCTCGGTCTTGCCGAACCCGCCTATGCGGTCAAGCGGGATGACGGCTTCGGGGCCTGCCTCACCGACCAAACCAACGGTGGGTTTGGTGACAATTCCGCCTTCGGCGAATTTGAAGCCCTTCGAGAGAGCAAGCCCTCCTAAAATGGCAAACCCCGCCCCGCCTCCTCCGGCGAATGCCGCGCCCTCGGCGGCCTCCCTGGCGATGGCCGCTTCAATCGCGATCCGCGTAAAAGTCTCGATGGCGGTTCGAAGGACGGTATTGAAAACGCCTGTCATCGCGCTCTCAAAGCTCTTGCCTTCCAGAATCATGTCAGCGACGCCTTTGCCGACAGATGAAGCCAGAGCGTCGCCCGTTGCTTTGGCTGTCTCAGCCACCTCGTCTAAACCTTTGATCTGCTCCTGCTTGGCCTTTTCGAGTTCCAGTCGCGCCACTTCGTTGGCATTTACTTTTGCTTGGGTGAGCTCCTGTTCCGTAATGAGCCCTTTTTCTTTCAGCTCGTCAAATTGCCGAAGGCGGTCCTGCTTTTCCTGATCGACGAGGAGACGTCTTGCTTCCACATGATTCTTTTCAAGCTCAAGCCGCTCCGATTCCAGGCGGACCACCTTCTCGTGTGCGTCTCTGACGTCTTTTTCTTTTTCCTCCTGCTCTTTGCGGGTGTCCTCGATGGATTTCTTGGTTATTTTGGCTTTGAGGTCACCTTCTTCTTTGGCGACGTCCTGGCGGTCACGGGAGTAGCGCTTGGTGATGTCCGTCGCTTGTTTTTCGCTCTCTTCTAAGATGGTTTTGAATTTACCGGTGGTCTCACGAACGATCCCCGGCAGCTGAGAAAAATTGCCGGTCAGGATTTTGCCCAGGGCTTGGAAGGTACCTTGGATATGGGTGGCGGAGAGAGCCGCAACACTCGCGATGGCCAACCCCAGATACTCAAAGGCCTGGGCGCCGCGAAGAACTCCCTGAAGGAGCACTTGGATGGCCGGGAGAACGCCCGTGCCGACGGTCTCTTGGAAATCCTCGAGCTTATTCCGCAGGGAGGCCAGCTCGCGGCCATAGCCGGTTTGCTGTTCAGCGGCTCCCAAGAACCGCTTGGAGAGTGCCTCGATCACCTCCTGTGCCGTATTCGCATCCCCGATAAAGGCCCCGAACTCATTTTTGAGCGCACGAAGCCGCGAGGCGTCGCCGTTTAAGATCGGGCCGAGCAGGTCGATGATGCTGTTGAAATCCCGCCCGGAGGCCGATGCCAAACCGAAGGCGAGTTTAGTCGCCTGCATGGCCTGACCCACATCTCCCGTCACGCGGACTAGACGTCCCATGGCTTCGAAGGTTTGGGTATCTGAAAACTGCGTTAGGTCTTGCTGCTCTTTGGCGAAGGCGAGAATCTTGTCTTTCTGACTGCCGAAGGAGCTCCCGGTAGCCTCCACGGCAAATCCCAGCCGCCGCAGAGCTTCTTGTTCACTTAATGCGGCCTCGGCCGAGTCTTTAAAGAAGGCAGTGATCCCGGCGACGGTGGCAAATCCAAGGAGCTGTGTTTTGAGTTGATTGCTCGCCTGTTCCAGAGCCGCCAAGGAACCGGCGGCTTGGGTCGCTTTGGGATGGATCTTGGAAAGGCTCTCGTCCGCCTTTTGCGAGGCGACGGCGATGTCACCTGCAAACCGTTCCGACCTCTGAGCGGCTTCAAGCATCTGCTTGGAAAGCTTTTCGATGATCGGCGAGGCTTGGTCGGTGGCTTCAAAAAGGATTTCAAAACCCGCCATGCGACATGCCTCCTAACTTTCCAAGGAAAAATTGACGATGTGAATATAGAGCGAAGACGAAAGTTGGTAATCCGATAAAACAAGGTCGACGCTCACGGCGTCTTCGTCATCGAGTTCCGTCAGGTGCGGTTGGACAACCCCTTTAAGCAGGATCCGGCGCATGCGCGGCAGCGTGGGACTCGCCAAAAGCGACTTAATCTTTTGCGTCAGGATCTCTTGTCCTTGCCGGGCCAGATCCCAGAGGTCGTCGGACTCTTCCGCCAAGAGGAGCAACGGGATCTTCCGGATGCGAAACGTCAGCCGAGAAACCTCGACCGTCTTCTCTTTCTTGAGTCTTTCCTTCAAAGCAACGGCGGTGACGGGCTCCGTCATCGTTAGTAACCGCTCACGGCGTTGGTCAGGACGGCCTGCAGGCTGTAGCCGGCGGCCGCGTTGTACTGCGCTTGAAAGACGACTTTGGCGCCCAACAGATCCTCGATGCTTCCGTAGGGATAGGCGGAGTAGCGAATTTCGGGAACCTTGAACTCGAGCTGGTTCTTGAAAGCGTCCTCGATGATGTCTCCCGTGAGCAGGAGGTCCAGAGCCGCCGCATCGGCCGCCAGGAATTTCTGCCTTTGAGTGTCGGTTTCAAAGTAGATCTCAAGGCCGCCGTCGATTACGAAACGACCGGGCGAGACGATGTCCTTGGCATCGCGCGATTGATTGAGCGTACGCTGCGCCACCGATCCGTTATCGATGGAAAGCGACCAGCTTTTGACATTTAAGTCCGTCACCCCATCCACCTTAAAGTCCGTCTGGAAGAACATCAGCGGCTTGGGTGATCCCAGGGCGGGCGTAAAAGCGGATCCGGGCTCTTCCGTCTTGAAAAGAAGGTCGGCCGCGACCTGCGCCTTGCCGTCCACGGCCCCCGCAAAGGTGAGTTTCTTGATGATGGTCAAGGGATAGCGCTTGATCGATATGCCCCGGTCTACGAAGAACGTGAAGGAGGGCATGAGCAGACTATTCAGACGCGCGAAGGTGTGCCGGAACACGGTCGGCGAGTTGGCGGCGTCCGGCTGCGCGGTGACCACGCTTCCCAGACCCCCCAATAAGAGATCGCCCACGGTGGAAGCCTCAACATCGACGGCAGCCAAACTGCCGGTTCCTTCCTTGACGCCGGGCACCGATGGGAATCGTTCTTTAAACCCACGGATCTTGTCGTCCGGAATCAGGGCTGTGCTGTAGGTGAGCTCACTGTCCGCGCCGACCGCCAGGAACTTACTCGGCGCGGCTTCGGCCGTGCCTCGGCTCGCTTCTTTCTTGAATCCGAACTTTTTCTGTTCTGTTGCGAAAGGCATATCGTCCTCCTACTTTCGGCTACTGGTTTCGACAGAAAAAATGAGGGCCGTCGCGGTCATATCGGCATTCAAGCTTGCCGCGAGGTTATCCTCAGACGGTTCCCATTCAATGGCCCTGAGTGTCGTGAAAAGGATCTGCCCATTGGGAAGAGCCAACCCCCCAAGGTCGACGTTGTCGATCAAGAGTTCCGCAATCTTCTGGGTTTCGACTGTCTTTTGCCGAACGATCTCTTCATTGGGCTCAAAGCTTTTCACGAACACGATGCGGAAGTTGTAGGCGATCCGGTACGTCTGGCCGGTCGTGATACGTTCCAGATTCGTTGATGGCGACGGCTTCACGAAGACCGCCGGAACGTTTCCGGAAAGTGTCTCGAGCGCTGGGAAGAATTCCATGGCGCCGATCGTGACGACCTTAAGCCCCATGGGTCCGGATAGGGCTTGATCGATCAGCTCAACGATCCTTTCAGCGATAAGCGTTTCATGAAGCCGCGGAGCGGGCATCAGGTGTTTCCTCCCTGGTTTTGAATTGCTTCGCGCAGCCGGTTCTCAAAAATCGTCTGGATCCGTGATCGGCCGGCTTCCAGAGCCGGAGTCAAATAGGGCTGCGCTTTGAATCCGCGTCGTTTGATGGCTCGGCCGATGACGAAGGCCAGGCGCTCGTCGCCCAGTTTTCGCCTCGCCCAGACCTTGAGCTCGGATACGGGAGGGAACCATCCGCTCTCCCGTCCAAACTCAACGACGGGGGCATAGGTCAGGGCCGAACCGACGTGGCCTATGAGCTTTTCGCCTTCTTCGGCGACCGTCTGGAGGATCGACACACGTAAAAGTCCCCGGAATACGGGGGCGTTTGTCTTGGCGAGGCTTTGTACGAGAATCGCCGACTCACGCATCGCCCGCAACAGGGCGGCTCGTAAACGCTCAGGAAATCGTTTGAGTAATTTGGCCGTTTCATCGGCGCCTTTTAAGGTGATGCGGATCACGACTTCTTCTCCTCGACGACGGCTTCCAAGTGATGGCCGAAATAGTTTTTGACCTCGATGGCCGTAAACGTCTTCCCTGTTGATTCATCCATCACCTCATAGTTTTCATGGAGCTCCCGGGGATTGAGAAACAGCTGAAAAGCCCGCTTGGGCGTTTGACCAAGAACGTTCCGATTGAGGGCGGTTTTATCGGGATTGAAACGGGCACGGACTCCGGTCGCGATCGTTTCGAATTGGAAAACAGGTCGTTTGCTGGAAGGCGCAAAACTCTGCTGCGGCCTGCGGATCGCGATCCGGTCGGGCAATAAACGATCAGGGATCATTCGGCTCACACCATATCGATGGGGAAGCGTTTGCCCCATGCCTCCAAGGCGCGGTCCAGCTCGTCGTTCAGCTTCTTGAAGGTTCGCGTCTGGCTGAAGTCGCCGATGTTTTCGTTATCGATGAGCGGCCCATTCTTGGCCGAGAGCGCGGTCTTGGCCACCATGAGCGTCGCGATCTTGCGAATGAGCGCCGGGACTTCCGGAGTGCCGTAGACTCCGGCCACCGTGACGTTTCCGATCCCTTCTTGGAACTCCCCCTGAAGCAGGGTGACTTTCCCGGTGCGGAGATTGGCCTTATATAAGGAGGACGGCACGGGGATATCGTCCACCTTGACGCGCTCGATCTGAATGAGTGGAAATTTCCGCGTGAAAACGTAATCCTGTCCGGTACCGTCCAATTCATCAGTGAAAGCGAGCGCGCGGAAGGTGGTGCCTGTCCGGCGGTCTATTTCATGGATGACCCAATCCAGCCATTCGGACTCGACTTCTTCAGCGCGGACCTCGCCGCCGGTCGCTTGCGCCACCAGGCTCGGGAAGGTGTAGTAAACGCGGACGGTGGCCGAGACCGGTTCCGAAAACTGCGAAGCGAGCAGGCTCATGCAATGCCCCCATCAGCGGCCACCGGTGCCGTCCCCGACTCCGGCGGTTTTGGATGCTCCGGTGTCCAAGGTCGGGATATTGGCGGTGCCGTCCGACCAGAAGGTGGCCGTGTCTTCGGTTTCGAGTTTATAAGTGAACGCCTGGCCGTCCTGCGGGAAGGCCACTTCGTTCGACGGCCTGCGGTTGGTCGCATTGGCGGCACTGTCGTCGAAAGTCACTCGGCCCGTTCCTTTGAGAATGAGGCTCGAATTGACTTTGACGGCTTGTGCTGAATCAAACGTCGCGCCCGGCGCGCGGAAGATGCTGTAGCCGTTGACGTTTGCATCCGGCACCGCGTCCCATGAGATCAAGACGCGGTTGGTCGACACTTCGGCCGCCGGGTTTTGCGCGATCGTTCCGACGGTCTCGACCATGGCCAGATGGAGATTGGCCGTCATGACCTCGCTCGTCAAGTTCGAGGCATTTCCTTGGGAGTCGACCGCGAAGAGGTAATAGGTGAAGTCCTTGCCGTTGTCCGTATCGGCCAACGTCTGATCCTGGAACGACGTTGCGACGGACGCAATGGAGGCGTTGACGGTCGCCACGCCTGAAGCGGCCAGCACGTTTGTTTTGGTCGGCACCGACACCGACGCATTGCCCGGCACGCGATAAAGCTCGTAATGGTTCAGATCCTGAAGGGTGGTCTGATATCGAACAACGATTCGGTTCCCGGCTGTAAACCCACCGGTGACTTCGGTCAGGACACCCGTGGCGTTGTCCAGGGTGTAATGGGTGGTGAGGGTTTTGGCGGCAAGCGTGACTTCAACGACATTGGCGCCCGCCGTGTGCGGGTAGAAAAGGCCGTCCTCCAAGACGATCTCGCCGGTCCCGGTGTTGACCGACTTCACCTTGGCGTACTCTTCTTTGTTGGTAACGCCGTTATCGATGACGATATTGGCGCCTGTCACAATCTCGGCCGGTACGGGCGTGCCGATGTTGATGATACGCTGACCGTGAAGAGAACTGGCCGTCAACGTCTTAATGTTGCTCGAGACGGCCGTGCGCTCGAATACCGCGACCGATGCGCCGACAAACGGATCAAACTGCGCTTCGTGCGATGATCCCGCGCTGCCGGCGGCAACGCTCGGTGTTCCGTCCGCGTTTTTGAAGAGCTCCCCGCCGATGAATTCGTTGCGGGTCGGCGCGGTCCAGTTTAAGGTGACACGGGTCTTTCCCTTGGGGGTGAGCCCATCGATAAATTGGAGCGCCTGGATGAGCCCCAGAACGGGCGGCTCGGGTGACAGGATATCGGCCGCCAGATTGGCGATGACCTGCTGTGATAGTTGCGATTCAAGAATAGCCATGACTGTTCCTCCCGTTCAAAATCATCCGTTGTTGGCGATCACGTTCGATTGACCGCTGCTGTCCGTCACCGTAGATTTGTTGCCGACCACGTTATTGCCCGACACGCCCGGCTGCAAAACAATGGCCCCTGTTTCAATGCGATTGCCTGATACGGCATTGCCGCTTCCTTCGAGCTGGATGCCTGCTGAGGCCGCCGTTATACGGTTGCCGACAAAAGTGTGGTTACTGCCAAAAGCCCAGATGCCCTTACCCGGGGAGCCGCCGATCAGGCGGTTGCCTATGACGAGCGCATTGCTGTCGCCTGAATTAATGACGACGCAGGCCACATTGGCGTTTGTTGAGGGGTTCACGATGGTGCATCCGCTCAAGACGCAATCCGGGCCCATCGTGAGTCCGCTCATGAATCCGCCCAAGTTCCAGGCGCAATTGGTCATGGACGATTTGGGCGGCATGGCGCTGTTGAATACGATCCGAATCCCATCGCCCGTGCAGTTCGTAAAGACCCAGCGCGCGCAGGTGTTGCCGAGAAGAAAGGCATCGCCGAATGTCGTCGTGAGGAATCCGCAGTGGGCAATTCGAATATCCGTGACGGAGGTATCGGCCCGCATCGTGACGTCAGACCAGTTGCGGAAGGTACAGCCATGAATAAGCCCGCGAGCAATCGATGACGCAAAAAAGAGCCCTTGGTTTTTCATGGCGTCGAAGAAGCAATCGGCAATCTCAAAATCCGACGCATTGATGGCGATGTCGCCTCTGTTTGCGCCTCCGGTCAAGAGCGAACAGTCGACCGTCAGGTCTTTGAGGCCGGTGTTGGCTCCGGCCAGCGTGATGATCGCGACGTTGCCGGAATCAAGGGCGGTTTGACCTTTGAGAACAGTGGCTCCACGTCCCATTCCGCGCAGGGTAACTTTGGCCGGGATGCTGAGGTTGGCATTGATCTGGTAGGTCCCTTCGCGCAGCTGCGCCGTTCCGCCGTTGGTTGCGATGCTCGACATCGCCGTGTTGATATTTCCGGTATCGGTGGTCGCATTGCCGGAGGGAGCGGCCACAACCACGCTGGCGTACCCCGTGCCGCCCCCTGAGCCGCCGGAAGCCGCGATAATGATCTTGTTGTTGACGCCGTCCTGCGTCAGCGTGATTCCGGTGCCGGAGTCCAGCTTCACGTCCCCGACCAAGGGCGAGGCCGCCCCTTGTTGTCGAACTCCCGTGACTCCGGCGTTGGCCAACGTGATCTTGCTGTTCGGATTGTCCTGCGTCAGTTGGAGTCCTGTGCCTTGCTCAAGCGTGACATTGCCGGTCAACGCAGCACCCGGATCTCCGGTTTTCTTTAGCGAAGCAACCCCTGATCCCGATGACTGAATGGTCACATCGCCGGTTCCATCCGTCGGCGTAACCGTGATCCCGGAGCCGGCAATGATCTTCGACACAGCCATGCGTGCCGTATTGGTGGCCGGGACTGAAATGCCGGAATTGACGGCGGCATTTCCGTTGTCCGTATAGGTCGCCGTGGCTTCGCCTGCG
>Ga0155753_164_pt3 | contig 15341 bp, 13 predicted proteins | sample RifCSPlowO2_01_FD_107407 | JGI IMG/M metagenome (GOLD analysis project Ga0155753, IMG submission 107407) | Elusimicrobia bacterium RIFCSPLOWO2_01_FULL_59_12
GCCGCGGTAGAGTTTCTTCTTCCAACTGCCGTCGCGCGCGGCCACCGAATATTTGGGCGTCCGGTGAAATTCCACGGGATGTCCGATGAGGCCCTGAAGAACGGCTTTGGCGTTCGAAACGCACATCCCCACCCCGACGGAGATCATCAGCGGCAAGTTTCGTATGCGAATCCTCCAGTCCGGATGCAGTTCCCTTTGACATACGGCATAAAAGAGGACGACCGACGCGCAGGAGCCGATCAGCACCCACCGTTCGACGCCGGCCACCCAAGGCCAGTGCACCTGGGCGCGAAAATAAAGATTTAACGGGACGACCAGCGACATCGCCACCATCAGCACATAACCGAGGCAGGCCGTCAGGTGAAAGGTCGCTTCCACCTTGACTTTGAGCGGCAGCGCGCCGCGCCAAATCGAAGGCAGCATCTTTTTGGCCGTTTGGATCGCCCCCAGCGTCCAGCGATGCTGCTGGGTTTTGAACGCGTTGATATCGACCGGCAGTTCGGCGGGGCAGACCACCTCCGGCAGAAAGACAAACCGCCAGCCCCGCATCTGCGCGCGGTAGGACAAATCCAGGTCTTCGGTCAGGGTATCGTGCTGCCAGCCCCCGGAAGAAAGGATGGCGCTGCGCCGCCACACCCCGGCGGTCCCGTTAAAGTTAAAAAAAGCGCCCGACCGGTTGCGGGCGGTATGCTCGAGCAGGAAGTGCCCGTCCAGAAAAAGAGACTGCGCCCAGGTCAAAAGAGAATGACCTTCGTTGAGATGACCCCAGCGGGTCTGCACCATGCCGATCCGCGCCTCTTGAAAATGGGGGAGGGTCTTTCGCAGGAAGTCCCGAGGCGGCAGGAAGTCCGCATCGAAAATCGCCAGGAACTCGCCGCGGGCCTGATCCAGGCCTGCCTGCAGCGCCCCGGCTTTAAACCCCTCGCGCCGGGCGCGGCGAAGGTGTGAAATGGCCACGCCCTGCGCCTGGAGCGCCCGGACCTTCGCGGCGATCTTGTCGGAGGTGTCGTCTGTGGAATCATCCAGAACCTGAATGTCGAATTGCCCGCGCGGGTAATCCAACCGGCAGACGCTGTCGATCAGCCTTTCCACGACATAGCGCTCATTATAAACGGGCAGCTGAACGGTGACGGTCGGCCAGACTCCTGACATCTCCGGCGCGGCCTGAGGCGCGGCCCATTTGTAATACCGGAAATACAGATAAAGAATCCAGCCTCTATGAAGTCCGTAGAGCGCCAGGACAAAAAGCAACAGCAGGTAGACGGCCATGAAGAGACTGCTGAGGACCTGCATATTCAATTTTAAGCGGGTTTTGAAGAATCGCTTTTCGACGCGCTCTTATCGTCGGCGCCATCGCGGAGGCCGCGGCGGAATTCACCGACCGCTTTCCCCATTGCTTTTCCCACCTCCGGCAGCTTGCCGGGGCCGAACAGAATCAGGATCACAACCAACAGTACAGCCAGCTCCGCCAATCCAATATGTCCCATTTTTATCTCCTTATAGGGGTTTCCCTACAAACTTCATGTGCACCCTCAGGGTCTCCTCCGGAAAACCCGCCGGCAAGGGCGGCAGCGGGTTGGAATACAGCACCGCGCGCTGAGCCAGCTGGTCAAAAAGCGAGTCCCCGGAAGGTTTCTCAATGAGCGTGTCCGTCACCCCGCCGTCCCGATGGATCACAAAAGCGACCTGACAGACCGTGTCCGATTGGAAGTCGCGCGGAGGCCGCCACTTGTCGTTGAGACGATCAGCGAGGGTCTTCAGATACCAGGGGTACGGAAACGCCGGGCCGGCGTCCGCCACGATGCCCGCGCCGCCCGACCCCCCCCCGCCGCGGGGCGCCCCGGTTCTCTGGCCGTCCAGGACCGCCAGGGCCGCTTTCAGGTTTAGTCCTCGCTTCTTCTCAGGGACGGGAGCGGCCTGAATCTTTTTGGGTTTTCCTTTGATCCGGATCACTTCACTGGCGGGGATTTTTCTTTCTTCAAGGGGGATGGGATCCGGAGGTTTCCTGGGGGCTTCCACATCCGCCCCGCCCATCGCCCCGGCTCCTTTCCCGGCGGGCAAAGAGCTCAGCAAGTCGATCGCATAATAACTCATCCGCGGCTTGGACAGCAAAGCGCCGGAGGCGATCCAGGCGGCCAGCAGCAGCAGGTGACCGCCGCTCGATAGGAACAGATAAGACCGCATACCTCAAGGCTACTTCGGCGACTCTACAGAAATGCCCAGCTTGGAAACTTGAAGGCGTTTGGCGACATCCATCACCGTGACAACCCGCTGAAGAGCCAGGTCCTTGTCGGCCTGGATCATCACCGGACGGTCCTTATTCTTTCCCAAAAGGGCTTTCAAGCCGCTCTCCAGGTTGCCGGCCGCCACGGCCGTCCCATTCATCGTCATCTCCCCGTTTTTTTGAATACCGATCACAATCGGCCGGTCGGGAACCTGGTTGCTGGTCACCGACTGGGGCAGGTTGACGCGCACCTGCTGCTGGACCAGGAACGGCGTCATGACCATGAAAATGACCAGCAGGACCAGCACCACGTCGATGAAGGGGACCATGTTGATGTCAACGATGGGCGCGCTACGGTGGGCCTTTCGCAGGAGAATCGCCATGAGGTTTGGGTCTCCGGATTAACGGGGAATCAGCCAGTCCGTCACTTCGTCAACGGACAGCTGCATATCCTCCGAGATGCGCTCGATCTTGCGCAGGTAAAGATTGTAGCCCACCACAGCCGGGATAGCGACAAAGAGCCCCAGGGCGGTCGCCACCAAGGCCTCCGCGATGCCGTTGGCCACCACGCCCGGCCCGCCGCCGGCATTTTCCGCGATCGAGCGGAAGGCGTGAATGATGCCCACCACGGTCCCGAAGAGCCCCACAAACGGGGTGACGCTCCCGATCGTTCCCAGGACGGTGAGGTAGCGCCCCAATTGGGAGATCTCAACCTGGAGAAGGCGGGCGGCCCAGCGCTCCAGGCGTTCGCGGTCGGCGGAACGGTGCCGCCGGGACAATTCAAGCAGCGGAGCGATAACTTTTCCCACAGGCTTGCGCATGGATTCGCAGAGGGTGATGGCCTGGTCAAGCCGGTTTTCCGAGAGCAGCTTCTCCAACTTGTTCAAAAGGCTCTCGCGATCGAATGCCGCGCGGCGAAGGCTGACCCATCTTTCCAAAATGATCGCCCCGGACAGCACCGAACAGGCCAGGAGAACGGAAAGAATCGGCCACGCCTGGGACCACATCTGCTGCAGGGCCATGGGGCTAAACATAATCCTTCACTCCTTATCCTTCGGCCGCGCCATGCGGTCTTCGATCGGCACGACGCCATGGGAAATTAGAATCTTGACCGCTTCTTCCATCGTCAAATCGATCGCGATCGTCTCCGACTGAGGCGCGTAGAGCAGAACGCCGGATGTCGGGTTGGGAACGGTCGGGATAAAGACGCAGAGATACGTCTCCGCCGAGTGGAACACCTTCCCCGACATCTGGCTGGTCACAAACCCGAACGTGTAAACCCCCCGGCGCGGATATTCTACTAAAACGACCGATCGATAGAGAGGCTTCGAACCGAAAAAGGCCTCCGTGACTTTTTGGATCGCCTCGTAAAAGCCTCGGAAGAACGGAATCCGTCGAATGATCCACTCCATCCAGGACACGAAGCGTTTCCCGATGAAATTGGAGGCGACAACGCCCACGCTCCAGATCATCAGGAGCGTCAGGATGAAGCTCAGCGGCCGGACGGCGCTCTGCGGTATCGTAAACCAGCGCTGCGTGTTCAACAAGGGAAACAGCGTCTGGCTGATCAACAGGAAAAAAAGATGGAAAAAATAAATCGACAGGCTGAGGGGCACAAAAATGACGAGTCCGGCGAAGAATTGCTGCCTGAATTTTCCCAGGAGGGACGCGCGCGCGGCGTTTTTGGCGGTCATGGTTCGGGGATTATATAAAAAGGGCCGCCCGACGCTCGCCACACGTCTGGCGAGTCCGGCAGCAGTGTGTCGGATCCGGCGGCCCTTTATTCGAAGCGGTGGGTCGAGAGCTTAGTTGTTGTAGAACAGGTTGCCCGGAAGCTCCGCGACATGCAGGGTCGCATAGCTTAACGCCCGCTGTTCGGGGTTCTCCAGGGACTTCAACGTCAAAATCACTGAAACATGGTCGCCCGCCACCACGTTGACATGCGCCTCGTTGCTGGCAAAGCGGTCGAGCACGTCATCCGCGGCCCTCCGGATCAGGGCGGAGGAGATGCGGTAGGTCCCTTCCTTCATGGAGAAGGTCGTTGTGCCCGGGATATCCGCGCCTCCCACAAATTGGCTTCTTTTTTCCCCATAGATATACACGGGGGCTTCCGCGACGACCCCCCCGTTGACATCCAAAACGGTGACCTGCACCGTACCCTCTTCGGGAGCCAGGACCGTGGACTCCGCAGAGGCTGAAGTACCGCAAAACAGGCTGGCGAGAATCGCAAGGCTCAGTGCATTTTTCATTGTCGTCCTCCCTATCATGCCCTGAGTTTAACGAAAGGCCTGATTCCCGCCACGGATTCTTCCCCCCGTTAAAGCCTGTTTCACCCCCCTTCATCGCAGTTGATTAACTAATATTCACCTCTATTTTTAGAAGCGATATGGATGGCTCAGGTTAACCCTTCTAATTTTGAGTTTTCCGAAGGTTGTCACATTTGCGATATATGCTAAACTCGCCGCCGTGACCCTTTTCCAGAGCCTGTTTTTAGGGATCGTCCAGGGACTTGGGGAATTCCTTCCGATATCCAGTTCCGCCCACCTTATCCTCCTGCCCCGGTTCATGCGCTGGCCGGACCAGGGGCTGGCTTTTGATGTCGCACTGCATCTGGGGACCTTGGCGGGGGTGATCATCTACTTCTGGAAGGATCTGGCGGTGTTTATTAGGTCATTTCTGAACCCCTCAGACCCGGGACTGGCTCGGGAGCGGCGGCTGGCAGGACAGATATTGCTCGCCACCCTGCCCGGCGCCCTCGCCGGGCTGGCGCTGGAACAGAAGGTTGAGTCCGTATTCCGTTCACCCCACCTGATCGGGTGGACCCTGATCGGATTAGGTGTCTTGCTGGCTCTGGCGGACTACACCAACCGTGGAACCAAGTCGCTGACCGAGATCACTTGGGGCGCAGCGGCCGCCTTAGGGGTCGCACAGGCCTTCGCGCTGGTGCCCGGGGTATCCCGCTCGGGTATCACCATCACGGCAGCCTTATTCCTGGGGATAGGACGCTACAGCGCGGCGCGATTTTCCTTCCTGATGTCCATCCCCATCATCGCCGGAGCCGGAGTCCTCAAATTCAAGGAGATATTGGGGAGCCCTGATAAATTGGCCCTTTTCGTGGGTTTTACCGGCGCCGCCCTATCCGGTTTTTTGGCCATCTGGTTTCTCCTGCGGTACGTGCAGACCCGGCGCTACACGCCGTTTGTGATTTACCGGTGGCTCCTGGGCGCGTTGGTGCTGCTTAATTTGAGACATTTCCAATGAAGCCTCACCCCCCAACCCCCTCTCCCGGTGGGAGAGGGGGAGCAAAAAAGAGATATACCCTCTCCCACCGGGAGAGGGTCCCGCCACGTGAGCGGCGGGGGGTGAGGCTTTTCTTTGCCTTATGCCTCTTGCCATTTGCAATTCCGTCCGCTCTGGCCGATAAGGTCATCACCAAGGACGGCAAGGTCTACACCGGAAAGATCATGATTGACGGGGACAAGGCCGTGCTCATCGGGAACCCGCCGTTTGATCCGAACTCCACCCTGATCCAGACGGAAGACATCAAGACCATCGTCTATGATGAGTACAGGCAAAACCCTCCCGCGGAACGCCGGCGCGGAGGCGCGATCGGCCTGCGTCTTTCCGGGAACGCGTACTCCTCCGGTGAGCTGTCGCTTAAACCGGCGGGCGGCCTGGAATTAGAGGGCAGTTTTCGACCCCACCCGGTGATCGAACTGGGCGGAGGGTTTCAGTGGGTGCCTGGCGTAAGCGCCAGCGGCGGAGATTTTTCGATCTCCGCGAGCACTTCCCCGGGGGGACCCGCAAGGGGATATCAGACGTTTGGGCAAACTACGATGAGCATCGGAGGCAAGATTTACCCTTTTTTTAATGAGAAGTGGAAAACTGAACCCTACCTATTAGCGGGGTACGCCTGGAGCCGCCTGACCCCGAAAGGAAGCGGGGACTCCTTCAAGGGCGCGGGCTGGCAGCTGGGCGCGGGCGCCATCCACCCGTTATCGCGGCATCTCTTTCTGGAGGGACGGTTCGGCTGCCAAAACCTCGCCTACGACACCGTGAGCTTTCTGGGCCGGGAGGCGGGGATCTCACCGGAAATCAATCAACACCAGTATTCCTTATCCATCGGCCTGTCCTACCGTATCTAGGGGCGTGGGGGACGTAATGAACTTACCGAACTTCTCTAGCTCATTTATAGGAAAGTTCGGTAAGTTCATTACGTCCCCCCCCTGTCATTGTTGTGCCGGCAACCCCCCATTTTCTACAATGCCGCTCAGTAAATGATTAAAAACTATCTTATTTTTGGATTAATTTTGAGCGTCATCGGGTTCTGGGCGCGCCCCGCTCGGGCAGTGTCGAGCCAAGTGGGGGCCGCCGAGGACCTAGGGGTGGGCATCGCGCTCGGCCAACCTATCGGCGTCACCGCCAAATACTGGCTTTCTTCCTCCCTCGCGGTGGACGGCGCGGCCGGCTACCACTGGAACAGCAATTTCGACATGCATGCCGATTACCTGTGGCACTCCTTTTCCAGCTTTCACTTGTCCAGCGGCCGTTTGCCTTTCTACCTGGGGCTAGGCGGGCGGGTGCTCCTGGGCGACGATTCCCAATTCGGGGCGCGCTTCCCCCTCGGGGCGTCGTTCCTCCTTCCTCATGATCCGATCGAATTCTTCGCGGAACTGGCCCCGGTCGTCAAGCTGACTTCCGGGCTCGGGCTGGATATTGACGGCCTTCTGGGCGTGCGCCTTTATATCAACTACATGAAATGACCGTGCCGACCACGCTCTTAAAAGATAAAAAGATCGCTGTCTTCGGGGTGGCCAACAAGTGGAGCATCGCCTGGGCGATCACCCAGTCGCTTGCCGCCGCCGGCGCGCGGATCGCCCTGACCTATATCGATGAACGGACGGAAGAGAAAGTTCGCTCGTTGGCGGCCGCCCTTCCCCACCACCCGCTCGTCCTGCCCTGCGACGTGACCAAGGATGACCAGATCGAGAGCGTATTCAACAAGATCAAGCATGAGTTCGGGGCGCTGGACGGCCTCATCCACGCGATCGCTTACGCGCGAAAGGAAGAGCTGGAAGGGTCCTTTTTGAAAACGACGCGGGAGGGGTTCCAGGAGGCGTTGGACGTCAGCGCCTATTCATTGACCGCTTTGGCCCGCGGGGCGGCGCCGCTGATGCAAGGCCGGGATGGATGCATTGTGACCCTATCGTTTCTGGGGGGCTTCCGGGTGGTTCCCAATTACAACGTCATGGGGGTCGCCAAAGCGGCGCTGGAAACGTCCGTTCGCTACCTCGCCGCGGAACTCGGGTCCCGGCGCATCCGCGTCAATTGCATCTCCGCCGGCCCGATCAACACCCTGGCCGCCCGGGGGATCTCCAACTTTCACAACCTGCTGTCCCACACCGCCGGCAAAGCACCCCTCCAAAGAAACATCGATGCCGACGAAGTCGCCGATACCGCCCTTTACCTCTGCAGCCATCTCGCCCGCGGCGTCACGGGAGAAATCCTCTACGTCGACGCGGGATACCACATCATCGGCGTCTAACAGCAACACCGCGATATCGTGGTAACGTGATATCGTGATACGTTAACACGTTACCACGTTATCACGTTATCACGCCGTTAAAGGATTGACTTGTCTTTGTAAGTAACGTCCGAGTATCTTCCGGCAGGCTCCACGCTGGCGGGATCCGACAGGGATGGTTTCTCCGCTCATGCCGCAGGCAGGCCGCGAAACCGCCTCAGCCGAAGATCCAGCGGCGCACGGCTTCCGTCCAGCTCACTCCCCAGACGCCCAAGGCGGAAAACTTTTTCGGGTAAAACGTCTCGCGGGCTTCGGGTGTTCCCACAAAGCGCCAATGCCAGGGTTCATAGCCGATCCCCTGCCAGTTTTTCGGCGGGAAAGAAAGCTCAAAACCGTGCCGGCGCGCGTTGGTCTTCAGCCAGCGGAAGGCGGGGGTGCGCTCGAACAGGGGGTTGTCGTCGGCCTGGGGATCGGTTTCATCGCCGACGTCGATCGCCCAACCCGTGTGATGTTCCGAATACCCGGGCGGCGCCAGCCATCGGATCGCTCCCCGCTTGCCGTGTTTGCGCCGGGCTTCTTCAAATTGCTGCGCCTGGGTGGAAGCCGACCGAAACGCCCAGATGATTTTCAGCTGAATATTTTGTTTTTTGGCGTCGGCCGCCATGCGGTTATAGGCCTGAACCGCAGCCGGCATGGCCAGATGCATCCGGTGGCCGTCCGTCGACACGCTGATCGGGCTCAATTTCAGCTTGTTGGCCTCCACGACCCACTGGTGGATGACCAGGTTTTTGGGGAGCAAGCGCATGGGCCCATTTTAGCTTTTAATACGGAGATTAATTCAGCGGCGGGGAGGCGGGAAAGTTACGCGGCGGCCCAGATCTGCCGTTGTTTCTCCAAAAGCAGTTGGGCGGCCAGCCGGCGGTCCTGCTTGTTGCGGAAAATATCCGTAAGCGCCTTGAGGAGGGTCATGGACGGAAGACCGGGCACGCTTTCAACAGGGGCCATGTCGGGGATCTTGGCATGATCGAGATCTCGTTCCAGCCGCTCGGCGGCGAGGGCCTTGCGTTTGATGGCCTTGAATTCACTCAATACAAGATGCAAAACCGCCAGTGCATAGCCCAGCGCGGCCGCGGCGAGCGTCAGGCCAACCTGGGGCAGGATATGGAACCAGGAAGGAAGCGTCAAAGAAGCCTCTTTTAAGGCTGGCCCATGCACAGGATTGGCCATAGCGGCGGTTGCCATACCTAGAGCGATTACAACCATGGCGATGGGCTTGATGGCGCCGACGGCGCGTTTTCCCCATTCCAGAAGGATGTTGCGTGTTTCGATTTTAGAGCCTTCCACTCCCGGTTGATCAAAAGCGTTAATCCCGTAGAGCTCCCCGAGAATAGCCCAGCTCATCATCAAGGTAAACATGTATTCACCTAAGTCCTCCTCATTTTTCTCGGGAAGAACTAACGTAACACTGGGAATATCATCTCTCGTGAGATCTTGGGCAGTCCCCATCTGAGATGCTTTCAACAAGTGGCCTCCCAGTTTCATTCCATCCAGATAATTCATTTTTCCAGCATCGCCCGCTGGGATAACCAGATCGTCCTTGAATTCATTTACACGGGTGAAAATCGTAAGGGCTGTTTTTTCGCCATCCTTCTTTTGCTGCATGGTCGAATGGTTATCTCGGGACCCAACCAGGGCGCGGAGTACCGTGCGAACACGCGTCCCGTCCGGTCGCTTCTTTCCAAGACTCTCGTTATGGCCTTGCATTTCCCAATCGCCAACCGGGCCCATCGTTTCGTCATATGGCATGAAGTCCACAATGTACTTACCCTTAACCACATCGTAGACATAGATCGCCCGAGCCAGTTGATACGCTATGTTATCTGGATCCAGCGGGCTCCGATTCGCTCGTTTGACCCCTTTGGCAAACCCCGCAATCAACTTGTCAACATCCAGGCCGGCCACCGCCGCATAAATCAAGCCGACCGGCGAGAATACGGAATACCGCCCACCTACCCCGTTAGGGACAGGGAGCAGCGCGCGGAACGGGGTATATCCTTTAGCCTGCAACTCTTTATTCTCGGTGAATAAGGCACTTGAATCACTGAGACCTGTAACCGCGATGATGCTCTGCCCGTAATTTTCCACTCCCAATTCTTTGATCAGTCGGTCGCGGAGTATTAGATAAGTCGCTAAAGGTTCAGGGGTTCCTCCTGATTTAGAAGTCACTATGATGCGAGTTTTCTTCAGATTGATATTGTCAAAGAGGCCGTTCATTTCATCGGGTGAGGAATTATTGCCGACAAAGTGGATCCTAGGAGTTTTGCGCCTGCGCGAACCGTTATAAAATTTACCGCCATTCAAAGCCTCGTGCCAGGCTCGAGCTCCTAAATAGGACCCACCAATCCCAACGATCACTACATCCTCTACGTCGCCGGCTTCGTAGTCACGCTGAACGTCCGCCGCAACCTCTTTAACCTGCTGGATATGGTCTACCTGCACATGACTTTTTCTCCAAGCTGTTTCCGTTCGAACGAGTGTCTCATCGTCTTCTGCTTGCTCGGCATATTTAGAGTGTGCGGCAACTAACTTGTCGTCGACAGAATGCCATTCTTCGTCCGTTAGGCCATGCTCTGGCCCAATCGTGGAAGACATGATATTTTCAACTTCAAGGCGAAGGCCCGCCGCGCCGCGGTTTCCAGGTTCCGCTGATTCCTGGCCGGGATCCTGATCCGCACGACCCACGGGCTGCCTTCCAACGCGCCACGCTAATCTTAAATGGCCGAGGGTTCCGGTTTGCGTGGAGGGCTGATCAAGAGGCGGGCCGGGCCGCTGAATGGATATCCCGTATTTTGCGGGATCGAAGGATCCTCGCAGGTCTGCCGCGTCCTTCCAGTCAAACGTGAACCGGTGGCCCTCGCTGCGCAGCTGCTGGACAGCCACGTCCATCAGCAGATACCCCAAACCGAGCATTTCGTTCAGTTCATCCTTTTCATGACCCGGCTTCCCCTTATAGGCCTCGCCAGAAATCGTAAACCCAGGGCCCGAATTGGAGTAACGCGCCAGCATCATGGCGCCTGTCAGATTGTTGACAAGATGAACCCCGCTGACCACTTCAACTTTTGGATCGTTAAAATTGATCTGGAACTGGGAACGGCCGCCGAACCAGGCCTTCGCGAGCCGCTTCATACGGTCTGCGATATGGTATTTCTCCAAATCGTCCTCGCGCTTCAGGGCCGGTTTCTTTTCCCCGGTTACAGTCGGAGCCAACTGATAGCGTTCCTGGATCCATTTCAGCTGTTCGATAGGGCTTTGGCCTTCCCATTGGTGCACCATCGCTCCAATCACGTACGCGCTGGAGAGACCCGCATCGTCACCTCCCTGGAAACCCTTGCCATCGGGCCGGGTTAAGGTCCTCGGGGCGCCCCAAGTGGTGTTTGTCATGGGATTGGTAAAAAAGTGCAGTGTGTTCTCAATGGCCACATCGGCCGGCAGCTCAGACATGCCTTTCATGAAGAAGGAATACCCCGCTTCGAAGGGAACCACCGTGACCCGCCTCCCATCGGCCCGCAAAGCCTTTTCAAGATCCTTGGCGCCAAGACCCGTTCTCATGTCGCTGATCGCCGTTACCGGTTTGCCGCTGGACGCGAGATCCTCAATCACCAGCTGAACGACTTCGGAACCTGGCATGGTCACCGCCGGCGCGTCACCCATCTTGGATGAAAGTCCGCCGCGGTCGCCATCTGGATCGACAAACACGCCAACGCGCTTCTCACCCCGTGCTGCAAATTGATCGATGCGCTGATTAACAGCCAGCACATGCGGCTCATTGTGCTCGTTTGGATCGAGGACTTCTTTCGGGCTGACATTCGGATCGACTGTCTCGCTGTCCACGGCGACATCCGCGCCGAGCCCTCGCAATAACTTGACGACATCCATGGCGATGGACCGCCCCATGACAGGGACATACAGCTTAGCTCCTGCCAGCAGCTGATTATCAGGAATGTGCCCCCTTCCCCGGGCCGATGTCGCCCGGATCATGTCGGCCGCGACCTTGAGATCGTTCTTGGAGGTGTCGGCGACATTAATCACCGGTCCACCGGCGCGCTTGTGTTTGATCGGAGCATGGCCATTCGCAGGATCGATGATCCCGTCAAAAAGAGTTCCGCTGTTCACATCTCCGACATGCCGGATCTGCGGGCCGCAAAACACTTCGCCGTCGATTCCCAATTTCGCCCCAACGAGATCTGTTTCAGTGCGGTGGCTCTGGGTAAAGAAAACCCAGTCGCCGCCTGCATGGTGAGTGGCTTGATACAATTGCGCGTAGTTCCGGATACTGCCGCCGTTGCGGACACCCCAGTAATAGATGCCGCCGCCGTTGTCTGTAATCCCCGTCCGGAGCATCGCGTCCGCGAACACCTGCGCGGTTTCAAAATGGTGCCGGTAGGCATCGACGGCGATATGGATAACCAGGCCGTCTTTTTTCCCATTCTTTTCCTGCATTTTTTTGGCGAAGGCCTGGGCGAAAGCGACCGTGAATTCCGGATGTTCCCGCCAATATCCCGACCGGATGTCGTAGTACATAATGCCCGCTTTGATCATTTCCTGGACGCTTTTGTCCGACAGGCTGTCCATGAACCTCTTGAGGTCCGCGTTCATATCGCCATCCGGCGTGAAGAAGCGGCCGTCAGGCTGAAAAACCCTGCCGTATGAATCGGCCAGTCCCACTCCGGCCACAATGCCGCCCGGCGCGCGCGACAGCGCGGCCACCTTTTCAACCAAAGCTGAAGAGGCGCCGCCCCCGGCCGGGCCTCCTTCGGGAGTTTGGTAAGGCTCTATCTGGATTCCACGCGGCCACCCAAAAATGAACAGAGAAGCCAAAGAGCTGCCCGCCGCGGTCGAAACGATTTGAAACGGGTCGTGAATCCAACCCAAACCATAAGCAATGCCGGCGCCCGTCAACCCCGCCCCCCAGACCGCCAACAAAAGGGATTTCCAGCCCAGCGCGGCCAGCCGCCGGCGAAGCGGCGGCAACGGAGGGGTGTGTGATGCGGCAAAAGCCTTTTGGATCGCCGCTCCGGCAGCTTTCCGGCTCTGGAAGAGTCCGCGCCAGGTTGTTCTTTGACGTTGAATACCCCGCGATGCCGTTTCGATGACGGCAGGAGCTTCCGGGTTGGTCCCGCTCAGCAAACTGCTGAGATATCTCAACGTCTGCGCGTCGGCTCGCGGGAGGGATTGGCCGTTCCGGACCGGTCCGACACGAAAATCATGCGCGACTTCCTCGGCGGTGAGCTTCTCTCCCGCTATCCGCCTTTCATACAGCCGGTGATACTCTTCGCCGATTTGCTCGTTCACGTTGGGCGTGATGACGGCATACCCCACGCCGGCTTTTTTCAGCGCCCGCGTGACGCCGGCCGTGTGAAAACCACCGGCGACCAGAACGACGACGCGGGGAGATGTTTCTCCGCGTCCCCGTGTCCCCGCGTCTCCGTGTCGATTCAACAGCGCCAGCGTATTCTCCGCCAGCGGTTTGTCCCGCATGAGGGCGACGGCGTAAAAATCGACGGCGGACTTGAGCGTCTCTTCCAAGTCGTCAACGGAAAGGGCGGGGGCGTCGGATGGGGTATTGAGCTTCAGGAGAGCTTGGGTGAGCTGAACAAATTGAGGGAGCCGCTGGGCGACATAGCGCACTTCCTCCAGCGTCGTTTCCTGGCGGAGAAGTTTATCCAGGAAATGGAGGGAATGGTCGATCTCAATGATGTTCCGGACCCGCGCGGCTCCTTTTGGGTCCTTATCGCCGGCCAGGGACTTGGCGGTGGCGAGTTTCTGGTCCAAGAGCTGTTGAGCGGAAGCGACGTCGTAGGCTTCGGTCCGGTCTAACGCCCGGAGGGCGCGGTTGTAGTGCTTTTTCTTAAGGAAGGCCAGATCGTTCTGAATGCGGGCCAGGCGCCCCTCAAGCGATTTGCGGTTGGCGAGCGTGGATTTGTACAGGCCCCGGTTCAGCGCGTAAAACTTTCCGTCATCCACGCCCTGGAGGCGATGGCTCTCGCCGCGCAGGATGGCGAACGCCTCATCCCCGGACAGCTCGCCCTTCCGCATGAAATAGTCAACGAGCTTGTCTTTTATTTCTCCCGCCGGAAAGGAAGCCAGCGGGGCCGTATCGTAATCACCCTGAAGCCCCTCGATGGCGATGGGACCGGTGATTAAATTCCTGGCATATAGGTGGTCGAGGATTTTAAGGATGCGCTTCTGGGTGGGGTAATGGAGGTGGAGGTCCTGAACCAAAATGACGCACTTGCCGGTGTCTGCTTTATAGCTTTCCGTGACCACGCCGAGGGTCGGCGCGAGGGCGAGGCTTCTGATAATATCCGGGGCCTTGGGGGCTTGGGTATACGCCTGGGCGACGCTTGAAAGGGATAGGGACGCCAAGACAAGGGCGCTGGACAAAACGCCCGCTAAGACCTGCTTAAACCGGCTCATGCACGACATGGGGAAAGTGTACAGAAACCCTCCCGGAAAGAGAATGGAGCCATCGACTAAAAATCGCTTCCCAATAGGCCCAGGTTTTGGCTGGGACTCCGGAACGGGGGAAAAGGCTTGTAATTCTGTTAATTATCATTTACGATAATTATCGTAATTGTGAAATTTCGCGCGTTTGAACGGGCTATGAAAAAAGCGGCGTTTACGTTCCGCGAGGCGCAGCTGGTCGCCCAGCCGCGATCGCCGGCCGGCCTGCGTCTGAGCCTTCACCGATGGGTTAAAAGCGGGGATCTTCTGCGCATCCGCCGCGAGGTGTATGCGTTTCCCCATCGGTCCTGCCCGCTCCCCGAAAGGATCAAAACCCTCTACTCCCCGGCCTATATCAGCCTGGAATCCGTCTTGAACCAGCACGGCCTCCTGCCGGATGTGCCTTTCGAAACGACGCTGGTCACTCCCCGCCCCACCCGTTCCTTCCAAACCCCTTGGGGCCGTTTTCACTTCCACCACATCCAACCCGGGCTATTCTTCGGCTATGACTCGGCGACCCTGCTCGCCGAACCGGAAAAGGCCGTCCTGGATTATTTTTACTTCCGCGGAGATCGTCTGCGGGCGGCGGAGGCGTTCTGGCAGGAAGCCCGCTTCCAAAATCTCGGGACGCTCCAATGGAAAAAAGGCGATTCGTTGGCGCGGCGATATCCACGAGCCCGGGTCGCCAGGCTCTGGAAGAGTTTAAAACACTATGCAAAAACTCATCGATCTGCTTAAAGCGGCGGCCTTTCCCTCGGAGCTGGAGAAATGGAACTTTTGCCGCGAATACCTGCAGCTGGTCGTATTGCGGTCCATTTTCAATTCCCCCATGGGCGCCGCCCTGGTCTTTCAAGGCGGGACCTGCCTGCGGATCTGTCATCATCTGAAACGTTACTCCGAAGACCTGGATTTTTCGCTGGAGAATCGAGGCGTTCATTATTCTTTCAAAGCGCTGCATGCCGGCATTCTCAAAGATCTGTCCCGTCTCGGATTCGAAGCCGGCGGAAAGTGCTCGGAAGACAAAGTCGTTCAGAAGGCTTTTGTGCGGGTCGGCGGCCTGCCCCAGCGGCTGGGTTTCGCGTTGCCGGC
>Ga0155753_162_pt4 | contig 15332 bp, 15 predicted proteins | sample RifCSPlowO2_01_FD_107407 | JGI IMG/M metagenome (GOLD analysis project Ga0155753, IMG submission 107407) | Elusimicrobia bacterium RIFCSPLOWO2_01_FULL_59_12
GCTTCCACGCGAATTTGCCCAGGACCAGGACCAGACCCAGAAAAGTCACGACGGTCCATATCATCAACCCGGTATCCGGCTGGAGCAGACGTTCCATCTTAGTGCGACTGACTCTGCGCGGTTTCCGTCTTTGCGCTGCCCTGCGTCAAAGCGCCATTCAGCGCCAACCCCATCAACAGGCAGATGACCAGCGCGAAGAACGCCAATCCTTCAATCAGGGCCGCAGGAATGATCATGGACGTCCGCAAATTGCCGGCCGCTTCCGGCTGCCGGGCCGTCCCCTCCAACGCCGCGCTTGCCAGCCGGCCGATTCCGGCGGCTGCGCCCAACATGCAAAGCCCCGCCCCGATTCCCGCGGCGAGATACCCCAAGCCAATATGCAACATGATGACTGCCTCCTTTTTAGTGTTGTGGATTGACCGCGCCGCCAACGAAAAGCGCGGTGAGCATCGTGAAAATGAAAGCCTGCAACAGAGCGACAAAAATCTCCAAAAGGCCGATTCCCATCGCCGCTAAAATAGACACCGGCGCCACCCAGACGGATTTGAAAATAAAGATGAGGCTGATCAGCGCGAGTATCACAATATGCCCCGCGATCATGTTGGCGAACAACCGGATGCACAGCGCGAAGGATTTCGTGAACAAACCGAGCAGCTCGATCACGAACATCAAAGGAACCAGCCAGACCGGAAGGCCGTGGGGGATCAGGCTTCCCACGTAATGCGCCGCCCCGTGCTTCCGCACGCCGGCAAAATTAATCAGCCCGAACGTCAGCAGGGCCAGCGTGGCCGTCACGGAAATATTCCCGGTCGCGGTCGCCCCGTAAGGGACCAGGCCGATCAAATTGCACAGCAGGATAAAGAAAAATAACGTCAGGAAGTAAGGCAGGTAGGCGTCGCCGTCAGAACCCATGTTGGGCCGCACGATCTCATCGCGGATATAGACGATGAACGCTTCCATGGCATTCCCCAGCCCGTGGGCGGCCTGACCCATCTGCCGCCGCGCGATCAGCAGGGAAACGATGAGAACGCCGGCCACGATCCACATCATCAGACCGTGCATCGTCAGATCGAAGCTCACGCCGCCGAGCGTAAAGAGGTGTTGAATCCGGTGGTCGAGAATATGATGTTCCAGCATTTCAACGAAGTTCACCTCGCCGCCTCTGACTTTAAAAACGGCATCTGCAGCAGAGATAAGAGAAAATAAGCAAACACCAGAGACAGCAGCGGAACGGTGGGGCTCATCTTCAGCGCAGTCAGCACATAGGTCGCCACGCCTATCGAGATCAACCGCACCAGGGCGCCCCCCGCGAACATCGATAGAAAAACCCGGTTAGAACGCCCAAGACTCCAGCTTAAGCTAAAAAAGGCCAAGAGGCTTTCGCTCCCGGCCCAAACCAGCGCCCATACGGTCGCGGCAGAAACTGCAGGACCCCACAGCACTGCCAGAGCTATCAAAAGCAATGAGGTGAAGGTTAAAAGGCTAAGCCCGAGGACTTGATTTCGGCGAGGCATTCAGGAATTCCCGGAAAAAATTATAGAAACCGACGGCTACTCCGACAAACGCCCCCACCAGCGTTCCCCAGGGTCCGACCGGCCAATGCCGGTCTACGCGGATCCCGATGTAGGTGCAAAGCAGGATGGTGATCGCTAACGAGGTTCCTGCGTAAGCATGCCGCCAGAGACTTGAACCTGAAGACGACGGCGGGGTGTCAGCCATGAATTATTGTATTACTTCAAAAGGCGAGTGATAATACCAAACCCCCGACGGCGGGTCAATTTTCCGGAACGGCGGCAGCCTACTTTTCCTGACCAGGGATTTTTCCCTCCATAAATGTCCGGAGAATCTCCGCAGCGACGTCCGCCGCCTTCTCCTCGTTGGTCCGCGCGGCCGGCGGGGTTTTGCCTTCCACCTTCTGGGTCGCGCGCTGGACGATATCACTGTACATCTGGTGCGTTTGACTTACGGCTTCAACCTGCTTTTTAGTGTCCCCGTCCGCCCTCCCCTCCCCCAGGGACTGCGCCATCGCAAAAAACCATTGGCCGATCGACTTCTGAAGGGCCGCCGGAGCGAGCGAACCCTGGGGGTACATAGCTTCCAGATTTACCGTAAAACTCCAAGTCAGCTCCGCGGCATACTCCGCAGACCAGATCCAGCCCTTCGTCTTGTTCTGAACCCCCGGCCAGGATGCTTCTAGTGGATCCGCTACTTTCGTGCCATAGGTGCCATAGGTGCCCGGCACCTGTGTCCCAACAGATGGGCTATTTTGTTTCTTTTCAAGGTGGCGATCAATGGCCGCCCGGGTCTGTTTAACCGACCACCCACTTTTGATGATTTTGTTGGCTACGCCTTTCTGCGAATTTGCACTGTTAAGACGAAGTAATTCGATCCCGTGCTCACGCGATAAGTTGCGTTGACGCAACTTCTCAACAACATCCTTTGGCAAATCCAGTAAAGCCAAGGATCGGCTAATATAATCCGGCCCTTTACCAACAACTTTTGCGATTTGTCCCTGGGTCCAATAGGCATCCAACTTCTTCAGCTCCAAGAACCCTTCAGCCTCTTCAATAGGATTCAGGTCTTGCCGTTGAATATTCTCAATCAGTCCTTTGGCAGCCGCTTCTGCTTCGCTGACCGTGCCTATAATCTTGGCTTCGATCTCTTCCCACCCAAGCAACTTGGCCGCCCTGAGGCGCCGCTCCCCGGAAATCAACTGATATCCGATGTCCACCGCTCTGACGACAATAGGCTCAATCAACCCCTCATGCCGCATGGACTCAGAGAGGCCTCTTAGTGATTCCTCATCAAAATATTTCCGGGCCTGATAAGGCGAAGGGGTGATCTGGGCTAATGGGATGGACTGGTAAGTGGCTTTCATGCCAAGGGAAGCGGAGACGACAGTTTCCATATGTGCCTCCTTCAAGGGATTAGGGGTCAGGACGAACCCCTAATGTTGTAGCACAAAGCAGGGTTGAAAAGAACAGGCAAAGCAGGTGTCCGGCACCTGTGTCCCAAAAGATGGATTAATTTCGTTGAATCGCCGCCAGGCCGGCGACAAGGCGACGGTGATTATTTGGCGGTTCCCCGCCTAAGGCCGCGGGGAATGACGGTGGAGCGGCGACCGGCGCCACTGAAACCGCGCCAGGCCTTCTCCGTTGGGGCTGGCTTGCTCGGTATCCATATAAAGGAAAGCCAAATCTTCGTCCGTTTGCCACGTCCAGCCGGGCCCTGATCCGTCCCATCCCGTCTCTTTGGAGGCGGGTTTTTCGCCGCGAGCCCCCGTTGATCCGAACAACCACTGGACCGTCCGCCTGAGCCGTTTGAGAATGTGGGGGTCAGACACCTGGAAACGGGCATCCACCTGCTGAAGGCTGCAGCCTGCCTGACCGGAAGGTTGCCCGGTCATCGGTGAAGGCTTGAAAAAATAGTAGTCGGCAATCGAACGCCCCATGATCAGGCGGCACTGGATGCACCCGTTTTCCGACGTCCACGGGCTGCAATCCGAAATGCCTTTCCCCGCCCACTTTTCGTAGGCGTACTTCTCCTGCGCCATGTACAAAATCCCCCCCAGTTCACCGGCGACTTCCTCCGCCTCCGACGGAGTGATGTGGGTGTCGGCCGCGGCCTGGCGCGGATCGAGCGGGGCGCGGGACTTTGGAACGTAGGGACCGAGCTCGTCCGCATAGGCGCACACCGCAAGGACAAGCGCAAGGATGAGTTGTTTCATGGCCGGGAGGATTTTAACAGTGGAAAGCTTCGTAGTACAGAAATTCGCGCTCCAGATCGTCGAAACTCCAGCGCGAGACGGGAAAAACGTTCAGGAAAATCCCATAGCGGTCGATCGCGTAAGCGCCCGGCGGCAAATCCTTGGGGGCGCCCGACACCGCGATGACCTTCACGTTCAGCCACTCCCATTGCTTGCGATCGGCCTCTACCGCCGCCACCCAGCGCTGGATCGTTTCCTCAGGGGACTCCGGATCATGCAGCAAAATCACATGGGATTTTTGGCGGTAATCCCAAAGCGCATGATTCTTGCCCTCATGATCTTTGATGTTCCAATCGGGTATCCGGGCGCCGCGCTTCAAGGGGGAGGCCGCAGGGGAGGTCATTTCTTTGGAATCTGCTGGAAGATGATGCCGGAGCCCATGAGATTTTTATCATGGTCGGAAATGAGAATGGTGGAGTACCCCACGCGGCTGTCTTGACCGCGCAAGGACAGATCGACCTCCTGCCGCGAGACGGAGCATTTATCGGAAAGCGTTTTGCTCAAGATGTCGATAAACCAGGCGTGGTCTTTCAACACCTCGCTCGCCGCGCGTCCCATGGGATTTTCCACCCCCAGGTCCAGCAGGCGCGCCGCCGCGGGGTTCAAGATCGTGATCTTGCCGGAGAGATCGATGGCGATCAGGCCCCCGGTGAGGTTCTCTAAGATGCTCTGCAGCAGCGTTTTTGCGTGGCTCAGTTCGCTGTAGAGCAGCAAGTTTTGATACGCCGCGGCGGTCTGGCGACCGAGGACCGTCATGAACTCCTGGTCCTGAGGCCCGAACTGGCCGCTTTTCCGATTGACGAGCTCGATCACGCCGTAGGTTCGCTTCTGGGACAGCACCGGCACGCACAGCACCGAATGGGTTTTTAAACCCGTGACAGCGTCGGCTGAACGGTTGAATCGGTTATCCAAGTTGACATCCATCACCATCGCCGGCTGGTGGTACTGCAGGACCCACCCGCAGATGCCGACCCCCGCGCGAAAAGGGACCTGCTTTAGGCGATTTTCGTCCACACCGTGGGCGGCGGCCACGTTCATGTCGGTCCCGTTTTGATTCGCCAGAAAAAACGTCCCCGCCTCCGACTGCAGGATTTTGCAGGACTGCTCCAGAACAAACTTCCAGAGCTTGTCCGGCTCATAAATAAAATGGATCTCCTTGAGGATTTCGAAGAGACTGTTGAGGTGGTAGGTTCCGAGCATCGATTGCGCCTTACGAGCCTCTATTCTAACAATTAATGCCGCACGCGCATAAACCGGGCCTGCGCGATCTCCCGCTTCCGGCCCGCGCCGTCAGCGGGAACGACCACCAAAGGGTCCTCGCTCATGGCGAGGCTCATCGCTTCCACCGCGCCGGCGATGGGGTTCCATACGTCATACGGAATGGACTGCAGACGACCGCCCCACGCGTCCGAAACAATCAAGGATTGGTTCTCCTTGTCCCGGCTTCCCACCGACTCTTTGAACAGGATGAACCGGTGTTCCGGGAACGCGGCCAGTTCGCGCTGGGCGACGCTCTTCTTTTTACAGAGCCCGGGATCCTCCAGGCTGAAGGTGTGAAAGCGGTCCGTCCGCCGGTTCCATACCTGGTAGACGTCGCAGCGCTTGGCCTGACTCGCGGTTTTCAGGATGATCTTTTGCGGGTCATCGGTGTAGACGGCTTCCATGACCGGTTCCTCGATCAACGGGGCCGCGGCGTCCAGTTCCACGCTGTACTCATACAGCTTGCTGGGCAAGGCCCCGGGTATTTTTAAATACAGCAGGGACTTTCCATCGGATGACCAGTCCGGCGAATGCCCCTGTCCCAGCGCCGACCATGTCTGGTTTTTCCAATCATAAACCCCCAGGACCGGCCACGCAAAGGGCCCCATCACCTGCAGCGCCAGCCGCTGGCCGTCGGGGGAGATCAGGAACCGGAAAGGTCCGGCGGGGTTTTCGTAAATGGACTTTTCCTCGCCGTCCGGCCAATCCTTCACAAAAACGCGGAACGGCTCCTGGCGGCTGGCCCGCGCGGAGAAAAAGATGCGCCCCCGCCGGCGATCCCACGCGACATCCAGAAAGTCCATATAGGCCGTTGTTTTGAACGCCAAGGGCTCCAACCGTTGGGCATCGAGGTTATAGAAGGCGGGGGCGGGCGGGTCGCGGCGCAAATCCTCGACAAAAAATCCGCGGGGAAAGTCGACCCCGCAAACGAAAGCCGAACGCAGAACAAAGCAGGCAGTCAGCAGGAAAAATCTATTTCGGGGCACTGGGGTGACTGCGAATATCCCCTACCGCGTCGGCCCGCTCGCCCCGGAGCACCTTTTGCTCATAGGCTTCCGACATCCCCTTGGATTTCAAAAACAAATCCTGGGTCAGCCGTTCGGTGTCAATCGATGACGGTCGGGCGCCAAGGGCCTGTCCGCGGGAAGGGGTGGGTTCCTCAGCAGACTCTCTGGGGAGCGCCGCCAACACCTTGCGGATTTCAGGCGCCAGTGGATCGCGGGGCCGGAGTTTCAGGAACAAGCTTAGATCACGCCGCGCCGTTTCCAGCTGGTCCTGACGCAAGGCGATCACCCCGCGCCCCAGCAGAGCTTGGGTGTCGTTGGGACGCCGCTTCAGCACAAAGTCGAAATCCTGGTACGCCGGATCCGACTGCTCCTGCTCATACCACACCACGCCCCTCTGCGTGTAGGCGTCCAGATAGTCGGGCTTGAGTTCGATGGCCTGGTTCAAATCGGAGAGGGCGCCCTGCGGGTCCTGCAGGCGGTGCTTGCAGACGCCTCGCGCGTAGAAGGCTTCCGGGAACGCGTCATCGCGCCCGATCGCCTGGTCGAAAAACGGCAGGGCCTCGTTGAATTTGGACGCGTTCAGCCGCTGGACGCCCTGGTTATACGCCTGGACGGCTGACTGGGAGACGGCATACAAAGGTGTCATGGCGAGGAGGACTGCCCACATTCCTATTGAGAAAAGCCCGGCGCGGCAATCCCCCGGTTTTGCGGGATTGCTCCGTACCACGCCTGCGTATCTGCGTGGTACGGGCCTCCTCGATGAAAAACAAGGAGGGGCCCGGCGCTTCGCTTCTCGCAATGACGGCATGTTTAAAATTCCGTTTCGGTCCACGGTTTGGGGTCCACGGCGACGCCGTGCACGTACAAGCCCCAGTGCACATGCGGCGCGGTGCTTAGCCCCGTAGACCCCACCGTGCCGAGCTTATGCCCCCTCACGACCTTCTGATCCGGCACCACGGACATGGAATTCATGTGGAGGTAAATCGTCATCACGCCCTGCCCATGGTTCACCAGGACCGTCTTGCCGTGGGCTTTCAATGTGGAGGCCATCAGGATCGTGCCGGCGGCCGGGGCCAGGATCGGGGCGCCGCTCTTGGCTTTAATATCGTACCCCTTGTGGAAGCCCGCATTGATCGTCTTGTTCCTCACCCTCTTTAGGCCGAATTCGCCGATGACAGGGCCGTCCACGGGATAATCAAAGGTCCCCTCCCAATGTTGTTCCGGCGTGACGGTCAACAGAAGTTTGCGGATCCGCGCGCCTTCCTGGCGCTCCCAGCGGAAAAGAGCGCTTTTTTCCGAAGTGAAGTTGACCGTTTCCATGACAAAAGTCCGTGTCGCAACCTGTACGGATCCCTCTGAGATGGTTCCCCACTTCCCGAGACGTTTTTGGTACTGCTGGATCCGAAGATCATAGAGACCCGGGACGGCATCGAGTCGAATGCCGATCAGCGCCCGCTGGGCGTCCGGCCCGATCGCAAAAAGCGGGTAGAACCCCTTGTGAAAGGCCACCCGCGTCCGCTCATTGGCGGTCACTCCGTCCGCGATCACGCGCAGGGCTTCTCCCGGCAGGGGCGTGGATGTCGACAGCAGGATTTCGACTGACGCCTGCAGAGGCATAGCAGAAAGCAGAAGGCAGAAGGCAGAGAGAACAACTCTAAAGCCGTCATTCCCGCGGACGCGAAGGCGACGTCTAGGACTCATTGGGAAGAATGCGGGCGAAACGGCGTTTGCCGACCTGGATGACCACTGGTTTTCTAACTTCGATGGAGTCTTTTCCGCCGGCGCGTTTGCCGTCGATCTCCACAGCGCCTTGCTCCAGCAGCCGCCGGGCCTCTTTCTTGCTCGGGGCCAGACCCGCTTCCGCAAGCAGATCGATGAGTGGAATCGGCGACTTGGACGTTTTGTGTTCAGGAACGGTTTCCGGCGCTTCTCTCCTGGAAAAGACACGATCGAATTCACGGGCCGCCGCCGCGGCGGCGTCTTCACCATGAAATTGCGACACGATCGTTTTTCCCAGCAGCACTTTAGCGTCGCGGGGGTGCATTTTTTCGACCGATGGCAGGTCGGCGCCGGTGAGCAGTTCAAAATATTTCGGCATCAGAGCGTCAGGGACCGACATCAGCTTGCCGAACATTTCTTGAGGCGGGTCGTTGAAAGCCACAGAGTTCCCATAGGACTTGGACATTTTCTTCGTCCCGTCCAAGCCCTCCAAAAGCGGCATCATCATGACCACCTGCGGCTCCTGCTTGTATTCCTTCTGCATCTGGCGCCCCATCAGCAGGTTGAATTTCTGATCGGTCCCGCCCAGTTCCACATCGGCCTGCACCGCCACGGAATCATAGCCTTGAAGGACCGGATAAAAGAGTTCCAGCAGCGTGATCGGCGTGGCTTCGGCGTACCGCTTGGCAAAATCGGCGCGCTGGAGCATCTGGGCGGCCGTGGCCAGTTTCATCAACTCCATCAAGCCGCCCTGGGTCGCCATGATGTTAAACCAGGAACTGTTGTGACGCACCTCCGTTTTGGCCGGATCCAACACCCGAAAAACCTGCTCTTGATAGGTCTTCGCGTTCTCCCAGATTGCCTGGGGCTTCAAGGCGGGGCGGGTCGTGGATTGACCGCTGGGATCGCCGATCTGAGCCGTGAAATCGCCAATGATGAATTCGACCCGATGGCCCAGGTCCTGGAAGGTCCGGAGCTTGCGGAGAACCACCAGATGTCCCAGATGCAGGTCCGGCGCGGTGGGGTCCACCCCCAGCTTGATGCGCAAGGGTTTTCCCTTTTTGAGCTTGGCCTGAAGCTCCGCTTCGGAAATGATCTCCGCCGCACCGCGCTTCATCATGCTCCAGTTTTCCGTCGATAAACTCACGCGCTCATCGTATAATACCTGCCCGTTCAAGACAAGTGAACAGCCAGGCCCAGCCAAATCCCTAGGCCCTTCGGCCCGCCTTTTTTAGCCCTAAGCCCCATTTAACACCCGTCGGAAACTCCGTAAACTTTATGGACCCTCCGAACGCGCGCGTGTCCCGCGCGCCCCCGCGTTCGAGCTTCCCTATGGGAATACGCCTTCAGCGCCTGACTTCTTCTGTCCTGATCTTCACGTTGATCGGGGACCCCCTGACGACTGCCGCCGCGAGCGAGTTTGGCCTGCCGGGCCCGGTCGAGAATTCGATTCAAGAAACCGCGCGCTATCGGGAAGAAGCCCTTTCCCTGGCGACGCTCTCTGAGAACACGTTCCCCTTCCGTCCGTTCACCTCTTTCTGGACACAACTCAAGCAAACGTCGCCCGCAAGCCAAGCCCTGCGATGGGGCTCTACCGGGATATTTTCCCTGGCTGTCTTCGGCGGCCTCCTGCTCCATGGCGTCCCTTGGGGCCATATCGCGCTTTATGCCGGTGCGGCGGCCGGTTTACTTGCACACACGCCATCCGGCGAAGAGCCCGCCGGAAAACCCGATTTCATCAAAATCGAAGTGGCGAAAGCAGATCCCTCGCATCCCAATGAAATCATGATCACCACGTATGCGGATCAACCCGGGATCATCCGCGCTTTCACGGCGTTTCCCAAAAAACGGGGCGTCAACATCGCCGGAGGAACCCGGTCGGAACCTCTGGAAATAGGCGCCGTTACTCACCTTGTTCTGGAAGAACACTCGCTTTCTGAAATGGAAACTTTAAGGACAGACATACGGAATAATTTAAAAATACCTCTCGCCAAGGCAGGACCGAAGAGAAAGATGGCCCGTTATCACATCAGCGCCTTACTGTTGAATAAACCGGGCATTTTCAATGATTTTCTTGATCGGATCTCGGCCGAAATCCCTGAAATGAACATCATCAGGCTCTCCAGCGATCCCACGGCGCCGGACGCGGAGTACGCGTGGATGGAGATGGAAGAAATCGCCATCCCGGAAGCGTCAAAAAAATATGGGGATCGAACTCCCGATGAGGTCCTCCAGGACGTCTTGGCGGCCCTGCAGCAAGGCGAATCTCCTCTGATCGGTGATTACGAGGTCAGTCAGGCCGATGTGTCCAAAGCGACCCTTAATGAATTCATGCGGGCCTTGCAAAAAAATAAAATCGTCAGGAAACATTCCTGGCTGCATCGCATGGTGACGACGGACTCATGGATTTTGACGCTTCTGGGGTGGAACGGCCGCGTGGATAAAGACGTTGTGAAATGGTTCGAGCACGGGATGAAAAAAGCGGAAATACTGCATGCCGGGGAACAGCGCGACAGTGAAGATCATCCGGAATATGTCGTTCACCCCTATAGCGTGACAGTCAAATTGATCAAACAAGGCGTTCGCGACCCCGTCTACCTGCTCGCCGCCCTGCTGCATGACGCCATGGAAACCCGGGCCCCGGAACTGGTGCTCGAACTGATCCATCACGAATTCCCCGGCATCAAACACAAGCTGGAATACATCTTGGACTACATCACGAATTACAAAACGCAGAATTATGCCGCGTACGTGGGGAAACTAACCGCCAAGGGAGGCATTAATCTCCTGGCTCTTAAATTAGCCGACATGGAGGACAACCTCGTAACGATCTTTCAAGTTAAAGACGACCCCGGTTACGCCGGCAGACAGATCGCCAAGCGGATTCGTTTCGGACTCCCCATCGTATCGTGGGAGCCGACCCTGAAGAACGATGTCTACACGAACAGCCGGCGCGACTTTCTCAGGACGCTGATTGGGCAAAGCGAGGAAGTCTCTGATGAGGAATTCCTGCAGCAATATCTCCAGCCAAGGGAGCAGAAGGAAACACCCGCCGCGCAACAAATTATAGACATCAACATCTTCTTGAAATGGGCGGACAGGAACGAAGCGTCCTTGCCCATGGACCTGGGGAAGGAACGCATCGACCATTTCAAGTCACGTCTTTTTAGCTTGAGGCAATGGCTCATAAAAACAAATGGCTCCCCTCCCATGAACCTGCAACAACCAGTGACTCTTATGAATTTCAACGGTACCTTCATTGAGCAAATGGGCGCTCCGGAGCATGTGGTTGATAAGACCCTGCTTGATCAGATTCTATACGCCACGCCCACCACGCTGGACATGATTCTCCATAATCATCCCGAAAAAGTTTTTATCAGCCCTACGGAACGCGCTTACCCCGAAGAGGGGCGCACGCTCTATATGGCGCTTGACGCTCCCCTTGAGATCGCCAACCGGAAGATCGCCGCGTTGCGCATTAAATCCATCCGTCCTCGACTCAATGACGACGGGACCGTGCGATCCTACCCTGTAGGATCAACGGGCTATGCCCCCTATACCATCGTGACGCACCCGGATGGGTCCTATACAAAAAGACCCAATCCGCCCGAACCCCACGGGACAATGACACAAGTGTCCGCGAGTCGGGAAATCGACATCATGAAAAGACTGCTGGATGTCCCGGGGGTGGAAGCGGATATTCCCATCGGATGGGGTCGCCTGAACTTTCGTCTGCATGAAAAAGAACCCACCGCCTTTGTGATCGCGGGATTGAAGGCCGACGACACGCGCCTCAACATCTCCCTGCGCCATCTTCACATGGTAAGCAGAAGGACCGGAGAACGCACGTTGCTGCAGCCGGAACAGGCCCGCCAGGCCGTGACCTCCATTGCCCTCATGCTTAGGCGTCTGCACGACGCCGGGATTTATCATGGAAGCGTGTACTTTGCCAACCTCGGCGTTGAAAAACGGGTGCAGGGCGACCTTGCCATCGTGCTCCGTGATTTTGGATTGAGCGCGGAGAAAACAGCCCTGGGCCCGTCTTTTTCAAAAACACAAGACGCGGCGTTGAGGTTTTTAGACCTGTGGCGTTTACTCTACGACCTGTTGGTCAATGAGCTGGATTATCTTGTCGTGGATTTCATACGCGCGTATTTTCAAGGATCGCACATTCCCCCTTCATCGCTGGAAGCGGCCGTCCGGCAAATTCGCGAAAGAAAGTGGATCACCGTATGGTCCCTATTCCGCGACCCTCAATCAAGACTGCCTAAGCTCGGGTTCGGCCCGCGAGATCCCACTCTCGCGCATTTTTGGAACTGCCTGCTTGTTATTTCCAGCGGCCCTGAAAATAAAAAACCGGATGGCCGGGAGACCCCCCCATCCAACGGCGGTTCGCTCCCGCTTGTCATTCCCATCTGGGGTCTTCTCACGCACCATCTTTCATTTCTCGACTTTCTCCCGTTTATCGCGGCGGGATTGGCCGTATTTATCGCGCTGCGATGGCTTCATAAAAACGCCTCTCGCCAACTATTCCTCCGGAGTGCGTAGTAAAATAGCGGCATGCCGTCCTTCTTCGACGCGCCCGTCCTGCGCATCCGCGACTTCCGCCTGCTGGTCATTAATAAATTCCTGCTGACGTTCGGCGTGCAGATGATCGGCGTCATCGTGGGCTGGCAGATTTACCAGATGACCCATGATCCCCTTTCCCTGGGACTGATTGGTTTCGCGGAGGCGGCCGCGTTCATCGCTTTTGCCTTATGGGCCGGGCGCGCCGCCGACCTAACCGAAAAGCGTTTCCTGATCCTTTCTTCCGAGGCGGTCGTGCTTCTGTGCGCGCTGGCGCTTTGCGCGCTGACTTTGAAAGGCAATATCCGGACGCTCCCGATCTATCTGGTTATCGGCCTGAGCGGTATGGCCCGGGCTTTTCTGTGGTCCTCTTCAACCGCCTTCTCCGAGCTGATCGTCCCCAAAGAAATCTATTCTTCAGCGGCGGCGTGGCACGCGTCCGCGTGGGAAATCGCGTCCATCCTGGGACCGGCGGCGGGCGGGCTGCTATACGGGGTCTCCGGGCCAAAAACCGCCTATCTCGCAGCTGCGTTGTTTGTCGCAGCCTCGCTTTACTTTGCTGCCGGACTGAAAAAGCTCCACCCCTCACCCCCGCCCTCTCCCCTCCTGGAGGGGAGAGGGGATCTCTTAGATGATTCCCTTGCTCCTTTTCAAGGGGAGAGGGTGCAGGGTAAGGGGTTGGTTCAAAGTCTATCTGAAGGCATCCGATTTGTTTTCAGCCGCCAGATCATCCTGGCGGCGTTGGCGCTGGATATGTTTGCGGTGCTGTTCGGAGGGGTGGTGGCGGTGCTTCCTATATTCGCCGAAATCCTGCGGGTGGGTCCGGCCGGCCTGGGACTCCTGCGAGCGTCCCAGGGCCTGGGGGCTATCATCATGGCCATCCTCCAGACCCGCCGGCCCCCGTTCCGGAACACCGGCCGCACCTTGTTGATCGCGGTCGGCGTTTTCGGCCTGTGCATCATCGCCTTCGGCCTGTCCAAAAATTTCTACCTCTGCATGGTTTTGCTGGCGCTTGCGGGCGCGGCGGACAACGTCAGCGTGGTCATCCGCGCAAGCATCCTCCAGGCGGCCACCCCGGACCACATGCGGGGGAGAGTCTCAGCCGTGAACGGCATATTTATCGGTTCGTCCAACGAAATTGGCATGTTTGAATCGGGCCTGGCAGCTAAGTTCATGGGAATCGTGCCTTCAGTCGTATTTGGGGGGATCATGACTCTTATTACGGTGGGGGCCACGATGGGTCTAGCCCCCCAACTAAGGAAGCTGAAAAACATCGCAAGCTTAGGCCAGGCCGCGGAAGGCTTCAGCGTGGAAATCGAGCGCAACCCCATGTAAGCCGGCTTATAGTCCAACATGCGGGCCCGCGTGATATCAGGGCCCTGATAATCAGCCGGCTAATGTTTGAAGGGTGTTCAGGGCTTGCTGGATGTCCTGGGGGGTATTGAAACAGCCAAAAGAGAAGCGGGTAGTGCCTTCCGGGTAGGCGCCGATGGCCCGGTGGGCCCCCGGGGCGCAATGCAGGCCGGAACGGGTCATGAGACCCCCCCGCTCAAACAGCCGGTAGGACAGCTCCGCGGGGGCCAGGTCCCCTAGCCGCAACGAAACAACAGCGACCTGGGCGCCGGACTGCTTCGGCCCGTAGGCGGTCAGCCCCGGAATCCGCTGGGCGCCCTCCAAAAACTGCCTCGTCAAACTCTCTTCCAGCGCGCGGATCGAGGGCACCCCTTTGCCGAGAATACACTCTAAGCCCGCTTTCAAGCCCGCGATCCCTAAAGCGTTGTGGGAACCCGGCTCGTAACGGTCGGGAAGGAAGTCAGGCTGAACCTCCTGCTCCGACTGGCTGCCCGTCCCGCCTTCCTTTAAAGTTTCCAGCTCAACGCCGTCCCGGATATACAGGCCTCCGGTCCCCAAAGGGCCCAACAGCGCTTTATGGCCGGGAAACGCCAAGAGATCGATCTTCATCGCCCGGACATCGATCGGCAGCGCTCCGGCGGTCTGGGCGGCGTCGACCAGGAACGGGATCCCCTTGCGGCGGGCGATTTCTCCCACCTCGGCCACCGGCTGGATCGTTCCGGTGACATTGGAGGCATGGACCAACGCGATCAATTTTGTACGCGCGTCCATCGCCTTCGCCATCTCGATCGGGTCCACAATGCCTTCGGGCGAGGCCTTCACCTGATGGACCTTGATCCCAAGGCGCTGCTGCAGGGCGTGCAGCGGGCGCAAAACGGAATTATGCTCCATCACGGAAACGACCGCCGTATCCCCCGCCTGCCAGCGGATCCCTTTGATCGCGAGGTTTAATGCGTCCGACGCGTTAAAGGTGTAAATGATCCGATCCGGTTTCGGGATGTTGAAGAGACGCGCCAGCAATCGCCGGGTCTCATCCAGCAGGCGGCCCGCCGCCATCGCTCGAGGGTACGCCCCGCGCCCGGCGGAGGCGCCGATGTTCCGGTGGTAATCGAGCAGCGCCCGTTCCACGGAGGGCGGCTTGGGGAAACTGGTCGCGGCGTTGTCGAAATAAATGCCGTCTTTCACTTTCCCCTCCCCCCTGGCGGGAAAAGGTGAAATGCGCGGGCGCTCAGTGGATTGCATGGTCAATCACTCCGCCGCCTAAAACCCTATCGCCCTGATAGAACACCGCCGCCTGGCCGGGCGTGACGGCGGATTGAGGGTGGTCAAACGTGATCATCAACTGCGACACGGGGACAAAATCTTTCTCCGCGTCTCCGCGTCTCCGCGTCTCCGCGTCACATAGGGTTGCATAAGATTCCATGTGCTTAGAGCGGATTTTAACGGCGGCTCGCGCGGGCAACTCGGGGGGTGACCCTGACACCCAGCGCACCTCGCGCACGGCCGCCTCATTAGAGCGCACATCCGCCGCTTCCCCCACGACGAGCGTGTTGCTTTCCGGTAGAAGCCCCGTAACGTATAACGGGCGGCCCACGGAAATTCCCAACCCTTCGCGCTGGCCGATCGTGTAGAAAGGAAGCCCGCGATGTCGCCCCAGCACC
>Ga0155753_153_pt13 | contig 15261 bp, 10 predicted proteins | sample RifCSPlowO2_01_FD_107407 | JGI IMG/M metagenome (GOLD analysis project Ga0155753, IMG submission 107407) | Elusimicrobia bacterium RIFCSPLOWO2_01_FULL_59_12
GGGACTTTCTGCGTGATAATGTAGGCCTCGGCCAGCTGGGTGTGCGGGGGGATGTCGCGCGCGGCCGTCAGGACTTCCACCATCCCGTACGCCGTCGCGATGGCCTCCTCTTTTTGTTTGAGGTAAAAATTGACGAAGAAAAACGCGAGGACCGCGCTCACCGCCAGCTGGATGACCTTTTTATTTTGAAGGATCATGGTTGATAGTTCAGCCTCGCCGTGGCCTTCCCGTGGACCACGAAATAATAGGGGTGCTGCCTGTAGTAATAGAACGGTCCCATCGAGTTAGGGATGGTGCTCTCGCAATTGACCCCGCCCGTCGGTGATATGTACGGACCCATTGTAAGTTTGATGCTGTGCTTCACGAAATAATTGACGAAGGGAAAGGCGCCGATCTCGGCGCAGGCATTGACGGTCACGTTGCTCATGAGCCCCCCGGTGGGCATATCGATGGTGACCTTCCCGTTTTTCATCCCCGCGGTCATCAGTTTGCGCAGCCGCGCTTCATGCGCCGTCCGGTCGCCCGCGCGTCCGTCGCGAACGACCTGGCGCGCGATCGATGAGGCGGCGTAATTGGCGATCAACAGCGCCGTCGCCAGCTGCCCCATCTGTATGAGGCCCAGGACCAACAGCATGAAGACCGGAAACAGCAGAATGGTCTCCGTAGTGGTCTGGCCGCCCGCGGCCTCCGGCGGGCAGGAGTGTCCGTCGCGTGGGATCACATCGCACTCCCGGGGAGCCCGCGGTTTCCTACGGATTATCCGCGCCCGCGCGCTCGATGCCGGACGCAATTTTTCCGACTTTATCGCTGAGTTTCGGTTTGATCTGGTCCCAAAAAACGACGAGCGCCAGCGATACAGCGATCGCCAGAATGATGATGTACTCGGTCGTCCCCTGGCCTTTCTGGTTCTTTAAGCAACTCAGGTACCGTTTCATTTTTGTCCTCCTTGGATAGGTCTTTCGGCTTTGAAACTTTAGACCCTGCTTTGAGTCTAACCGACAACTGTTACGCTGTTGTTACGGCCGTGTTAATTTTAGGTAAAACGGAGAGGCGGGGAAGAACAAGGGCGCAGCTAATCCTTGGCGATTTGTTCCGCGGCGTTTTGGCTCATGTTTTTGACCGCCCCGGAGCGTCCCTCATGGGGGGCGAAGCGGTTAAAAATCCAGATGCCGATGGTCGTCAGGATGGCCAGCATCAGGATGTACTCGGTGACGGTCTGCCCAGCGATACAGGGCGACACGGGGACACGGCCACTGCAGTTTCTACGCGTCTCCGCGTCTTCGCGTCTCCGCGTCAAGCTGTTCACCACCGCAGTTTCACCGTCATCGTATGCGAGATTCCCAGCGCTCCGAAAGGGGCCATGCCGTAATCGAACAGCAGGTGCAGCGTTTTGAACTGGGGCGGGCGGTAGGCGAAGCCGGCGCCGAGAGACAGGCCGGCCAGTGAACCCTTGCGAAAGGCCGTGATCCCGCTGTCGAGAGAATCATCGACCTCGTCGCGCGATTGGTAGCCCGCGCGCACCGCGGCGCCCTGCAGTTCGGGAAATTTGTATTCCGCGCCCGCCGCCATGCGCAGGGGCGCGTCATCGGCGTAGCCGATCGCAAAGCCGCCCGTGAGCGCCCGAATAAAGGTGTAGGAGGCGCCGGCCGTCAGCAGTTTGGGAAAGTCGGCCTTGCCGGTGGACAGGTTTTGGGCGCTGACTCCCACGCGCAGGTTCTCGTTGGGGAGGAGCAGGAGTCCCGCGTCAACGGCGGCGTTCTGGTACTGCGTGTCGGCGATCTTTTCCTGCACGATCTTCAGCGCGCCTCCGATGTAAAGATCGGCGCCTCCTTCCTCCCGGGACCGGAGTTGGCGGCCGTACCCGATGCTGGCCGCCAGGTCATAGAACGTAAAATCTCCCGTGTGGTTGCCTAGCGCGTCCCGGCCTTCCAATTTATCAGGGGCCAGGTAAAAAATATTGGCGGCGACGGCGCCCCGGTCCAGCGGGTGGGCGAAGGCCACGTTCTCGACGCTCACGTCTTGGTAGTACGCGATATGCGTGCCGGATAATTCATGGGTGTCCAGGCGTCCCAGCGCGGCGGGGTTCCAGCGCATCGCTTCGGTCCCCTCCGCCATCGACACGATCGCGGGCCCCAGGGCGAGCCCGCGGGCGTCCGTCGGGATCTTCAAGAAGGCGCCGGCGGAGGTCCCGGCGCTGTCGGAAATAGCGAAGGAAGCACAAGGTAAAAGGAAAAGTATTAAAAACGCCGTCATTCCGGCGGTCGTAAGCCGGAATCCAGTGGCGTTGACGTCGCTGGACCCCGGCTTTCGCCGGGGTGACGTCAAAGTCCATTTTCCCTGGTTATTCATGGGATTACCGCCAGTTTCTTGACGGTCTGCAGCGTGCCTTCGGAATCTTCTTCGCGGACGACGTAGTAATAAAGGCCCCGCCCGACTTTCCGGCCGGCTTCATTGGCGGCGTCCCAGTGGAACGTCACGACGTTCCCGGTGACCAGGTTGGGGAAGGTCTCATCCCGCACCAAATCGCCGGCCAGCGTGTAGATCTTCAAGGTGATCGTGGCGTTGTTGCGAACGGCGAGAAACTGGAAGGTCGCCTGGCCGTTGCGGACCGGGTTGGGATAAACGGAAACGTTGGCCTCAAAAAGCTTGTCCGGGCTTGAGGTCAGGCTGGCCAGCGACTGGATGGTGGCCGACCGGGTCCGCGTGATGGCCGCGTCCGAACTGAGGGGATCGTTGGCGTTGAGCACGATCGTGTAGATGCCCAGGGGGACCGGGCGCCCGTTGTCGTCCAAACCATCCCAGAGCAGGCTGTTGGTCCGGATGGCTTCGCCGAACTGCGGTGAGTTCGAAAGCAAGGTCCGGACGGTGACGTTGAAGGCGTTTTTGGCTTCGATCGTCACCAGCGAATCCTTGGCCAGGGCGTAGGAAATTTGGTAGGGGAGCGCGGGGTTCATATTGGCGTCAAAGCTCGGGGACACGTTGACGCCGTGGATGTCCACCGAGGTGATCTGCAGCAGGGGGGGAATCGTGAAGCTGTTCGGGGTCGCTCCGCTGGTCTGTTCGACGATGACCTGATAATTGCCGTTTTGCCGCCCGACGTCCCCTCCCACCAGCCAGAGCGCGTTCCAGAAAATGGTGTAGGAACCGGCGGCCAGCCCGTTCTGCTGGATCGAGGCCACCAAATTTTCCGGGCCCGGCACGTCCGAGACGTCGATCAGGCGGTGAACATGCACCTCGATGCTGGCGAGTTCGTCGATCGTGAACTGCACGGTGGTCCCCGCGGGGGTCCCGATCGTTTCATAAGGGATGGTGTAATTCTGGAGGAAGGCGTTGGTCACGGTCGCCTGGGCCGGCGGCAATGCAAAATAAACAATGCAAAACGCAAAAGGGAAAAGGGGCCCCCTTTTAAAGAAACCGGTTCTTTTCATTGGTGTGAGTTGATTCTTCATCTTTAATTTTGCCTTTTGCATTTTGCATTCATGTGGGCCGCCAGGCCCACGGGTGGGCCGTTCTTACCATGGGAGTTTAGCGGGTAACTGTTACAGATGTATTACGGAGGTGTTAAAAATGGGTTAAATCGGCGCCCCCCCCGTCATTCCCCGCGGCCATTAGCGGGGAATCCAGTCCCGGCCATGCCTGGATTCCCGCCGTCAAGATTTAACACGCATGTAACATTAAGGTGTTATACATAGGGCGTCCGAAGTACAAATTTTATGAACGCACTGAAAAGGAACAGCGGACAATTTGTTCCGTTCGCCGCCATGGCCATGTTCACCATGGTGATTTTCTTGATCGCCGTGGTCAATGTGTACACGGTGTCCCGCGCCAAGCTCAAGGTCCAGAACCTCGCCGACGCCGCGGCCTTGAACCTCGCTTCCCAGCAGGCCCAGGCCTACAACCTCGTGGCGGATAAAAACGAATGGCTGAACCACATGATGAAAGACGTTCCCAGCCCCAACGATTCGGGCGCTTCCGCCGAATATAAGGACTGCAGCGCGTTCGATGGGGTGATCGGGGCGGGCAAGCCGCTTCCGGGTATTTCCTGCGTGGAAAACGACCTTCCAATAGGCAACGGCGATGTGGGTAGGTTGGTAAGTAGGAGGGCTCCGGTTTTAAAGCGGCACGTCTTTTGGTCCCGCGACGGCGCCATCAACTACGCCATGGTCATCCGCACCGTCAACCAGGCGCAGAAATTATTCGTCCAGGCCTACAACTCGTTTCTCGGGGCCGAGGCCGGCGGCACGCAATCCGGCAACGCGGCGCCGCGCAACTTCACCGCGCTCCTGAAAGAGGACATCCCCGACCTGCAGGATCCTTCCATCCGCCTGGTGGCCTGGAATTCGGCCAACGGCGAGTCCGCCGCGAGACAGCAAACGGACTCCTGGGAGAATCAACCGCCCGATGGGCTCGCCATGCAGGCTCACATGGCGCCGCTCGAGTTCAAGGTGGATCACGACATCCCCGTGCGCTTCTATCTTTCAAATGGCAGCAAGATCGAAGCCAGGACGTTCAGCCAGCTCTTATATGATTGCGTGGATTGGAGAACGGGTGACAGTGAATATGGCCGCTGCGGTCCCATGCACGCGACCGGGGAACCGAAGGAGCCCGTGGGTTGGATGAAGCCGGTAGAAAACGCGAGGCTTCGGGTGAACAACACCCACCGCACCGGCGTGGGCGTTCGGGTCGAAAAAAAGGTCCCCCTGCCGGTCCTGGGGAGGAGCAAAATCGTGCACGCCGAAGCCAAAGCCTATATCGTCGAAGGAACCGGCGCGAACTTCAAACCCACCTACTGGGTGAAATTGGGAAACTAAACGGCAGACACGGGGACACGGAGACGCGGAGAAACTATGACACGGAGACATGGCGAAACAGCGACACGGCGACGCGGGGAAAACCGGGAAGTTATCTCCGCGTCCTTTCTTCCCCGCGTCTTTGCGTCTCCGCGTCGATGTGAAGGTCAAGGCACGGCCGAAATCCTGCTGATGCTTCCGCTCTTCGTCATTCTCGCGGGCGGGGCGCTGTGCATCGGATACATGTGCTGGCAGGGGCTGAAAGTCCAGCAGGCCGCCAACCTCGCCGCCCGCATGCAGGGGCAGCAGCGCGTCGGCGGCGGGACCACCGTGACAAATATCAATGTGGAAAACGGGCTCACCGGCACCGGCGACCGCGCCCCGACCCGGGAAGAGGCTCAGCGGATGGTAACCGACATCAACGCGTTGAACGGGCACCGGGCGGGAACTCCGCCCGGAGGCGTGTACGGGGATTTTTACAAGGCCGTCAGGAACATGTTCGGCGTCAAAGAGGGGAGGCGGCTGTTTGTCCCGCCGCCGCACCGGGGCGCCAACACCGACGCCGTGAAGGTCGTGCGCGTGCTCAAGCCGCCAAAAATCTTGGATCTGCAGTTGAAGCCGGTCCTGCTGGAGGCCTACGCGTACGGGGGCGAGGATACCCGGATGTACGGGCTCCCGCGCTGGGGCGGGACCGGCGTTGATCCGACCACGCCCTTTTACAAGACCGCCATCCCCCGCGGCAGCGAACCCTGACGGCGGGAAAAAAGCAAAAGATAGAAGGATAAAGGAAAAGGGAAAAAGGGAGGTGGGCTTGATTAAAAAAAGCCGGCCTCTTTTTTAGCGTCGTGGAATTGCCGGAGGGATGTCGCCGATTTCGATAAGCCGCTCTCCGGACTTAAGCCATTGGATGGTCTGCTCAAAGGTCGCTTGAAGAATCTCCCGCAGTCGAGTGTTGGACGTATTGCCGCAAGTCAGCCAGATAAGTTGGGGGGGTGGTCCGTGGCGGTCGAGCAGAACGAGAAAATCGCTGTCTTTGGTCATAACGGCTGCGTTGGATTTACGGGCGGCGAAGAAAATATCTTGATCTTTCGCGTTCCCTAGTCCGAGGTCTCGGACCGGCCGCGCTTCGAGATTGAAGTGGTCGGTGATCCAGAAGGCCAGGTCAGGCGAGATGTGTGCGTCAACCCAGAGGATCAAGCGGCAAGCATCGGATGGTCGATGCGTTTGCTGGCGAAATGCAGGCAAGCCCGGACGTCATCCATTTTCAAGTCGGGAAGTTCCTTCAGGACTTGTTCGGGTGTGAGACCGTTGGCGAGAAGATCCAGCACGTCAGTGACGCGGATGCGCATGCCGCGGATACAAGGCCTCCCGCCGCATTGCTCTGGATCGATCGTGATGTTTTGAGCAAGGTTTGTCATAAGCTTTAGCAGCATTATAGCAGACCCTATGTCCTCCAGAACGATTGATTAAATCATGTTGTTTTCTCGGATCGAAAGTGAGGCCCATAAAATTTGTAGGCCAGCTGGGTCGAGTTTTTTAGCCCTTTGCTCCATTTATTCATTTTCTATGTTGGCGTATCCTTATAGCGTAGGAAGATAGTGATAGACATAGAAGATCGTCGCGGAATTTAATGCAAAAAACCTCGACCACCTGCCATCCTCCATCCTCCCTGTCCATGCGCTCTCTCGCGCTGCTTCTTGTTGTCTCGATGATTCTCACCATGCCCGGCATGACCGCCTGGGCGGTCGATCCCCAATCCTTCAACAACCCCAATCCGCAGTCGGGATACGTCGTCCAACCGGACGGAAAAAGCCCGGATCAATCCCATAAGCCCCTGGTGGGCCGTCAAGGCGGATCGCGCTCCGCGATGGAGAAGGCGGGCGACTACTACCAGACCATCAACGCGCTGATCAATGTGGCCGCCGATCTGCTCAACGTGACCCGGAAGCGGCTCGTTCAGGACGGCCCCGCGGGCCTGCACGCCATCGCGGCCAAGGCGGCGCACGACGTGTATGGCCCCGATCCCACAACCGCGCCCGACAGTATGGAAGTGGACTCGCTCTCTCAGCAGGCCGTCCGCCACACGATCAAGAGCTTGAACGGGGATTATGCGGAGGCCGCATCGAAAGGCGTCGCCGAATCGGTCAACGGACTGCTGCCGTCCAGGCAATTCGCCGGCTACATGCCCTCGATCGACTTTCTTGGGGCCAACGGGGGCGGCGCGGATGGGACCCTGCGTCTCCAGCAGCCGCCCATGGGATTGGATGCAAACCTCAAGAATTTGAAGAAATTGCGGGAAGGCGATGACGAGAATACAAATTCGATCAACAAGGAGTTTCAGAGATTGGTGGATTTGTATAAAGAAGCCCACATCCGGATTGAGGCGGATCGGATGGAAGCGGTAGAGCAACTGGATGCAGTCCGCGACCGTATTCAAAAACTGACCAAAATGAACAGCGCCAATCAGCTGGAGATTCGCCGCCTGGAGCAGGAGATTAGGAGCGCGGAATCCACTTCGGGCGTGCCCGGTCTCGACGCGATCGTTGATTTTGTTCAGATTCAGGCCTGGGAAAGAAAGATCACCCTGCTCCAGCATGAGATCGATAGGAATCTCAAGGTGATAAACACGGACGCCGATGACGACGGCGCCGCCGATGGCGGGTTGAACAAGCAGGCTGCCGATTGGGAAGGCAAGATTCAAACGTTCACAAGACAGATGGGGAGGATTCAGCGGCAATTGAAGGACTGGTCCGACAGCGGACGGGCCGCCGATTTCCTGCATGCCCCCTTGCTGGGGGGAGACGGCAAGTTCGAATACGGAAAGCATTCCGACAAAGCCACGCTTCACGAACGCGCGAAACAGCTCCATGAGCAGAACAAGCATAAGGTCAGCCACCAGGGATTAGGCCTCCACGCCAGCAATTTCTATGCCAAAGTGGGAACTGGGGTGGGAGCTATTGGTGCCGTCGGCGTCCTCTACCTCGCTGGCGGCATTGGCCTTTTGCCTCTCTTGGGTGCGGCCGCTGTGGCGGGACTCGTAGTGGGTCTAGGCATGTATGTTGACAGCTGGATGGCAGGGAAGCCCTTGACGTCCAAGGAGATTAATCAAGCACTCGCGGACATTTCCGACCCGCGCGCCCGCAGGATGGAAGCCTACCTCAGAGATATCGCCAACAAGCCCGTTGACCGGCAGTTCCTGCTGGACAGCCTCGAGGACGGCGTCACGGATGCGTTCGTCGGCGCGTTGGATTCGGCGCGAAATTTGACCGCCACGGGCGAGGCGCATATCCGGGAAGTCATGGCTATCCTGGTGAAATTGGATGCCAATCCGAAAGACACCGGCGCGCGAAATGCGCTTTTGCGCGCGGCGGCGCTCTGGGAAGGGAAGGGATTCGTCGATGAGTACGGCGCCTTGAATTCCCATGACTTGGGGGCCGTGCTGGCGCAGGCGCAAGTGAAGCGGGCGGATGACTATTTCCGCGGTATCGCAAACAAAGACGACCCGGACTACTTTATGAATAAGCTGCAAAATTCCGGACAGCAAGCCCAGATCGCAATGGAAGGGATTTCCAAAGACTATGGGGATGGCTTTCTGAAGAAGGACGAGAACGGCCGGTATGACCACGACGATGTCATCCGCACCATCCGCGGCCTGGCCGCGGATGGAAACACGGATGCCCTGACGCTGGCGCGCAAATACCAGGTGCCGGTCATCGACTCGACGACCGGTCGATTGTTGGGCGCCGATAAGCTGGAGCAATTCCTGAAGGGACCCCGATCGGAGCTCTACACGCAGACCTATGACAACTATGCCCGCGGGTGGCAGACGACGTTTGGGAGCGCCGGAAGCCGGGTCCCGTGGATCGCGGCGAAGCAAGGCTGGGACCGTGCGATGGACACCTTCGGGTCCTCCGGGCCGCTGACATGGGTGGGAGAAGGCGCCTGGGGCGGATTACAGGGCGCCGTGGGATCGATGTTTGAACCCGTCACCGCCCCTGTCACCTATGCGACAGGTCTTGGGCTGAGAGCCCTGGGGAATTATATGGGGCACGACACGGAATGGGGCGCCTGGTTCACCGAGGTCGGCGCGTCGCAGCTTGGCAATCACCTGTATAACCAGGCGCTGAGGCACACCACGGCCGTCGGTTATGTCAAGGACGCGTTCGGTCTTAATTTCGACGCGCTGGGCAATGCGACCGATGACTCGATGTTTATCCCGGACTATCGCACCGGAAAATTCAATACCCCCAATACCAATCTGAATGATGCGCTGAGTTGGCAGCGGGACCATTTCATGGCCACCAATCGCCAGTACCTGGCCGACGGGGGAGATGTTCTGGGTTCTTTAAATCTAAAAACCGGGATGAGCGCCCTGTCCGCCAAGGGCTGGTATGAAGGCAATTATGGCACCGTGGCCGCGGCCACGGGCATTTACGGCGCGGAAGTGGCGCTCGACATGGCGGCTTTCGGCGGATTGAACAGAGGGATTATGGCGGCCACAGCCGGTAGGCCGGTGGTCGGCGCGGCCCTGCGCGGCGCCCTGATACATGCGCCGGGCATGCAGTTCAGCATCAGCGTCGCGGAGGGCTTGGGACGCGGCATGGATGCGATGTCCGCGTATTCGCGCGGGGACATGCTCGGCGCGGCGCACAATTTTGGCAGTTTCGCCACCAATGTGGTCGGCACCATGGTGGGCGCGGGGTCCTACGCGGGCCTGCATAGAGGTATGAGTAAAGTCGGAGAGCTGCGAAGCTCCGCGTCTGCCGGTCAGCCCGTGGGCCTGTGGTCGCAAGCCCGCGCGTTTGCCGGCCAATCGTTAAAGGGCGGCGCCCTTGAAGCCGGCAAGATGCTCACCCAAGGCGCCATGACCATGTTGGGCGGAGGCCTGCTGCCGGGATTGGGTGAGATCGCTGGGACCTTTGGAGGCCATGTCGGCACCAACCGCATCGCGGCGTCCTACCGGACGTCGGCCCAATCGGATATCGCCGACCAGGTGCTGAGCGGCGCCAAAGAAATCAAAGTCAAACCCCCGTCGCTTCTGCAGGAGATGGCGGGAGCGCAGGTCCTTGCCGGCCAGGACATCAGCGCCGTCGCCGCCCAGGCGCGCGCCGCCATCGAGATCACCGGCCGCGCCCAGAGAGCCTTGACGGACCCGATGGTCCAGAAGCCCACGCCGGACATGATTAAGACCGCGGCCGACTTTTTGAACAAACACGGCCGGATCGAGCCCGACGGTTCGGTCCGGTTCGGGGCCAGTGAGATGGCGAACGTGACCGGGGATAACCCGGTGGTCCAAAAAGCGTTGGACTTATTGCGGGATTCCTCGCGCGCCAATCCGGCGCCTGCCGTTTCTGCTGGCTCATCTGCAGCGCCGCGACCTCAGCCTGTGGAGGCTCAAGCTCCTGCAGCGGGATCGCGAAATTCGCGTCCCAACGTGCCGGCCGCCGCGCAAGCCTCGAGCGCCGCCGGAAGCTCTCGAACTAATCCACAAACTGCAGTCCCGAGCGCAATTGATACTGCCCCTGCGCCGCGGCCCTCCGGTAACAGGAGCGGGGCAGGGGGACGAGGCCGGGCGCCGGCGCCTGGAGAATACTCCAGCCTGGGCGACCGCGAGACCGCCTTAAAAACGCACTATGCGCGCGCACGGGCGCCGCAAGAGCGCCGGTCAGCCGCCAATGCCCTTGCGGAGCACTATCGGCAAGCCCGTTTGAATGCGGTTGCGGGGGGCGATACGGCCGCCGTCCGGCAAGCCAATAAAGGTATTCAGGAGACGGAGCTGGAAACCACGCGAAGCCGGATCGGGGTATTTGAAACCAGGGCCCAAAGGACCTCGCTCAGCGGTTCGCAGGAAAGGGCCCTGGCGGGACTGCGTTTGAGAGAGGCGCAAAGCGCGCGCGCCCTGGCGGAACTCGAACTGTCCGGTCAGCGCGGGGGTTCTGCATTGCGAGGCGCGCGGGCAGGTCTTTACGACGCCATGGCGCTCGAAGCGGAAGCCTTAGCGCGGATCAATGACTTATCCGCTGCCAAACAGGCCAAGGACGCGATCGTTCCAATCGCCGAGCCCAAGTCCGTTACCGAGTTAAAGCAAGCCGACCTCCTGCGTGCCCAGGCGGAGCTCTTCCGCGCCCAGGCGAAACAAGCGCGAGAGGCGGGCTTGCTGTCGCAACGATTGGGCCTCAGGGGTCGAGAGGTACGGGCGGCGGAAGCTGGACTCAAGACGGTGCAACGCTCTATCTTGGGCCTGGACTTTACAGGTCGGGTGGAAAGGGCAGACTCGGAGATCCGCATCGCGGAATCATTTTCAGAGGCAGCCCGGAACGTTGACCAGCAAGTTTTAAATTTACGAAACACACATCGAGATGGGAAATTTACAGAAGCAGATAAAGCAGAGCTCTCAATCCTAGAGAAACAGGCCAGAAACATTATCGCCGGGAAACCCATTTTATCTTCTGAGGGAATCGCCGAAGCTGTCAGAACCGCCCGAGAAGCAGCGGGGCAAACTCCAATTCCAGACCTATCAGCTGCTATTGCTGTAGCGACGCGGTTGGTTGATAGCGCCTTGCAAGTCAGTGCCGCGCGTGTGCGATTGGCCCAGTCATTGCGTCAGGTGTTGGGCAGAGAAAATGCCTTCAATCAGGCCACCCATCCGGTTTCGCGGTTTGCCAACAGAGTGAGATTGAGGCTAGCTCAAAGAGGCGTTAATTCCGCGCGAAATCATCTTGCGAGAGTTGAGATTAGGCAGGCTGACACCGTGCTAGGTGGTAAACAGGCGAAACTAAACGGATTGCAGCAAGCTATCAAGACTTCCACGGATGGCCATGTGACCTTCGAGGGCCGCAGATTATCGTCAGCGGAAGCAGCGCAGTTGAAACGCGCCATGGAATTGGAGATCCAATTGCAACAAGAGGCCGCCGGCCAAAAGTCATGGCGGGATCAAATCCCTGATAGCGCGATCAATAAGTGGCGCAATGCGGAATCGGTAGCCAATGCTTTGGCTACGTTTGAGGCGAAAAGGGATCAGCTGGCAGCAGCTGCCAAAGCGGAAACCAACGAAACAACGGCGCGGGCGCTGGAATTGCACCGCGATCTGATGGACGCTGAGGCCAAAATCATACAAGCCCGGGAATTTGAACAAAATCTAACAGAATCAGAACGAGCCAATCGAATCCAGCAGCTCGAAGAAAATGCACAAGCCAGGATGAGAGAATTTAAACAATTTGTGCAGGCCAAGTATGAGAGCAGATATTGGAAACAACTAGGTTCCGAAAAACCCATCACCGATGCGGATCCAACGCGGCAGGCTCGAATGGCTAAATTACAAGATGAAACTGCACGCGAAGCACTTTTGAACGAGCTTTTTGGCCGCAGAACATTGACGGAAACAGAAGCCTTAATATTCACCGAACTTCTGGCGCGTGATGTATTGAAATACGGCGAGGGCATGGATGTCGATGTTATGCGAATGATAATCCACAACCTCAATGGTGACATCATTGAGCTCGCCATGGGTGGCGGAAAGTCGACGGCGTTGAGCGCTGTGTTTGGGATCAGATCTTTGATGGGACGGACTGTCCAAGGGCATCTCATTGTTGCCGATAGTAAGGAAATCACAAAGTATGTCAATGAAGAATACGCCGCGTTCATGAATGCCATGGGCATTCGCGATGTTTTCAGCGGGGATCAGCGTTACAATGAGGGAAAGAATTCCGGCGATGGCTATGCCAAGTTAAAGGAACGATTGGCGGGCAACGGCAATAAAGTGGCCGTCTTTAGCCTGGATACCTATGGGCATCTCGCCCGCTCACAAAAAGACGGTGACGTGGGATTGCGGTCTGTGATGCGCGCAAATATGATCGGTGTGGATGAGGCTGACGTGGCCGCGCTCATGAGGAAATCTTTCAATGTCGGCCGCAATGTGGAAGCGACTGACCTGCAAAAACAAGAAGTCTATGATCTCTTTAGTCACCTTCAGTCAAGAGCCCGTCACGTGGATATTTCACAATTTAGACACGAAATGGACGACTATGCCTATTCCGTGGATCCCAAGGGCAGAATTGTTTATAGCGATAAAGTTCAGAATGATGTCTTGGGCAAATTCGGTGCGAAGTACAGCCCGATGCAAATTACCGACGTCCTCCGCGGCATGGAATCAGTACGAACGGGGGAAGACGCGGTCATTATAGAAGGAGATGTCCACAAAGCAGATCTCCAAGCTGGTTTCCAGCATCAGACCCGCGATCAGAGCACGTACTATCAGATCGCAACGGTGATGGCAAATGATGCAGCGGCGGGTAAAACGCGTCCTGAAATTCTTAATCGAAAAATCGGACTGACTTCGCATGGTTCCGAAGCTACCGTTTCCGAAGCGTTCAGCCGTGTGGGTGGAGTGGAAATCGAAATCTTCGGAGGTAGCGGCACGTTGGATGGCGCGCAATCTATCGCGCAAGCCGTGTATGGCGTCAAGCGCGTAGGCGTCGTTAAGGGTGCTCGTTATGAGGATTATGGTTTCACATCGCACATGATCGAGGGGGGACAGGTAAAAATTTACGGTGAGAATGGCAGGGTAATCGATTCCATGTCGATTGAAGACTTCGTTAGCAAGCGGATTCATGCTGCGTTTAACGCGGAAGGAGGGGCTCGAGGAGCTCTGGCGATATTTGATGGAACAGCATCTCTTAAGAGAAGCTTATATAGGTATTTTGAGAATGAAATTAGAAATGACACCGCCTTAGATGCAACGCAGCGCAAACAAGCGCTTGATGAGCTGACGCGCATGATCAACGAATCTGAAAATGGGAAACTAATCAACTTAGGGCGGATTGGTTTAAAGGGTGTTTCCCAAGAGAGCGCGCAAGGGGGCCAGTCCTTCATGGATTTAGCGCGAGGGACATCCGGCAAGATTCACGATATCGCCATGCGTATTCAGGTGATCGATATGTTCGCTGCTCCACAGGCCATGGAGCGTATTGCAGCAACGACTGCAAAGAATCCGGACGTGGACGGGAAACCGATCGCCACCTTTGCCATAGAGCGAGCTGGCCGGGCTTTGAATTTCAGGGGCAAGGTGAATGAAATCGTCATCGGTGCGGAAAAGTATAACCGAGGTGATCTGCTGCAAATTCTCGGACGCACTGGACGGTTAGACTCCAAGACCAACACTAAATTTGCGACAGAGCGGGACGTCTTGGTCAATGTTGAGGCCTTGAAACGCAACGCGGATGTGGTCAGTCGATTAACGACTTATTTAAGCGGACAAGAAGGTTATGAATCCATGCGGAGAGATTTGCGTGATCAACTCAGCCGGATGAATAATCTTGTTGAGAAATTTTCGGGAAATAGAGCCATCTCTCAAGAAGACATGGGCGCCGCTTTGCGCGCGAATGCTTATATCCGCTTGTTGGAAGCAAAAGATGGCGCCGCTACGTTCAAATTGTCCAGCGAAGTCGTCACAAAGCTGGCGAAGGAACCGCTGGGTTTCATGCAATCTGTAGCAACCGGTGAGGATGCTCGCATCTTGGAGAAAGCCTATAACAAGTTGCGATCTGGCGGCTACGACGTGTCCCGCAATACGTATCGGCCGGGAGAATTTAAGTCGACGGCCGAGATCGCCCGCGAATTGTTCCAAGGCGGATTGTCACAGGCCGAGTCGCTATGGCGCGAACTTGCAGAAAACACCAAATTAAGTACTTCAATGCGGGCAGAAGCGGCTACCCGTCTGAGAGATATTTTGGAAACGAAGATTCAGACTCAGGGATTATTTAATGGCGCTCCGAGAAAAGGAAACGGTCTCGCTTTTGCTCAAATCGACCCGCTCCAGACAGCAATTTCCGGTGAAGTAGCCCAAGTCGTCAAAGGATTAAGTGGTGATTTGCTTCCTTCGGAGTCAAGCACAAGCCGTGTGACAGAACAAAGCGCGGTGGTGGAGGCAAACCGCGCCATGGAAGCGATGCGTGCGCGAGGTCCCCAGGCAGTTCCCTCAGCCGTACTGGAACGCATTGGCACTCAGGCCCGAAAGGCTGTCACAGCCAATCCCTCGCTCCAAAACACGTTGGTGGCACGGCTCGCGATGATAGCTCAAGGTCAATCCGATGATATACGAGAATTATTGTCTACTTATGCTGGGGTAGGGTCGCAGTCGATACCCGTAAGTTCGTCAGAGGCATCGCAATGGGTTTCCGTAATTCCCGTTACCAGCCGTGTGTCGAACGCTGTCAGTTCGCTCCGTACGGTCCAACTGAACTACCAACAGGCCCGCCAGTGGGGAACTGGCCGATTCAATTCCGCCCGGTACGCATTGAGTCAGACCTTTCAGACAGGCCTTGATGCAGTTGCGCAAGTTCGTTTTACAATTCGCCAAGTTATTGCTGATCGCGGCGCCCTGAATGCTCTCCAAGCGCTACAGAAGCAGGCCCTGAAAAACCCTGGTGTCGTGCAATCTGTGCTTACGGATGCGGTCGTTCAACAGAGCGCT